>Ga0302279_10002279_pt1 | contig 25812 bp, 26 predicted proteins | sample III_Bog_N3_3_FD_194541 | JGI IMG/M metagenome (GOLD analysis project Ga0302279, IMG submission 194541) | Peat permafrost microbial communities from Stordalen Mire near Abisko, Sweden - III_Bog_N3_3 | ecosystem: Environmental > Terrestrial > Soil > Wetlands > Peat | place: Sweden: Abisko... | reverse complement strand
TTCGAGTTCGCGTCGACGTCGTGTCGTGAGTGACGAACTCGTCGGTTCGAGGCGGGACCGTTGCGGTGGAGGTGCTGATCGTGAACGGCCTATTGGATGTTCGATGATGGCCCCCCTTTGTCGAACGAGTCGCACCAGGGCTGCACCGTGACGCCCGTCTCGCTAACTAAAAGGTGGAGGACACCATGGCTATGAAGGACAAAATCAAGAACATGATGCAGATCTCTCGCGGCAAGACCAAGCGAGCGGCGGGAGAGGCGATGGGCGACGACAAACTCACTGCGGACGGTCGCGCTGACGTGCAGGCAGGGAACATCAAGCAGGCCGGCGAAAAGGTGAAGGATGCTTTTAGAGAGCCCTGACCCACGCGACGCACCCAACGCACCCGGAAGGATGCCGCCATCGGAGTACGCCGCCAAACTGACGGGCTTTCGCGAACTGAGTACACCGCTTCAAGATGACGTGGAACGGCTCATCGAGATCGCGGCCCAACTCTTCGGGGCGATCGAGCGTCAGATTCATCACATCGAGCAAGACCTGAACTACTCACAGAGCAGCGGCGTCGTCACGAACCATCAGACGGTGTTCAAAGAGCAACTGATTCGAACCGCCGTCAACCTGAGCGATTCGCTCAACGAGATCGCCGTCCACCTCGGGGATCAGGCGCGAACGGCGCTCTCACCCCGCGAAGCCACGTACCTCGAGTAGTTACACGCCGTCAACGCCCGATCCGGCGTCGGTCTCTGAGTCGCGCAGTGCTTCGTGATGCGCCAGTTGGGCCTGCTCGCGTTCGATAAGTTCTTCGTCCCCGGCGACCTCGAGGTGCACGAGAAGGTCGTCCGCGTGCGGCGTGGCTCGGATGAGTTCGTCGAGCTTGAGTTGGGTAACCAGTTGTTGGCGATTCTGGGTGTGTTGGATCACGAAGAGCATGATCAACGTCACGGCCTCCGCGGCGGTCGAGAAACTGGTCTGCCAACGTCCGGGAAACCCCTTCGCCGCGAGGACGACGGCGTAGACGATGACGACGACGGTCACGATCACCGTTGAACTGGCGCGCGAGGTCACCTCGCCCACCCAGTGCAGTACTCGAGAGACGCGTTGTGATGCGGTCGAATGTTCCATGGGGCCTCCAAGGGGCGGCGGGTGTGGTAGCTGACCACGAAGCAGGGGTAACGCATCGGCGAGCGAAGCGTCACCGCTCAGGACTTCTACCCTCCAGCCTAGCGACGGTGGCTCGTCAAGGATCCGAGATGAGCAGCGCCAACAGGGGTGCCGACGCTTTATTGATTGACTCTTGGTACTCGAAGTCGCCCTGGCTGTCGGCAACCACACCGCCGCCGGCCTGGATCGTGGCGAGTCCGTCGCGGAGCGACACGGTGCGGATCGTGATGGCGAAGTCGGCGTCGCCCGAGAGCGAGAAGTACCCCACCGCGCCGCCGTAGGGACCGCGGTAGACGGACTCGAACTCATCGATCAACTCCATCGCGCGAACCTTCGGCGCGCCGGTCAACGTTCCCGCCGGAAAGAGCGCGTTGAACGCGTCGAAGGCGTCGAGTCCTTCGCGCAGCTCGCCATCGACGTGACTGACCAGGTGCATGAGGTGAGAGAATCGCTCCACGTGCGCCAAGCGCTCGACGCGAACGGTACCAGGGGTCGCGACGCGCCCGACGTCGTTGCGTCCGAGGTCGACCAACATCACGTGTTCGGCAATCTCCTTCTCATCGATGAGCATCTCGGCTTCTAGAGTTCGGTCCTCGGCGTCGTTCTCACCGCGTCGCCGCGTGCCGGCAATCGGTCGCGTGCTGACCACGCCCGCGTGCACGCGCATGAGCATCTCGGGCGACGCGCCGACGAGTTGGTGTTCGCCAGAGTCCAGGAGGTACATGTAGGGCGAGGGATTGAGTGCCCGTAGTACGCGATACAGGGTCAGGGGGTCGACGTCGCTCTTGCGTTGGAACTGCTGACTGGGCACGACCTGGAAGACGTCGCCCGCGACGATGTACTCCTTCGCGCGCTCGACGATCGCCGCGTACTCCTCGGGGCGGAAGTTCGAGAGCTCCCTCGCCGCCGCGCGCACGTTGACGCCGCCGCTGGCCTGCGGCGCAGTCGCCACCAGCCGCTCGACGCCCACCTCACTCGCCGGCGCCGGGCTCAACAGGGTGCCGACGATGTTCTCCACACGCTCGCGCGCGTCGTCGTAGACCTCGCGTGGGTCGCCGTCGCCGATGATCGCGAGCACGACGACCGTCGTCGAGTGGCGCAGGTGGTCACAGATCAGCACCGCGCCCGGGAAGGAGAAGTCGACGTCGGGCCAGAGTGGATAACTCGCTCGGCCCGGTAGGCGTTCGAGTCGTCGCACGTAGTCGTACGCCACGAATCCGACGGCCCCGCCAATGAAGTCGGGCAGTTCGCTGATTGAAGGGGTACGGTACGCCGACATCAAAGAGCGCAGTTCATCCAGCGGGGCGCTGTCGCTGCGTCGCGGCGCCGCGCCGCTCACCACCGTCGTCGCACCCTCACTGGTGAGGCGCCAACGTCGATCCAGACCGATGAAGGAGTAGCGACCGGTCTCTTCGCCGAGCGCGGCGCTCTCGAGGAGGAAGATCGCGCGACCGGCGAAGCGTTGGTAGAGCGAGACCGGGGTTTCGCGGTCGAGTTGCAGCGTCGCACAGATCGGCACGACGTTAAAACCCTGCGCGACGAGGTCGCGAAAGCCGTCGAGCTCGAGAGTTTCCATGGCGAAAGGCTAGTGACTGGGCCGTAGGATGAGGGTCAATGTCACCGGCTCCCTCGATCCTCGTCGTTGACAACTACGACTCGTTCGTCTACAACCTCGTCCAGTACTTGGGAGAACTCGGGGCGCGCGTGCAGGTTCGTCGCAACGACGAGGTGACGGCCGAGGAGGTCGGAACCCTCGGGGTGGACGGGGTGTTGATCTCACCTGGTCCCGGCTACCCGGTCACCGCGGGCAACTGTCTGGCGATCGTTCGCCGATGCGGCGACACAGGCGTCCCGTTGCTCGGGGTGTGTCTCGGCCATCAGGCGCTGGGGGAGGCCTTCGGCGCGCGCGTCGTGCCGGCGCCGGAGTTGCTACACGGTCGAGCGAGCCTCGTCGAGCACGACGGCCGCGGCGTCTTTGCCGGCGTGGCCCGTCCGCTGGTCGTGGGGCGCTACCACTCGCTCGTGGTCGCCGAGGACGGTCTGCCCGAGGTCTTTGAGGTGTCGGCGCGTTCGAACGGCCTGATCATGGGGATTCGCCACCGCGACGTCGATCTCGAGGGTGTGCAGTTCCATCCCGAATCGGTCCTCACCCAAGACGGGTACCTGATGCTCGCTAACTGGCTGGAGCGTTGCGGCGCGAGCGACGTCGTGGCGCTCGCGAGAGAGCTCTCGCGGCGCGCCGACGACGTGCGCGCCTCGTTACCCCAGCCCGCCCACTGAGCCGCGAGCGACGCCGTCGACTCGTTGGGGGAGGTGGAGAGGGTTCTCGTCGCGCAACGCTTCGGGCAGCAGCGCCTCGGGGACGTTCTGGTACGTCACGGGGCGTAACCACCGCTCGATGCTCCCCGCACCCACCGACGTCGCGGCCGGCGCCGTGGTCGCGGGCCACGGACCACCGTGTTGCATCGACCAGCTCACCCCGACGCCCGTCGGGTAGCCGTTGACGATTACGCGTCCGGCCTTCGCCTGAGCGACCTCCAGCAACCAACCGGCGTCGCCGTCGCCGTCGGCGCTCAACACGCTGAAGGTGAGGGCCGGCTCCACCAGAGAGAGGGCGTCACTGAGTTCCTCGCGGCCGTGGTAACGAACGACGACCGCCAATGGTCCAAAGCACTCCTCACGCAGGACCGTCGAGGACTCATTGGCGAAGTGCGACGCGGCAACTTCGAAGAGTTGCGCCGCGACCTCGGTGCCCTTGGACGACGCGTCGCCCACCAGTCGGCTGCTGCCGTCGACGCCCGCGATGGCGGCGGCACCCTGGGCGAAGTGTTCGGCGATGCCCGCACTCAGCATTGTCATCGGCTCGACCCGTTCCAGTGCGGCGACCAACGCGGTCACGAGCGCGTCGCCACACTCATCCGCGGGTACGAAGAGGAGACCGGGTTTGGTGCAGAACTGACCGACGCCCAGGGTCATCGAACCCGCGACGCCCTCGCCGATCTCGACGCCTCGCTCCTTCGCGGCGGCCGCGGTGACCACCAGGGGATTCGCCGATCCGAGTTCGCCGAAGAAGGGTATGGGCGTCGCGCGCGCGTTCGCGCGTTGCCACAGCGCCCGTCCCGCGGGCACCGAACCGGTGAAGCCCACGGCGCACACGTCGGGTGCCTCGACGAGGGCGACGCCCGCCTCGAAGCCGAAGACGAGGGTGAGGAGTCCCGCGGGTGCGTCAAAGACGCGTGCGGCACGGGCGAGGGCGTCAAAGGCGGCGCGACTGGTCGCCGGGTGGGCGGGGTGCGCTTTGATCAGGACCGGACAGCCCGCGGCCAGGGCGGAGGCGGTGTCACCGCCGGGGACCGAGAACGCGAAGGGGAAGTTGGAACTCCCAAAGACCGCGACGGGCCCGAGCGGGACGCGCATGCGACGAAGGTCGGGCAGCGGTCCCATGGGCGAGTCACCGGCGTGGTCAATGGAGACACCGAGGAACGCGCCGTCGAGGACGACGTCGGCGAAGAATCGCAGCTGGAACGCGGTGCGACGCAGCTCGCCGTCGAGTCGGCCCCTCGTCAGGGCGGTCTCGTCCATCGCCACGTCGACCAGACGCTGATCGTCCTCTTCTAAGTTGTCGGCCATCGCGCGCAGCAGACCCGCGCGCCAGGCGAGTGGGCGCGACGCGAACTCGCGCGCGGCGAGCGCCGCGCGTTGCGCCGAGGCGACGACCTCGGCGGGCGTCGTCTCCACGTCTCCGAGCTCGCGCTCGACGCCCGAGGTCGGATTGACGCTGATCACGCGGCTCACGCGGGTGCTTCGACGCGGTAGGGGTAGTAGACCGGGGCGCCGTGGACGGGCAGTTTCACCGACACGATGTTCGACCCGCAGAGCGACGCCAGGGCCAGGCGGTCGAAGCGCTCGCCGTAGAAGGCGATGTTGGTGGGTGAGAGCACGTACTCGCCGGTCCAGTCCTCAAAGAGCAGCTCGAGGCCAGTTTCCTTCGTCCAGCGCCAGAGCTGGTTGGGCTGGTAGCAGGAGATGAGGAGTCCTCCGTCTGCGTCGGTCGCGAGACCGTCGGGGACGCAGCGCTCCATTTCGATGAGCGTTTCCAAGGGGCCACCACTCAGGGGCATCGCGCTCACCGCCGGCGCACTCGATTCGATGACGTAGAGCGTCGTGGCGTCGACGCAGAGTCCGTTGGCGAAGGCGATCGGCCGTGGCGTGATGTTGGTCGTCGTGCCGTCGGGATCGATCACGAAGAGTTGACCGGTCGGTTCGTCGAAGGAGCCCGAGTCCGAGACGTACAGGCGACCGTCGGGACCGAAGGCGGGGTAGTTGGGGTAGTCGATCGGGTCGCCGAAGGGTTCGGCCACGCCGTGCCCGTCGACGCGCCACACCCGGTGGTTCCCCGGGTCACAGACGTAGAGGAAGTGTTCGTGATCGAGCGCCATGCCCAATAACGCGCCCCCCTCGATGGTGCCCATGACGCGCTTGGTGCCGAAGAGTCCGATGCGGTAGAGCTGTCCGGCTTCGCCACCCGCCCACAGGCAGCGACGCTTGGCGTCCCAGCACACGCCCTCGACGTGATCAAGGCCACCCGCGACGACGCGGCGGTCGAAGGACTCGGGAATCGGGTTCGTCATCTACTTCTCCTTGAGCGTCGCGCCGGTGACGGCGTCAAAGAAGTGCGCGTGTTCGGGTGAGATCTGCACCGAAAGGACGTCGCCCACCGAGACGTTCGAGCGCGGTCCCATCTTCGCCACCAACGTCGACACTCTCGCGTCACCACCCGCGCCGGCCTCGGCGCCGACGGTCACGTCAAGGTGCGAGAGGTGTACGAGGATCTCGGAGCCGAGCGCCTCACGACGCTCGACTCTGGCTTTGATGGTGTTGGTGCTCGACGCGTCGGCGACGATCACGTCCTCGGGGCGTACCCCGACGACCACGTCGACGCCGCTCGGCGGCAGGGCGTGGCTCGTAGTGTAGTTCCACGGCAGCTCGACGACCTGGTCGCCGAAGACGACTTCGACGCGGTCCTCGCCCGCGCGCACGCGACAACGAATCAAGTTCATCGGCGGTGAACCCATGAAGCCGGCGACGAACTCATTCGCCGGGCGATCGTAGAGGTCCTGGGGGGTGTCGACCTGTTGGAGTTTCCCGTCGCGCATCACCGCGACGCGGTCGCCCATGGTCATCGCTTCGACCTGGTCGTGGGTGACGTAGACGGTCGCCACTCCCAAGAGCCGTTGGATGCGGGCGATCTCGAGGCGCATCTCCACGCGCAACTTGGCGTCGAGGTTCGAGAGAGGCTCGTCCATCAAAAAGGCCCGGGGGTTGCGCACGATGGCCCGTCCCATGGCGACGCGCTGGCGCTGACCACCCGAGAGCGCCTTCGGCCGACGTTCGAGGTAGTCCTCGAGGTGCAAGATGGCGGCCGCCTCGTCGACCTTGCGTTTGATCTCGCTCTTGGAGTCACCGCGGATCTTTAGGGCGAAGCCGATGTTCCTCTCCACCGACATGTTCGGATAGAGCGCGTAGTTCTGAAAGACCATCGCGACGTCGCGGTCCTTGGGCAAGGTGTTGTTCACCACGACGCCCCCGATGCGCAAGGTGCCCGAGGAGATTTCCTCGAGCCCCGCCAGCATACGCAGCGCGGTCGTCTTGCCACAGCCCGAGGGTCCCACCAAGACCATGAACTCACCCTCGTTCACGTGCAGCGTCAGTCCGTCGACGGCGGGCGGTCCCGCACCGAAGACCTTGGTCACCCCGTCGAAGTCGATCTCAGCCATGAGGCAGTGCTCCTTTGTGCGAACGAGTTGGCTTCACCGGTCGATACCCATCGTGAGACCCTTGACGAGGTAGCGCTGGAAGATGAGGTAGACCACCATCGCCGGCACGGCGCTGATGAGCGATCCGGCCATCAACTCCGGGATCGACGTGGTTCTCCCGGCGGCGAGCACCGCGAGGCCCACCGTGATGGGTCGTTCGTTGGTGTTTTGGATGAAGAGGAGCCCCACCAGCAGGTCGTCCCAGATCTGGATGAACTGCAAGACGGTCACGGTCGCGATCGCCGGGATGGCGATCGGCACGATGAGACGCCACAGGGCACCGAAGTAGCCCAGCCCGTCGACGATGCCCGCTTCGATGAGTTCGTCGGGCACCCCGCGAAAGTACGTCGTGAAGAGGAAGACCGAAAAGGGTGTGCCGAGGGCGGCGTAGACGAGGATGGCCCCCGCGTACCCACCCGTGAGATGCAACCGGGTGACGTTGACGAACTCCGGCATCAAGATCGCTTGGAGCGGCACCATCATCGCACTCACCATGATCAAAAAGACCGCGGTTGAGGCACGGAAGCGCAGCTTGGAGAACGCGAAGCCCGCGGGCAGTCCCACCACGAGGATCACCAGAATCGAGGCCGAGCACACGATCGTGGAACTCAAGATCTCCTGTCCGACCGGTATCACCGACGTGAGGTCGTGCCAACTCAGCCAGGAGAACCCACCCCCGGAGAGGAACTGCTGTTCGGACTTCAAGCTGGTGACGATCATGACCCAGAACGGGTAGAGCATCACCGCGGCGATGGCGAGCATCACGGCGAAGAGGATCCATCGTCCGAGTCTGCGTCGCGGCGGTCGATCGGGCGTTGGTGGCGTCTCGTCGAGCGGCGAGATGTCGGGGGGCGTCGCGAGGGTGGTCACTCGTTCGATCCAATGAGTCGCAACTGCACGATGCCGACGATCGCGGTGAGGACGAAGAGGATGAGTCCGTAGAGTGCGGCCGTGCCGAAGTCGCCCTGGTTAAAGCCGGTCTGGTAGATGAGGAACTCCATGGTCGTGGTCGAATAGCCCGGGCCACCGCCGGTCATGACGAAGATCAGGCTGAAGAGGGCCGAGAAGAGGGCGATGACCGTGACCACGAAGGCCAGTTGGATGAACCGACTGAGGTGGGGCAGCGTGATGGAGCGAAAGATGCGCCACCGGCCCGCGCCGTCGATGCGCGCGGCCTCTTCCAGCGTCGGGTCGAGCGTCGCGAGTCCGGTCAAAAAGAGGATGGTGTTGGTGCCGATCATCGTGAAGATGAAAGTGATGCCGAGCGCGGTGAGCGCCGTTGACTCGTAGCCCAGCATGTTGGTGTTGGTGTGGGAGAAGCCGAAGAAGTGGATGATGGAGTTCAAGGTGCCCTGGTAGGCGAAGAATCGCTCGGCCACGAGACCGAGCACCACCCAGGAGATGGCCGTGGGTAGGAAGTAGATGGAGCGAAAGATGCGCCACCCCGCCACCCGTTGGTGTAGGAGCACCGCGATCAGCAACGGCAGCCCGAGCGCGAAGGGCACGGTCAAGAGCAACTTCGCGTTGTTCTCGAGCGCGGTCCACAGGTCAGTGTTATGGAACGCCTGGGACCAGGTCGACCAGCCGATCCACGTGGAGGTGAGTCCGTCCCACTGGGTGAAGGAGTAGTACACGGCCTGTCCGATGGGCACGCCGATGAAGCCGATCACCAAGGCGATGGCCGGCAACGTGAAGGCGAACCCGGCCAGCTGGCGCCGCCGACGCAGCGTAAGAGAACGGGCCCGTGGCGGGCTCGTAGTGATCACGCTCATGGTGTGGGGTTCTTCACGTTCGATCCTCGATTGAAGGGGATGTCCCCACCCGGCTCGCGACGGAGCCGGGTGGGGACACTACTGACTTTCTAGCCCGCGAAGTCTTTCTTGCTTCGCTGGGCGGCCGGCAGCTGTTGCCAGGCTTGCTGCATGTTCTGCAACGCCGCCTTCGGTGACTCCTGGTTCGCGAGCACCGCCGGGAGCTCCTTGTCCGCGGCGTTGCCGACGTTGACCTGGACGTAGTTGTCCATCATCGGATAGGGCGTCAGGTGATCCTTTGTGACGAAGTTCAACATCTCCTGGTTGACCGGGTTGGTGGTGGTGAGACCCTGGATGTCCGGGATCAGGCCGGCCTTGTTGATGATGTTGCCCGCTTGCGTCGTGGTCAAGAAGTCCAAGAACTCAAAGGCCTGGGCCTTGTGCTTGGAGAACTTCGTGACCGAGAAGCCGTCACCGGGGTACTCCACGACGCCCTTGATGGGGGTGTTCGAATACGGCGGGACGAAGGCCGCGACGTTCGTCCCCATGGCACCGGTGTACTGCGCGGTGTCCCACGTGCCGTCGACCAACATTGCCGCCTTACCCTTTTCGAACTGCTGGATGTTGGTGGTGTTGGTCAAGACGTCGGAGTTGGTGTAGCCGTCCTTTTCGAGCTCCGCCCACTTCGCCAACTGCGCTTCGTTCGTGGAACTCGTCCACGGGGTGGCGCCGTCGTAGAGGTCCTTCCAACTCGAGAGCGAGTGCGCCCCGATCATGAGGTAGCTCATGTCGTACCACGGGTAGAACTCGGTCGAGATCGCCTGTCCGCCGTTGCCGTAGACGAGGGGCTGGATGCCCTTGGCCTTTAACAACTTGCAGTCCGCGAAGAGTTGTGACCAGTCGGTTGGCACACTCGTAATGCCGGCTTCCTTAAAGAGCTTCTTGTTGTAGAAGCCAATGTAGAACTGCGTCTCTAAGGGCATGACCAAGGGACCGTTCGCGGCATTGAAGTTCGGCGACTCCCACTGCAGTCCACCCATCTTCGCCAGGTCCGCCGCGGGGACGTTGCCCTTGAGGTTCACGAGGAAGCTCGAGTACTGCAGGTCGTAGACGCCGGTCCACATCACCGCGAGGTCGGGGCCGTCGCCCGAGATCGCCGAGGACTGCAGCAACTGGAAGTAGTTCGTTCCGGGCTGGGCCACGTCTTTGATCGTGATGTTCGGGTGCAACTGCTCGAAGGCCTTTATGAGGTTCGTCGTGGCTGTGGCGTTGTCCTCGGTGCCGTAGTTCTGCCACAGCGTCAAGGTCACCTTGGAGCTCGCTGACGCCGGCGCGATCGCGTAGAACGTGCCCGCCACCATCAAGGCGGCGGCCAGCACCCCTAATCCTCTAGTTCGTATCCGTTTCAAAGTCATTCTCCCCTTACTCGCTCGGAGTTCACCGTGAACCCCATCTCTCGTGAAGCTTCCACTTCTCAAGACCTCCCTACAACCGGCTCAACGAGGCGCGGCGACTGTCCGCGCGGTTGAGCCAAGAAATCAAAGTCACAGCCCTCGGGTGCCTGGGTGACGTGACGCCGATAGAGCTCGACGTACCCGCGGGCGCCCGCGGCGCGAGACGGGCGCCACGCGACGGCGCGCGCGTTCAGCTCTGCCTCGGTGACCTCGAGTTCGATTTCGCCCGCGTCAGCGTCGACGCGAATCATGTCGCCGTCTCGAACGAGACCGAGCGCCCCGCCGATCTCGGCTTCGGGGGCGACGTGCAAGAAGACGGTGCCGTAACTCGTCCCGCTCATCCGGGCGTCGGTGACGCGCACCATGTCGGTCACCCCGCGTTCGAGGAGGGGCTCGGGAATGGGAATCATTCCCCACTCCGGCATCCCGGGTCCGCCCACGGGTCCGACGCCACTGAGCACCAGCACCGCGTCGTCGGGACACTCCGCCGTCGGCCCGGTGCGCTGGTCGATCTCGTCGTATCCCTCGATGACGTAGGCGGGTCCGCGGTGCGTGAGCAACGACGACGTCGCCGCCGAGCGTTTGATGAGGGCGCCCTCGGGCGCCAAATTACCCCACACGACGCGAAACGCTCCGCCGGCGTCGACCGGGTCACCGAGGGGGTGCACGACCCCATTCGCCTCGCGCGAGCGGGTCTGGAGATCCTTCGTCGTCGTGCCGTCGGCCAAGAGAACCTCAGGACGCAGGAGGTCGCCGAGAGCGCGCAGCACCGTGGGTACGCCTCCGGCGACGTCGAGGTCCTCCATCAACGCCACCCCCGAGGGCTCGACGTCAACGAGCACCGGGGTCGCGCGACTCGCGCGGTCGACGTCGGCGAGGGTGAGGTCGTGGCCCAATCGACGGGCCATGGCCGTTAAGTGGATGACGGCGTTGGTGGAGCCGCCGAGGGCGCTTAAGAGCACGAGTGCGTTCGCGAGCGCGTCGGGCGTCACCTGGCTCGTGGCACTCGCCCCTTCGAGGACCAGCGCGACGCTACGAGCGCCGATGAGTCGAGCCACATCGAGGTGCCGCGGATCGCCCGCGGGCATCGAGGTCGAACCCGGCCACGCGAGGCCCAGCGCTTCGCCCAAGGCGCCCATCGTCGACGCGGTGCCCATCGTGTTACACGTTCCCTTGCCCAGCGTGAGCGCGGCTTCGAGTTCGGCCCAGCGTTCGTCGGAGAGGGTGCCCGCGCGTCGCTCGTCCCAGAGTCGCCAGAGGTCCGTGCCGGTACCCACGCGGCGACCTTCGAAGGTCGCGACGGGTCGAGGTCCCGAGACGACCAGGAGTGTGGGGAGACCCGTGCTGAAGGCGCCCATGAGGGCACCGGGGACCGACTTGTCGCAGGCCGCCAGCACGATGACCGCGTCGAGGGGCTGGCTCCGCAGTGACTCTTCGAGTTCGATGGCCAGGAGATTGCGATACAGCATCGAGGAGGGCTTCATCAGATCCTCCCCGAGCGACATGACGGGGAACTCGACGGCGATACCCCCCGCGTCGGCGACGCCCGCCTTGATGGGTGCGACGAGCGTGTCGAGAGGTTGGTTGCAGGGATTGAGGTCACTGGCCGAGTTCGCGATGCCGATGATCGGACGTCCCCCGGCGGCGCTCACCTCGGCGCCACCCATCCGCAACGCGACGCGGGCGTCGAGGGCGACTTCGTCGTCCCCTCGCACCCATCGGTCGCTGCGCAGGCTCATGGCTCCGGCACCCCGATTCCTTCGGCCCCGGGCTTGGAGATCGCGAGGTCCACCGCCGCGAGATCGAGCCACTCGAGCGCCAGCTGGGCGCGTCGAACTTTCTCTCGCACATTGTCGATCACGTTGTCGTGTAACTGGAGGCCCGCCGGGTACACCGCCCGCGCGTTGCGCAGGCCGAACTTCGCGTAGAGCGGCGCGGCCACCGTGGCGATCTCGCCGAGTTCGTGTCCCCGTACGACGCCGCCCATGGCGTCGGGTGACTCCAAGTAGAGGTCGATCGGCGCGTCACTCAAGGTCCGGATCTCGGTGAGTTCAGCCAGAGTCACGTCGCTCGGCACATTGACGGTCGAGCCGCCGAGGTCGACGAGTTGACGGAAGGTGACCGGATTGGAGGGCGCGAGTACCGCCGAGATCTTCCAGACGATGTTGGAGGGCAGTTCGCCGGCGGCGACCATCGTCCCGAGCACCTCTAAGAGTCCGGTGTCGGCGATGAGGAATCCGCGGATGCCCGCGTCGACCGCCCGGAGGATGTCCTCGATGGCGTAGCGAAGTTGATGGAACCCGCGAAGGCGCCCCGCGAGGACGAGCCCCTCCGGGCTGCGCACCGCGCTGCCCACGCCGAACTCCTCGCGCGGACCGACGAAGAGGCTGACCTCGAGGCCTTCGTCGGCTCCAATCTGGGCCATCTCGGCGAGTTCGCTCGCCGAGAGCAACATCGCGCCGCTGCCCTGGGAGGCTCGATGGATGGGCACCCGGCGGGCGTGGGCCTCTTCGAGGACCGCCCGCAGCGCGGCGGGGTTCTCGACACTGGGGATCTCGATGCGAAAGTGCGCGCCGTCGGGAAATCGAGCCGCACTCTCGCTCAGCGTCTCGCTGGTCACGCCGACGTGTCGTGACAGGGCGGAGGTTCCTCGGGGACTGCCGGCACCATCAATCATTGTTGATCCTTTCTTGGGTACTACGACAGAACCTTGAGGGCGCTGCGCTCAAGTCCGTGAGGTCCAACGAGCACGGGCCACGTCGGGGTCGAAGTGAGTAGTTCCATCTCTTCACCGACGAGGTAGGTCTCTTCGAGCTTGGCCCCACCGGCGAAACTGGGATTCCACGCGACCGCGGTGTTGGCACGTCGCGCCACCTCCCAAAACGGTGACGCTTCTTGACCCGGTGCGAGTTCGAACTCGCGCTGCTCAAAGCCGATCGGGCCCCCTTGGAAGTGTTCGCGCCACGCCGACGGGCGACCGACCGCGGCGTAGGCCGCGGCCAATGCGTTCACCGTCTCACCCCACGTGCCACCGGGCTTCGAGGCGTCGAGCACGGCGTCGTTGACCACCTCCAAGGATTTCATCAACGTCACGATGTCGTCGTCCGGGCGGCGTACACAGATGCGCGTCGCGGCTACGTGGAGACCGGCGCGCTTCGCCACGACCACGGCCATGATGGCGTCATTAATCACCTGACCCACGGCCAGGGGGTGGCGGAACCTGCGCAGCCGTTCGTCGCCACCGACGATCAGACAGACCGCTTTCGCCCCGGCCGCCTCGAGCGTCGCGCTGATCACTGCGGCGACGTCAAAGTCGGTGCTGAGGCCTGGTCGCCACGCGTCGATTCCCGCACCGAGCGCCACTCCGGCGAGGGCGCCGAGTTCGCGCAACTCTTCTTGTTCGGCGTCGCTGAGCACGAGACGCGCCGCCACGAGTTCGTCGCGGACGCTCTCGCCGATGACGTCGGTGTCGCTGAGGAGATCGTCGGGCGACACGTTCGCGTACTGGCAGGCCAACTCGAGCGGCGCCTGCGCGTCGAACCACGGTGCCGTGAGCACGTCCCACCCGAGTCCGCGCACGTGGAAGTCGTAGTCGAACCTGGGTGCTTCGATCTCGTTGGTGATGAGTGCGGTACCCGCGGCGCAGTCGAGCACCCAGAGGGGATCGCTCGTCGCGGTGAGGTCGACGGGGTCGGAGAGACCGCCCGTGCGCCAGTTGACCGATCCGGGAGACGTGACGAGGAGGGCTCGGTCGTTGAAGTTCTCGCGCAGCGCGTCGGCGACACGTTTCGCCACGTCGGCTCTGCGTCCGGCTCGCGCGAGTCTGTTCGGCTCTACAAAACTGGTGTCGGAATTGATAACTGCATCCAAGCACGTCGACAGCGTTCGGTCAAGTTAGGGCACTATGTTGCCGCAGTGTTTCCGTATAGTGTTTTGCCATGCCGAACACCGGAAGAACCGTGGAGGAGAATCGCTACCAGGTGCAGTCCGTGGCGCGCGCGGCCAGCCTCTTGAACGTCATCGCGGACGAAGGGGCAAGTGGCCTGAGCGTCACCGAGATCGCCCTGCGTCTTTCGGTGGCGAAGAGCACCGCGCTGGCACTTGCGCGCACGTTGGCCGCGGCGGGACTACTTCGCGGCGTGGAGCCGGGTCCGCGCTACGTGCTGGGCCTTAACTTATTGCGTCTCGGTGACCTGGTCGGTCAACAGACGTCGATTGCCGAATTGGGTCTGCCCACCTTGCGAGACCTCTCGGCCGTTACCGGCATGACGGCGCGGCTCGCGATGAATGAGGCGGGCTACCCCGTGTTCCTCGAACGAATCGACGGTGAAGGTTCCATTCGTTTTCACGCCCCCCTCGGCCAACGTGAGCAGCCCCACGCCACCGCCGCCGGGAAGGCGATTCTCGCATCGCTCGGCGACCTCGAAGTCCGGCTCTTACTGGCCGAGGCGGGAATGGCGCGCTATACACCCAAGACGCTCACCGACATCGAGGCGCTACTCAGTGAACTCGACCGCGTGCGCACCGAGGGCTACGCGCTCGACGACGAGGAAGAAGCCGAAGGGGTGTTCTGCGTGGGTTCGGCATTCTTCGATCATCAAGGTTCCTGCGCGGGAGCGGTCAGCGTGACCGGACTCAAGGTGGACGTGCCGCTGCGCGAGGTCCGTCAACTCGGCATCACCGTGCGCGAACACGCGGATCGACTGAGCACGATGCTGGGCGGAGTGCGACCCGTCCCCCTTCGGTGAGGGCCTTCGTCGTCGATGAGTCGCAGCGTGCCGGCGTGCGCGAGTGGCCCGAGCCCGTCGTCGCTACCGACGAGGTGTTGGTGCGGCCCATCCGCGTGGGTCTGTGCGGCACTGACCTCGAGTTGATCGACGCGACGATCGACCCCGCCTACGTCCGTTATCCCTTGGTGCTCGGTCACGAGTGGGTTGGTCGCCTCGGCGAGGCCATCACCTCGATTGGTCCCGCGGGCACGCTCGTCGTCGTCGAAGGTGTCGTTCCGGACGGGGTGTGCGAGGCCTGTCGGCGAGGTGAGAGCAATCTCTGTTCGATCTACGAAGAGATTGGTTTCACGCGACCGGGCGCACTCGCCACTTCCGTGAGCGTCCCGACGTTCCTCGTCCATCGAATCGAGGACTCGGTCGAAGTAGACGACGCGGTGCTGGTCGAGCCGATGGCCGTCGTCTGGCGCGCACTGACCAGGGTCCCGCTCCGGGAGGGACTGCGCGTGGCGGTGATCGGCGACGGCACCGTCGCGCTACTCGCGGCGCACCTTGTCCAGACCTTCAGCCCAACCTCGACGACGCTCATCGGGCGTCGCGTTGAGCAGGCCGAGCTCGCCCGTCGGGCGGGGGCCGACGAGTTCGTCACCGCAACGTCGAAGGAGTTCGACCTCGTCATCGAAGCGGCGGGTTCCGGTGACGCGGTCTCGAGCGCGCTGGACCACTGCGCGCGCGGGGGGATGGTAATCCTGCTGGGTCTGCCGCCCCACGGCACCACCGTGCGCTTCGCGCCCGACGACCTCGTCAACAACGACCAGATCATCCAGGGCAGCTTCTCCTACACCCGGCGAGCCTTCGCCGACGTCGTCGATCGTCTCAACGCGGGCACGTTACGACCGGGATTTCTCGTGACGCATCGTTTCTCTCTCGACGAGGTCGACGCCGCGGTCGCGACACTGCGCGGTGGCGCCTCCAATGAAGTCCGCGGCAAGGTCGTCATCGACCTCGAGCGCTAACTCAAGCGGCCACCGACACCGACGCGCGTCTCTTCGATCTCGCCGTCGACGAGTTCGACCCGATAGGCCGCTGGTCCGGTATCGGGGTCGACGGCGAGGTCCGCGACGACGGTCGTTGGTTCCGTCCCCTCGTACCAGATGCCCACGCGGTCATCGGTGGCGAAGGCGAGCGGGGCGAGCGTGCCGTCTTTGATGAGTTGGTGCAGTAACGGTCGGCGCTGTTCCTCGCTGTCGTAGTGCACGCCATTCACGTAAGGCAAGAAGCCCAGTGCGTTGGTGACCGGTTGCAGCGTCGGACCAAATGAGTCGGTCGTCCCGCCGAGGTGCCAACAGAGGCTGCCCGCGGAGACTCCGCCGAGGATCACGCCGTGCTCCCACGCGTCGCGCATCGCAACGTCGACGCCGTGAAGACGCCAGAGCGCGAGGAGGTTCGCCACGGACCCTCCGCCGACCCACACGAAGTCACTGCCACCGAGTCGTTCACCGGGATCGGCCGAGGGTTGGAGGAAGAGCTTCAACTCCGTCACGTCACAGCCCGCCGCGTTGAAGGCTTCGTAGAGGAGGTTGTAGAAGAGCATCGAGTCGCCGCTCGCGGTTTCGACGAGGCAGACCCGCGGTCGATCCTTCTTCGTGAGGGCCAAGGCGTCGAGGACCATTTGGCCCAGACGCCAGGTCATCTGCACCGGGCCCGGGACCACGCCGCCCGAGGTCGCGAGAATTCGTGGGGTCGTCATAGGAACCTTTTTATCGCGACCGCGCGGCACCGAAGTGATGTCTAGGATTCGCTGTGCCACGTTCTGGCCTGTGAAGGAGAACCATGACGACCAAAGTCGCGACGTTAGACGAGTTGATTGACGAGCTCGTCGAGTCCTATCCACCCGAGACGACCGACCCCGTCACGTTCCTCGGCGCGCAGTTCGACCGAGGCTTGGCGTGGGTGCACTTTCCGGTGGGCAACGGTGGGCTCGGGCTCTCACCGGCCGACCAGGTGCACGCGCTGAGTCGCATGTCGGGGCTGCACGCGCCGACGGCGGGCTTTCGCAACGTCATCGGCTACGGCATGGTCGCCCCGACGCTGGTGATCCACGGCACCGAGGAACAGAAGGAACGTTTCTTGCGACCCCTGTTCACGGGCGAGGAGATCTGGTGCCAACTCTTCTCCGAGCCTGGTTCAGGTTCGGATGTCGCATCCCTCGCCACGCGGGCCGAGCGCGACGGTGACGAGTGGGTGCTCAACGGTCAAAAGGTTTGGACGACGTTGGCCCACATCGCGGCCTACGGGCTGATCATCGCGCGGACGAACCCTGACGTACCCAAGCACAAGGGGATCACCGCGTTCCTGGTGGACATGCACGCCCCGGGTGCGCAAGTGCTCCCGCTCTACCAGGTGACCGGGGAAGCGGAGTTCAACGAATGCTTCTTCACCGACGTACGCGTTCCCGACTCGCGCCGCCTCGGTGGGGTGGGCGAGGGGTGGAACGTGTCGCTCACCACTTTGATGAACGAACGAGTGTCTATCGGTGGCACGGTGCCACCGAGAGATTCGGGACTGATCGGCGAGGCGCTCAAGATCTGGCGAGCGCGCTGGTCGATGAGGACCGACGCGCACGCCGTCGCGGTGCGAGCCGAGTTGATGCAAGCCTGGGTGCGCAACGAAGTCGGTCGACTGACGAATTGGCGCGCCAGCGACCTGCGCAAGGCGGGAACCCCGGGGCCCGAAGGTTCCGTCGCGAAGTTGGCCTTCGCCGAGGAGAATCAGCGCACGAGCGAACTGTGCGTGAATCTGCTCGGATCAGAGGGCATGCTCTATGGCTCGACGTATCCCAAGACCCGACCGACCGAGTCGGCGATGACCGGTGGTGACATGCGCAAGGCCTTTTTGCGCATGCGGGCCAACTCCATCGAGGGCGGCACCAGTGAAGTGATGCGCAACATTTTGGGCGAGCGGGTGCTCGGCCTCGCGGGTGAGCCGCGCAGCGACAAGGACGTGGCGTGGAAAGAAGTCCCGCGAAGTTAGTCCTCGCGAGTGCCCGGCGCCTCCGGCGCCTCGGTCACTCGAAGTTGGGGCCGTCGGTTCTCGTCCGCTTGAGTTCGTAAAAACCGGGCGTACTCGCCACGAGCATGACACCATCGAAGAGTCGACCGGCGGCTTCGCCCTTGGGCGCCGGGGTGACCACGGGTCCGAAGAACGCCACGTCGCCGACGTGGATGACGGGCGTGCCGACGTCGTAGCCGACGGGGTCCATCCCGGCGTGGTGGCTCTTTCTCAGTGCGTCATCGAACTCGGTCGACGTCGCGGCCTCGGCGAGGTCGGCTTCGAGGCCGACGTCGTTGAGTGCTTCCACGATCACTTTGTCGAAGTCCTTCTCGCCGTTGACGTGGTGGCGAGTGCCCATGGCGCTGTAGAGCGGTTCTAGTACCTCGTTGCCGTGGCGCTGTTCGGCCGCGATCAGCACCCGTACCGGTCCCCAGGCTTTTTGAAGTAACGCTTTGTACTTCTCATCGAGGTCGCGCCCGTCGTTCAACACCGCCAGGCTCATCACGTGAAAGTCAACGTCGAAGTCGCGCACCTTCGCCGCTTCGAGGATCCAGCGAGAGGTCATCCAGGCCCAGGGGCAGGCCGGGTCCACCCAGAGATCGACGTGTTCGTTCATGTTCGTTCCTTACTGATTGGCGTGTGCTGCTAGCACAGTAATGACCGCGTTGGTGACGCCAACCGCCGTCGGCAGATCCAGCATCTCGTCGATCGCGTGCGCGTTGGACTGCGGTCCACCGACGCCGGTGGCGACGAACTGAACACCGGGGTAGCGCCGGCCGAGCGACGCGAGGAAGGGGATTGAGCCACCCTCGCCGGTGTAGCCCACCGGGTGACCGAAGGCGTCGAGCGACGCCGCGTCGAGCGCGGTGGCGAGCCACGGCGTGAAGGTCGGCGCCGCCCATCCGTCACCGTCACTGACGATCGATACCTCCACCTGCGCGTTCGACGGCGGATCGGCGCGCAGGAGCCGCAGCACCTCGGCACTCGCCGTCGCGGTGTCCGTCGTCGGGGGGATTCGAAACGACAACACCGCGGTGGTGAACGCGCGCAACACGTTACCGGCGATGTCGGGCGCGGGGATACCGCTCATGCCGATCACCGACAGCGTCGGGTGCCAGGTTCGTTGAATCAGCCGTTCCTCGGCGTTTCGCCCCATGAGTTCGAGACCCGCGACGGTCGGCAGCTCTCGCGCCAAGACGTCCCCGAACTCGTCGGCCAACTCGTGAGCGGCCTTCGTCTCGGCTTCGGGAATCGTGACGTTCATCGACGTAACGAGGACCGTACCGGTGGTCGCGTCTTCGACGCGATCGAGGAGCTGGCGCAGGAGTCGAAACGAGGACGGTACGACCCCACTGGCCGATCCGCTGTGCTGGCTCTGCTCGAGCACGCGAACGGTGAGCTCCACGTTGATCAACCCGCGTAACGACGTGGTCACCCACAGTCGGTCGTAGGTGAGGGCTCCCGAGTCGAGACAGATGAGGAGTTCCACGGCACCGAGGTGACCGGCCAGGTCGTCGAGGTAGGCCTCGAGGTCGGGACTACCACTCTCTTCGCTCGCTTCGATGAGCACGACGCAACGAGCGTGCGCAATACCGTTCGCTTCCATTGACTCGATGGCGCTCAGCGCCGAAAAGATGGCGTAGCCGTCGTCAGACACGCCTCGCGCGTAAAGGCGATCGCCTCGTCGCACCGGCACGAAGGGGTCGAGTCCCTCTGACCAATCTCCGAGCGGTGGCTGCTTGTCGAGATGGCCGTAGAGCACCACGGTGCCACCCTCGCCGGCCGTGGAGTCGACCGTCACCACGAGCGCCGGTGTTCGACCCTCGAGGCGGTGGATCGTCACGTCGACGTTGGCGAGCGTGCGCGCGGCCGCCCAGTCGGCGAGGAGTTGCGCTGCGGCTTCGAGATAGCCGTGCTCGGCCCATTCGGTGTCGAAGCCCGGCGAGAGCGAAGGGATGGTCGCGAACTCCATCAGCGTGGGCAGGGCGTCGCGTTCGAAGTCCTCGAGAGTGATCAGGGGCATAGGGGCGAGATTACTGGCCGCGCGAGAGGTGCACGGCCTGCCAGCAGTACCACGCGACGTCGGAGCGAAGGCCGACGAAGACGTCCCCTTCACCTCGCAGGTCGCCTTCGCTGATCATCTCATCGAGCCCGTGGATCAACGTCCACCCGTGGCGAACGCCCAAGTCGCCGGCCGGCCACACGTCGTGGCGCGCGAGGGTGTGCATGAGGTACATCTGCGCGGTCCAGGGACCGATACCGCGCACCGCGACCACGTCGGTGAGTACCTCGTGGTCACTCATGCGTCCGTGATGGGCGAGGCGGATACGTCCGTCACGACTGCGCTCGGCGAGGTCGAGCATGGCGGCGGCCTTGGCGTTGGAGAGGCCGACACCGCGAAGCTTCGCGTGACCGGCGGCGTTGATGGAATCGGGACTGACCGATCCCTCACAGAGATCAATCACGCGTTGGTGAATCGTGTTGGCGGCCTTCGTGGCGAGCAGTTGGTAGGTGATGGAGCGAGCGAGGTAGGAGAAACGTTCATTCACTGGCGCGCTGCGCCGCGCGGGTGGTGGGCCGATCTCTCGTACGACGTCGCGAAAGGCGCGATCTCGCGTGACGATCATTGCGGCACGTTCTGATGGCGTCATCGCTGCGGGCACCAACCGACTATTGCAGAGCGGCGTGACACGAGCGACGGCAACCGGCTGTGGGTCCGCGGCGACCGCTCGGCCATTTACGAGGCGGATGACCTGGGAAGGTACACGCCATCGGGGGTATTGGTCGCGTTAGCGACGACGTCAACCAACAGCGCGTGGATCGCCCGGACCGGCGCGGCGGGGAAGCCGAATCGCCGACTCGCGAGCACGACGCGACGTTTCGCGATGTTCTCAATCGGCAGCGAGACGAAGTTGGCGCGTAGGTGCGGCGAGAGCATCGTCGCGGGGAGTATGGAGGGTCCGTGTCCGTCGAAGGTCATTGACGCGATGGTGCGAAGTCCGTCGAGTTCGACGAGTGGCTCGAGTTCGACGCCCGCGGCTCGCGCGGCGTCGTCGATCTCGCGACGAATCGGCGTGCCGCGCATGGGTAGGAGGAGGTCGTACTCGGCGAGGAGCGAGAGGGGGAGCGGACCGGGCATCGCAGCGAGGGGGTGGTCGCGTGCGGCGATCACCACGAGGTCCTCGGTGAAGAGGTCGACTTCGGTGAGCTCGTCAGCCATCACGGGCCACGCCAGCACCGCGAGATCGAGCTGTCCGTTGATGAGGCGCGGCTCCAATGCGGAGTTCGTCCCTTCACTGATGCGCAGGTTGATGCGGGTGTAGCGCTCGCGCAAGGTCTCGAGCAGTAACGGCACGATCCACCGGCCCGCCGTGCCGATCATGCCGAGGGTGACCTGTCCCCTGATGTCGGCGTTGAGCTCGGACACGTCCGAGGCGATGGCGCGAAGTTCGACGAGGATGCGACGCGCGCGCTCAACCACGATCTCCCCGGATTCGGTCAGCGTGCCGGTGGCACGATTGACGAGTTCGGTGCCCAATTCGCCTTCCAATCGAGCGACCCGGTTGGAGATATTCGACTGGACGGTGCCGAGCGATTCGGCGGCGCTGGAGAACGTGCCGTGCTCGGCGATGCCCACCAGGGCTTCTAATTGGCGGATTTCCATGCATCAACTATACAGATGGAGAGTATCTGTCGTATGCACTTGAAAGATACGTTCGCACTCGACATACTTAGAGGAGCCTGCTTTACTCAAACCCCCCCTTGAGTGATCCAAAGGTTTTGCAGAAGGGCCAACCACCCCCCGGTTGGCCCTTCTGCCTTTTACGGGGCGTTAGCGTTGGCACAATGCCACCAGGGTCTTCTCTTCGCGACACGGTCGCCGAAAGAGCCGTAAAAACGGTCAATCTGCTCTCTCGATGGACGTCGCGGGGCTCCGGTACGGTGATCGGCGGGCGAGTGGGATTGGCCCTTTCGCCTGGGCTCTTGGGGACACTGGCCCGCGGTCGCGAGGTCGCCCTGGTGAGCGGCACCAACGGCAAGACCACCACGACCGCCATGATCGCCGCCGGCTGGTTGAAGCCCGTCGCCACGAACACCACCGGATCGAACATGCCCCCGGGCCACGTGGCGGCACTCGTCGCCTCGAAGAGCCCCGCAGCGGTCTTGGAGGTCGACGAAGCGTGGCTGGGAGACGTGACCCGGTCCACGCTCGCCGAGGTCGTCGTGCTCTTGAACCTCTCGCGCGATCAGTTAGACCGGGCGAACGAAGTTCGTCGGATCGCCGAGCGGTGGCGAGCGCTCCTCGGCGATGTCACCACCGTCAAGGTGGTGGCCAACGCCAACGATCCCCTCGTCGTTTTTGCGGCCGAAGCCGCCGCGCACGTCGCCTGGTGCGACGTGCCAACGCCCTGGACGACGGACGCCGTGTCGTGTCCGCACTGCACGCAGCCGCTGCACTTTTCGGACACGTCGTGGTGGAGCGACTGCGGATTCAAAAAGCCCACCGACATCGCCACCACTCTCGGCAACGATCTAGTGGTGCGCGGCTCGAACCTGGACCTCGCGCTCCAGATGCCGGGCGAGTTCAATCGCATCAACGCCGCGATGGCACTCACGGCCCTGAGTGAACTTGGTGTGGACCTCGGTGCGGCCACCGTGCGCATCAATGCCCTCACCAGTGTGGCCGGGCGATTCAGCGTGCGCTGCTGGCGCGATCATCGACTGCGGTTGTTGTTGGCGAAGAACCCGGCCGGATTCGCGGCGATGTTGAACTCGCTCGAGCAGAAGGACGAGGACGTGTGGATCGCTATCAACGCGCGCGTCGCCGACGGACACGATCCTTCGTGGCTCTACGACGTGCCCTTCGAAGTGCTTCGCGGGCGGCGCGTGTACTGCTTCGGGGACCGGCGACTGGACCTGGCGACACGCCTCGACTACGCCGGTGTCGAGACGGTCGTCGTCGCCGACGACACGACGATTCCGGCGAGCACGGCGACGGTGGACGTCGTGGCCAACTACACGGCGTTCCAGGACTGGCGCGAGAGGTCGCGGGCGTGTTGAAAGTGGCGTTGGTCTACCCGGAACTTCTGGGCACCTACGGCGACGGCGGCAACGCGGTCGTGCTGGTTGAACGGGCGCGGCGGCGGGGCGTCGACGCCGAGGTCCTGCGCGTTGGTATCGACGACGACATGCCCGACGCGTCCATCTTTCTCCTCGGCGGAGGAGAAGACGGACCACAGCGACTCGGCGCGGACCTGTTGAGGGCGTCGTCCTTCAGCGCCCGCGTGGGTGACGGGGCCTACGTGGTCGCGGTCTGTGCGGGACTGCAGTTGCTCGGGCACTCCTTCGCCGTCGAGGGGGACGATGAGTACGACGGGCTTGGCCTGGTCGACGCGCTGACGCGTCGGGGGGAACGTCGCGCCGTGGGTGAACTCGTGGTCGAGGTCGAGGGTCACGCGCTGGTGGGCTTCGAGAATCACGGGGGCCGCACGACCCTCGGCGACTCGCTCGCGCCGCTCGGGACCGTGCGACGCGGCGTCGGCAACGACGGCGCGGTCGACGGATTCACGACGTCGAGGATCTGGGCGAGCTACGCGCACGGTCCGTTACTCGCGATGAACCCCTGGTTCGCCGACGTGGTGCTCGAGCGCGTACTCGAGGTCTCGCTCGAACCACTGGCGACGACGGCGGATCTGCTCTACGCCGAGCGCACGCGAACGCTGATCGACTAGAGGTCCTCGGAACGCACGCCGTAGTTGGCGTCGCCACTGACCTCGCGGCCGAGTTCGGCGACGGCCTGTTCAATACGCACGTTGAAGTGACGCATGTTCTCTCCCACTTCGCAGCGAAGGGGATCACCGAAGGTGATGATGACGTGATGGCGACGCTCACTGGGTGCATTGACGTAGATGGGGGCCTTCGCGTACTTCGGCCCCTTGAGGAGGCCCGACTCGTGGATGTAGGTGGGGATGACCGTGGCCTTGGAGCGCTCGGCGAGGTACGCCGCGCCACCCTTGAACTCTTGGAGCTGTCCGTCCGGAGTGCGTCCGCCTTCGGGGTAGATGACGAGGTTCCAGTCGTCCTCGACGAGTTCGAGGGCCAATTGGGCGCTGCGACGATTCACCTTCAGTCGGTCCACCGGGATGGCGTTGAAGTACAGCACCGTTCGAAACGCCTGGCCGTAGTGCATGAAGAAACTGTCCATCGCCGCCGCGACGACGGTGCGCTGGCGTTCCTTAACCGGTAGGGCCGAGAGCAACAGGATCGTGTCAGCGTGGCTCGTGTGATTGGCTACGAAGATGAAGGGTCGCTCGCCGGCCACGTGCTCGACGCCGCGCACCTCGAGCGTCGTCAAGAAGCGTGCGTAGGGCACCATGAAGCAACCCTGGATCAGTTGACGGAGTGAACGGGCGGTGTAGCCGCGGGCCCACTTCGTTGGAAAATCCATGCCGAGTTTGGTCATGACCTAGCGGCGTTTACGAGGTGGCTTCTTGGGCGTGTAGCGCTTCGAGGCGGCGGGTGGCGTCACTGTCTTGCTGGGTGCTTCGGTGGTGGTTCGCGCGATGGTCGCGCTCGGCGCTCGGCCCTCTTTCGCAGCGGTGGCGCCTTCGCGCGCGATTCGATTGGTGGCGAACATGCTCGCGACGCCGTACTTCTGCAAGCGGTAGGCCCGAAGGATCAGCCAGATGCCTAAGAACAAAAAGACAACGCCCGCGCCGAGGCCCAGTCCGAGGCCCAAGAAGACCGCGAAGCAGGCGACTCCCGCTCGCTTGCGACGAAGGGTGAAGTAGAGCAAGAGGAGGGCCACGACGAAGACGAAGAAGAAGCGGACTTCCCAGTAGCTGCGCGCGTGACGATTGATGTGCTCGCAAACCGTGTCGAAATGTGTCGGGTAGCTGCGGGGGCAGGCCTTTCCTTTGACGTAGGGCTTCGTCGTCGTAACCGCGATGTTGCGTATCCAATCGAGGGCCGTGACGAGGGCGAAAATGAATCCAATGCCGGCCGCGGCAAGACTGATGCGGTACTCGATTCGATCGAGGCCGAGGACCACTTCGCGTGGCGCTACCGAAGGTGTTTTGCTTCGACCAAATCTCGAAAGACGCGACGACGTCGAGTTGGTGTTATCTGGCACGGATGAAGGCTACAACGGGTTGCGAAAGCGGTGAAGACCGTGAGCCGGTAGCATTACCACTTCGGGGCGCTTAGCTCAGTTGGTTAGAGCGCAGCCTTCACACGGCTGAGGTCGAGGGTTCGAGTCCCCCAGCGCCCACTTGTTGTCGAAAACACAACGACGCGCGAGTCCAACGGCAATCTATGAGATTCAATGCGTAGGCACAGCAAAGGTTCAGAACGCTTGAACTCGACAATGTGCAAGGGGGTTCGAACATAGTCCCGTTACCTCCACTCCGGCACCGACGACAAGGCCAAGTCTCGACGGCGGCCGGTGCAACGCGCGTGTTGTCAGGGCGCTTGAAAGAATCGGATTCGAACGCGTCGGTCAGCGCGGAAGCGACGCGAATCTTCGCAGTGAAGAAGGTAGGAACCGTGCTTCTTCCGATTCTCGAATGGAGTCCAACGTCAAGCCCGGTGCCGTGTCGAATGCGCGTACCGTTCGAGTCCCTCGAGGATGAGGTCGAGCCCAAATTCAAACTCGCCTTCCTCTCCATCCTCGGACGCCTTCATGTGCACCGCGGCGTGTTCCATGAGGAAGGGGAACGTGTCGGGCTTGAGCTGACGCATCAGGTTGTCGATGAAGTCCGGGGGAGCGTCCACGGGGAGGGCGTGACCGAGTTGCCAGATGGTGAATCCGAGAATATGGCTGTCGAGGGCGTGGTAGCCCCTCGACGCC
>Ga0302279_10002278_pt1 | contig 25819 bp, 28 predicted proteins | sample III_Bog_N3_3_FD_194541 | JGI IMG/M metagenome (GOLD analysis project Ga0302279, IMG submission 194541) | Peat permafrost microbial communities from Stordalen Mire near Abisko, Sweden - III_Bog_N3_3 | ecosystem: Environmental > Terrestrial > Soil > Wetlands > Peat | place: Sweden: Abisko... | reverse complement strand
GTTCCGGCTCGTTAGCGGCGTTGGGCCGCGACGCTAACCCGCTCCGGGCGGTGTGTCTGCGGGATTCAGTGCTTCAGATCCGCTTTTCTGAAGATCGCAAGACGCACTTTCCCGACTTTGTTTGTTTTCAACTCCGTTTTTGCTGATTTTTGTTGTCTGTTCGCCTTCTGGCTCAGCGGTGCAGAGCCACGTTTTCGAGATTGTGGAACACCTCGCCGAACACCTCCGCCGACGGGGACCCGCTGGCCATTGAGATCCAGACCTTGCGCGCGGTGATGCGCACCCGCGCGCCGATTTTGAGCAGCTTCAGGCGGATCGTGCCGCACTGCGCATGGGCCATGCTGGTGCCCTGCAGGCCCAGCCGTCGCAGTGCTTGGAGCAGGCAGTAGGCGATCGAAGAGAAGTACAGTCGCAGTTGGTTGGAGCGCAGCAGCGCGGTCGAAGTCCGGTCGGCGAATAACGCCAACTGTTGCTCCTTGATGCGGTTCTCCATCTCGCCCCGCGCGCAGTAAAACTCCTCATACAACGCCTGCCCCGCCATCCGCTCCGCGCTCAGCGACGTCACCACGAAGCGCGGGTTGGCGCCCTTGTCCAGGTGCTCGGCCTTGGCAATCACGCGCCGCTCCCGCGACCAGCTTTTCTTGGTGCGATAGGTGAACTCAGAGAACACGCGCGCGGCTTGTTTGGTCTGTTCGAACTGCTGCTCGGCCTGATGCAACTCGCGGCCAATGATCTTCACCAACCGTGCGTTGCGCGCCAGCCCGAAGACGTAATCCACGGCGTGTTTTTCGCACCACGTCATCAGTTCGTCGCGACAGAAACCCGAGTCGGCGCGCAGCACGATCTCCACCTCCGGCCACACCCGGCGCAGCGCCACGACGATGCGTTGCACCTCCTCCAGCGAGCCCGCCGCGGCGTCGATGTTGGAGGGCCGCAACCGCGCGCACAACAGGTGCTCGCCCGCGAAGATGTACAGCGGCAGGTAGCAATAGTGTCCGTAGTAGCCGTGAAAGAAGCGCCCCTCCTGATTGCCGTGCAACGGGTCGTCGGTGGCGTCGAGATCCAGCACAATGCGTTCCGGCTGGCGCTCCTGCGCCTGCACGTAGAGTTCGACCAGCGCTTCGTCGATGGCCCCCTCGCGCATCACGATCTTCTTGTAACGCTCAGCCGCCGTGGCGTTGGCCGGCGTCAGTTCCAGCCGGTTCAGCGTGCTTTTGCCCGCGCCCGGCTTGCCGCGGTCCTGCTCCCGCCGCCGCGTTGCACCTTCCAGGTCGCGCTTGCCGCTCAGCAGCGCCAGCAACGGATCGCGCTGCAACTGGTCGTGATCGTTGAGGTCCTCGTAGCCCAATGCCAGGCCATAGACCCGCTGCTGAATCAGCTCCCCGAGCCGGTGTTCCACCCGGTCGGCGCGCCGGTGATCGGTGAAACACGCCGCAAACTGGCGCACGATACCCGTGCGCTGCTCGACCTTGCGCAACAGCAGGGCTCCGGCGTCGCTGGTGATCGCACCCCCATCGAAGCCGGCCACCACCTGACGCGAAAAATGTTCTTCAAACTCGAAGCTGGATTGGGTACACTCTGTCATAGCAAAAGCCGCTTTCCTCTTGGCTCTAAACACTTGCTGGTACAAATGTTTATGCCAGAAGAAGCGGCTTTTTGCTAGAGCCTCGGTGAGAAATCCGGGCTAGTTGACGATATCGCGGGTTTCCGCTGCGCTGGCCCGTACCGTCGTATGAGACGCGCATGCCTCCGGCGAGGAGCGGTTACGCTGCCGGTCTATCTCCTCCAGTGCGTTGCGTTTAGCCTGCATCCTAATGTGGCTGTACCGGCTGAGCATCTGCCGGCTCACGTGGCCGGCAATCTCCATGATCGTCTCGTCGCCGGCGCCGCTCTCTGCCAGTTCCGTGATCAGCGTGTGCCTGTTATCGTGCCGGCGTCCTTTGACGCGAGCCTCGTGCCGAATAATATCCCTGGCGGTCTTCAGCGTGGTGGTGGCTGTGGTGGGGTCGGTCGGGAACCGGACGCTTACGGCCCTCCGCCCATCGGCTCGTTTTCACTCGATTGGGCCTTGGCGCACTTGTTGCAAGTGCAGGTGCGCCCCCTGCGACGTTGCCTAATGGAATCAATAGTTTGTAAACTCCGATGTCATCCGATCAGCGGATTTGTGCAGAATTGTAGCTAAAGAATCCTCAAGGTCCAACAGGGTAGATTTGCAAGCTGTTGAAAATAAAGAGGAAAAAACAGGGGGATCCACTGAGCCCAAGGCGGTTCCCGGCCTCGGGTGTAAATCCCCTGCTTTCAAGTGCTTACGTTTCAATGAGATGCGGCCGCCCTGTTGAAATCGGTGGTTTCCGGTGGAAGCCGGAGGAAATTCACAGCTACAAATTTGACTACAGTCGCCCGGCGAAAATCCGTACCCCAAAGCAATCCCAGGCGGCAGTCTCGCGGGTCAAGCTACGACGGCCCCGTACGGGATCCTGCCGTGGTTCGCCAGGTGGCTCTTAACTGCGAGATCGGAAACGCCGAAGCGGGCTCCGGCCTCCTCGATGGCCTCAGGAGAGAAGTCCCCTTCGAGGAATTCTTCGAGGGCGTCGAATGGGCAGAGGAACTCCGCCGCGAAGGCTCGCTGCACCTTCTGCCGCGCGGTCTTCGCGTCCGTTGCGGGCAGCCAGCGCTCTCGCGGCGACGCGAGGAGGTGGCCGACGATGAAGCGAGCCGCCTCAAACCTTACGCCAGGCCTGTTCCGCTTGCGGAACAGGAGGCTTAGGTTGTCCGTGCCGTCACGCCGGATGGCGAGTCCCATTGGGAGGCGGGCTGCGCCGGAGTGCTCGCCGGTGATCGTGTTCGTGGAAACCTGGAGCAGCTCCGCGATCTTGCTGTCGGGAACGGGGCTCTCGCCGAGCCCCCAGGCGCGCCGCGCCTCTGTGGCCAGGAAACGCCCCCGCATCCAGGGTTCCTCGGACCCGCTCGTGGCACCCCTGAGCGCTGCTGATAGGGATCGCGGGATCTCTATCCGGCCATCCGCTCCAGATGATTGGGCGAACTCGAAGATCCGCTGGAGGGCCTGGCCCGGGTTGTCACCGGCACAAACCGGGGCGATCTCCTCGGCGGCTTCCGCGCCCTCGTCACGGGAGACCGCGCTGAGGTGTTCGATGAGTTCCTCGGGCGCGTCGTCAGGCTCGTACCCGAGCTGCGCCTCGAACTTCCGGAGCGTGGCCAGCTCCTGATTCTTTCGCTCCGCAAGGACCTCATTCCACAGGTCATGCAGAACCCTCTCGTCGGCGCCCACGGCGTCGAGCCGCGCCAGGACGAGGCGCATGAAGTCATCGACCGACCTCTCGAACTCGGGTGCGCCGATTGTGGCGCTGAAGTTTGCGAGGTAGCGGACGGGCTCTCCGGAGAGCGGGTTCGACGCCTCGCAGGTCGCCTCGACCGCCTCGCCGTCGCAAGCGAACGTCAGGCGGGGCCAGAGGGAGCCGTTCCCGGCCGCCGCGAGCTCGTGCGCCATTCGCCACCCGACGCTGGCGACGCCGCTGTACGGGGCCGGTTCCCACCGGAGCCGCCACCAGGACGATGCCAGCCAGACTGCCAGCGGGTACACCGAGAGCCGCACGCGGTTGTGGACCGACTGCGACCAGTCGTCCTCGGCGCGCGTCGCGACGTTCTTCCCGATGCCAATCTGCAGAAAGGCAGAAGTCTCTCTGATCTCCGCGGGGCCGTGCTCGGAGGGCGACCACTCCACGTCAAACGAGAGGCTCGGCGTCATTGCGCTCCCCACCGCTTCAGTATCTCAACGCGGAATGGATCGTTCTCCGGCATGGGGTAGCCGTGGTAGACGCCTTCGCCTTCGAGCTGCGCCTCGAGCGGTGCCCCATCTGCCGTTACCGCCCAGATATTCTGGGGCCAGCCGCCGCGCTGCTGCGAGCTGACGAGCCCCTTCCTCATTCCATCCCTGAGGAGCCGGAGCGCTTCGGCGCGGGAGAGGATCCCGACACTGTCGCACAACGTCTTGCCCAAGCGCGGCGAGCTCGGCGGCTGCAATCCGAAGTCGCCCGGGTGCTTCTTGTGCTCGGGGTTGCCGCCGTAGCTGACCCGACGGGCGAGGTTCCGCAAGACGTCGGGGGCGTCCTGTCGCGCGCAGATGCTGCGCTTCGGGTTGAAAGATCTCCGCTTCCTCATCTCGACCGCTCCGTGCGCAATGCGAATGCGCCGTACTCCAGTTCCCAAGATACCGCGCGGCTCCCGTGGCTTGCGGGCATCCTGGTCTGCACGGCTGCGCCTCTATCTACGGCTATCTAACGCTATTCCCACCGCGAGGGTGCCCAATTACGAAGTCCCTAAGACTCTTCCCCACCGCTCCACCTGGGCCGCTCCATCCCGAAGATCTTGGACAACAACCGACTTCCAATTGGCTACCGAATCGGAGAGTTGCTTGATAACGTCGTCGTTCGTCTTGTCTGCGATCCAATCGCGCTCTCGCAGTCGGCAAAGCAGGAAGTGGAACCGACACCTCTTCGCCGCGGCCGGAGTTTGCGCCGCCCGCTTGGAAATCGGCGTCGAGTAGTGCCGATCCCCGAATTCCCGGAAATTGCTCAGGCTACTTGCGATGACGCCACGGCAGACAACGCAGTCACAGATCTTCCGGAAAAACTCTTTCGGCGTCGTGACGCCCAGGGCGCTGAAGCAGCGCTCGATATCTGGAACCCCAAACCGAGCGTAGATCGGCGGTAGGTAGTAACGGACCGTGGGGGTGGATTGTCCGATGACTGGGACCACGTCTTTCTGTTCGCCGTACCCAACGCCGTGGGCAATCCCGGACATGCCGTGGCGGGATAAAGCTAGACTAAAGAATCCCCCGTGCATGTTCGCCACCTGCATCGTTGTCCCCAGTGCAGAGACCAGCTTCTTGAAATTCAGAAGTTCAACTTCACTTGCGAGGCGCTCGTCAAACCGACTAAACCAGAGCCAGACCCCGGCCACTTTGCTTTGCGGCAACTTCGTCACGACCTCATTGAGAAAAGAGTCATCCGACAAATATTCTTTGGGTGCGCAGACGACTGCATGGACCGGCAGGGATTTCCCCCTTTTTACCGCTTCAGCGGCGAGCAGCCACGATAGTCGGGACCATTCTGCTTTCTTCGAAGGCTCAATGTAGAAGTATGGAGCGAGCAAGGCGGCAGGCAACGGCACTTCGTCGGCGATATCCTTGTACTCCGGGTCAGACGCAAAGACGTCGCGAATCCGCGTCATCTGGTATTCGAGGACCGCCTCGGCGACCTGGGACCTGATCTGGCTGGAGGCTAGGCCACTCGGCTCCACGGCCTTCCCGGTGGAGCACGCGTCAGAGAACACGGGGCCGAGAGCACCCGACAGCTTCTGGTAGGAACTCTTGATTGCCCGGACAACCTTTCCCTTTTGCCCCTTGACCTTCTGGTCCGACTTGATCCAATCGAGATCCGCTCGGCTCTTGCCCGTTACTGGGTCAACGTAGGCCCCGAACGCATAAGTCATGGGGTCAATGAGGTATGACACGCCGCTCGTCTTGCCGCACAGCTTGACTATCAGGCTGGCGGTCGCGCCAGGCGTGGCCTCCAGGAGATTCCCGCCGACGATGAGGCCGTCGAACCGCTTGAGCGTTTTCTCGACGTACTCTTTCTCGGCGTGACTGCCGAGCCTCAGGTGGACCTTCGGTTGAACAAGTGACATTTCATGCGCTCGCTAGCATTTCGACGTAGGGGCGGCGGTAATACTCACGAACTTCAGAAGAGCGAGTTGCTTCGAGAGCAAGCCGACATCTTCTGTCTAGCCCGACCAGGATGAGCCCGACACCGTGCCTGGATAGCTCCGCTGTGTCCACGGTCCCGGCCTTCGCGACGGGGAGGGCAATAAACACAAAATCTGAGCACAGCTGATAGATGATCGCCTGATGCAACGCTCGGCGCCAGTTCTTCATCTTGAGCTCCACGGCTATCGCTTCACCGCTCGGCTTCGAGACGGCGTACAAGTCAATCCTATATTCGAAGAACGGCAATTCCGCATATTGCGCCGCAAAGCCCTTACGCTTGGCGTACCGCCGAACTGGAGCCAGCAACTCCTCTTCTCTCAAAAACTCTGGCCTAGGGACTGGCATAGCGCTTCCTTAGTTCGACGAATCGATCATGCAGCAGGGACAGCCGGATGGCCGCCGTCACAAAGCAAAAGAAACAAACGCCGGTCGGAACCAGCGTAGCCAAAGCAGCCGCAGCGTCTGAGGGCAAGATTGATAGCCTCAGCGATGCGAACAGGTATGCAAAAATAAGAGCTTCGGAGATGAAAGTCCCGAGGAAGGTCCAGCACATCACACGAGCCCAGAAGAGCCACCCGTCGCGGCTCTCGACTATCCGGCGGTAGTCAGCGATGGCCTCTGACTCGCTTTGGACGAACGAGAACAGCGTGTCACGGTACGTCTCGCTCCCGACAGGATTCACGAACGTCTCAGAAAACTGTTTTCCAGATGTGTCCAATAGAATGCTGGTGACCGACTGAGAATTCTCGAAGACAGGCCGCAAGCGATCGGCGAGACCAAATGCAATCTTCCGCTTGAGCGAGCCTATGGTATCAGTGATGCCGTGCAGCGATTTTTCAAAGTGGTCACTCCGATCACTGTACTTGTAGTAGCCAGTGACGGCCGCCGCCAGCACAGCCCCGTGCAGCGTCAGTAGCCCGGCATTGGTATCGGCTAGGATCGGCGCCGTCGTAGGACCTGCTCCTTAATCTCAGATTCCGTGGTCATATCCGGGTACTTCGTGTAGACGTGGTAGAGCAAATCGTTCAGCGAGTACTGGCCGTAGCGAGACTTTATGCGGCTGATCGAGGCGACCAGTGGCTTGTACGTATCGTCCGCCAGCAGCTTCTGGATCTTCTGCACGCCCGTTGGGGTCAGATAGAACCTGTGCTCTTCATAAGCATCGGGGGCCGGTCCCGACGGATCGTCTTTCTCGTGCTCGGGCTCAATGAGGTCCTCGAACGTGAAATCGATCTCGCTCGCTTCCTCCTCCGTCCCCTCTGCCGCAACTTGCTTCCCGATCAGGCCGAGGTTCTCAAGAAACTCGAGGTCATCATAGAGCTTGGAGGAATAGGGCCCCGCCTTGTAAGGTTCAAATGTAAACCCCTCACCAGCAGGGGTCACGTGCTCTTCTTGTTCGAGCAAGAACAACAACTTCTGGAGCCGCGTGATGCCACCGATACCCTCGCTCACGGAACCCTGGGCAGAAACGCCGAGGAGGATCATGAGGAGATCGCGGCGGCCAATCGAATTCTTTGGGCTGTCTGAGTGCATGGTCAAATGGCCTCCGGCGCGGCGGAGAAACGAGCGCCCCTCACCGGTCGAGTATAGACGAATACACGGCGAATGGGAAACCATCCTGACGGCCTCGGTAATCGCACGGCTAATCGCCATGACCCGCTGGCACTCCGCGTCACCCTTCACATCGCGCGCGTCACCGTCCGAAGCCTTCGATCCCAGAGGTTTGTTGGCCTACTGGACATTTCCCAGGATAGCGTCCTGGTTGTCGCACACATTCAACTATCTGAGCATTCATGGCGAGCCGAGGCACTCTGGTCGGGTGCTCAATCCAGTCCAATCCGATCCAATCAGACATCGCCGAGTCCCATCCGGCTAGGATCGTGCGCCGAGGCGGCTTCCCCGTCAGGGCCTACTGAACTCCGATGATGCCGACTCCTCCCCCCAGGCACGCTATCGAACCCAATTTCCCCTACGGAAGCCCTCGCGCACCGCGCGCTCGTACTCGTAGCGGAACACGACGTCCCTGAAGTAGCTGGTCGTGTGCGCTGCCGGGGTGGCCGTCAGGCCGACCTTGATGGCGTCGAAGTGGTCGAGGGTGCGGCGCCAGATAGCGGTTTCTGAGGAGGTGTAGCCCCGGTGGCACTCGTCGGCGACGATCAGGTCGAAGGAGTGGATGGGAATGTTGAGTCTCTCGGCGTCGTCATCGACCTCTTCATCGCCGGAGCCCACCAGGACGTCGCGGCCAAAGAGGTTGATGGCCATCCGCTGGATGGTCGAGACGTAGACGACGGCGTGGCCCGGCTGCGGGTCGAGCAGGTAGGAAGAGGGAAGCACCTTCGGGTCGTACTTCTCGTCCTCAAAGTCCCCGCGCTGAAACTTCTGGCTGTACAACTCGTAGATATTGTCGAACTTGAGGCCCGGTTCCGCCTCGAACGAGGCGAAGGAGCGCACCGCCTGCGCTGCGAGCGCGCGGCGGTCGACGAGGAACAGGATGCGCCGTCCGACGCCGGCCTTCATGAGGCGGTAGATTTGGTTGACCATCGTGAACGTCTTGCCGGTACCCGTCGCCATGGCGAGCAGCATGTGCCGCTTGCGCTCGGCGATGGCCTTCTCCGTTGCGGCGTTGGCTTCGCGCTGGTAGGGGCGCAGGCGCGGGTGCGCATTGGGCGTTGCGAGCACCTTCTGGCAGGCCGCCTCGAAGTCGCGCTGCAGGAACTCCCTCAGCGCCTGCGGCGTGTGGAAGCGCTGGACCGTGCGCGAGCGGTTGAGTCCTTGCCGGACGTCGTGGTGCCAGATGGTCTCGCCGTTCGTCGAGTAGAGGAACGGCACGCCGAACTGCCCGGAGGCGAGCCCCGCCTGGCTGACACCCCTGGAGTACCGCTCGGCTTGAACCAGCACGTTCTGCGGCCCGAGGCTCAGCTTCTTCGCCTCGACGATACCGAGGATCTGACCCCCGACGCAGAGCGCGTAGTCCGCCGGGCCGTTCTCCGTCGGGTACTCCTCGATGGCGCAGGCATCGTAAGCCGAAACGGGTTTCCCGGCTTTGAACGGCACGACCCGCCACCCGGCAGACGTGAGCATGCCATCGATGAGCTTCTTTCGAGTCAGCCACTCGGAGTTGAGGAGAGATTTCGGTGTTTCTCTGGCCATGGGCTAGGGTGAGCAGGCCGCCCCTCATGGCGGCTAACCTGCTGAATTTATGAGTACTTAATTGACAAGATTGAAAGCTAATTGTACACCCAAAACCCACAGCTCACCACCACAGAAACCCTCCCAACCGGGCTCATTCCGCATCCACCATGCTGGCAGCGGCTCTGGCTCAACCGGCACGAAGACGGCATCCCTGTTGGGTCACCGGGCGCTAACTGCCAGAACCGGCTTCCAAGAACTTAGCTGTGTCGTTCCCGTACACCTGCCAGCCGTCGCGCTGCTGGCGGCAGAACAGCTCCAGCTTGGCGCCCGCGCAGGTCGCCTCTACCAGATCGTAGAACTCCTCGGGCTTTCGCGAGTGCTCCCTCCGCGCCGCCTGTAGCACCGTCGTGTGGGTGCCACTCACGAACACGGGCCTGCCGCGCACGGCGAGCAGGCAGTGCTCGGTCTGGCCGCGCAGCCACTCGCCGGTGCCCATGCGGTCCTTGACCCAGGTGAGGAGCGCGCGGTACTCGAAACCCCACGCCTCGACGACGTCGAAGGCGACGCGCAGGTGGGCGTTCGTGGCCCAGAGCCAGAGGACCGCGTCGTCGGCTGCGATGCCACGCACGGGAATGGCCTTGATGTCGTCGATGTCCATGGTCGGGTACGGCAGTGATCCGCCGCTGTCGTAGCGCCACGGCGGGTCGGCGACGATGACCTGGAACGGGCCGGAGGGCAGCACCGGTGGCGCGGCCTCCAGTTCCCTCGCCTGCCTCAGGACGGTGAGCCTGCGGAATGCCCCGGCGACCTTGCCGCTGCGATCCATCTGCTCGACGAGGTGGCCGTACTCTTCGGGCTCCTCCTCCGCGGCCTCGATGACCGCCTCGGCGCGCTCGATGGTGGTGCGCCCGACGCCGAGGTAGCGCGAGAGCCGGTCGCGGACGGGCACCTGACATTCGGCCACAGTGGCAGGATGACAGAGGTCCGTCCGCGCCCCCTGGCGCAACCGGGCGGCGCGGCGCTCCATGGGCTCGATGGCCCGCTTGAGCGCCACGATCTCGCTCGGCAGCAGGTCCTTGCGCACGAAGTTCTCGTGCGCCTCGCCCCGCGCGGCCTGCAGCAGGTCGACGACGGTCACCGGCACCTCGGCCCACCCGAGCAGGCGGCAGGCCTCGAGCCGCCGCTGCCCGGCGATGAGCCTGCCCTCGGGCGTCACGACGACCGGGTGGAGGAGCCCGATCTCGGCGATGCTCGCGGCGAGCGTGCGCAGGTCGCCGAGGTCCTGTCGGTAGCGGACGCCGACGCGGATGCCGTCGATGGGCAGCGTGTCGGTCATGGCAGAGAGGGCGAGCAGACGGGGCAGCCGGGGCGAGCCGGGATCAGCGACGCGCCGTCTCCCCCGCCGTCCGAGAGCGAGATCCTGCGGTAGTTCCAGGATCGCGGGCGCGGCATGAGCAGCGTGTCGACGGCGTAGACGGCGAGCGCGCCGACGGCCTGGAGGATGTCGGCGATGGCGGGCGTGCCGGGGCACGGGTAGCGGTCGTCGCTGGCGATGTCGGGGAAGAGGCACGCGAGGCACGGCCCCTCGCGTGCCTGCACGAACACGTAGCCGTGGTCGCCGCTCGCGCTGACGGCGGTGAAGACGACGGGGACGCCCGCCGCTCGGAAGTGGCGGCTCGCGAAGGTGCGCGCCGGGTTGTTGTCGACGCCGCACACGGCCACGTCGCACGCCAGGTCCACGCCGCGCTCAACGGCTTCCTCCAGCCGAAATGCAAGCCCACGAATCTCCGTCGCGGCTATGCACTCCGGCTGGAGGTTGCGCGCCAGCCTCACGGCCTTGTACTTTCCAAGGTCGCCCCGGTAGAAGCGCTGGCGGTTCAGGTTGCTCGCCTCGACGGTGTCGTCGTCGAGCAAGGTGATCGAGCCGACGCCCTTGCGGGCGAGCGTCGGCGCGATCTGCGAGGCGATTCCCCCGGCGCCGATGCAGAGCACGCGGGCCTTCGAGAGCGCGGCTTGGTCGAATCCTGGGATTCTCCCCTGCCGGTCCTCGGCGCCCTTGATGGGTTTTCCGCGAAGGCTAGTCGATGTCGGTGAGGCGGTAAATGCCGGGTGCATGGTTTTCTACTCCCTGTCCGTGGATTTCGATCTCGAGGCTCTGGTCGAGCCGCACGAAGCGTATGAAGCCGTCGCGGCTGAAGATCGCCATGACGGCCACGTGGCCCGCGCTCTCGAGCCGCCCCTGGAACCGCTCGTCGATGCCCGAGGGCGCTGTCGCGTCGGCTCCCCGGCCGGGGTGGCTGTGGAAGTGGCCGAGCAGCCGGTGCCCGAACTGCTCCAGCTTGATGAGCAGCCCGTGCGTGGCCCTCGGCTCGGCGGTGACGCCCATCATGGAGCGCTTCTGGTGGGCGAACTCGGCCCACTGGTCGAGCACGAGCGCGCCGCCGATCTCCGTGCCCGTGACGAAGAAGAACTGCTCGTCCTGGTCAGCGGTCAGCTTCTTGAAGCTCTCGTGCAGGAACAGCGAGCTCACGACGTAGCGGCGGCGCTCCCTGGCCTCCCTCGCCTGCTGCGCGAGGCCGTCGAGCGTGGCGATGAACTCGTTGGCGCGCTCGACGTGCTCCAGCTTCTGGCGGGCCAGGTCATCTTCCAGGCACCGCGCGGCCTGCCCGAGCTGGTGGATTAGCGTCTCCCGGCGCTCGACCAGCTCGTGGCGCTTGGCTTCGAGCAAGTTCACGTTCGTATCTGGTGTCTGCATGTGGTTCATTTCCTCTCTAGCGCTTCGTTCAGGATCCGCTCGATGCGCATGATTCCGGAGCCCACGTCGCCGGGCTGCCGGGCCATGTGCACCTCGTACCAGCCGCTGCCGCGCTCCTGGAAGCAGGCCCAGTGGCTGTGGTGCTCCATTTCGCGGGGCGGCTGGAAAACGTAGAAGCGGAAGTACCCGCGGCTCGCCTCGTCGGCGTAGCCGAAGAACGAGCCGCGGGGCGTCCGGTAGGAGCCGGTGTAGCGGTTCTGCTCGCGCGTCCATCCCCGTTCCTGCCAGTACGGGATGACGCGGCGCTCGACCTGCACTGCGGGGCCGTGCCCCCGCACGAGCCGCGAGATGAGCTCGCGGACGAATGCGGGGGCGGGCCTGCTGCCGTTGTCCTTCACGCGCACGGCGGCAGCGCTCCGACCTCGGCCTTGGTCGAGGCGAAGATCTTCTCGCCGTCCCTGACCTTGTCGTAGACCGACTCGGCGGCGGCGAAGAAGGGTTCGTTGGGGCCCTTGGACAGCAGGTAGTCTGCCAGGCCCAGCTGGTTGAGGATGTCTCCGGCGGTGGTGCCGGACTGGATTTCGACGTCGCGGATCTGGCCGGTTCCGGCCACGACCACGGATAGCTTCTTCATAGACGCACTTCTCCTGTGACGGTTGCTTGAACTGTTTCGGACTTCAGGGGAGCAGGACTGCTTCCCAAAACCATTAGAGCGATGGCCTGTCAGTAGGCCATGAGAAAAGAGACCAGGAACGAGTCCTGGTCTCTCTGAATACCCCGCGCCCTCATACGTCGGGCGCGGGCACAACATCCGTGAGTCTGCCTGGGGTAAAGGCCAGGTCGCGTTCCACGTGGATGACGAGGTACTTTCGCACCGACTCCAGCTCAGATAAGACGAAGTACCCAAACTCGTCCTCTACGCCATTGACGAAGCCGAAGAAGAGGAAGTCGTCGCCTCGCGGCTCGCCCTCGGTGACCCACCACTCGAGGCGGGTTCCGGGCAGGTAGAAATGGGCGTGGACAACGGGGTCCACTTCATGTTCCTGCGAGTACAGCGGCGGCAGCCGCGAGCGGAGCTCGTCGTCGAGGAGCGGCATGGCTACACCGCGTCGAAGAGCTTCTTGGCTTCCTCGAACTTCTGGAGCTGGCGCTTCTTGGCGTTCAGCTCTTCTTCCTCCTCGGCGATCTCCGAGCGCAGCCTCTCGGCCTGCTCGAAGATGACGTCAACGGGCGTCTTCTTCTTCCACGGTTTGCGGGCATCCGGCTGCTTGGCCGGAGTCGCTTTCAGTTCCTGTCCCCTCTGGGCTGGCATCATGTGTCTCCTTCTCGCGCTCTGGTTCGGTGCGTTGCTGGTTCACCCAGACCTCGAGCTTCGCGATGGCTTCGCGCTTCACGGGGAGCTCGATGTGGGTATAGGTTGCGTGGACGGACTTGCCGGTGGAGTGGCCCATGAGGGCCATGCGGACCTCCTGCAGGACGCCCGCCTCCATGAGCCGGGTGTTGAAGGTGTGGCGCAGGTCGTGGAAGCGGACGTGGCGGATGCCCGCCCGCCTCAGGGCGCCGCCCCACCCGCGCTTGATGATGCGGATGGGCTCGCCCTGGTAGGCGACGATGGTGCCCTCGCCCTGGCTGCTCGCCGAGAGGAGCCGGTAGAGGCGGTCGGTCAGCGGGATCTCCCGCGCCTCGCCCTCCGGCGTCTTCGAGCGCGTGACGGACAGCATCCGGCGCGGGAGGTCGACGTCCTCCCAGCGCTGGTTCGTGATCTCGCCCCGGCGCATGCCGGTGTCAAGCGCCGCGATGGCCATGAGCCGCAGGTGGGCCGAGGCGGCACCGAGGAGCAGGTGCTCCTCGGCGACGCTCAGGATCGCCCTGCGGATCTTGCGCTCGCGGGCCATCTTGAGGCGCGCGAGCGGGTTGGCCAGGATGAGCTGCTCGTCGACGGCCCAGTAGAGGATGTGCCGCAGGACGCTGAGGTCCCGGTTCACGGTGGCGTCCTTGATAGACCGGTTCCGCAGCCGCCGCGCCCGCCGGAACTCCTCGGCCATCGGCTTGGTGAGCCGGAGGACGGGGGTCTCCGCGAAGAACGGCAGCAGGAACTTCAGGTGGTACAGGTGGTGCGGGTGGGCGATGCCGCTCGCGATGAAGCGCGCGGCGAGCTCCCCGACCGTGGTGCGCGGATCGGCCTGGACGACCTGGAACCGCTGGGCGTTAGCCTCTTCCCTGAGCTTGGCCTCAATGGTTTCGGCCTGCCTGCGGTTGGGCGTGCCGGTGCTGGCCTGGTGTCGGACCCCATCGAGGTAGAAGTACGACCAGTAGACGCTGCCTCGCTTGAATAGGCTCAACGGATTCTAAAACCTCCTTTGCTTTGCTGCTCACAGATCCAGCGAATGACCTGGTCTCGGTAGAAGATCAGTCGCCCGCTGGCCCCGGACCGGAAGTGCGGGATCCCCCTGCGGATGAGGGTCTGCCTTACGGTCCAGGGCGAGCAGCCGATGAGCGCGGCGACGCCGGGGAGGTCGAGCGGGGGGCCGAGCGACGGGCCGGGCGGGGGCTCACGCCGGGCTCCGGAGGGCAGCGCCACGGCGAGCTCCGGGCGAGCCGGGGGCGGCCACGGTGGCCCCGGTTGGCCCAGGAATGGCCCAGGTGGGGGCGGGCAATGGCTAGGGCAGGGCTGCCCTAGGGGTACCGCCTGAAAGCCCTGTATCCGCGCGGGTTTACGCGCCCGGCGCACCCGGGTAATCGGTGAGGGTGAAGGGCTCGGCTTCGGAATGGGAGCGGGCCGTCTAGCGGCCATGGTCGTCTCGGTTGGATCGGCTGAAGAGCCGGGAGAGGAACCGGCGCAGGGACGCCGGGAGCTTCGCGTACAGGTACCACAGCAGCCCGAGGGCGAGGCCCGCGCCGATGAGCTGCAGCTGGAGCTGCTGGCTGTCGAGGACGGCGCGGGCCACGGCGACCGCGAACAGGACCGTGACCAGGGCGAGCGCCACTCCGGGCGGTATGGACAGCACCACGGAGATTGGCCAGGCGCAGCGCGGCGTGCGCGGCTGCGGCGTGGACAGCTCGCGCGAGCCGCACTGGCTGCAGACCTCGGCGCTGCGCGGGTTCGGGTGGCGGTGCGGGCACAGCTTCAGGTCGTACGAGCGTCCGCAGAAGTTGCAGAAGACCGGCTCGCCGGTCGTCATGTGGTGGCAGGCGTTGCAGTATCGCATGGGTACCTCACGGGAGCGCGAGGCGCTGGTCGCCCGCTGGCCGGAGCCAGATCGGGGACCAGACGCCCTCGCGGTTAATGGATTCGAGCGTTGCGAACCAGAAAATCTTGTCGGTCTGCTTGGCGACGGCAGTGCGGATGTGGCCCAGGCGCCGGTCGGAGCTCGCGGCGACCAGGACGCGGAACTGCGGCTGGCGGAAGCGCCGCTGGAACTCGCCGGAGAGCGCGAGCTGCAGGTAGCGGGCGGTCTTCTGCTGCCAGACGGCGAGCGGCTCGGTCCCGAGGTCCACCTCGAGGAACATCGCTCGGGACTGCTGCCCCGCCTGCACCTCGAAGTAGCCGTCGGGCTTGAGCCGGATGCCCTCGGCCAGCTCCCTGCGGAAGAACAGCGAGCGGACCAGCCGGACGTCCGGCGCGGGCCGGTACTTCACGGCGAGGTAGACCGCGTTGACGGCGGACTGGTGCTCGATGAACCTGTCGCCGAGGACCAGCCTGTCGGCGGGCCGATTGACCCCCTCGGACTGTGCCTGGACGAGCTGCGCGCCCTTTGGAGACAGCGTGTAGACCGCCTTGCGCCCCGAGGCGACCGTGCCGGTGAAGAACCTGCGCAGCAGCCCGGCGCGCGTCAGCCGCAGGAGCCGCGCGTTGGCTCGCGTCGTGGAGCCGAACCCCGCGACCACCTTTGCGCCCTCGCGGTCGATGATCCGCATGGCGTCGAGCTCGGTGAGCAGGTGGCGGTCGCGGTCCTGGACGACGATGCCGCTGTTCCTAGTCCCAGCCATCGAGCACCTCCCCGGCGCTGCGCCTGGCCGACTGCCTGCGCTGGAGGATCTCGGCTTCTACGTCGGTGCGCCGCCTCGCCCACCGCGCCCGGCACCGGCGGTACAGGTCGGCCGCGTCGGCCTGGGGCTCGGCCACGGTCGGGACGTGCACCTCGAGCGGGCGCTGCGAGCCCGTCTTGACGACCATGCGGCGCTTCGGCAGGTTCTTCAGGATCTCGGCGAGGCGCTTCCCGCCGTCCAGCGCCGAGGCCATCTTCTCGGCGTCGGCGCTCGAAAGCTGGAAGAAGACGTGCGTGCCGACCGCCATGATCGCCGCGCGCATCTGCGCCGGGTACTGCTCCAGGAACTGGTTCGCCGAGACGACCGAGATGCCGAACTTGCGCGCCTCCGACAGCAGCGTGTCGAGCCCGGCGTCGAAGGCCACGAGGTTCTGGATCTCGTCGCAGTACAGCGTGAAGACCTCGCGGCGCGCGCGGGAGAACAGCGCGTTCTTGAGCTTGGTCAGCAGCAGGCTGCCGAGCGTCGCGGCCTGCTCGCCGAGCCGCCCCTTGTCGAGGTTCAGGATGACCCACTGGCCCCGGTCCATCGCCTGGAGCAGCGAGAAGGTGGACCGCGCCTGCCCGAGGATGTGGCGGAAGCGCAGGTCGGTCACGAACCCGGAGACCTTGTTGAGGATGGCGTCCCGGTAGACGGCCTGCATCGCCTCGCTGCGCGTGTCGAACCGCGCGCGGAAGTAGTCGGCGACCTCGGCGTTCTGCACGCGCCGGAGGCAGCCCGCGCGGAACGCGGCGTTCGTCAGCAGCGGCGAGATCTCCAGCAGCGTGAGCCCGCTGTCGGCGAGCACGTGGAGCGAGTTGCGCAGCAGCTCCTCGGTGCGCGCGCCGAACGACTCGAGGTTCCAGCGGCTCTTCAGGATCTGCGCGAACTCGGAGAGCTGCGTGTAGCTCTGCTGCCCGGCGGTGTTCTCCAGCACGTTGAGCCCGACCGAGTACTCGGGGTCTCCGGGCTCGATGACGATGAGCTTCTCGCTCAGGTCCACCCGGCGGCGGCGCTCCTCGGCGGCGACGAGCCTGAGCAGGAACGGCATCGCGTCGCCGTGCAGGTCGAAGAAGGTGAAGCCGCGCCCGGCGCGGATGTCCTGGCTCGCGAGGTGGCGCAGGAAGAAGGACTTCCCGCTGCCCGTCTTGCCGAGGATCGCGACGTGCTCGGCCCGCCTCGACTGCGGCAGGTAGGCGCGGGCGCGCTGGACCTCGCCGTCGCTGACGATCTGCCCGAAGTCCAGTCGCGGCGCCGGGTCCGGCTTCGCTTTGTTTGTGGCCGCGAGCCGGTTCCAGGCTGCGGCGAAGAGTCGTTCAAGCATGGCTGTTGTGTGGTTGCATCCGCTGGCGGCAGCGCCACCAGAGCAGCGCCCAGAAGTTCTTGGCGACCATGCCGCCCTGGCCCCTGCTGTTGCCGCAGATGCGGGCGTAGACGGCAGAGCGCGCCACGCCGTCCTCGGCGGCGATGCTCGCGATGGACTGGCCCTTCAGGATGCGGCGGAAGGTCTCCCGCTCAAGCGGATTGAGGTTGACGAAGTACTTGGACTTCTCTGCGAACTCCTCCGGTTCGGGTGCTGGCTCGGGGTTCCCGGAGCGGGCGCTCAGGAAGGCGGCTGGCCTTCCGTTGCGCCGGCCTACGGAGACGTCGAAGGCGTCGCCGTGGAGGTTGCGGCAGCGCCGGAACTGCAGGAGTTCAAGGGTGGTTTCTTTCATCGCAGCCCCAGATTGAGGCTGCGGGACTTGCCACGGGGAGTGGCATCATGGCGGTATTCTGTAACGCCCGGCGGGCTTTCTCAGTCGTGCCTGCAGGCGTTCTCGTACAGGACCCAGCGAACCCAGTCGCGCCGGTCGCGCTCGGAGAGGCCGAGCTCCATCGTCACCGCGAGCAGGCTCCGCACGGTCCACTGGTGGCCGTAGTGGGGATCGACGCGGGACGACGCGGCGAGGATCTCCAGCGCCGCGCGGTGCGCCTCCTCGCTGTCGGTCGAGAGCCCCACGGCGCAGGACCAGTTTGCCGCCATCGCCACTTCGAGGCTTGAGGCCGGGCACGTGCCGCTGACCTCGTGCCGGATTTCGTCGGCCCCCTCGAAGTTGGGGTTTAGGTCTAGCACCGACGCCCGCAGAGCGTTCAGCCGTTGCGTTGCGCTGGACTCGCCCGCGCGCTCGCCGATGATCGCGCCGCAGGACTGGAACTCTTCAGCGGCAGCGTCGTCGGCGCGTGGGTCACACTTCTGGAGCAGCGCGACGCCGCGCTGCCGGTGGTGGTCGGAGACGTCGCCGGGTCCCGCAGACTGCGCGGCCTGATCGGCGACGTCGAGGATGCTGAGCGCCGTGTCCGGTGCGTGGCTCAGCAGGCAGGCGTTGGATGCGATCAGCAGGCAGCCGGCGACCTCGCCGAGGTCCGCGCGGCACCCGGTCTCGCGCCAGGCAATCTGGTAGAGGCCCGCCGCCCGGAGCGCGGACCGGAACGCTGAGGCGCACAGGCCTGTGTGCGTGGAGAACCAGGCGATCTCTCGCAGCAGCTCGCCCTTGAGCCGGATGTGGTTGATCTCGCCGACGTGGCCGACGACCCGCTTCAGCTCGGTGAGCTCTGGGATTGCCTCGGTGAAGGTCCCCGCCGCACGGTGCGTGGAGACGACCTCGTCGAGCCGGTGCCTCAGCCAGTCGTTGGTGGACCGCCTGCCGCGCCCGAGGTAGCGCTCGTCGATGCCCTTTCGGACGCCGGTCACTTCGATGACCGGGCTGAGCTCTCGCTCTAGGAACTCCGTCGGCGTGGCGGCACTCCAGTTGAGCCGCACGCGGTCTTTCCTCCCGCGGAAGGTGAGCTGGCGGACGTTGCCCGGCGAAACGCCGAACACAGCCTGTAAGGTCCGGGTCGGCACGCGGCGCGCCGCCAGCCACGCGAGCACTGGGCCGACGTGCGCCACCGGTGGCGCGGACTCACGGTCCCACGGCACCCGATAGGTCCTCCTCTCCTGAGCATACGCGCGGCCTGTCAGCAGGACCCGCCGCTCGCGGTTCAAAGTTCGTGATGATCAGCTCGCGGAACCGTCTGCCGGTGTTCCTCTGCGCCGTGTACGCGATGTCGACCGGCAGCAGGTGCCAGCGTGCGAAGAGCTTGCGCACCTCCGGGTGGTCGTCGAGCGACAGCAGGAACTTTCCCTTCAGATCGCGCAGGCGCGCCTCCAGGGCGATGAAGTCTTCTTCCTTGAAGTTGAACCTGTACAGCTTCCGCTCCCAGTACGGCGGGTCGAGGTAGAACACGGTGGTCGGGCGGTCGTACTTTTCGAGGACGTCCTCGTAGGGCAGGCACTCGACCTGGACCCGCTGCAGGCGCGTGCTGGTCTGCCACAGGATTTCCGGGATCCGTGCGGGGTTGTAGTTGGGCGGGTGGGCCACGCCGTAGTGGAAGGACTGCCGCACGACCAGCCCGCCGAACGAGTTCTTCTGGAGGTAGAAGAACCTCGCGGCGCGCTGGACGTCGGTGAGCGCCGCCGGGTCGGCACGCGCGTGGATCTCGTGCAGCTCACGGCTGGCTGGCCAGAAGCGGAGGTAGCGGATCAGTTCCTCGTGGTGCCACTGGCACACGCGGAAGAAGTTGACGATCTCGCGGTCGCGGTCGTTCAGGACCTCGACGTGCGAGGGCTCCTTGTGGAACAGGACCTGGGCGCCGCCCGCGAACGGCTCCACGTAGGTGGTGTGCTCGGGCAGCAGCGAGATGATCTTCGAGGCGAGGCGGTTCTTGCCGCCGATGTAGCAGATGGGACCAACCATGGGGGTGAGTGTGAATGATCAGAAGAGGAACAGGCGCTCCGTTTGAACGTGCAGGCCGAGCGCGGCGGCGTCGAGCTCCTGGCTGACAGGGTCGTCGTCGCGGAGCACGGCCCAGAAGATTGAGCGCGCCGTCACGCGCAGTTCGCGGCGAGACGGAAGCGGCGGATGGCCGTAGGAGGCCAGCAGGTCCGCGCTGGCGACCTCCCACACCGGGATCGCGCTGGCCCGGAACAGGGCGAGGACCGTTTCGTTGAGGGCCGTGCGCCGCGTGGGGTCGCGGATCGCCACCCGCTCCACCGCAACGGATTCGACCTCGCAGTTGGACATGACCCAGCTCAGGAATGCGAGCGCGCTCTCCTCCGCCTTTGCGGGTGTGGATGAAAGGCATCGCACCTCCGAGAAGTCGAGCTGGTCGCCGACGAACACGGCTGCGGCGACGGAGCGGCGGTCCACCTTCACTGCCATCAGCCGCTCGGTCCGGACCTGTGGATCCCTCGCGGTGAGGGACGCCAGCTCGGCGTGGAATCGGCGGCCGAGGTCTCCCGAGGGGTGGCCGTGCGCGACCGCTCTCCGGTACGCCGCGAGCAGCGTGTCCTGTGAGTGCCGCGCGCCGAGCTCGGCGTAGTGTGAGGCCACTTCTGGTTCGCCCAGGTGCTGCGCCAGGCGCAGGGCAAAGAACTGCTGGGCGCTGTTCGGGCGGAACCTGTTGGTCGCGCGCCGCCGAGCCACTCGGTCAAGGATGCTGATCGTCATGCGAGTAGGCGGTTAGTGTCAATGCCGCCAGGGCGGGGCCGCGAAGCGGCTTCCTCCTTCTGGCGAATGCGGGTGCGAAGGTCGTCGTAGAGGACATGGAAGAGAAACTCGGCCGGGACGCGCAGGATGATCCCGAGACTGAGCGCCGTCTCAAGCGTGGGCAGCATCCGGCCCCGCTCGTAGGCGCACAGGAGCGACGCGTCGCGGTGCCCGAGGAGTTGCGCAACCTTGCGCTGCGAGAATCGCATTCTCTTTCGGTACAACGCCAAACTGTTTTTGTATTTGCCGTGGTCCATAGGTGTTGCTGTGCATTTACAAAGTAGCAACCCTGCGGAATATGGAAAGGCGGCAAAAGTTGTGGATAACCACAACTACTGCTCTTCGTCTGTGGCTAACCTGTGCAGTACACTCTCCCGGTAGCGGACGCGGGGCGCTCGGTAGGTTCGGCCACGGCGGCGCTCTTTGCACTTCTCACGGCAGGTGACCAGCGCAGATTGAACGCGCTCGCAGAGGCTCTCGACGACGAGCGCGCGGGCGAGTGCAACGGCCAGCTCTTTGAGAAGTTCGATCAGCATAGTGCTGCATCGTTGCGCTGATCGGCCACGTTGGAAAGGAGGGAAAAGCTGGATACGCTTCGGTGAATCGTCGCAGCGGTCGAGCAGAGGGGTGAGGACGCCACTCAAGTTTTCCCTCCTTTTCAAAGCGAGCCATTCGCGGTACGCTCTGCGAACCATGGCCACGAAGAACCAGAGAGACATCACCGTTATCTGCCGACAATCCGCGGAACCGTGCGAGGAAGCGCTCCGCGCCGCATTCGCCATGCTGTTCCACATCGGCCCGGACGAGCAGCTCCCGCCAGCGCCCCCGGCGCGGCCGAGGTCCACAGATTTGACTGTTTCGGACGAAGAGCTAACGTTCAGGGTGACCAGCGACCAGTAACCCAACCCATATGACAGAAAGCCTAGCCGCAGGCCTGCGGGTAGCAATCTACGCCCGCGTTTCGAGCGAGGAACAGCGGGAAGGCCAAACCATCGACTCCCAGGTCGCCGAGATGGAGCGCTTCGCCCGAGACAAGGGATGGCCGGTCATCGACACGTATAGGGACGACGGCTGGAGCGGCGGGGTCATGGAGCGACCGCAGCTGGACCGCTTGCGCGACGACGGGCGGAACGGCCGCTTTGCCGCCGTCCTGCTGAACGACGTCGACCGGCTCGCGCGCGATGTGACCCACCTCGGGATAATCAAGCGCGACCTCGAGCGGCACGGAATCCGCCTCATCTTCCGGAAGCTCCCGGCGGAGACGAGCCCGACCTACAACCTCATGGTCAACATCCTGGGCAGCTTCGCCGAGTTCGAGCGCGAGATGATCGCCGACAGGACCCGTCGCGGCAGGCGCTACAAGGTGGAGGTCAGGAAGCAATACCTGGGATCGAACGCACCCTACGGGTACCGCTACGTGCCGAAGAACAGGAGCGCTGGCCAGGATGGTCGGCTGGATCTCGTGCCGACCGAGACCGCCGTCGTGCGGCAGGTGTTTGAGTGGGTAGACGCCGAGGGGCTGTCTGCCCGGCGCGTCGTCGCGCGGCTCAACGAACGCCGGACGCCGACCCATCGCGGAGCCGCGCGGTGGGGGAAGTCGAGCGTCCTCCGAATCCTGCGCAACGAGACGTACGCTGGCGTCTGGCACTTCAACAAGCTGCAGTCGGTCGAGCCGCGCGAGGACGCCCGGCCCCGCCGCTACGTGCGGCGGGTGAAGTGCGCCGTCAGGGTCCGGCCGAGGGACCAGTGGATCCCGCTCGAGCTGCCGCCCGAGCTCTGCCTGATCGAACGTGGACAGTGGATCCGGGTCCAGGCGCAACTGACCCGGAACATCGCCTTCTCTCCTCGCAATGAGAGGCGCTTCTACCTGCTGAAGGGCCTCGTCAGGTGCTCAGCCTGCGGTGCGCGCTACGTCGGCGATCCCGTCCACGGGCGCTCGTACTACCGGTGCCTGGCTCGGTGCAAAGGCTGCCCGTCGGTACGGGAAGAAGTGCTCAGCGGTGCGATCATCGGTGCAATCCGGGATGCCCTCTCAGATCCTTCGCTCGTCCTTGAACATCTGCACAAGCAGCAGCAGGAGAACCGGCGGATTGGGGAGCGCAAGGTGTCGGACACCCGCGAGGCCTCGAAGGCGATTGAGCAGATTGCCGTCGAGGAGAGCCGCCTGCTCGAAGCGTACCGGTCGGGCGCGATGACGCCGCTGCAACTGGGCCAACAGCTCGACCTTCTCGCCGCACGCAAGAACGCCCTCAACGGTCGGCCGACAGGTGAGAACGTGGCAAGTGAGCCACCGCCCGAGGTGCGCCGGAAGTCGATTGAGGAGTACTGCCAAGAGACCCGCGCCCAGTTAGACGCGCTGGATCCAGTCCAACTCCGCCGCCTGCTTCAGGGTCTGGTTCAAGAGGTGAAGTTCGACGGGAGAACGGCCGTGCTGACGGGCAGGTTCCCCATTCCGACTGGAGGCGGCTCTCTCCCTGCGCAAAATCCAGATCCACCGGCCGGATTGCGACCACGGCAAGCAAACGCCATGGTCGCAACCCCGTCAATGGAGGCTCATGATCCGGTCGGATTGCGACCACGGTATCGCGACACCATGGTCCCAACCCCGACTTTCGGCTGCCCCTTCGAGATTGCCGTGGAGGTTCCCCCGGCTGTCCTTGAGCGCTTCGTCGATGCAGAGGGACACTACTGCCGCGCCCCCTCCGCCGTGAGGAAGGTCTGCTGCACGCTGTCGAGGCCTGCCCGCAGATTGCCTCGTCTGCCCAGGAGAGCTGCCGCCTGAGGCCCACGACCTACCACCTGCGGTCTGTGCACCGAAGGCGTCTCCGCCGCCCCACGGCCAACGGAGTGTTCGAGCCGAATAGGGTCACGCTAAGCTATCGCTGGGGGGCGACGCGCTACGTCGCCGAAGAGATGGCCGACTTGAATTCCTCGGCGAGCTTCGCGGACGCCTCTTCGTTGACCTTCGGGTCGCCCCACGGCTCCACCTGAAGCAGCTTCTTGCGCTTCTGCTCCGTCACGGCGACGCGGACGGAGGTCTGCGCGTCGCTGTCCTTGATGCACGTCACCTGCACGCGCGTGCCGGTCTGCGAGTACCCGCCCTTGATGTCCATCGCGGTGACGAGCTGCCCCGCGTCCCTGTCGGCGACGTCGAGCGAGTAGCCCTGCCGCTTGAGGTGGTTCAGAATCCCCTCGTAGGCCTTCTCGTAGGCAACGGGGACCTGGAACGTCGCGCCGCCCTTGACGCTCCGGGGCGCGGCGGACTCGGCGTTTGCGGCCTCCTTCCTCGCGTGGCGCTGGCCGTACGCGCGCGGGCCGGTGGCCAGCAGCAGGGCGATGCTGCAGGCCGTCACGAATGCTAGGCGTCTTACCATTTCTCTCTACACTCCTCAGTCATGATTCGGCCTTCTGAGGCCTCTCAGAGGTCCAAGAACAAAGCAGGTGCGGTGCCGGAGGCGCGATATGCGACCCGGCATCCCCGATCCACGGTCACTGGCGCGGTGCTGGCGATGGCAGCACTCGGCGAGGGCACGCTGTGCCAGTGACCCAGCGCCCGGCCCGGTAGCCGGAGACGGTGCTGTCGCGCCCGTAGCAGACGTGTCCCAGTTTCCAGCCGGGGTGCCTGAACGTTGGCACGAAGTCCCGCAAGTCCCGATCATGGAGCGGCGACTGCGCTCGGTGTACCGAGAAGCGGGATCGTGTCGAGAATCGCGTAGGTCGCCGTGCTGAACACGACGAGCGTGTTGCTGACGCGGTTCACAACGTAGCCGACGGCTCCGCCCTGGCCGAGCGCGATTCCCGTCGGTACGTCCGGCGATGCCCCGCCGACCTGCACGTTGGCCAGGATCGTGAGCGGGCTCGTCTGGAGCACCCCGACCTCCGGAGGATTGTTCGCGTTCAGGATGAACAGCTTACCCCCATCCGGCGACAGGGCGACGCCAGAGTTCCCGCCGCCGTTGCCCAAGTTGGTGAGCGACGACACCTCTCCCGTCGCAAGGTTCACGACGAAGAGCAGTGAGCCATAGCTGTCGGTTGCGAGGTACGCCGTCCCGCCGCTCGGGCTGATCGCGATGCCCACCGGATTGGGGTCGCCCCCAGTGGGCTGCCACGGCGGGAGGACCTCGACGTTCTTCGCCGTGTCGATCACGTACACGTTGCTGTAGAGGCCCGTCGCACTCGTCACGTAGGCCCGGGGTGCGCCGCTCGGATCCACCGCGATGGTCCGAAGCGACGGCCCGAGCGGTATGGTCGCGATCACGGCACTGGCGGCCGTGTCGATTGCGGTCACGAAGGGATCGGTGACAACGTAGAGCCGCCCGCCGTCGGGAGTCACCGCGAGACTCCCAGGACCCGTTAGGACTGGGATGCTCGCGACCACGGCGTTTGTGGTGGCGTCGAGAACCGAGACGGTCGCAGATCCCGAGTTGCCGACGTACACGCGGCGGTGGTCAGGCGACACGGCCACACTCGCGGGGTTCGCTCCGACGCCCACTCTCGACACGGTCCGGGCGGCCACGTCGACGATGGCCAACTGGTTCGTGTCCCCCAGAGTCACGTATGCGACCGCTGGCCCTGCCGACTCGGTGACGGAGACCGTGCCCCGCGCCACGTTCGACTGCGCGCCGCGGCTGTCGGTCACGACGAGCGACACAGGATGGCTGCCCTTGGCCAAGCTCGTGCTGAACGACCCGCTGGTGGATGAGGCGGCACCGTCAATGGTCCACTGCCAACTGCTGATCGTGGCCCCATTGAAGGCTTGGCTCCGCGCCGTGCCGTCGAAGGCAACGGGCGCACTGCCCCCGGGCGCTACAGTCAGGCTCAACGGTTTTTGCCCATCCGTGGCAGACAGAGCACCAGAGGCCATCGTAAAACCCGCCGTGGGCGGGTTTGAAGCGAACTGCATGGTGAAGGGAAGAGTTTGGCCAGCGACAAGCGTGGCGGTGCACGTAGGGCTGCGGATGATCATTCCGCACGGCTGAATCGCATAAAGGCTACTATTCGCCGGCGGATTCCCTGTGAATGTAAGCGTGTATGGGCCAGGGGCGAGACCTGCTTTGGGTACCCCCAGAAGCGCACCGTTCACTGGCTTGTTGTTGGGGTCAGTGAGCGTAAAGGCGGCAGACGTGACAGGGATGGCGACGTCGAGAGTAGCGCTTATGGTCACCGTTCCAGTCGTTGGAGCCGACTGATTAGGGTGTATCACGACAACAGCAGACTGTTGATCGATCCAAGCTAAATCAAAATCGCGACGTTTGTACTGCGAGTAAGGTAATTGATTTCCATACGTGTGCCCTGGATCGTTAACATAAACGTAAGTATCATCCATTCCCGTCAAAACCATAAAATGTCGCCGCTGCGGCTTCCCGATAATCATATTCGTCCAAACGTTTACAATCACAGGGTGACCAGCAGCCAATTCATTTTGGAGATCCTGCGGGGTCCAGTGGCTATAAGATGCCGAATCGGCAAACCCATAATGCTGCGCTAGGTGCACAAGCTGCGCCGTATCGGTTTTCGATCCGTAATAGCCGTCCTGCGGATTTCCGTATTTCT
>Ga0302279_10002277_pt1 | contig 25837 bp, 27 predicted proteins | sample III_Bog_N3_3_FD_194541 | JGI IMG/M metagenome (GOLD analysis project Ga0302279, IMG submission 194541) | Peat permafrost microbial communities from Stordalen Mire near Abisko, Sweden - III_Bog_N3_3 | ecosystem: Environmental > Terrestrial > Soil > Wetlands > Peat | place: Sweden: Abisko... | reverse complement strand
ATCTACGGACCCGACTTTCGTCAGGGTCGCCGCGGTCGGTTGCTGACGCAACCGGCCGCGGCGGTACCTGAAACCGAATTCCGGCGGGCGTGTTCCTCTTCACGTTGGTCAGATCAAGCAGGGTATGGGCTCCCGCCAATTCCTGATGAGGGGTTTGACCAAGGTGAGCGCCGAATGGGCGTTCGTCTGCAGGCCCACAACCTTCTGAAACGGATCAGGGCTTCAGTCTGAGGGCAAATCGCGTCGATTGAAGCCGGTTTTCGACCGCATAAAGCCTGCTGAGGCTGCTTTCCCGTGAATCGGGACACCAGCGCAAGAATTCTGGTTCAGTTCCCGTCACGGCCGGTTGCGCCAGCAACCGACCGGGACGACCCTGATGAAGGTCTGGAACACGAACCTTTACCTAGTCAGGCTCCTAGAGGAACAACGGCGCCAGACCCGGGCCGGCCGGGAAGAAGCGGGGGGCGTTCAGGCAGGGGGCGAAGCCGCCCTTGGTCCATTCCCGGATCCGGTACAGGGTCGCGAAGTGGCCGCCCATGGAGGCCGCCCCCTGACCGCCCACCAGTTCACTGCCCCGGCGGACATTGTCGGCCATCCAGGCGGGCAGGGTCAGGTGGAAGGGGTTCCGGGCCACCTCGCCCTGATGGAAGGAGACCGCCGCCACCAGATCGGCCACGTCCGCCGGGCTGGATTCGATCATCAGATTAGGATCGGCCATGGGCCGCCAGAATTCGGTCTCCACCACCTTGCAGCGGAAGGCCGGGCCCAGGGTCTTCATGGCGTCCACCACCAGGTGGTGGGTGCCGACGTGGGTGCTGTTGAAGTCCTGGTCATGGGGCATGAACAGCACCGAGGCGCGATGGTAGGCGATGATCCCGGCCACCACTTCCACCATGTCCTCCCAGGCCTCGGGGTTGTTTTCCCGGGTGCGCAGGTTGACTCCGGCGAGGCCGTTGGGGCGGGTGGCGATGACCTCGGTGCCGAGGAAATGGGCGGCGAGGCGCATCTCCTCGAGCCGGGCGGTCTGGCGATCCACTTGGCTGCCCAGGGTGACGGCCACGGCGGAGACCCGGAAGTGCAGTTCCCGGCGCAGGCGCAGGGCCAAGGCGCCCGTGACGCATTCATCATCCGGGTGGGGGGCCAGGATCAGGGCCCGGGGGGCGTTGTCCTGGACCCTCGGCGCGGGCGCTGGCGGCAGTCCGCCCAGAGGGATATCCCGGGTTTCATCCAGGAGCCGGACGAATTCGTTCACGAAGTGGGTGTAGGAATGGCTCAATGAATATCTCCAACCTTTTTTGGGCAGTCCATCGTATGACACTCTTTAGCCCCTGTCTTGGCTTTTCGGGATCATAAAAATACCCCCCTGACGGATGGGGCGCGGCCTGGTTCACGGCAGCCTTCCCCAGGCTTTCCATATGTGCTACGGATCACCATTTTTTGAAAGATTTAAGGGAAAATCCCTACAATGGGTCATCTAATAGAATGCAATCCTTTGGGCGGAGGTCCGGGCCTTCGTGGATGGACTTCACCCTACCGAACACCCTGATCCCAGGAGGACGCTGGATGGATACCAAGGCGAAGAAGGAAATGCTGGAGCAGCTGCGCAAGGATGCCTTCCTGGGCGGCGGGACCGACCGGATCGAGGCCCAGCACGCCAAAGGCAAGATGACCGCCCGGGAAAGGATCGAGGCCCTGGTGGACAAGGGGTCGTTCCGGGAACTGGACGCCTTTGTCACCCACCGCACCCACGACTTCGACATGGACAAGAAGTTCTTCCTGGGCGACAGCGTGGTGACCGGCTGGGCCACGGTGGAGGGTCGGCCGATCTATCTGTTCAGCCAGGATTTCACCGTCCTGGGCGGCAGCCTGGGCGAGGTCCACGCGGAGAAGATCTGCAAGGTGATGGACCTGGCGGTGAAGAACGGGCTGCCGGTGGTGGGCCTCAACGACAGCGGCGGGGCCCGGATCCAGGAAGGGGTGGTCAGCCTGGGCGCCTACGCCGACATCTTCCTGCGCAACACCCTGGCTTCGGGCGTGGTACCCCAGATCAGCGCCATCCTCGGGCCCTGCGCCGGCGGGGCGGTGTACAGCCCCGCCCTCACCGACTTCATCTTCATGGTGAAGAAGACCAGCCACATGTTCATCACCGGGCCGGACGTGGTGAAGACGGTCACCCACGAGGACGTCTCCATGGACGACCTGGGCGGCGCCACCATCCACGCCAGCAAGAGCGGCGTGGCCCATTTCGCGGCCGAGGACGAGGCCGATGCCCTGGCCTCCATCCGCCAGCTGCTGGGCTACCTGCCCAGCAACAACATGGAGGACGCGCCGAGGGTGGACACCGGCGACGACCCCACCCGCCGGGAGGAATCCCTCAACACCCTGGTGCCGGACGACCCGCGCAAGGCCTACGACATGCACGAGGTGATCGGCAGTGTGGTGGACAACGGCGAGTTCCTGGAGGTCCATGCCGGCTATGCGGCGAACCTGATCGTCGGCTTCTGCCGGATGGACGGCCGCACCGTGGGCATCGTCGCCAACCAGCCCATGGTGCTGGCCGGGGTGCTGGACATCAAGGCCTCGCTCAAGGGCGCCCGGTTCGTGCGGTTCTGCGACGCCTTCAACATCCCGCTGGTGACCTTCGTGGACGTGCCCGGGTTCATGCCCGGGGTGGAACAGGAGCACGGCGGCATCATCCTGCACGGCGCCAAGCTGCTCTACGCCTATTGCGAAGCCACGGTGCCCAAGCTCACCGTGATCACCCGCAAGGCCTACGGCGGCGCCTACGACGTCATGAGCTCCAAGCACATCCGCGGCGACTACAACGTGGCCTGGCCCACCGGCGAGATCGCCGTGATGGGACCGGACGGCGCGGTGAACATCATCTTCCGCAAGGAACTGGCCGAGGCCGCGGATCCGGTGGCCAAGCGGGCCGAGCTGACCGAGCTCTACAAAGACAAGTTCGCCAATCCGTTCGTGGCGGCGTCCCGGGGCTACCTGGACGATGTCATCGATCCGGCCGACACCCGCTGCCGGCTGATCGAGGCGTTGAAGATCAGCCAGAACAAGCGCGACACCAACCCGCCCCGCAAGCACAGCACCATGCCGCTGTAGGACAAGGGAGAGCCCAATGGCCAACAAGACCAGCATCAAGGAACTTGCGGCGCTGCTGACCGCCCCATACAGCCACCTGGAACTGGGGCAGGTGAACGACCACGCCGCCTACGTCATGAATTTCAAGGATGTCTATCCGTTCCACCGGCACACCCTGGATGAGCTCTACCTGGTGCTGGAGGGGGAGGTCATCCTCCGCTTCAAGAGCGGCCCCCCGATCGTGCTCAAGCAGGGGGAAAGCACCGTGGTGCGGGCCCACACCACCCATTCCTCGGAATCCCTGGAAGGCGCCCTGGTGCTCATGGTGAAACCCAAGGAAATGTTCCCCCACCCGTCTGAAGTGGAGTAGCCCGCGATGCCCAGCAACCCCCTCATGATCTGCGAAACCCTCCTGCGGGACGCGCACCAGAGCCTGCTCGCCACGCGCATGCGCACCGAGGACATGCTGCCGTTCTGCCCGGCCCTCGACGAGATCGGCTACTGGTCCCTGGAAGTGTGGGGCGGCGCCACCTTCGACACCGCCATCCGGTTCCTGGGCGAGGACCCCTGGGAGCGCCTGCGCAAACTGCGCAAGGCCCTGCCCAAGACCCGCCTGCAGATGCTGCTGCGCGGCCAGAACGTGCTGGGCTACAAGCACTACCCGGACGACATCGTCGAGAAGTTCGTGGTCCTGGCCCGGAAGAACGGCATCGACGTGTTCCGCATCTTCGACGCCCTGAACGACCTGAGGAACATGGAAGTGGCCATGCGGATCGCCAAGCGCGAGGGCGGCCACGTGCAGGGGACCATTTCCTACACCATCAGCCCGGTGCACACCGACGCCGCCTTCGTCCAGATGGCCCGTGACCTGAAGTCCATGGGCGCGGATTCCATCTGCGTCAAGGACATGGCCGGCCTGATCAGCCCCTACGTCGCCTACAGCCTGGTCAAGGCGCTCAAGGAGGAGGTGGGCCTTCCGGTCCAGCTGCACACCCACTACACCTCCGGGTTCGGCACCGCGACCCTCATCAAGGCCGCCGAGGCCGGGGTGGACGTGGTGGACACCGCCATTTCGGCCATGGCCATGTCCACCTCCCAGCCCCCCACCGAGACCCTGGTGGCCGCCCTCAGGGGCCAGCCCAGGGATACCGGGCTGGACCTGGCCAAGCTGGCGGATATCGCCCGGAAGATGACCGAAGTGCGCAAGAAATATGCGAGCTTCGAAGCCGGCGTGCCGCCGGTGGATGTGAACGTCCTGCAGTTCCAGGTTCCGGGCGGCATGCTTTCCAACCTGGTGGGACAGCTGCGCCAGCAGGGGGCCATGGACAAGTACTACGATGTCCTGGACGAGATTCCCCGGGTCCGCAAGGACATGGGCTATCCACCTCTGGTGACCCCCTCCAGCCAGATCGTGGGCACCCAGGCCACCCTGAACGTCCTGCTGGGCGAGCGCTACAAGGTGATCCCCGAGGAGGTGAAGCAGTACTTCCGGGGCTACTACGGCCGGCCCCCGGCACCCATGGACCCGGTCATCCAGAAGCTGGCGATCGGTGATGAGGAACCCATCACCTGCCGGCCCGGGGATCTGCTGGCGCCGGGGTGGGAGGACGCCAAGAAGGAGATCGGCGACCTGGCGGAATCCGATGAGGACGTCATGTCCTATGCGTTGTTCCCCCAGATCGCCCGTCCTTTCCTGCAACGGCGCAAGCAGGGGCTGGGCGGCAAGGAGGAAGTGGCAGCCGCCATCGGCGAGGCGCTCTACCAGCAGGCCTGCGCCCGCGAGGCCAAGCCGGCCGCGGCGGCCCAGGCCCAGGGCGGGTCCATGTGGAAGATGGCGGCCCGGGCCGGCATCCAGAGGGGGTGGTGACATGGCCAACAACAAGTTCACGCTGATGCTGGAAGGCCAAGCCTACGAACTGGAACGCCGGGACGGGGTCATGGTGGTCAACGGGGTGGAATTCTCCTGTACCGGCAAGGACAGCCAGGTCCTCATCGGCGGCAACCCCCACGCGGTGAAACTGGCCGCCGGCTCCGCCGAGGTGGACGGCATCGCCTACAGCGCCGAGGTCCAGGGTCTGGAAGAGCCCAAGGCCACCGGGCGGGTGCGCCGGGCCACCCACGCCGCGGCCGAAGAGGCCGGGGCGGTCACTGCGGTGATGCCCGGGCTGATCCTCAAGATCCTCAAGAAAGAGGGGGACCGGGTGGAGGTGGGGGACACGGTGATCATCCTGGAAGCCATGAAGATGCAGAACGACCTCCAGGCCAGGACCGCGGGCGTCATCACCCAGATGAACGTGAAGCAAGGGGAGAACGTGGAGATGCGGCAGGTGCTCTGCATCATCGGGTGACCCGGACGATCATGGCGCCGGGCTTCCGGGCTGGAACCGCAAGGTCCCCCGGTACATCTCTAGCATGCTGGGCCCCGGATCGTTCAGAATGGTCCCAGGCCGCTCACCGGCTGAAAGGGTTCCATGTCCAAGCTTTCCCTCATCGCCATCGATGGTCCTTCCGGTGTGGGCAAGTCCACCACAGCCAAGCGGGTGGCCCAGCAGCTTGGTTGGGGCTACCTGGACACCGGCGCCATGTACCGGGCCACCGCCCTGGCCCTCCAGCGGGCCGGGGTAGTCCTGGAAGACCGCCCGCGGCTGGAGCGGGTCCTGGCCGGGCTGAAGATCCAACAGCGGGGCATTCGCGAGTATCTGGATGGGGAGGATGTGACCGAGGCGATTCGGACCCCGGAGATCACCCGGATGGTGACTCCGGTGTCGGCGGACGCGCGGGTTCGGGAAGTATTGGTGGACCAGCAGCGGCGGATCGGCGGGGCCGGGGGCTGGGTGGTGGATGGCCGGGACATCGGCACCGTGGTGTTCCCCACCGCCTGCTGCAAGATCTACCTCACCGCCAGCGTGACCGCCCGGGCCGGGCGCCGGTTCCAGGAACTCAGGGACAAGGGCGTGCCGCAACCGATGGTCGACGTGGCGGCGGACATCCAGCGCCGGGACCTGGCCGACTCCACCCGGGCGGTCTCGCCCCTGTGCAAGGCCGCCGACGCCGTGGAACTGGATTCCAGCGCCATGACCCTGGACCAGGTGGTGGACTGGATCGCGGCGCACCACGGAGCCCATGCCTCCTAAAGGTCACTGGATTTTCTGATCCTTGAGCTCTTCCTTGGGCTTGCCGTGGCCTTCGTCCTTGCCCTTGGGGTGGCCAGGGGCGCCCTTGGCCTCGGGTCCGGCTGGTGTGGGCTTGGGCGCGACCTTGCCGGGGACCGCGGGCGGCTTGCCCGGGACCGGCTGGGGCGGGGCCCCGGCGGGGGCCGGATGCCCGGGCATGGGCTGGACCGGTGGTTGGGGCCGGACCGGTGGTTGGGGCCGGACCGGTGGCTGGGGTCGGACCGGCGCTGGGGGCGGCATGGGGTGGAGGGGCGGCTGAGGCTTGGCCGGTGGCGGGGGCGGCATGGGGTGGACCGGTTGGACCGGGGCCGGCTGGACCGGCGGCATGGGCCGGGCCGGAGCCTGGGCGACGGGGCGGGCCTGCAGGGCGGGGGCGGCCTGGGCCGCCGGCTGGGGCCTTGCCGGAACCGGCGCCCCGGGACGGGGTCCGGCGGGGATCTGGCTCAGCCGCACCTGCTGGGGCGGAGGCAGCGGCGGATGGGGCTGGCCATGGACGAAGGCCGGCATGGGTGCGGCGGATGCGGGCGTTGGTGCGGGGGCTTTCACCACGGAAGCCTGGGCCGCGGCCAGGTGAGCCTGGGCCGGCGCCACCGAATTCACAGCCTGCCCGGAGGCGGTGGCGGTGGCTGGGGCCACGATTGTCACGTTGGTCACCTGGGTGACGTTGGTGACGTTATTCACGGTCGTGGTGTGGCTGTTGTTGATGTTGTTGGTGATGCGCATGCCGACGTTGACCACCGGCGGCGCCCCGGTGACCACGGCCGGAGGCGTGCCCACCGGAGCCGGGACGATGATGCCGATCCGGGATCCCGGCGGCGGCGGCACGAAGATCCCCGATGGCCCGATGGGCCGGGGACCCGGGATGACACCGGGGTTGCCGGCCTCGAGGGTGATGCGGATGCCCGGGGCCGGGGGGGCGAACACCGCGCCCGGCGCGCCCCAGTGGCCGGTGATGAACACCACCGTTCCCTCGCGGTTTTCGTAATAGGGCGGGCGCCAGCCGTAGCCGGGCCTGGGCGGGGCCGCCCACCGGCCATGGGCCCAGACCCACTGGCCATGCCAGACCCAGTAGCCGCCGGTCCAGAAGGTGCCGGGGTAGGGTTGGGGCGGCGGCGGCTCCACCAGCATGGGCGGTGGCGCCCAGGGGCAGCCGATGGCCTCGGGTTGGCCGATGGGGGGCTCGATGAAGACGCTCACCACCGGCTGGAAAGGCTCGGGCGGGGGGGGCGGAGGCGGAAGGGGTCTGGCCGGGGCGACCCGGACCACCACCGGTTCGGTGACGCACCCCGCCGCCAGGAGCGCGAGGGTGATTCCGCTGAACAACTGCAAGGAATGACGCATGGCTGCAACCTCAATGGGAAAAAAGAGGCCGGAAATCGGAACGGCCTCACCCCCATTAGGAGCACCACCGGCACCGATGTGCAAGTCCAATATTTCTAGCAAATAAAAGAGTCATGAAAGATGACGGTCAAACCCTCAGGTTGTTGTCCGGGCGCCAGGTTTGGATCCGCTGCTTGATGGCGGTGGCGGTGAGACCTTCCTTGAGCGTCTCCTCCATGCGGGCGGCCAGCTCCCCGTCCGAGGCGAAGCGCAGGGCCACCAACTGGCCGGTGCGCAGCTCCTGGATCCGGCTGCGCAGGGCCTCGGGCAGGATCACTTGCATGCGCAAGGTCTCCTCCAGGCGGATGACCCGGTCCTGGACCCGCAGGCCGTAGGTCCGCACCCGCATCAGGATCACCAGCAGCAGCACCGAAATCAGCAGCTGGTTGATCCCGCCCAGGCCCCGGCAGACGTGGACCCCGGCCAGCACGAACACCACCAGCCCCAGCCCGAGCCCGGCATAGTGGAACCAAGGGTCGATGCGCTTATGGTTGGCGAAGGTCTGGGGTTCTGCGGTCATGGTGGGCTCCGGGCAATGGCACCATCATGCCCCGGATGGAACCTGGCCGAAACGGTTAATTTTTGGGCCTGAAGGCCTTGATCACTGATTCATCGGTGTGCAGGCTCGGTCCGCCGGCCAGTTCAAGGCAGTAGGGGATGGCCGGGAACACCGCGTCCAGGCACTCCCGGATGGACTTCGGCCGGCCGGGCAGGTTCACGATCAGGGTGCTGCCGCGCAGGCCCGCCAGTTGCCGGGACAGGATGGCGGTGGGGACGTACTGCAGGGAGACGGCGCGCATGCGCTCGCCGAACCCGTCCAGGATCCGGGAGCAGACCGCCCGGGTGGCCTCCGGGGTCACGTCCCTGGGACTAGGGCCGGTGCCGCCGGTGGTGAGCACCAGGCAGCAGCCCAGGTCGTCGCAGAGGGACTCCAGGGTGGCCTGGATGAGGTCCTGCTCGTCCGGGATGACCCGGACGCAGGACTCATAGGGGGTGGTGAGGTAGTCGTCCAGCGTCGCCCGGATCGCCGGGCCGCCCAGGTCCTCATAGACCCCTGAGCTGGCCCGGTCCGAGATGGTGACGATCCCGATGCGGACGACCGGGCTGGTCATGGACAGGCTCCTAGGAAACGGTCTCGTGGTCGTGGTCGCAGTCGGGGCCGTGGACATGGGCCGGAACCACGGCGTCGGGGTTGCCGCCCTCCTGGTCCTCCAGCTCGCCACCTTCCACGCCGCCGGCGTCGTACCGGGCCGCGGGCATGCCCGCCTCCCGCCGCCGCTCGAGCTCCACCAGGGCGGCGAAGGCCGCCTTGTCCAGGAGTTCTTCGGTAACCACGGCCAGGCCGAGGATGTGGTTGAAGATCTTGTCGGTGCGGACCCGGCCCTTGACCTCATTGGTGGCGCCGCCCTCGTCCAGCTTTTTCTTGAAGGCTTCGAACGACTGCTGAACCTTGCGCTCTTCCATGAAGGACCTGATCTCGGCGTCGACCTCCTCGTCGCTCACCTGGATGTCCTCGGTGTTGCCGATGGCCTGGAGCAGGTAGCCGGAACGCACGGCCCGTTCGGCATCCCGGACCCGGCTCTGGCGATAGGCGTCCCAGTTGATCTTCTTGGGGTCGACGCCCTGGCGCGCCACCATCTCGGCGAATTCCTGGCAATAGTCGTTCAGCTGCAGGGCCACCATGGAAGCGGGAACCTCGAAGGTCGCGGCGTCCAGGAACCCCTCCAGCAGGGCCTGGTGGGCCCGGGAGACGGCGTCGTCCTCGGCGGCGGTTTCCAGCTCGGTGCGGACGAAGGCCTTCAGGTCATCCAGGCCGGTGTGGGGGCCCATGTCCTTGGCGAAATCGTCGTTCAGTTCGGGCACCTGCCGGACGCGCAGGTCCTTCATCGTCACTTCATAAGCCACCGGCTTGCCGGCCATGGCCTTGTTGGCGTCGCCTTCGGGAATGGTGATGGTGAACTTGCGGCTCTCATCCAGCTTCAGGCCGAGGATCTCGGTGTCGAACGGCCGCCCGGCGGTGAGCTCGATCACCTGGTCCTTGTAGTCCACGGCCTTCAGGCCCTGGGGCTTCACCTTGATGTCCAGGGTGACGTAGTGGCCCAGTTCGGCCCCGCCGTCGTCCACCGGGATGAATTTGGCCGCTTCCTGGCGCATGGTCTCCAGCTGCTCGGCCACGGCCTCGTCATCGATGAGGCGCTTCTGCTTGAGCACGGCAATGCCCTTGTACTCGGGCAGCGTCACTTCCGGGGCGACGTCGAACAGGGCGTTGAACTTGCCGTCGATGCCCTCCTTGAGTTCCACCTTGTCCAGGGCGGGACGGGAGATCGGCTGGGCCCCGGCGGCCTTGGCGGCTTCCATAAAATACTTATTTACGAGCGCTTCAGCCACTTCCGACTGGATCTCGCGGTCATAGCGGGACAGGAGCACGGCCTTGGGGGCCTTGCCCGGACGGAAGCCGGGGATCTTGACTTTCGGGGTCAGTTTGGCGATCACTTTGCCGTATTCAGCGTTCACCTCTGAAGCGGGAACGATGACTTCCAGGGATTTCCGCGTGGCGGATTGGTGGGTGAGGCTGGACTGCATGGGTGCTCCTGCTGGCAGTGGGTAATGGAGAAGCTGTGGTTCGGTCTGAATGGTGCGAATGGCGGGACTCGAACCCGCATGGTGTGAACCGCTGGAACCTAAATCCAGTGCGTCTGCCAGTTCCGCCACATTCGCATGTTCTAGCCTTGTCCTTTTTCGTGGTGCGCCCGGAGCGACTCGAACGCCCGACCCTCAGGTTCGAAGCCTGATGCTCTATCCAGCTGAGCTACGGGCGCACTGCGAAACCGCTATTTTGCCATGAAAGCGCCTGGAGTTCACGCGTCATTCACGCGACTGGCATTCTCAGGCACCAGGCGTCGGCGGTGGTGTGGGCGTCGACCAGGTCCAGTTCCGCCGGGGTGAGCCCCAGGGCCTGGGCCTGGGCCCATTCCCCAGGCAGGGTGCAGGGGATCACGCCGGGATCGTCGGTGCCCAGGGCGCAACGGACCCCGGCCCGCAGCAGAGCGGGAAGGGGGTGGCCGCCAAGGTCGGGGACCAGGGCCCGGTTGGAGGTGATGCAGATATCAAGGGCGATCTTCCGCTCCACCAGGAGTTCGACGATGTCCGGATGGCTGGCTGCTCGGACGCCGTGGACGATGCGTTCGACCCCTGCCTCCAGGATCGCGTCCCTCACGTTTCCGGCCGGCCCGTTCTCGCCGGCGTGGGCGGCCAGCAGGAGGCCCGCGCGCCGGGCCCGCTCGAACACCGGAGCCCAGTCGCGGAAGGGGACCCGCTCCAGGCCGCCGGTGGAGAATCCCACCACCCAGTCCGGCTTGCCGCCCAGAACCAGGTCCAGCACCTCGTGCCCGTGGTCGATGCCGAAATGGTTGACCGCGTCGATGATCACCGCGATCCGGACCCCCTGCTGGCGGGCTTCGGAGATGCCCTGGTCGATCCCTAGCCAGAGGTCATCCAGGCTGAGGTATTGCCCCTGGCGCACCAGGAAATGGGGGGATACCCAGAGGTCGATGCCCCTCGGCACTCCGGCCACGGCCTCGGGCAGACGGCTCACCGCGGCCCTGACCGCCGCCCGCACGGCTTCGGCCCCGCGCAGGAACCCGCAGCCGAAGAAAAAGGCTTTGATGAAACCCTCAAATGGAACGGCTTCATGGCGCCACAGGGCTTCCAGGGCTTCGGGCGGGGTCAGACCACCCTCCAGGGCCCGCTGGCGCACCCAGGCGGGGTCCAGACTTCCCTCCAGATGGGCGTGGCGGTCGACCGTGACGCAGGGGCGGGTGGTTCCGGTCGTAATCACTCGTCGTAGTCGTCCATTTGCAGGTCGCCGGGATCGACCCCTTCGGCCCTGGCACCCGAAATGCCGAGGCTCTCTTCCAGGGTGTCGTCGCCGGTGGCGTCGGCATCCGGCTCGGCGACGAAATCATCGTCGATCTGAAGCACCACCTTCTCCTTCTTCACCGCCTTGGGCTTGGCCGGCGCTTCTTTCTGGTTGGCCCCGCACTTGGGGCAGAGCGCCTCCAGCTTGGTGAAGTCGTAGAACTTCGCCGCGCAGCTGAAACAAGTCCATTTCTTTCCCAAATTCGCCATGGCTCCCTCAATCCCGTCAAAGGATCAAGGATTTACCATGTTTCCAATCCGTTGTCACGGGGTGGATCAAATGTTTTTTCCATGACTTCCGATCCTCACCGGGTCACCCAGGGGGCCGGGCCGAGGCGGGATGGGTCGCCTGCGCATAGCTGCTGGACCACGGTCTTGTAGAAAATCTGGTGCTGGGTTTCCAGGTCGTTGCCGTAGCGTTCCACGAAGGAAGCCCGGCTCCGATCCAATTCGTCCCTCATGACGACGTAGAGGTTCCCCAGCTGCTGGCCCTGGGCGACCTTGGCCGGAAAGTAGAGTTCGATGTCGCCCACCAGCACCCGCGCGCTGCGCTCGGCATTGGTGCGGACCGAGGGTTCCAGGGCCTTGGCTGTGCTTTCGGCGATGGGCTCGGGGATCCTCTGGGTCAGAACGGAAGGGAGGGCCTCTGTGTTCACGGGCCGTTCCTCCTCCTTGGCCCCGGCCAGGAAGGCGAGCCTGCTCTCGGCGCCCAGGGTCAGGGCCCTCAGGTGGCCGGGATGTTCCAGCGGCACCGCCAGGCCGCTGTCCACCAGCAGCAGGGCCACGATCTTCCGGCGCAGGTGGACCGGAAGGATCCTGACGCCGCCGGCCTCGAACGAGCTGAGCGGTCCGAGCAGGGCCAGGTAGGCCGGGCCCGGGGTGTCAATCAGGGTGGTGCGGCCCTGGAGCAGCTGCTCCAGCTCCGGCGGCGGGACCACCGGCACGCCCAGTTTCGGTGATCCGGACTCGAACCCGCGCTGGGCGTAGAGGCTGGCGATCCCCTGCTTGATCACGAACAGGGCGGTGCGCTCGCCGAAGGCCAGGACCGAGTCCAGCAGCCGCTTGAGCACCTCGCCCTGGGTGCCGGCCTCCTGCAGCAGATCCAGTCCGCTGCCAAGATCGGCATCGGTGTCCCGTCCCGGGGGCGGGGCGGCCGGGGCAGCCGGGGCGGCGGTGGCCAGGATCTGCTCCAGCAGCCCGGCATCTGGGATGAACCGCTCCTGGCCATCCCGCCACACGGTGAGCACCTGCTCCCGGAGGGCCTGTTGGCGATCGTTGATCCACTGTTGAAGCAAGTTCTTCAGGGCAGGTTCAATGCTGGAATCCATGTCGGTCTCTGCTTTTTTCTTAAGATACTACCCTAAAAGAGCAAGTTAAGGCCTACGGCTGGCAATTCTTTCATGGGGGCGATAGGATTCAGCGAGGTTCTTGGAGAGCATGAATGGCTGACCTTTTGATCCAGGTCCGGAATGTGGACGGTGTCGCGGTGGTGAGGCCGGAAGGCTTTATCAACGCCCATACGGTCCGGCAGTTCGAAAGGGCCCTCGAAGCCCTGGTCCGGGAAGGCCGATGGACCATCCTTCTGGATTGCTCAATGTTGAATTACATCAGTTCGGCCGGCCTGGGTGCGATCATGGGGCTGATCGAACCGGTCCGCGCCAACGGGGGCGACATTCTGCTTTGCCAGCTGCAGAAAAACGTTCACGAGATCTTCGACACCCTTGGCTTCACCGAGCTGTACCGGGTGTTCGACACCGAAGGGGAAGCCTTGCAATGTCTGAACGGGAAGGTCTGAGTGCGCAGCCCGGCTGAACCCGAATCCTTCCGGCTGGTCATTCCCAGCCAGACCCGGTACCTCAACCTGGTGACCGGTCTGGCCAAGCGCGCCTCGATCGTCGCCGGCATGGACGACGCCACCTCCGCGAAAATTTCCATCGCCGTGGATGAGGCGGTCACCAACGTCATCGTCCACGCCTACGGCGGGGAGGCCGACCATCTGGTGGACATCGAGCTGCGCTTCCTGGCCTCGGCCCTGGAGGTCCACATCTGCCACACCGGCAGGGCCATCCGCGACAACGAAGTGGTGCTTCCCGACCCGAGGGAATACGTCAAGCATCCCCGGAAGGGCGGGCTGGGGCTCCTCCTCATGAGCCGTTTTATGGACGAGATCCATTTCATCGAAACCGGTGAGGGAAGCGAGTGCTGCATGATCAAACACGTGGTCTAGGGCCAACGCAACCCAAGGCCCCGATCCCTCCCGATGCCAACGCTTCTTTCCAGCGTTTGCGGGAACTGTCGATGCGGATCCCCGAGGGGACCCAGGAACTGCTGCCGATCATCGACTTCCTGGAAACCTTTCCGGAACAGGTGACCGAAGAGGCGCTGATCCATCTGGTGGGGGTTACCGCTCTCGGCATCGCCAAGGCATCCCAGGGCGGGATCTGGAGCGGCACCCGGTGGCTGTTCCTGCGGGGAGCCGCCACGGCCTTTCCCACCCAGCCCGGCCCCGGCTGGACCAGCCTGCCCTGGGTGTTCGGGGATGATCAGTACGGCCATCTGGTGGTGGCCACGCCCAAGGTGCCGGCCGCGCTGGTCCTGCTGCTTTCGATCTCCGCGCCGCTGCTGGCCTGGCGCCGGCTGGAATCCAACCGGAGCGAGCAGAACCGGGCCCTGGCCTTGCAGATCTCGCGCCTCAGCACCCTGTTCGATCTGACCCGCACCCTGGGCGAAGGCGAGACCGCCCAGGACCTGCTCCGGCTCATGGGCGACACGCTGGCCTCCGAGTTCGACATCCAGCGCCTGCTGGTGGTGGACCCTGAGGGCAAGGTCCTGCACAGCCGGGGCCTGGGATCGCTGGCACCGTCCCTGTCCTGGACCGTCCTGCCCGCCCTGGTGGCCACCCAGGGCCTGGTTCATACCCTGGAACTGCGGGACATGGACCGTAGCCACGGGTTCGTCTACGCCGCGGCGCCGGAAAGCGGTCAGCTCAACGAGGACGATGAGCTGTTCTTCCAGACCTTGTTGAACATCACCTGTTCCCAGCTGACCGGCCGGGAGCTGAGGGAAGGGCGGATCCAGGCGGTGAAGCTGGAGAAGGATCTGGAGCTGGCTCGGAACATCCAGCGCCGGATCCTGCCCAAGCGCCTGCCGGAGCCGCCCGGATGGGCCTGCGCGGCGGCCAACCTGCCCTACCAGGCGGTGGGCGGCGACCTGTATGATCTCTGGATGGCCGCGGACGTGGACCGCAGCCCCAGGCTACATCTGGCCGTGGGTGACATTTCGGGCAAGGGGCTGCCGGCTTCGCTCATGATGACCCAGCTGTCCGCTTTTCTTCGGGCCATGGCCGATCTGCGGGTGGCGGACTGGGGCCTGCTCGCCCAGCGGCTCAATGCCCGGATGAACGAGGTCCGGGACCGGAACCGCTACGCGACCCTGTTCGTGGGCAGTCTCAACCCCGCCAACGGCGATCTGCGCTATGTGAACGGCGGGCACAACCCGCCCCTGCTGGTGCCGGCGGACGGTTCGCCGATCCAGCGGCTCAAACCCACCGGCCCCATGGTCGGGCTGCTTCCCGGCGCCCAGTTTTCCGAGGGCCGGGCCACCATGCATCCCGGCGATACCCTGGTGATCTTCACCGACGGGCTGGTGGAGGCGGAAAATGCCGCCGGCGAGGAACTGGGCGACGAGGCCCTGGCGGAAGTGGTCCGGCAGCACGCCCTGGGGTCCGTGGAAGAGATCTTTGAACAATTGCTGACCCGGACCTTCGCCCACATGGAGGGCGGCGGGTTCAAGGATGATGTGACCCTGGTGGTGGTAAAGCGGGCGCTGGAAAAATAATTGCCTATACATATTGGCGTATGGAGAACCGAAGCCGTTCCAACCTCCTCGCCGGCGTCATCCTGTCCCTCACCGGGCTGCTGACCCTGCTTGGGCTGCTGGTCCTGATCGGCAGGCTGGCCTGAATCATTCGGTCGTATGCCGGATGGAGGCGGCGTTGGGTGCGTTCTTGTAGATGAAGTCCAGCGGGTGTTTGGGCAGCGGGTCATCGGGTTTGGTCACCAGGTGGACCCAGACATGGTCACGCAGGATCAAGGCCAGGCCGCTCTGGCCGGATACCGTCTGGATCACCTGGCCCTGGAGGATCAGGTCCTTGGCCTGGGACCAGGAGGCGAAGATGAATTGGGGCTTGGCCAGGGGCTGGGCCGCGCCCTTGGCGGAACCCGCAGGGGGCGCGGCGGGATGGGGGGATCGGCAGGAGCATAGCCCCAGGGCGAGCAGCCCGGCCAGGGCGAAGGCCGACCGGCGCATCATCGTGCCCTTCCCAGGCCGCTCAGCCGCGCCTTGATCGTGGGCCATTCGGTGTCAAGGATGGAGAAGTAGACGGTATCCCGGACCCGGCCGGTGACCCGGACGATGGTATGCCGGCGCAGGGTGCCCTCCTCCACCGCTCCCAGGCGCAGGATGGCTTGGCGCGATTTGGTGTTGAGCGCGTCGGTCTTGAACTCGACCCGGTAGGCGCCCAGGGTTTCGAAGGCATGGGTCAGGAGCAGCCGCTTCGCCTCGGTATTGGCCCCGGTCCGCTGGCGGGAAGGGGTCAGCCAAGTCCAGCCGATCTCCAGGCGCCGGTTGGCCTGGTCGATGTTGCCGAACCGGGTGCTGCCGATGACCTGGTCATCGGTCTGGTCGACGATCGCGAACGGCAGGGCGACGCCCCGGCGCTGTTCGTCCAGGGCCTGCTCGACGTAGGCCCGCATCTCGTCGGCGCTGGCCACCCCGGAGGGGATCCAGCGCCAGAGTTCCGGGTCCAATCCAACCCCGGCCAGCGCCGGCACGTGTGCCAGGCTCAGGGGCTCGAGCCTCACATGGGTTCCGTGCAGGGTCACGGGTTCGAGGATCATTTTCCGCTCAGGTTCCATGCCAGCCTCACGATTCAATGAATTTCTCAATTCGTTCTTGGTCGCCGCCGATGGTGTTGCGCTAGAGCCTGACCTGCCCGACCTCGGCGGTGCGACGGAGAGGGTTGCCACCTCCGGATCTCCTCCAGTATGGAACAAGGTAGGATTGTGGGGGGAGGCTGCATGAACGGTCTTAAAACCTTCATCCTGATCATGGCCATGACGGCCCTGCTGGTCTGGATCGGCGATGCGCTCTATGCCCAGACCGGGATCGTCCTGGCCCTGATGTTCAGTATCATCCTCAATGGTGTCAGCTATTTCTTTTCGGACCAGATCGTCCTGGCGGCCTACCATGCCCAGGTCGTGACCCTGGCCCAGGCGCCCGACCTGGTCGGTCTGGTGGCGAACCTGGCCCAGCGGGCCGGTCTGCCCATGCCGAGGGTGGCGATCATCGCCGATGAGACCCCGAACGCCTTCGCCACCGGGCGGGATCCGAACCACGCCGTGGTGGCGGTGACCGAAGGGCTGGTGGCGACCCTGTCCCGGCCGGAACTGGAGGGGGTCCTGGCCCATGAACTCGGCCACGTGAAGCATCGGGACATCCTGATCGGAAGCCTTTGCGCGGTCCTGGCCCAGGCCATCATGCTGCTGTCCCGGGTGGCGTTCTTCTTTCGCCGGGGGGACGACCGGGAGGGCTCCAACCCGTTCGCCGCCATCCTCATCATGATCCTGGGCCCGATCGCGGCCATGATGCTGCAGATGGCCGTCAGCCGGTCCCGGGAGTACGAGGCCGACGACTATTCAGCCCACCTCACCGGCCGGCCGGACCTGCTGGCCGGAGCCCTGGCGCGGATCGAAGGGATGAACCTGAGCACACCCATGCGGGACGCGGAACCGGCCACGGCGCACATGATGATCATCAACCCGCTCCGGGGCTCCGGCATCCTGTCGTTGTTCTCCACCCACCCCCCGGTGGCCAAACGCATCGCCCGCCTGAACGCCATGGCCATCCAGATGCGGTAGTTTCACCGGTGCGCCCGGGTCTCCCGGGCAACGCATGCGTTGCCCGGGAGACCCGGACCCGGACGCCCCCGTGGAGGTAGGGCTTCATGATCCCGGCCGGGGTGCCGATAACGGAGTGCACCCTGGCGGCCGCCGGGGCGAGGGATTGGATGCGAGAGAAGATCGGGAAATTCGAAATCATCCGCCTGCTCGGCCAAGGTGCCATGGGCAAGGTTTTCCTGGGCCGTGATCCGAGCCTGGGCCGGGAGGTGGCGGTGAAGACCATCCGCCTGGGCTCCGCCTTCGGCGCCGAGGCCACGGCCCGGTTCGAGCGCGAGGCCAGGGCCGCCGGCTCCCTGAACCATCCCAACGTGGTGACCGTGTTCGAATTCGGCGAGGACGAGGGCCTCTATTACATGGCCATGGAGTGGGTGGATGGGGAGGATCTGGATGTCCTGATCCGGGCCCAGAAGACCCCCGTGGCCGAGCAGATGGAACTGCTGGCCCAGGCCTGCGAGGGGCTGGCCTACGCCCATGAGCGCGGCATCGTGCACCGGGACATCAAGCCCGCCAATATCCTGGTGAGCCGCTCCGGGAAGCGGCCCCTGGCCAAGTTGATGGATTTCGGCGTGGCCCTGGTGGGCCATTCCGACCTCACCCAGCAGGGCAACTGGATGGGCACGGTGAACTACATGGCCCCGGAATACCTGGATTCGGGCAAGGCCGGGCCCGCTTCGGACATCTTCGCCATGGGGGTGATCCTCTACGAGATCATTTCCGGAGGCCGGCGGCCCTTCAACGGGGAGACCGCCACTTCGGTGCTCACCGCGATCCTGCGGCAGCCGCCGGCGCCCCTGCGCCCCGAGGAGGTGCTGGTGCTCCAGCCGGGCGTCCTGGCGGTGGTGGACAGGGCCCTGGCCAAACAGCCCGAGAACCGGTTTCCCACCGCCGAAGCCATGGCGGCGGCCATCCGGCAGTGCCTTACCGTACCTGCCGAGGGGGCCGCCAAGGCGCCCGGGCCGAGCCTTCCGGCCCTTCCGTCAAGGGCTCCCGGAGAGACCGGCCCGGTGCTGGTGGTGGGCAAGGGGGGCAACGCCCAGTGCATGAGCCTGCGGGTCGCCCTGCGCCAGGCGGAACCGGGCACCCGGATCCTGGTGATGCCCGGGGTCTACCGGGAGTCCCTGGTGGTGGACAAGCCGGTTTCGATCATCGGTCAGGGCGAGGCCGCCGAAGTGATCATCGAAAGTTCCCGGGGGCCCTGCCTCACCCTGCAGGCACCGGGGATCGTGCTCGGCAACCTGATCCTGCAGGGGGTGGCCGAGGAACCGACGCCGGCCCTGCTGGCGACCCAGGGCGAAGCCCGGGTGGAGAACTGCGGGATCACCGCCCGGTCGGGACCCGCGGTGGCCATAACCGGCAGCGGCACCGTCCCGGCCTTCCGGGATTGCAGCTTCGCCGGCGCCGGTGCTTGCACCGTGCGGATCCAGGACCATGCCGAGGGCCGGTTGGAGGGATGCCTGATCGAAGGGGAGGTCCAGGCCGGGCTCGGGCTCGGGCCCTCGGCCCGGGCCGGGCTCAAGCGGTGCCGGATCCAGAACCGCAAGGGGGTCGGTGTCGCCCTGGAGCCAGGCGCCCATGCGGTCCTGGATGATTGCCTGGTGGCAGGCCAGGAGGCCGGGGGCGTGGAGGTGGAAGTCGATGCCAGGGCGGAGCTCAAGCACTGCCGGATCACCGGCAGCGGTTCGGTCGGGGTGCTGGTGCTGGAGGGCGGCCAGACCCTCCTGGAGGACTGCGACCTTGCCGGGCATGCCTCGGCAGGGGTTCACGCGGTGGCGGGGGCCACAGTCCAGATGCAGGGTTGCCGGGTCACCGCCAATCCCGGGTTCGGGGTGTCGGTGGCCGGTGCCGGCCTGCTCACCCTGGACCAGTGCGAACTGAAGGAGAACGGCGAACCTGCCGTGCTGGTTCGCCAGGGGGCGACGGTCCAGATGAAAGGCTGCAAGATCTTCGACAACGTCTCGTTCGGGGTGGTGTGCGCCGCCCAGGGCCGGGGGGTGCTGGAAGGCTGTGAGATCTACGGCAATGCCAAGACCGGGGCCAAGGTCGAACCCGGAGGCAGTCTGCTGCTGGTCCGCTGCGACCTCCGGGACGGCCGGGACACCGGGATCCTGTTGTTCGAGGATGCCGAGGTGACCCTGGAGGAGTGCGTGGTGCACCGCAACGCCAGGGGCGGGATCCTGCTGGCCAAGGATGCTTCGGACCCTATCCTCAGGGGTGGAAACCGGATCCAGGACAGCCTGATGCGCTCCAGTGGCGGGGGGGTGGTGAAAGTGGCCCCGGTGAAGTAGGCCGAAGGTCAGTCCCCGGAACCGCTGATCAGCCACTTGAGGTCGGCCACCCGGGTGAGGATGGCTTCCCGGCGGGTCCGCAGTGGCGACCGGGTGGAACCGCCGGGCAATTCATCGTCGAAAACCGCTTCGTCCAGGGCTTCCAGTTCCGCCTGAAGCGAGTGCAGTCGTTCCTCCCAGTCCCTGCGTCGGGTGCTGGGGGCCTGGGGTGGGGGTGGGAAGATCGGCTTGGGGGTTTCGGCTAGGCTATCGTTTTGAAATTCCAGTTCCAAAACATTGCTTGATCCATTCATTGATATAGCTCCTAAATCGATTTCCATTCGAGCGAAATCAGTCCAGATTCTCATCGGCCGTATCAAAACGGTGTCAAGGCCGAGCCAAAGTTATCAAGAAAATATCAAGATTTGCCCAAACTGAAGGGGTGGATGGTCCGGCTGTCGGCATGGGTGCCTGTTTTTTCATAATTTAAAGCAATAAATGCATGTGAGAACTGAAGATAGGGATCACGCCAAACCCCTGCGCCGCCGATAAGCGATTGAGGCTATCAAATCGATGGAAGTCAACCCGATCAATCCCATACCATCCGGAACCGCCAACCCGATCGGGCCGGGCCAGCCCTTTCCGGTGCGCCTGGGGGCGGAAGCCGGGGTCCAGGCCAGTCTGCTCGCCCTCACCGACGTGGCGGCCCTGGTCCTGGCAACCCCCGGCCGGCCGGTGCCGGCGGTCGCCGGTCCTGCCTCCGCGGTCCCGGCCACCGCCCAGCCCAGCCCGGCCAGCGTGGCCGTGGACCAGGCCACCACCGCCTTGACCAGCGCCAACGCCGCGGCCCTGGATGCCGCCGCAACCGCGAGGGACGCGGCCGCCAGTTCCATCCATGCCGCCCAGGCGGCATCCGCCGCCGCCGAAGCTGTGGAAGCCGCGGTGGCCGCCCTTAATGCCGCCAACGCCTCCAACAACGCCGATTCCGAGGCCAGGGCCGGCCTTGACGCCGCCCGGAGCGCGGCGGATCTGGGCCCGGACGCCACCGCCAAATACCTGGGAGCCGGGGCCATGAGCCAGGTGGCCGGTCCCGGCCCGGGCCCGGCTGAGGGAAGCCAGGAGGCCATCCTGGCCGTGGACGGGGTTCCATTCGCCACGGCGGTGGCGGACAACACCTACAGCAACCCCCACGGCCGGAATTTCGGCCAAGCCGCCGCCGCCCACACGGCGCCCCTGGATCCGGCCGAAGCGCCGGAGGTTGACCTGCTGACGTAGACCTTCCGCAGGATCCGATCAGAGTCCGGGGCTGTCCGGGCCCGCATCGAGCATGGCGTCCAGGGTCTCCACCCACTGGTCGCCGACCCCCGCGGGATAGGGCAGGAACCGGGTCACCGTCTCCTGGGCCAGCAGCAGGGTGGGATCCACCTCCTCGCACAGGATGGCGGTGCGGATGCCGCCCAGCTGCGCCAACTGCCGCTCGATGATCCGGACCGCGGCCAGGGGTTCAGTGTCGCCGCTGCGGGCCAGGGCCAGATCGGCCAGGACCAGGCCCGGAAGCGCGCGGCGCTGGCCGGGCTGGCACAGCGGCCGCAACTGCTCGAGATCGTCCACGGCTTCCTGCCGGTGATAGCCCTGGCGCCGGAGCAACTCCTGGATGCTTTCGCGCAGGGGGCCGCTGGCCATGACCAGGACCAGCCGGGTGGTCCGGCGCTGGAGCCGGACCAGGGCGGTGATTTCCTGGGGGACCGCGGCGGCTCCAGGATCGATTTCCTCGAGGGCCGGTTCCCCGTCCTCGCCCGGTTCGCCCCTTGGCCCTGCCGGCCGACCCTGGCCGGAGGCACCATCGGGCCGAAGGGGTTGGCCGCCCCGGTACATGACCTCGCGGAAGCCCAGAGAACGGGCCAGGGCCGTCTCCTCCTCCAGGCGCATGCCGACGAAGCTCATGCCCAGGATCAGTTCGGAGCCCCGTTCGCTGGCGTGGGCGCTGATCCCGCGCCCTTCCAGCAGGCGCAGCAGCGGCAGATCCTGGATTCTCAGCCTCGGGAAACCTTTGCCCCGCTCGAACAGGGCCGAATTCACCGGGACCCGCACCCCGTCGTCCATCCTGAGCGCCCGGTCGACCCGCAGCGCCAGGCCGCCCATGCTGACATTCACCAGCGGGCCGGCTACCCCGATCCCCGGAATCCCCGCCTCCTGGGCGATGACGTAGGCGTTCTCCCTCGGCCGGAACGGAAAGCGCTGGTGGCGCCTCCGGTCCGCCTGGATCAGGCTGGCCGGCAGGTGGAACCGGTATTGCAGATAGCCATCCCGGCCGATCAGGCTGATGATGCCCTCGAAGCGCTGGTCGTCAACGGCGAACAGCATCCGGAACAGCGCGCCCTCCAGCATCTCGTGCGGCAGGGGGCGCACCAGCTTGAGCACGAAGGTGCCCTGCTGGAACTGCAGCAGTTGGACCCGGGAGGCATAGGGCAGGGTGGAGGTGCCTTCCACCTTGATCGAGAACTCCGCTTCGGCCTCGAACAGCATCTGCAGGGCATCCCGCATCACCGTCGGATCCTCGATGGGGGTGCCGCGGCCATCCGGTTTGCCTGGCTTCAACCTGTTCATGGGGGTCTCTGGGGTTTTCTGCCTTATCGTCGCCGGCAGCGCAAAGGTTGATTGCACCGGAGCAAAATCATCCGATTAGCATCCGTTGCGGCGATTTTGTCATCAGATAGGCCCACCTCAAGTGGACCTATCTGATGGCAAAACCCGCTACGGATGCTAGTGCCTCGCACGTTCGTTCAATCCAACGAGGGTACCAACGGTGCTAGACATTGAAAAGGAAATGCATGACATCTCCGTCCCGGACGATGTATTCCTTTCCTTCGCTTCTCATCTTCCCCATCTCCTTGGCCCCCTGCTCACCCTTGTATTGGATGAAATCCTCGTAGGCAATGACCTGGGCTCGGATGAACCCCTTCTCGAAGTCCGTGTGGATGACGCCGGCGGCCTGGGGGCCGGTGGCGCCGATGGGGATGGTCCAGGCCCGGACTTCCTTGACCCCGGCGGTGAAATAGGTCTGCAGGTTCAGCAGCTTGAATGAAGCATGAATGAGCCGGTCCAGGCCCGGCTCGGCCAGTCCCGCCTCCTCCAGGAACAGCGGGCGCTCCTCCGGGCTCAGTTCCTGGATCTCCGCTTCGAGCTTGGAGCAGATCGGGATCACCGGGCATCCGCGCTCGGCCGCGGCCTGGATCAGGTGGGCATAATGGGGATTGGCTGCCGGGTCGGGGATGTCGGCTTCGCTGATGTTGCCCACCAGCAGCATCGGCTTCAGGGTGAGGAAGCCGAACGACTTGATGGCCACCATCTCTTCCTTGTAGAGGTTGGCCTTGGTGGCCCAGAGCCCCTGATCCAGGGCGGCGGCGACCTTCTCCAGGATGGCCGCCAGGATGATGGATTCCTTGTTGCCGCTCTTGGCGGCCTTGCGGTGGCGATCCAGGGCCTTCTCCGCCGCGTCCAGATCCTTGATGATCAGTTCGGTGTCGATGATGGAGAGATCCCGCTCCGGGTTGACGCCCCCTTCCACATGGGTGACGTCGTCGTCCTCGAAGCAACGCACCACCTGGACGATGGCGTCCGTTTCCCGGATGTTGGCCAGGAAGGCGTTGCCCAGGCCCTCGCCTTTGCTGGCGCCCCGGACCAGGCCGGCGATGTCCACGAAGGTCTGGGCGGCGGGCAGGATCCGCTCGGGGTGGACGATCTCCGCCAACCGGTCCAGCCGCTTGTCCGGGACGTCAACCACTCCGGTATTGGGCTCGATGGTGCAGAAGGGATAGTTGGCGGAGGCGGCGCCGGCCCGCGTCAGCGCATTGAAAAGGGTGGACTTCCCCACGTTGGGCAATCCCACGATGCCGCACTGTACCGCCATGCAATCTCCTTGAATCCAAAAACTACGATCTCCCGGAACGCCATGGGGTTCCGAAGAGCAAGTATTCCATCTTTGTCAAACCACGTCCGGCGGCAGCACCTTGACCGTGTAGTGGGCCGACGCCGTGCCGCCCGGGCTCACCAGGAAGACACCCGGTTTGCCGGTGAATTCGCCGTCAAAGGTTTCTGGGCTGGCATAGCCACGCCAGGGTTCGATGCAGAGGAACCCGGCGCCCGGCTTGGACCAGACCCCGAGCTGCGGGAAACCATCCCAGGCCAGCTCCAGCACCGGCGATCCCGGGGCGGAGTAGCGTACTGCCCGGCTCTGGGCCGGCCGGAAGATCAGCGCGTCTTCGCTGAACAGACCCTCCGCCAGGGCCAGGTGACGGCCCCGCAGCGGGCTGGGCTTGGACGGGCCGGTCAGGAGGCCGTCGGAAGCCACCGCCGGCAGCAGGTCCGCTTCCGGTTTTTCGAACTCGAGCCAGTGGGCCTGCTTGGGAACGCCCGGCAGCAGCGGCCAGCGGAAGGCGGGATGGGCCCCGAAGCTGGCCGGGAGGTCGGCATCGCCCGGGTTGTGCAGGTCATATTGGACCCGCAGTTCCGGACCGGTGATGCAGAAGGTCAGGTCCAGCTGGAAGGGGAAGGGGTACATGGTCCGGGTGCCGGGGTCGTCCACCAGCCTGAAGCTGCAGGAGTGGCCGGTGAGCCGCACCAGACGGAAGTCGCGGTTGCGGGCGAAGCCATGTTTGGCCATGGGGTAGGACTCCCCCTGGTGCAGCAGGCGACCGCCCTTGAGCGCGCCCACCACCGGGAACAGGACCGGGGCCTGGCCCGCCCAGAAGGCCGGGTCGCCGCTCCAGAGGAGGTCGATCCCGGCCCCGGTCTGGAGCCGGCAGAGCTCCGCACCATGGGTTTTCACCGACGCCCGGAGGTCGTCGCTTGCGATGCTATGCATTTCCAACACGAAACTCCTGGGTTTGGGCTAGGCCGGGCGCTCGGAGAGCACCTTGTCGATGAGGCCGTATTCCAACGCCTCATCCGCGCTCATGAAGAAGTCCCGGTCCATGTCCTTCATGACCTTCTTCAGGTTCTGGCCGGTGTGCTTGGCCAAGGCGGCCGCCAGATTCTCCTTCAGGCGCTGGATCTCCCGGTAGGAGATCTCGATGTCCGAGGCCTGTCCCTGGGCCCCGCCGGAGGGTTGGTGGATCATGATCCTGGCGCTGGGCAGGGCGAAGCGCTTGCCCTTGGTGCCGGCGGCCAGCAGGTGGGCGCCCATGCTCGCGGCCTGGCCGATGCAATAGGTGACGATGTCGTTCTTCACGAACTGCATGGTGTCGTAGATGGCCAGGCCGGCGGTGACGCTGCCGCCAGGGCTGTTGATGTAGATCTGGATGTCCTTGTCCGGGTCCTCGCTCTCCAGGAAGAGCATCTGGGCGACCACGGCATTGGCCACGGAGTCATCGATGGCCGTGCCCATGAAAATGATATTGTCCTTCAACAACCGGGAATAGATATCGTAGCTCCGCTCGCCGCGGGGGGTTTCCTCGATGACAATCGGCGGATAATAGGCATGTTCCATAGGGTCTCCTTGCTGGGTTTAAGAATAGCGGAGAAAACCGGCCTGCTGGGCAAAGTTAGCGCGGACGAAAACTCAACAACCGGTAGCTCAAAGTCACCCTCAGGGTGGCGAGCCCGTCCAGTCCGGCCTGGGCGCTGTGCCGTTCACCGCGGTAGCTGCCCATCAGCAGGTCTTTCAGGGCCATGGGGTCGAGCAGCGCCTGGGTGCTCACCACCTCCTCCTGGACCAGGTCGAACCGTGGTTCGAAGGCGGAGACGGTGGCCCCGGCCCGGTCCGACTCCGGCAGGGCGCCGAACAGGGCGCCCCGGAGTTCCTTCTGGTCGTCCTCGTGGGCCACGGCCACCAGCAGGTGCCCGCCGGGAGCCAGCAGGCGGTGGAACTCCGCCGGGTTCTTGCGGGCGGTGATGGAGGTGATCAGGTCGAAGCTGGCGTCGGCGAAGGGCATGGGCCGGTCCGCGTTGGCCACCACCCAGTTGGGGCCGGGGTAGGCCCGGGCCGCGGCTTCAATGGCGGGGGTAGAGATATCGACGCCCCAGCTTTCCAGGCCGAACCGGGCGCATA
>Ga0302279_10002275_pt1 | contig 25872 bp, 20 predicted proteins | sample III_Bog_N3_3_FD_194541 | JGI IMG/M metagenome (GOLD analysis project Ga0302279, IMG submission 194541) | Peat permafrost microbial communities from Stordalen Mire near Abisko, Sweden - III_Bog_N3_3 | ecosystem: Environmental > Terrestrial > Soil > Wetlands > Peat | place: Sweden: Abisko... | reverse complement strand
ATCTCCATCTTCTCGGCGGTCCCGTCCATCGTGATGGTGCAGCTCCCGCACTTGGCGTTGATGCTCTTGTCCGCCATCTTCAGGATGGGTGAATCGGCGCCAGCAGCAGACTTGTAGTTGCTCGGGGAGGTCATCTTGCCGATGGCGAGGTCCTTCTCGGTGGCCTTCATCCCGTAGCCCTCGGCGGCCACGTAGACGAACTCCTTGCCGAAGACGACCGCGTACTCCTTCTCGGCGGACATCACGGCGGCGGTGCCCGCGCCGATCTTCACCTCGGTGCCTCCGGTGATGTTCACCTCCTTCTTCGACTTGATGCGGACCTCGGATCCACCGGATACCGACGCCTCCTTGCCGGCGGTGAGAGACGCGTTCACGCCGGCCCAGACGCTGGCGAAGGTGGCCGCCTTGGCGCCGACGGTGCCGCCGATCAGGTCGACGGTGATCGGTGAGGAGATGCCCGCGCCGGTCTGGCCGAACATCTCGAGCACGCCGCCCGCCACGACGCCCACCTCGTGCTCGGCGTGGATGCTGACCGAGCCCGGGGTCTCGTCTGCCTGCGCAGCCTTCTTGAGGGTATAGGCCAGCTTGCCGATCTCCGCCGCGACTGCCGCGAACTCGGCCATGGACTTGACCTTCCAGCCCTTCTTGTCGGCGAGGGCCTCGCGCCGCTCGTTGGCGAGGCCGATCACCGAGCCGATGATGCCGATGATGGTCTGCCCCCAGTCGAACAGGCTCGACGCCCGCGCGGACCACCCCGTCGCGAACTTCTTCTCGAGATCCTCGGAGATCTCGCCCTTGTACGCCGCGTCGGACCTGGTGAAGCCGGTGTCGGCGTAGATCTTCACCTCGTTCTTGCCGCCGATGAGGACCCCCTTGCCGCCGCCCACCCACACGCTCCCTTCGTCGGCCTGGACGAGCACCTTCTTCTTCGCGCCGGCCGCCGCGCGGACGATCACGTCGTCCTTGCGCGACACGAGGTACATCTGCTCCTTGGACTCGGACCAGGAGGCGCCCTCGGTCACCATCATGTACCCGGTCGCCACCGCGAGCTGGTTGGCCTTGTAGCCGGCCCAGCCCTCCAGGGTCTTGTTGCCGAGGAGCACCATCGTGGCGGGCTCCTCGGTGGCGTGGAAGTGGACGTGGGTCTTGGTGCGGCCGGTGATGCCGGTGTCCTTGATGCGCGTCGGCGCGCCCATGCCCAGGCTGAACACGGTCTCGTCGGTCGTCGGCACGACCAGCGTGATGCGGTGCGGATCGTTCGTCGGCGCCCCGGGGGCGGGCGTGTTGTCGACCTCGGCCCCGGCGTGGTCCGGATCGTTGGCGCGGATGGCGGGGAGCGGGGTGGGCGGCGGCGAGGAGGACTCCGACGGCTCGGGCGACGGCGAATTTTGCGGCGGCATGGGTGGCTCGAGTCCTCTCAGGTCTGGCGATCTTCCATCTCGATGCGGAGACCGGACGCCGTGTGGATCACGGACTGGGTGGCGTTCGCGCTCGTCGACGGGGTGACGGTGTGCGCGTTGGGCACGGAGGCGACGATGATCGGCCGGTCGGGATCGCCGTTGACGTGGACGAGCAGCACCTCGGCGCCCTTGTGCAGCGGGAAATGGGAGCCATAGCCGGCGCCCGCGTAGGGCTGCGCCATCCGGATCCAGCGAGACGCCTTGCTCCCCTTGGCCGCGCCGCCGTCGAAGGGCAGGCGCACCTTGTAGCGACCGACGGAGTCGATCTGCGCGTACTCGCCGGCTCCGTCGGCCTCGACGTGGGCGTGGAGGACACCGTCGATGCGCGGGATGCGGGTGACGCGCTCGGGCCGGAAGGGCGTCGTCAGCGGGATGGCCGCGAAGCGCGCGCGGTACCGCTGCGGCGCGAGGTCGATGGCGCCGGCCTTGGGGGTGGAGCCCACCTCGAGGGCAGGATCATCCGCCGGGAGCGGGACGCCGGCGCCGTGGTGGATCTCGGTGATGAGGTACTTCTGGTCGAGCTCGTCGTGGTGGTGACCATCCAGCTCGAAGTAGTGGCCCACCCGGAAGCGCGCGCAGTCGGTGGCGCCCCGGAAGGTCACCCGCTCGGCGAGGTGGCGCTCGGCGCGCGCGGTGGCGATGGCCTTGCCCTGGTCGTTGTCCTTGAAGTGCTCCCCGTAGTGAAACACGCTGCCGAAGCCGCGCTTCGTGTCGACGTCCTGCTTGACGAAGAGGTCGACTCCCGGGTTCCGGTAGTTGTAGTCGAACACCGCCACCCGCGCGGGGATGCGCTTCTGCTCGAAGCCGAAGTCCCAGACGGTGGCGATCCGCCCGGTCGAGAGGTTGTTGCGCTCGCGGTAGCTGAGCACCTTGGGATCGTCGATCTCGGTGGCGTGCTGGCTGGCGTCGGCGATCACCAGCTTCTCGGCCGAGGCGCCGTGCTCGAACCAGTAGGACAGGCCCTCGTGCTCCATCCAGCGCTGGAGAAAGTCCCAGTCGCTCTCGTCGAACTGAACGATGTACTCGTGGGCCGGCCCGGGGTTGGTCGCCCGGATCTCGAAGTCGTTGCCCTTGGCCAACCCGTACTGCCCGAGGACGCTCTCGAGGAGCGCCGGGATGGTCAGGTTCTGGAAGAGGCGGTTCGGCTTCGCCAGGGTCAAGAGCCACGCGGTGGGCACCAGGCGGGCGCGGTAGCGCGGCGCCACCGTGCGCGCCGCGTCGATGAAGCTCACCGACTGGAGCACTCCGTGGACGACGTCGCCGGGGCGCGGCCCGAGGGTGACGGCGCAGGGCGCTCCCATCAGCTTGTCGAGCTCGGCGAACGTGAAGGGGACGTCGCCGGTCCGCGAGAAGACGAGATCGTACTCGAAGAGCCGGGAGATCGCCTCGTGCCCCCAGACGCCGTGGAGCCGCAGGTACTCGTCGGGGAACGCCCCCGAGGCCACGGCGATCTCAACCCCCTCAAGCCGATGGTCGTCCGCCATGGTGGGAAAGTATCCCTGGGTCCGCCGCCGTTCAATACAAAGGGGAGCGTCACCACAGGCGCGAGCCGACGATGAACGTGAGCGCGATGGCCGCATACCCGGGCCGCAGAGTCGCCGCGGCCCAGGGCTTGATGAGCTCGGGGAACACGATCGAAGGCACCACGGCCACGGCCACCGGGCGCGGGGCGCGCCCGAGGCGCTCGCCCCATCCGAGCGTCAAGCCGACGGGGATCGCCGTCGTCCCGGCCAGATCCGCGAAGGTCGCGACGGTCACACCGGAGTTGATGGCCGCGTACACGTGAGGGGTGATCTGCAGGGTGAGGCTCAACGGGACCCGCAGCCCGAACGTGGTGACCGGGCCGGGATTTCCGTCGACGTAGAGCCCGGCGTCGACCCGCAGCGGGGGTCCCGGGCGCACCACCGCCATCAGCCCGGGCTCGACCTGCTCGACGGGTCTGCCATCGACCGCGGCGAAGCTGACGTGGGCGGTGGCGGCCAGCTCGAATGCGGGGATGTCGACGAGCAGCGCGTTGGGCCCGATCTGGAGGCTGTGGAAACCCACGCGGGGCGCCATCGCGAGCGTGCCGATCGCCCCGTCCAGCCACACGCGCGAGGTGAGCCCCACGCCGAAGCCGACGCTCCCCTCCACGAGCGTCGGCGCGCCTGGGCGCAGGGTCGCGATGACTCCGGGCTGAGCGTAGGCGAACGGCGCTGGGACGGCGTTGCCGCGCTCGATGTAGGGCGTGTAGCGGCCGGGCGGCGTGGCGACCGCGGGGGCCTCGGCGCTGGCCGCCCGTGGTGCCAGGACGACGCCCAGCGCGATGAACAGCGCCGCGCACCCGCTCGGCGGTGGAGCACGCACGCACACCCCCGCAACGACGGGAGCGAGCGTCGTGCCGCGCCACGGCCGGCACGAACTGCTCGCGGGCGAGCGAGCGAGCGCGACCGGCCCGGCGGATCCCGAGCGCTATTCGTCGAGGTGGAAGGGGGTGTTGAGCACGACGACGTTCGGACCGCCGCGGAGGCGGAGGAGCGTCCGCAGGATGGCGCCGCGGTTGTTGTGGAGGAAGCTGTGGTACCAGTGGGCGACCACCAGATCGGGGATCACCACCACGATGTCGCGCCCCGGGTTCTTGTCGCGCAGCTCGATCACGAAATCGATGAGGGGCGTGAAGAACTGCCGGAAGCGGGACTCGAGCACCACCAGCTGGGGCATGGGCAGCCCGGCGGCGCGCACCGGGGCCGAGACCAGCCGCTCCCAGTCGGGGGTGAGCGCCCGCATCTTGGTCGTGTCGCTCTTGACCTGCACCGCGTAGACCTCGGGCGCCATGCGGACCGCGAACTGGAGGCCGCGCGCGGTCAGCTTGTTCCACGACTGCATGGCCACGACGGCGATGGGGTGCGCGGGCTCGGCGAGCGCCAGCGGCTCGGTGCTGACGATCTGCTCGGCCACGCGGCGGTAGTGCCGGTTCACCCGGAGAAAGGCGAACATCAGCACCGGGATGACCACCACGGTGAGCCAGGCGCCGTCGGCGAACTTGGAGACCGCCACCACCACCAGCGTGATCGCGGTAGCCACCGTGCCCAGCGCGTTGACGGGCAGCGAGTGGCGCGCCTCGGGCCCGCCCACCCGGCGCCAGTGCTGGACCATCCCGGCCTGGGAGAGCGTGAACGCCAGGAAGGCGCCGATGGCGAAGAGCGGGATCAGGTCGTCGGTGATCCCGCGGAAGCCGATGAGGAGCCCGGCGGCGAGGAGCGAGAGCGCCAGGATCCCCTGGGTGAAGACCAGGCGCCGCCCGCGCACCGCGAACGAGTCGGGGAGGAAGTGATCCTCGGCGAGGACGCGGCAGAGCCGGGGAAAATCGGCGAAGCTGGTGTTGGCCGAGAGCGCCAGCACGGTCACCACCGCGGCGATGGTCACGTAGTAAAAGACGCCGTGCCCCATCACGGCGCCGACGAGCATCGAGAGGATGCTCTGGTAGCCCTCCTTGCCAGGCTCGGTCGCGCCGATGCCGTAGGCCCGGCACAGGTAGGCGATGCCGCCGAGGAGCAGCACCAGGATGGCGATGATCGCCGTGAGGGTGCGCTGCGCCAGCGGGACGGTGGGCGCGCGGAAGAGAGGCACGCCGTTGCTCACCGCCTCGACGCCGGTCATCGCCGTGCACCCGCTGGCGAAGGCGCGGACGATGACCCACACGCCCACCACCTCGGTCGGCGCCGCGAGCAACGGCGGCGCCACCATCACCTCCGGGTGCCCTCCGCTGGCCACCGCCCGGGCGATCCCCACCACGACGGTGATGCCCAGCGTCACCACGAAGGTGTACGTCGGGAGCATGAAGGCGAACCCGGACTCGCGCAGCCCGCGCAGGTTCACGATGGTGAGCAGCAGCAAGATCAAGAGACAGAGCGGCAGGGTGTAGGGCAAGAGCCGCGGGATGGCCGAGACCAGGGCGCCCACGCCGGCCGAGATGCCGACCGCCACGTTGAGAACGTAGTCGAGCGCCAGCGCCGAGCCCGCCAGCAGCGCCGCTCCGGTGCCCAGGTTCTCCTTGGCGACGGTGTACGAACCCCCGCCGCCCGGGTAGGCGTGGATGGTCTGCCGGTAGGAGAAGTAGACGATCCCCAGGATCCCGATGATGAGGGCGCTGATCGGCCCCACGTAGGCCAGCCCCGCCGCGCCCAGCGGGATGAGCAGCGTGAGCGCGGCCTCCGGACCGTAGGCGGCGGAGGAGAGCGCGTCGAGCCCGAGCACGGGGATGCCAGCGAGGGGGCCGATCTTCTGGTGCTCCGCCTCGTCGTTGGAAAGCGGTCGGCCGATCAGCCAGTCGAGGACACTCATCGTCAGGGAGTAGCGGTCGGCCGGCTCGGGACGCAAGGAGAGTTGGCTGCAGCGCGCCCGGGTCGTCTCGGCCGCCCTCCGTTGGGGCCTCCCGCTCGGTCTCCCTTGCCGCGAGCCTCCCTCCGGCATATCTGCTCGCCATGTCCTCCGAGAAGGTGACCCTCCGCGACGTCCTCGCCGAGCAGATGGCGAAGGATCCGAGCATCGTGGGGGCCAAGGTCGACGGCCAGGTCCGCGACGTCCACACCCCCTTCGTCCGCACCGACGGCACCAGGATCGAGCCCATCCGCGGCTCGGACGCCGACGGCCTGCGCCTCATCCGGCACTCCGCCGCGCACGTGATGGCCGACGCCGTCCAGCGCCTCTTCCCGGGCACCAAGGTGACCTTCGGGCCCGCGACGGCGACCGGGTTCTACTACGACTTCGACAAGCCCGGGGGCCCCTTCACGGACGAGGACCTCGCCCGTGTCGAGGAGGCGATGCGCGACATCATCAAGAAGGGCCTGCCCTTCCGGCGCGAGGGCATCTCCCGCGACGCGGCGCGCGAGCTCTTCGCCGGCATGGGCGAGAACTTCAAGCGCGAGCACGTCGACCACATCCCCGAGGGCGAGGAGATCTCGCTCTACCGCCACGGCTCCACCGACGGCGAGTGGCTCGACCTCTGCGAGGGCCCGCACGTGCCCACCACCCGCAGCCTGGGCGCGGTCAAGCTCATCAGCGTGGCCGGCGCGTACTGGCGCGGCGACGAGCGCAACCCGATGCTCCAGCGCATCTACGGCACCGCCTTCCCCACCCAGAAGGCGCTCGAGGCGCACCTCAAGCTGCTCGAGGAGGCCAAGGCCCGCGACCATCGCAAGCTCGGCAAGGAGCTCGAGCTGTTCATGTTCCACGAGTACGCGCCGGCCATGCCGTTCCTCCTGCCGCGCGGGGCCGCCGTCTACAACGGGCTCATCAGCTACATGCGCGGCCTCTACGCCGGCCTCGGCTACGAGGAGGTGATCACCCCGCAGGTCTTCGACAAGCGCCTCTTCGAAACCAGCGGCCACCTCCCCAATTACCGGGAGCACATGTACCTCCCGGTCACCGCGGAGTTCCTCGACGATGCTCAGAAAGAGCTCGCTGCGGACGCCGCCGAGAAGAAGAAGAGCCCCGCCGAGCAGCTCGCCGACCTCGAGCGCCTCGGCCTCAAGCCGATGAACTGCCCGAGCCACTGCCTGATCTTCGGCCACCGCCGCCGCAGCTACCGCGAGCTGCCCTGGCGCGTCGCCGACTTCGGCCGCCTCCACCGCCACGAGCGCGGCGGCGTCGTCCACGGGCTGGCGCGGGTGCGCAGCTTCTGTCAGGACGACGCCCACATCTTCTGTACCCAGGAGCAGGTCCGGGGCGAGATCAGCACCTTCATCGGCCTCTTTTACGGCGTGTACAAGGCGTTCAAGTTCGACAAGATCGACATCAAGCTGGCGACCCGCCCCGAGAAGCGCATCGGCGACGATGCCTTGTGGGACGCCGCCGAGAAGGCGCTCATGGACGCGCTCGCCGATCACGGGCTCTCCTACGAGCTCTCGCCCGGCGAGGGCGCGTTCTACGGCCCCAAGTACGAGTTCCACGTGCAGGACGCCCTCGGCCGGAGCTGGCAGCTCGGCACGCTCCAGCTCGACTACGCCCTGCCGGAGAAGTTCGGCCTCGAGTACACCGGCGCCGACGGCGCCATGCACCGGCCGGTGATGCTCCACCGCGCCGTCCTCGGCTCGCTCGAGCGCTTCCTCGCCATCTACATCGAGCACACCGCGGGCGCCTTCCCGGTGTGGCTCGCGCCCGAGCAGGCGGTGATCATCACCGTCAGCGAGAAGCAGAACGACTACGCGCAGGAGGTGGTCGCCTACCTGGCCTCGAAGGGGCTGCGCGCCCGCGCCGACCTGAGCAACGACAAGCTCGGCGGCAAGAAGCGCAACGCCCGGCTGATGCGGGTGCCGTACATCGTCGCGGTCGGCGACCGCGAGGCCCAGGAGCGCAAGGTGGCGCCCTGGTCGCGCGAGCAGAACGCGGATCTCGGGGCGATGCCGCTCGACGAGTTCGCGGCCAGGCTCGTGGCCGAGGCCGTGCCGCCCGCGCTGACGACCGCCCCGGCCCAGCCGTCTTGATGGGGATCACCCCCCAAATTCCCCGTCAGAACGGGATCCCGGAGCGCCGCGCTCGGGGGACGCTCGAGGGCGTTCCCCGGCTCGAATGCGCTGTCCGGAGATCCCCGAGTCTCGTTCGGTCGTTGCTTGCAGCGCCGAGTCGAGCGACATTTGAGCGCATGGGGCGTCGGTCTGCACACGCGGCCGGCTGCTCCGTGTTTTCTCGCATCAGCACAAGGAGGCACCGGAACACCACATGGCGATGAGACGCTTCGATCCTCGGGGGCCCCAGAGGGGGCCGCAGATCCGTATCAACCAGCGCATCAGGGTCCCCGAGGTCCGGGTGATCGGCGACACCGGCGACATGCTCGGTGTCATGTCGACGCAGGACGCCCTGCGGCGCGCGCAGGAGAAGGGGCTCGACCTGGTCGAGGTCAACCCCAAGGCCGAGCCGCCGGTCTGCAAGATCCTCGACTTCGGCAAGTTCAAGTACGACGAGAAGAAGAAGGCTCGCGAGGCGAAGCGCAAGCAGAGCGTCGTCGAGATCAAGGAGATCAAGCTCCGTCCCAAGACGGACGATCACGATCTCGCCTTCAAGACGCGCGCGGCGCACCGCTTCCTGGAAGCCGGTCACAAGGTCAAGTTCACCGTGCGCTTCCGCGGTCGCGAGATCACGCACCCCGAGAAAGCGCAGGAGCAGCTCGACTGGATCGTCAAGGAGTGCGAGGAGGTCGCCAACATCGAGGTGCGCCCCGCCATGGAGCAGCGCACCATGACCCTGCTGATGGCGCCCAAGCCGGCCCTCATGCAGAAGGTCGCCCAGGCCAAGGCCGCCGCCGAGAAGGCCCGCCAGAAGGCCATCCAGGAGGGTCGCGCCCCCGCGCCGGTCGACACCGCCAAGGAGGACGAGCTCGACAAGCTCGAGCAGGAGCTCGAGGACCGGGACGAGGCCGCCGGCGACACCGACGACGACGACGAGCCGGATGCGGCCCCCGACGCGCCGCCCGCGCCCGACGCGCCGCCCGCTCCCCCTGCGAGCTGAGTGAGTCACGATGGGGGGGCCCGAGAGCCCCCCCAAACCCCCCGGGGTCGACTGGGGCGTCGCGATCGGGGGTCGACCTGGGGCCTCATGATCGGGGGTCGACTGGGGCGTCGCGATGGGGCCCCAGCCCCCAGGTTCTACCGACCGAACGCCATCCACAGACCCACGGCGGCCGCGACCAGGGCCAGCACGATCGGCACGAGCTTGGAAGAGCTCTTGCCGCTCGGCGCCGGCGCTGCGGGCAGCGCGCTCTCCTGCGTCTTCACGACCAGCCCCTTGATGACCGGCTTCTCGACCTCGGCCGCCGGCGGCGGCGCGGACTCGGGGTTGATGCCGGTCCTCATGCTCGGGTCGGTCTCCTCCAGAGCGGCGAGGTTGCCTTCCTCCAGAATGGACGACGGCAGCGCCTTGCGCGGCGGCGGCGCGGCGCCGGTGCCGAGCTCGTCGGCCCAGCTCCCGATGTCCTCGAAGCCGAGCTTGAGCGGCTGGTCGGTCGAGGGGGCGGCCCCGCCGGCGGCGGGCTCGGCCTTGTCGTCTTGCAGGGAGGTGAACTCGAGGAGAGCCTCCTCGATCAGCTTGTCGATGATCGACGACTTGTCGGGCTGCGACTTCTTGCGCAGCAGCACCGAGGCGCGCACCACCTCGGCGACGTCGTACGCGGTGATGGAGCGGCCGAAGCGGAACAGGAAGGCGGTGAGATCCTTGCCGAGGTCGCGGGCGGTTGGGTACCGCGCGGCGGGATCGCGGGCGAGGGCGCGGGCGAGGATCTGCTCGAGCTCGGCCGGGACCTCGGGGTTCTCCGCGCGGAGCGAGGGGATCTTGGCCTCCTGCACCTGCTTGACGGTGGCGAAGTCGGTCTCGCCGTAGAAGAGGCGGCGGCCGGCGAGCATCTCCCAGAGGATGATGCCCACCGCGAAGATGTCGGTGCGGATGTCGATCGGCTTGCCCTGCGCCGCCTCGGGCGACAGGTAGCCGAATTTACCCTTGATGATGCCGGCCTCGCTCTTCTCGAGCTGGCTGGCGGCCTTGGCGAGGCCGAAGTCGACGATCTTCACCTCCCCGTGCTTGGTGATGAGCACGTTGGGCGGCGACATGTCGCGGTGGATGATGTCGAGCGGCTGACCGTCGGGCCCGCGCACCTCGTGGGCGTAGGTGAGGCCCTCGCAGATCTTGGAGGCGATGAAGACCGCGGCCTCGATGTCGAAGCGCTTCCCGCTCGCCTTCATGTACTCGATGATCTGCTTGAGATCGGCGCCGTCGACGTACTCCATCACGATGAAGTAGGCGTTGTCGCCGACGCCGATGTCGAAGACCTGGGCGACGTTGGAGTGCGAGAGGTGCGCGGAGAGGCGCGCCTCGTCGAGGAACATGGCGATGAAGCGCTTCTTCTCGCTCAGCGCGGGGAGCACGCGCTTGATCGCGACCTGCTTCTTGAAGCCCTCGATCCCGGCGCTCTCGGCGAGGAACACCTCCGCCATGCCGCCCGAGGCGAGGCGCTCGAGGACCCGGTAACGCTGCTGCTGATGCGCATCCATGCGGTGCTGATCTCCCCGGCGGCGGACGCTAGCACAGCCCCCATCGGGACCGCGCCGGGGACGACCGTCAGCGGGGGCGACGCGGCGGCGGCGGCACGCTCACCGGGCGCCTCGGGACCGGCGGGGCGGGCGGCGGCGGGGCCGGGCGCTGCACCTGGGGAGGCGGCCGGTAGTGGGGCAGGCTCACCGTGATCTCGGTGACGCTGATGCTGAGCAGATCCTCCAGGTCGAGCACCTCCTCGGGCTCGAGCGGGGCCAGGATCTCGGTCTGCTCGGGGTTGAAGGGGAACGAGGGGATCGGCTCCGTGGGCGGGTCCTCGGGCGCGGCGCGGACGTCGACGCGCTCGATGGGCAGGGTGCGCAGCATGACCATGCGACCGTCCTCCGACCGCACGAAGAGGAGCGCCCCCCCGGTGCGCATGTCGCCGACCAGCCCGCCCTCGGAGCGCACGTCGAGGCAGGCGACGAACTGCGCACCGACGCAGCGATCGGCGCCGGGCGGCGGCGGTCCCCCGGCCCGTGCCTGCGTCCAGCGGCAGATGCCGTCCTCGTCGAGCAGGTAGGTACACGTCGCCGTGTGGACGGCGTAGGCGATGTCGGACATCGAGCTCCTCGCGCCTAGGCTGCCACGAAGCCGAGGAGCGTGTCGACGGTCGGCATCCGCGGCCGCATCGTCGCGCGCACCCGCGGCCGGCGCTCGGCGATCTCCGCGGTGAGCATCTCCAGGGTGAGCTCGAGGAAGCTGGGGAAGTCGGCGACGCGCTCGCCGATCTCGTTCATCCACACCACGATCTCCAGCTCCCCGTCGGCGCGCGGCCGGTTCAGGTCCCAGGCGAAGATGGTGTCCCCGGTGCCGTCGACGCCGAAGGGGACGAGCCTCACGTCGCGGTCGGTGTCGATGCAGATCCGCGCCAGCTCCAGGTAGGTGCCGTGCGCGAGGGGGCGCGCGCCGAGCAGGCCCGCCCCCTGGTAGAAGCCGGGCAGGCCGTCGTGCTGCGCGAGCAGGGCGCGGTAGCTCGGCGGCAGGGGGCGGCCGAGGCGCCGCTCGACGGCCTCGATGGCGCGCGCGGCCGCGCCGGCCGGCGGCAGCACGGGCATGCCGGCGCGGGGATCGATGCGCGCGAGCGCGAGCTTCTGGGCACGGATGTCGTTGAGGAGGAGCTGCCAGCGCATGGGCGGAACCTACGCGCGCAGCCTGGGCCGGACCAACAAAGGGACGTGCGATCGGGAGCAGGTTGTACGACATCGGGACGCGACCCGATATTGACTCCTATTATCAACAGTGTCACCTTCGGGTTGCCTTGTTGCCCCGACTTCCCGCCCTTTTCGCCCTCCTTGCCCTCACCCCGGCTCCCTTCGCGCTCGCCCAGAGTGCCCCACCTCCCTCCGCCCCTGCTCCGACGGTGGACCTCGCCCCCGAGGACCGCGAGCCCCCCGCGAAGGCGCCGCCCCTCGTCTCCTTCGGCGCCGGCCACGCCCCCGAGGCCGACCTGGTCCGCAGCCTCGCCGAGCAGCGCTTTCGCAGCGCCGCCGAGAGCCTCGCCCACACCTCGATCGGCGGGTACGGCGAGCTCGCCGTGACCGGCCTCACCACCGCCCCCGGCGCGCCGCGGCAATGGGCCGCGGACGCCCGCCGCATCGTCCTCTTCGTCGCCCACGAGTTCACCCCGGAGCTGCGCGTCTACACCGAGCTGGAGCTGGAGCACGTCACCGAGGCCGAGATCGAGCAGGCCTACGTCGACTACCGCTTCGCCCACGACACCCTGGGCGCCCGCGTCGGCCTGATCCTCGTCCCCATGGGCATCACCAACGAGGTCCACGAGCCGCCGGTCTTCAACGGCGTGGCGCGCCCCAGCGTCGAGACCGTGGTCATCCCCACCACCTGGCGGGAGGTCGGTGCGGGCTTCTTCGGCCACCCGGTCGAGCCGCTCCGCTACGAGGTCTACGCGATGGCCGGCCTCGACCCGTCCGCGTTCTCGGCCGCCGGCTTCGCGGGCGCCAGCGGCCAGGGCGAGGGCGTCCCCGGAAAAGCCAAGGGCTGGGGCGCCGCCGCCCGCGTCGAGTACGAGCCCATCCTCGGCCTGGTGCTCGGCGCCTCCGGCTATGGCAGCGACGCCGGCCCCAACCTGAACGCCTACCGCTGCAACGGCAAGCCGGTCTCCTTCCCGGTGCCGGTCGCCGGCTACTCCGCGGACGCCCGCCTCCGCAAGGCGGGCCTGGAGTGGAAGCTCCTCTACACGGAGTGGTTCCTCCCCGCCGCCGGCGCGCTGATGGAGGCGTGCGGCGCTCCCCCGGCAACGGGTGCGATCCAGCCCCTCACCGTCGGCACCGCGTCCCAGCCCCTGCCCTCCCATCTCCGCGGCGCCTACGTCGAGCTCGGGTACGACGTCCTCCACCCGTTCCGCGTCTCCCACCAGCTCGTCCCCTTCGCCCGGCTCGAGGGGTACGACACCCAGGTGGCCGTGCCCAAGGGCTACACGGGCAATCCGGCCTACAACCTCAGGGAGATCACCTTCGGCGTCGGGTACCGACCGATCCGCGAGGTGGTGGTGAAGACCGATTACCTGCTGCGCTTCCCCGAGAGCGGGGCGAAGCAGACTCAGGTCAACGTGGGCGTGGGCTTCATGTACTGAAGGGCGGTCGCCGGAGACGCACCTCGGCGCGCCGACCCCGTCTGCTATCGTCCCCGCCATGGACGATCAGGCTCCCGCCCCGCGCCCCGTCAGCAGGCGCGGTTTTCTCGACGCCGGGGCGCTCCTGGGTGGCGCCCTCGCCGCGGGTTGCACCGGCGGAAGCTCCAGCAGCGCCACCTTCAGCGGGCCCGCGACGCGCTGGCGCATCCAGTCGGTGTGGGACGCGGGCACCGACGGGCTCGCCGCCTTCGAGCGCTTCTGCGCCAACGTCGGGCAGCTCTCGGGCGGAGAGCTCGAGCTGGAGCCGTTCCCGGCGGGCGCGTTCGCGGGCAGCTTCGAGCTCTTCGAGGCCGTCAAGACCGGCAAGCTCGACGCGATGAGCTGCTTCACCCAGTACTGGTCGGCCAAGCTGCCGGTGACGGCGTTCCTGGCGTCGTACCCGCTGGGCATGGACCGACCCGATCAGTGGGAGACGTGGTTCCACGGGCTCGGCGGCCTCCAGATCGCGCGCAAGGCGTTCGAGCCGCACGACCTCTTCTACGTGGGCCCGGTGCAGCACGACCTCAACCTCATCCACTCGCGGGTGCCCATCCGCGGCTTCGAGGATTTCAAGGGCAAGCGGCTGCGCATGCCCGGGGGCCTCATCGCCGAGGTCTTCGAGCGCGCCGGCTGCAAGACGGTGGTGATGGCCGGCGGCGAGGTCTACTCGGCGCTGCAGAAGGGCACGCTCGACGCCGCCGACTTCGTCGGGCCCGCGGTCAACTACCGGATGGGCTTCGCGGACGTCACCAAGTACATCATCCTGGGCCCTCCCTCGACGCCGTGCCTGCACCAGCCCGTCGACCTCCTCGACGTGACCGTCAACATGGCCCGGTGGAAGGCCCTCCCCCGGCGGCTGCAGGAGCTGGTGATCGCCGCCGTGCGCCAGTACTCGTGGGACAACTACGCCTTCATCCAGAAGCAGAACCTGGCCGCCTGGGGGAAGTTCGCGGCGCGCGGGGTGACCATCCTGCGGCTCAGCGACGAGGACGTGCAGAAGTTCCGCCGCATCGCCATCCCGACCTGGTTCACCTGGGCGAAAAAGGACGACCTCGCCCGCGAGGCCTTCGCGTCGCAGCTCGCCTTCATGAAGAGCCCGGCGGTCGCCTACCTCACCGACGACATGCTGATCGACGAGGGCGGCGCGAAGCTCACCCTCTGAACGCCGTGGAGGCGTCCCCGTCGGTTGAAGCCGTGCTGGGTCGAGGCTAGAGGTTGACGATGGCCTCGCAATCCCCCCCGCCCAGGACCGTGCTGCTGGTCGACGACAACGCCGTCCTCCTCAAGCAAGCCGAGGCCTACCTGACGCAGAAGGGCATCCATGTGGTCAGCCACACCTCGCCGTTCGGCGTGGGCCCGCTGCTCAACCAGCACAAGCCCGACGTGGCGGTGCTGGACGTGATGATGCCCGGCCTCGACGGGGAGCAGGTGCTCCAGTTCCTGCAGAAGCAAGCGGGCTCGACGCCGCTGCCGGCGATCATCTTCTACTCGGCGATGGCGGAGGAGCCGCTCTACCAGCTGTGCAAGCGGTACCCGGGCACCGCCTACGTCCTCAAGTCGGACGGCTTGCCGGCGCTCCACGCCGCGGTCCGCAGGCGGCTGCGCACGCCGTGAAGCAGGAGCCGGGAGCGAGCGCGCCTCGCGCCTCTTCGAGGGCTCGCGTCCTGCTCCTGGCGGTCCCCGCGGCGGCCCTGGTCGCGGCGGCCGGGCTGCTGTGGAGCGTCACGGCCACCATCAGCGCCGAGATCGGGCGCGAGCTGGCCGAGGAGCGCACCCACCTCGCCCGGGTGCAGAGCCTGGAGCGCGCGGCCGCCACCGCGCACCAGGCCGTGCTGCGCCAGTGGCTGGCCGACCCGGGCGAGCGCGCCGCGCAGCGCGACGAGATCGTCGAATCCACGCAGCGGCTGCGGCGGGCGATGGGGGAGCTGGGCCAGCTCACCCCGCTCGACGAGGTGGAGCGCGCGGCGTCGGCGCGGCTCTTGGTGTCGTCCGCGATGCTCGGAAACCAGCTCCTCCAGGCGATGCTCGCCGTCGACCCCGGCGCCGCCGCGGGGGAGCTGCAGCTCGCGGTCGACGCCCTGGATGCCCACGCGCGCGCCGTCACCGCCGTCACCGCGGACGCGGGCAGCTCGACGGACGCGCACCTGGCGCTGCTGCGCGGCCGGCAGGTCCTCATCCAGGTCGCCTTCATCGTCATCGCGCTCTCGATCCTCTTCATCGCCGCCGGCCTCTCGCGCCGCCAGCTTCGCGCCTCGGAGGAGATGCGCCGCGTGCAGGAGCACGCCGCCCGCCAGCGCGCCCAGTTCTTCGCCAACATGTCCCACGAGCTGCGCACGCCGCTGGTCGCCATCCGCGGCTTCGCCAGCATGATCGGCATCGAGCCCACCGCCGGCGGCCCGGTCAAGGACCACGCCCAGCACATCGAGTCGCAGGCCCACGATCTGCTGGGCATCATCAACAACATCCTCGACTCCGCCAAGCTGGAGGCCGGCCGGGTGGAGCTCTCGGTCGAGGACATCGACGTCGCCGAGGTCCTCGAGCGGTGCGTGCAGCGCTGCCGCGGGCTCATCGGCGACAAGGCGCTCGAGCTCGTCAGCGACGTGCCCGAGGGCCTCCGGGCCCGCGCCGACTTCGTGAAGCTCCAGCAGGTGTTCACCAACCTCATCGGCAACGCCATCAAGTTCACCGAGCAGGGGAGCGTCTCCGTGCGGGCACGCGCTGCCGCCGGAGTCGTCGAGATCGAGGTCGCCGACACCGGCATCGGCATCGAGCCCGCGGTGCTGGAGCAGATCTGGGAGCCCTTCCACCAGGGCTCCGGCGACGTCGATCGCCGCTTCGGCGGCACCGGGCTGGGCCTCTCCATCGTGCACAGCCTGGTCGAGATGATGGGTGGCGGAGTGCGCGTGCGCTCGACGCCCGGCAGCGGTAGCACCTTCACCGTCACGCTGCCGATCGCCGGGGAGCCGGTCTCGTGAGCGCGTCACGACGGAGTGCTGCTCGGCTCGCGCTCGCGCTGACGCTCGCCGCCGGCTGCGATCGCGACGCGCCCCATGGTGCCCCCCTGCAGGCCACCGTTCCCCGGCTCGACGTGAGCGGCTCCGTGGCGCTCCTTCCGCTCCTGCTGGAGGCCGCCAACCAGTACATGCGCGGCAACCCAGGGGTCGTGGTGATGGTCTCCGGGGACGGCGCGGCGGAGGCGCTGCGCGATCTGGCCGCGGGGAACCTCGCCGTGGCCGGCGCCGACGTCCCCCCCTCGGCCAGCGAGGCGGCGGGCCTGGTCGACTATCCGCTGGCGGCCGTGCCGGTGGCGGTCTTCGCCAACCGCGGCCCCTTCAACGAAGCCGTGCGCTCCCTCACCCGCGAGCAGGTCGAGGGCATCGTCACGGGGCGCATCACCAACTGGTCCGCCGTCGGCGGGCGGGATCAGCGCATCGTCTTCCTCGATCGCAGCCGCCACACCGGGGCGCGCGAGGCGCTGTCGCGCTGGCTCGGCACCAGCTCGTTCCTGGCCGGCGCCCCCGAGGAGAGCAGCGCCGCCAACGTGCAAGCCGCGCTGCTCGCCAGGCCCGGCGCCCTCTCGTACATGGCGCTGCCGTACCGCCATCCGCAGCTCCAGATCCTCGCCCTCGACGGGGTCGAGCCGCCCGGCTCCGCCGGCGGCGCCGCCCCCTACCCGGTGTGGGCCCACGAGCACCTCTATGTGCGCGCGGACGCCGGCGCCCCCGCCCGCGCGTTCATCGACTTCGTGCGCTCGCCGTCCTTCGAGGCCAGCATCCTGGTGCCGATGGGCTACGTGCCCGAGCCTCCGGCCCCCGACCCGTAGGCGCGGGCCTCACCGCCGAAACCATCCCCGCCGCCCCTCGTAGCGGGAGACATGCGCTTCGCCTCTGCCCTCCTCGCCGCCCTGCCCGTGGCCGCCCTCGTCGTCACGCTCGCCGCCCTGCGCGGCGGCACCGCGCTCGCCGGTCAAAATGGCGCCGCCCCCGCCAGGCCGGTGGTGGTCGAGCTCTTCTCCTCCGAGGGTTGCTCGAGCTGCCCTCCCGCGGACGTGGTCCTCGCCCGCCTCGCCCGCGAGCAGCCCGTGCCCGGCGCCGAGGTGATCGCGCTGGAGCTCCACGTCGACTACTGGAACTCGCTGGGCTGGGCCGACCCCTTCTCCAGCGCCGCCTACTCGGCCCGCCAGCGCGCCTACGCCGACGTCTTCGGCCGTCGCGGAACCTACACTCCCCAGCTCGTCGTCGACGGGGCCGCGGAGCTGGTCGGATCCGACGGCGCCGGCGCTCGCGCCGCCATCGCAGCGGCCGCCCGCGAGGCCAAGACCCAGGTGCGCGTGACGAGGCAGGGCGATCGGGTGTCCATCGCCGTGACCGACGCGACGGACGGGGCCAGCGCCGCCGACGTGTGGCTGGCCGTCACCGAGGACGGGCTCTCCACCGCGGTACCTCGCGGCGAGAACGCCGGCGCGACGCTGGCCCACGGCCCGGTGGTGCGCTGGCTCGACCGGGTGCAGGCGCTCTCGGCGGGGACGCGCGGGGAGGTACACAAGGACGTGGACGTCACCGTGGCGCCGGGGTGGCGCCGGGAGGGGCTGCGCGCGGTGGCGTTCGTGCAGCGGCGCGAGACGCTCCGCATCACCGGCGCTGGCGTGGTGTCGCTGCGCTGAGCGAGCCCCGCTTGCTCTTCAGCCGGAACACGACGACAGCGATCAGAAGGAAGAAGGCCGAGAGGATCAGCGACTCCACCCCGTCGTGGAGCGAGGTGCCATAGCGCAGCGCCTCGCGGGTCTCGCTCGCGCCGTAGGCGCCGAAGATGAGCGCGACCATCGCCAGCGCCGCCAGCAGCCTGCGCACCCCTCGACTGAAGCTCATGCGGTGACGCTACCATGACCCGCGACCTCGGCCCACGCGGGCGCAAAGCGTGCGCGGGGTGGCGAACGAAATGCTCGCCGGGGGGCGGACGCCTCGATCGACGGGCGCCAGCGGCGCGTCGGCTCTGGCCTGGCCCTTGCTCCGTGCGGCGGCAGCACCCCTGCCATTTCCCTCGTCGCGCGCGGAGCCCCCCTTCCGATGAGCACCCGAACCATCACCGTCGACGCCAACGAAGCGGTCGCCTCGGTCGCCCACCGCGCCAGCGAGGTCATCGCCATCTACCCGATCACCCCCGCCTCGCCGATGGGCGAGCTCTGCGACGAGTGGTCGGCTCAGGGGCGCAAGAACCTCTGGGGCCTGGTGCCCGGCATCGTCGAGATGCAGTCGGAGGCGGGCGCCGCCGGCGCGGTGCACGGCGCGCTCCAGGCTGGATCGCTCTCCACGACGTTCACCGCGTCGCAGGGGCTCCTGCTGATGATCCCCGATCTCTACAAGATCGCCGGCGAGCTCACCTGCTTCTGCCTGCACGTGGCGGCGCGCACCCTGGCCACCCACGCGCTGTCCATCTTCGGCGATCACTCCGACGTGATGGCCTGCCGCCAGGTGGGCCTGGCGCTGCTGGCGTCCGGCTCCGTGCAGGAGGCGCACGACCTCGCCGCCGTCGCCCACGCGGCCACCCTCCGGGCGCGGGTGCCCTTCCTCCACTTCTTCGACGGGTTCCGCACCTCGCACGAGGTCAACCGCATCGAGCAGCTCGCCGACGACGATCTCCTCGCCCTCCTCGACGAGGAGGCCATCGCCGCCCACCGCCGCCGCGCCCTCACCCCCGACCACCCGGTGCTCCGCGGCACCGCGCAGAACCCCGACGTGTTCTTCCAGGCGCGCGAGGCCAGCAACGGGTTCTACGACGCCTGCCCGGGGATCGTGCAGGCCACCATGGACGCCTTCGCCGCGCGCACCGGCCGGCAGTATCGGCTCTTCGACTACGTGGGGCACCCCGAGGCCGAGCGCGTGGTGGTGCTGATGGGCTCCGGCGCCGAGGCGGCCCACGAGACCGTGGACTACCTGACCGCCCTCGGCGAGCGCGTCGGCATCGTCAAGGTGCGGCTCTACCGCCCCCTCGACGTGCGGGCCCTGGTGGCGGCGCTGCCGGCCTCGGTGCGGTCCATCGCCGTGCTCGATCGCACCAAGGAGCCGGGCGCCGTGGGCGAGCCGCTCTACGTCGACGTGGTCACCGCGCTCGCCGAGGCGCGCGCCGAGGGGTGGTCGCCCTTCGCCGCCGAGCCCCGGGTCATCGGCGGCCGCTACGGGCTCTCGTCCAAGGAGTTCACCCCGGCGATGGTCAAGGGCGTCTTCGACGAGCTCTCCCGCCCGAAGCCGAAGAACCACTTCACCGTCGGCATCAAGGACGACGTGACCCACCGCTCGCTCGCCTACGACGACGCGCTCGACATCGAGCAGCCCGACGTGGTGCGCGCGGTCTTCTTCGGGCTGGGGTCCGACGGGACGGTGGGCAGCAACAAGAACACCATCAAGATCATCGGCGAGGACACGCCCAACTTCGCCCAGGGCTACTTCGTCTACGACTCCAAGAAGGCGGGCGCGGTCACCATCTCGCACCTGCGCTTCGGGCCGCGCGCCATCCGCTCCTCGTACCTGATCCGGCAGGCCAGCTACGTCGCCTGCCACGCCGAGCAGTTCATGGACCGGCTCGACGTCCTCGATCTGGCGGCCCCGGGCGCCACCTTCGTCCTCAACACCACCCAGGGCAAGGACGCGGTCTGGGGCTCGCTCCCGCGGGAGGTGCAGGAGCAGATCATCGAGAAGAAGCTGCGCTTCTACGCCATCGACGCCTACCGCGCCGCCGAGGAGGCCGGGCTCGGCCGCCACCTCAGCACGGTGATGCAGGCGTGCTTCTTCGCCCTCAGCAAGGTGCTGCCTCCCGCGGAGGCCACCGCGAGGATCCGGGCGTCCATCCAGAAGGCCTACGGCAAGCGCGGGGCCGAGGTGGTGGCCCGCAACTTCGCCGCCGTCGACGCCGCCGAAGGTCACCTCTTCGAGGTCACCGTGCCCGGCGCGGCCACCGCCCCGCGGCAGCGACCCCCGCAGGTCCCGCGCCAGGCGCCGGATTTCGTCCAGCGGGTCACCGCGGTGATGCTGGCCGGCAAGGGCGACAGCCTGCCGGTGAGCGCGTTCCCCGTCGACGGCACCTGGCCCACCGGCACCTCGCAGTGGGAGAAGCGCGGCATCGCCCTCGAGATCCCGATCTGGGATCCGACCATCTGCATCCAGTGCAACAAGTGCGCGCTGGTCTGCCCGCACGCCGCCATCCGGGTCAAGGTCTTCGACCCGCGTGAGATGGAGCACGCCCCCGCGAGCTTCGTCGCCGTTGACTACAAGGCCGGCGAGCTCGCCGGGATGAAGTACACGGTCCAGGTCGCGCCCGACGACTGCACCGGCTGCGACCTCTGCGCGGTGGTCTGCCCGGCCAAGGACAAGGGCAACCCCCGCCACAAGTCCCTCGACATGAAGCCGGCGCGCGACCACCGCGACCGCGAGCGGGAGAACTGGGCGTTCCTCACCACGCTGCCCGACACCGACAAGCGCAAGGTCCACCTCGACGTCAAGGGGGTAGAGCTGATCGAGCCGCTCTTCGAGTTCTCCGGCGCCTGCGCCGGCTGCGGCGAGACCCCCTACATCAAGCTGATGACGCAGCTCTTCGGCGACCGCGCCCTCATCGCCAACGCCACCGGCTGCACCTCGATCTACGGCGGCAACCTGCCGACCACGCCCTACCGCACCAACCAGGAGGGGCGCGGGCCGGCCTGGGCCAACTCCCTCTTCGAGGACAACGCCGAGTTCGGCCTCGGCCTGCGCCTCGGGGTCGACGCCCACGCCCGCGCCGCCAGGCTGAGCCTGACGCAGCTCGCGCCGACCCTCGGCGACGAGCTCTGCAAGGCCCTCCTCGACTCCACCCAGGACGACGAGGCCGAGATCTTCGCCCAGCGGGAGCGCGTGGTGATCCTGCGGCAGCGGCTCGCCCGCATCGAGGGGATGGAGGCGCGGCGGCTGGAGCTCATCGTCGACTACCTGGTGAAGAAGAGCGTGTGGATCGTCGGCGGCGACGGCTGGGCGTACGACATCGGCTACGGCGGCGTCGACCACGTCCTGGCCTCCGGCGCCGACGTCAACCTGCTGGTGCTCGACACCGAGGTCTACTCCAACACCGGCGGTCAGGCCTCGAAGGCGACGCCCCTCGGGGCGGCGGCCAAGTATGCCTCCGCGGGCAAGGCGACGGGCAAGAAGGACCTCGGCATGCTGGCGATGACCTACGGCAACGCCTACGTCGCGAGCGTCGCCTTCGGCGCCAAGGACGTGCAGACCGTCAACGCCTTCCGCGAGGCCGAGGCGTACCCCGGCCCCTCGCTGATCATCGCCTACAGCCACTGCATCGCCCACGGCTACGACATGTCGCACGGCCTCGAGCAGCAGAAGCTCGCGGTGGACTCGGGCGTGTGGCCCCTCTACCGCTTCGATCCCCGCCGCCTCCAGGCCGGCGAGCCCCCGCTCAAGCTCGACTCGAGCGGCACGCCCAAGGTCAAGGTGCGCGACTACATGAAGAACGAGGGACGGTTCCGCATGGTGGAGCTCAAGGACCCCAAGCACTACGCCGAGCTGCTCGCCGCGGCGGAGCGCTACTCGGCCAACCGGCACGCCATCTACGAGCAGCTCGCGGGGCTCCACGTCACCCGCAAGGACGGGTGAACGCCATGGATCTCTCGACCACGTACCTCGGCCTCCCCCTCGCCCACCCCCTGATGGCCGGCGCCTCGCCGCTGGCGGACGATCTCGACACGGTGAGGCGCCTCGAGGACGCCGGCTCCTCCGCCATCGTGCTGCGCTCGCTCTTCGAGGAGCAGATCGTCCGCGAGCAGCTCGGCGCGGCCGCGCACCTGCAGGCGCACGACGACGCGTTCGCCGAGGCGCTCTCCTACACGCCGCCCACCACGGTGTTCGCGATGGGGCCCGACACCTACCTCGAGCAGATCCGCCGCATCCGTGAGGCCGTCCGCGTGCCGGTCATCGCCTCGCTCAACGGCGCCACGCCGGGCGGGTGGACCCGCTACGCGCGGCTGATGGAGCAGGCCGGCGCCCACGCGCTCGAGTGCAACCTCTACGTGATCCCCACCGAGCCGCACGAGAGCGGTCAGCACGTCGAGGAGCGCCTGCTCGCCATCGTGGCGTCGGTCACCTCGTCGGTCACCATCCCCGTCGCGGTCAAGCTCTCGCCCTTCTTCTCCTCGTTGCCGCACTTCGCCCGGCGCCTCTCGATCGCGGGCGCCCGCGGCGCGGTGCTCTTCAACCGCTTCTACCAGCCGGACATCGACGTCGAGGATCTCGACGTGGTCCGCAGCCTCCACCTCTCCGACTCCTCCGAGCTGCTCCTCCGCCTGCGCTGGCTGGCGGTGCTCTCCGGCCGCACCCCGCTCTCCCTGGCCGCGAGCGGCGGCGTCCACACCACGGTCGACGCGGTCAAGGCGATGATGGCGGGCGCCTCGGCGGTCCAGCTCGTCTCGGCGCTGCTCCGGCACGGACCCGGCCACCTGCGCGAGGTCATCGCCGGGGTGCACACCTGGCTCGACGAGCACGATTACACCTCGCTGGCGCAGCTCACCGGGAGCATGAACCTGTCGCGCTGCCCGGAGCCTGCCGCCTACGAGCGCGCCAACTACATGACGCTGCTACAGAGCTTCCACGGCGAAGTCTGAGCGCGGGAGCCTGCCCCCATGGACCTCGAGCCCGGCCACATCCTCACCTTCATCGCGCTCGCCGCCGCCGCCGGCGCCGCGCTCATCCTGGTAGCCTTCCTGATCCGGCGGCCCGCGCTCACCCGCACCACCAAGCTCTGGCTCTTCGCCGGCCTGGGGCCGCTGCCGATCACGGCGGCGATGATCGGCAACGTCGCCAACTTCGAAGTGACCAAGGAGCGCACCTTCTGCGCCCGGTGCCACACCATGGACCTGTACGCCAACGACGCCGCCGACCCCAAGAGCGGCACCCTGGCCGCCATCCACAGCAAGAACCCGATGTTCGGCGGACAGAGCTGCTACGTCTGCCACGCCGACTACGGCCTGTTCGGGATGCCCATCACCAAGCTCGGCGGCATGCGCCACGTCTGGTACTACTACACGCAGGACTGGGAGGCGCCCGACCACGAGCCGCCCAGGATGCTCAAGCCCTACAACCACGAGGCGTGCAAGGCCTGCCACCCGCCCGACCGCGCCAACCAGCCGCTCGAGCACAAGGTGCACCGGGAGGCCATCCTGAAGAACGAAGTCGGCTGCACCGCCGCCGGTTGCCACGGGCGGCCCCACCCGGTGAACCCCAAGGCCGCCAGGGCCGCCGCCGCCGAAGCAGCGATCGCCGCGATGGCCGGGGGCGCGAACAGTGCGACCCGCGCCACCAGCGCAAGCGCAGCACCTGCCCCGGCCGGTGCGGACGGGGGGGCGCCGTGAGCCACCCCCACCTCGTCCTCGGGTCGATCGAGAAGCGCGTGCGCTGGGCGTGCTACCTGGCGCTCGCCGCGCTGGCGCTGATCGTGTGGTCGCTGGTGCAGCCCGCGCCGCTGCCGGTGGTCGGTGCCATGTCCGTGGGGCAGCTCTTCGGCACCATGTCGCTGGGGCTCTTCATCTATGCCATCCTCGCCGACCTCGGGCCGTCGCTGACCCGGCTGCGGGCCAAGGCGGCGCAGACCGCGGCGGAGAACACTGCGGCCGAGGACGAGCGCAAGTCGGGGTGAGGGAGCTATCCTCGGCGGGCTCGTCATGAACCTGTCGGCCCTCACCATCCAGCAGCTCCGCTACGTCGTCGCCATCGACCGGCACCGCAGCTTCCGCGAGGCGGCGGCGGCCTGCTGCGTGTCGCAGCCGGCCCTGAGCACCCAGCTCAAGAAGGTCGAGGAGATGTTCGGCACCACCCTCTTCGACCGGGCCCGGCAGCCCATCGTCCCCACCGAGCGGGGGGCGCAGGTGGTGGCCCAGGCGCGCATCGCGCTCGAGCACGTGGACCGCATCGGCGTCCTGCTCGGCGGCGGCAGCGGCGAGGAGCTCGAGGGCGCCTACCGGCTCGGGGTCATCCCCACCCTCGCGCCCACGTTCGTCCCGCTCTTCCTGCACCGCTTCGTGCGCGCCTACCCCCGGGTCGACCTGACCATCGAGGAGACCACCACGGACGTCATGCTCCGCCGCCTCCGCGACGGCTCCCTCGACGGCGGCCTGGCCGCGACGCCGCTCGACGTGCCCGGCATCCTCGAGCAGGTCGTCTGTCACGAGGCGTTCTTCGTCTACCTGCCCGCCGGGCACCCGCTCGCCTCGCGCCCCCGTGTCAGCCAGGCCGACCTCATCGACGAGCACGTCTGGCTCCTCAGCGAGGGGCACTGCTTCCGCACCCAGGTGCTCCACCTGTGCAGCGCCGATCGCCGCCGCGACGGGCCCATGGAGGTGCGCGTCCGCTTCGACCCGGGCTCCTTCGACGCGCTGATCCACCTGGTGGACACCGGCCTCGGCGTCACCCTCCTGCCGGAGCTGCTGATCCACGCGCTCCCGGCGGCGCAGCAGGCGGCGCAGGTGCGCCCCTTCGCGCCGCCGGCGCCGGTGCGGGAGATCAGCTTCCTCCACGGGCGCGAGCACGCCCACAAGGAGGTGGCCGACGCGCTCCTGGGGATCCTGCGGGAGGGCGTGCCACCCGCCCTGCGCGGCCGCAGCGGCGAGCGCGGGGCGGTGGTGAGCCCGGTGATGCGGGGGGCGTGACGGCGGGGGTGGCGGCGGTCAGCGCAGGTCGAAGCGGTCGAGGTTCATCACCTTGGTCCACGCCTTCGCGAAGTCCCGCACGAGCTTCTCCTTCCCGTCGGCCGAGGCGTAGACCTCCGCCACGGCGCGCAGCTCGGAGTTGGACCCGAAGACCAGATCCACCGGGGTCGCCGTCCACCTCAGCTTGCCGGTCTTGCGATCGTGTCCCTCGTAGAGGCCCTCGGAGGTGGCGGACTTGGTCCACTTGGTGGACATGTCGAGGAGGTTCACGAAGAAGTCGTTGGTCAGGGTCCCGGGATGATCGGTGAGCACGCCGGACCCGGATTGTCCGGCATTGGCATTGAGCACCCGCAGCCCGCCCACCAGGACGGTCGTCTCGGGGACCGTCAGCGTCAGCTGGCTCGCCCGGTCGACCAGGGTCTCGGCCGGAGACCGGGTCTGGCCGCCGCCGAAGTAGTTCCGGAAGCCGTCCGCGGTCGGCTCGAGCACGGCGAAGGACTTCACGTCGGTCTGATCCTGCGAAGCGTCCGTGCGCCCCGGCGTGAAGGCGACCTGCACCTCGACCCCCGCGCTCTTCGCCGCCTGCTCGATGGCGGTCCCCCCGGCGAGGACGATGAGGTCCGCGAGCGAGACCATCTTCCCGCCGGACTGGGCGCGGTTCCACGCCTTCTGGATACCCTCCAGACGCTCCAGCACCTTGGCCAGCTCGCGCGGATTGTTCACCTCCCAGTCCTTCTGCGGCGCGAGGCGAAGGCGCGCCCCGTTCGCTCCACCGCGCATGTCGGTGCCGCGGAACGTGGCCGCGGAGGCCCAGGCCGTCCGGACCAGCTCGGGCCCGGTCAAGCCGGAGGCGACGATCTTGGACTTCAGGTCCGCGATGTCCGCAGCGGAGACCAACGGGTGCTCGGACCGGGGAAGCGGATCCTGCCAGATCAGGTCCTCACGCGGCACCTCCGCGCCGAGGTAGCGAGCGCGCGGGCCCATGTCGCGGTGGGTCAGCTTGAACCACGCCTTGGCGAAGGCGAGCTTGAAGTCCTCGGGCT
>Ga0302279_10002273_pt1 | contig 25903 bp, 25 predicted proteins | sample III_Bog_N3_3_FD_194541 | JGI IMG/M metagenome (GOLD analysis project Ga0302279, IMG submission 194541) | Peat permafrost microbial communities from Stordalen Mire near Abisko, Sweden - III_Bog_N3_3 | ecosystem: Environmental > Terrestrial > Soil > Wetlands > Peat | place: Sweden: Abisko... | reverse complement strand
CCGCGGCCCGCACCATGGTGGGACCGCCCACGTCGATCAACTCGATGGAGGGGTCGGAGGAGAACGGGTAGAGGTTGCAGACCACGAGGTCGATCAGACCGATTCCCAGTTTGTCCAGGGCGTCGAGGTGGTCGGGCTTCGAGCGGTCCGCCAGGATGCCCCCGTGGATCACGGGGTGGAGGGTCTTGACCCGGCCGCCCAGCATCTCGGGCGCTCCGGTCAGGTCGGCCACTTCCACGTGGTCGATGCCGGCCGCGGTCAGCGCCGCCGAGGTCCCCCCGCTCGAGATCAGCTCCCAGCCGAGGGAGGACAGCCCGCGGGCGAGCTCCTCGATCCCGGTCTTGTCGTAGACGGACAGCAGTGCCTTCATTCGGTGATCTCCTCGGGTGACGGTCTGGCACCGACGGCCGGGGGCGCCAGGTCGTCGATGAAGGTGCGGATGGTGACCGGATAGAGCGTGCGCTCCACCGATTTGATGCGTTCGTGCAGGGTGTCCTCGGTGTCGCCGGCCAGGACGGGCACGGTGGCCTGGGCCAGGATCGGCCCCGTGTCCATCTCGAGTTGCGCCACGTGGACGGTGGTGCCGGTCCGCTCGACCCCGGCGTCGAGCGCGTCGCGCACGGCATGCCAGCCCGGGAAGGCCGGGAGCAGGGCCGGGTGGGTGTTGAGGATCCGCCCCGGAAAAGCGTCGTGCACCGGCTGGGCCAACACGGTGCCGAATCCGGCCATCACGACGACGTCGATGTCGGCGGCCACCAGGGCGTCGGCCACGGCGCGGGTGTACCCGTCGCGGTCGAAGCCGGCACCGAAGCCTCCGTAGTCGGAGCGGTCGACCAGGATGCCGGGGATCGAGGCCCCTGCCGCCACCTCGAGGGCCCGGCACGGCCGGTCGGCGGCTACGAGGCGGACGGGCAGGTCGTCGGCGAGGATGGCCTCCAGGATGGTGCCGCTGCCGGAGGCGAGCACGCCGATCCGGACAGGTGACGACGACGAGTCACGTGTCGATCCGGGGTCCACGGCCGCACGCTACCAGCGCCCCGCAGTACCGGGTCCAAGCGGGAGGGCCCACCGGGGCGGGCCCTCCACGGCCTGGCTCGTTACGAGGCGCCCGGATGATGCCGACCGTTCCGGCCTGCCCGCCGGAGCGGTCGGTCATCACTCGGCCCCCCTGCCCAGGGGAACGCCCCTCGTGGAGGATTCATCGGCCGCGGGCGCGGCTAACCGAAGCCGTCGGCACGTTTTGCAACCGTTGCAACCGACACCGACCGGATGGCCGACCGGTGGGCCGACCGGTGCGCGCGAGGTCAGGGGCCGTCGGTCGTGCCTTCGAGGGAGCGCAGCGCCGCTTCGTCGAACTCGACCAGGGAACCGAGCACCAGGTCGCAGAAACCCCAACGCGGCGAGGCGACGGCAGCGGGTTCGGGCACCGCCACGACCCGCATCCGGGCCGCCTTGGCCGAGATGGCCCCGTTGAAGGAGTCCTCGAAGGCCAGACAGGCCGTGGGGTCGACGCCCAACTTCGCGGCGGTGGACAGGTAGGCGCCGGGGTGCGGCTTGCCCAGTGGCTCCCACTCGGCCGAGTGCCAGGCCGACATGGCGTCGGTGATGCCGAGCCGGTCGAGCGCCGCCTCGATGACCATGGCGTACGAGCCGGAGCACACGGCCATGGGGATCGAGAGGTGGCGGCACAGGTCGATGACGGCGCGGGCGCCCGGCATCGGTGCGCCCTCGGACTCGATGAGTTCGGCCACCCGGGCGGTGACCGCCCGCTCGACCTCGACCGGCGTCATCCCCTCCCACGGGTGGCGGTCCCACCAGTGGGCGACGGCGTCGTCGATGCGCAGACCCATGGTCTCGCGCGTCTGGGCCTCGGTCAGGGGGAGGCCGACCGAGGCGAAGACCTCGATCTCGGCCCGGCGCCAGAAGGGCTCCGAATCGATGAGCAGTCCGTCGAGGTCGAACACCACTGCACCCACCGGCCGGCCGCGGAGCGCATCGGCTGACGCGACACCGGCCGGGGGGTGACCCGCGGGATCCGGACGGGGATCCACGGGCTGCGGCGTCGTCGTCAGCCCAGCTTCCGGACGACGTCGACCATGGCTTCGCCGGCCTCGGTCGGGTTGAGGGCCACGGTGACACCCGCCTCGGAGAGCGCGTCCATCTTGGCCTGGGCCGTGCCCTTCGAACCGGAGATGATGGCGCCGGCGTGGCCCATCTTGCGTCCGGGGGGCGCGGTCACGCCCGCCACGTAGGAGACGACGGGCTTGGTCACCGACGAGGCGATGAACTCGGCGGCCTCTTCTTCGGCCGACCCGCCGATCTCGCCGATCATCATGATCGCCCGCGTGTCGGGGTCGGCCTCGAAGGCGGCCAGGCAGTCGATGAAGCTGGTGCCGGGTACCGGGTCGCCCCCGATGCCCACGCACGTCGTCTGCCCGACGTTCTGCTGACTGAGCTCGTGCAGCGCCTGGTACGTCAGCGTGCCCGAGCGGCTGACGATGCCGACGGGTCCGCCGGCCAGGGCGATGTCGCCCGAGGTGATCCCGATGTTGCACTTGCCGGGCGAGATGATGCCGGGGCAGTTGGGACCGAGCAGGCGGGTGCCCGGGAAGTCACGGACCAGGCGGTTGTAGGCCAGCGCCTCGTCCTGGGCCGGGATCCCCTCGGTGATGCACACCACGAAGGGCACGCCGGCGGCGGCGGCCTCGACGATGGCGTCGGCGGCGAACTTGGGCGGCACCGAGATGAACGAGGCGTTGGCCCCGGTCGCCTCGACGGCCTCGGCCACGGTGGCGTACACCGGGATCCCCTCGATCTCCTCACCACCGCGCTTCGGGTTGGTGCCGGCGACCACCTGGGTGCCGTAGGCCCGGTTGCGCAGGCCGTGGTAGAGGCCCTGGCTGGTCGGGCTGATGCCCTGGACCACGACCTTGGTGTTCTCGTCTACGAAGATGCTCACGACTGGCCTCCAGCAAGGGCGACCGCCCGGCGGGCGGCATCGAGCATGGTCGGCTCGGCGACCAGGCGATCGGACAGGTGGTCGGCCAGGATCTCGCGTCCGGCCACTGCGTTGGTGCCATCGAGCCGGAGCACGATGGGCGAGCTGATCTCGACCCGCTCGAGGGCCTCGAGCACGCCCTTCGCCACCTCATCGACGCGGGTGATGCCGCCGAAGATGTTGACGAAGATGGACTTGACCGCCGGATCGGAGTTGATGACCTCCAGAGCGGCGGCCATGACGTCGGCGTTGGCGCCGCCGCCGATGTCGAGGAAGTTGGCCGCCGTGCCGCCGCACTGGGTGACGACGTCGAGCGTGCTCATGGCCAGGCCGGCCCCGTTGGCGATGATGCCGACCGAGCCCGACAGGCCGATGTAGTTGAGGCCCCGTTCCTTGGCCCGGGTCTCGCGCTCGTCCTCGACGTCACTGCCGGCGAACTCCTCCCACTCGGGGTGGCGGTAGGCGGCGTTGTCGTCGAGGGTGACCTTGGCGTCGAGTGCGTGCACCCGGCCGTCGGGGGTGAGGATCAGCGGATTGATCTCGGCGAGGTCGCAGTCGCCCTCGGTGTAGCAGGCGTACAGCTTGACCAGCAGCTCGGCCGCCTGCTCGCGGGCCTCCTCGTCCAGGTTCGCCCGTGCCACCCACTCGGTGGCGGCCTCGAGGGTGAGCCCGTCCACGGGGTCGACGTGGATGATGGCGATGGCGTCGGGGTTGGTGACGGCCACCTCCTCGATCTCCACGCCTCCTTCGGCCGACAGCATGCCGAGGTGCTTCTTGGCGCTGCGGTCGAGCGTGAAGCTGGCGTAGTACTCCTTGGCGATGTCCGAGGCGTGCTCGACCCACAGGCGCTTGACCACGTGGCCCTTGATGTCGAGCCCGAGGATGTTGCCGGCGTGGAGGCGCACCTCGTCGACGTCGTTGGCGAGCTTGACGCCGCCGGCCTTGCCGCGCCCACCGACCTTGACCTGGGCCTTGACGACGACCGGGTAACCCGATTCCTCCGCCTGGGCGACGGCCTGGTCGACGGTGTCGGCCACCCCTCCCTTGGAGATGGGGATGCCGAACCGGGCGAAGTACTGCTTCCCCTGGTATTCGAAGAGATCCACCGGATCCGTTCCTCTCTGCCTGATTGGCTGGTTCGTACTGCGACTGGGTGGGACTGCGGACTACGTGGTGTTGCTCCAACGACTGCGGTGGCCCCCCGTTCGACGGCTCGTCTCGGGGGACCGGGACCGGCGCGGCGGTGCGCCGACCGGGAGGGTCAGGCGACCTCGCCGCCCTCCCGTTCGTCGAGTGCCTCGCCCAACCAGGCACCGATGGCGGGGAGCGGGGCTCCGGGGGTGAAGACCTCGGCGACGCCCATCTCCTTCAAGACGGGGATGTCGTCCTCGGGGATGATCCCCCCGACCAGGACCAGGACGTCGTCGCGCCCCTGCTCCTTCAGCCCCTCGATCACCCGGGGGACGAGGGTCAGGTGGGCGCCCGACAGGAGGGACAGCCCGACGGCGTCGGCGTCCTCCTGGATGACGGCCTGGACGACCTGGTCGGCGGTCTGGTGGAGACCGGTGTAGATGACCTCGAAACCGGCGTCACGCAGGGCTCGGGCGATCACCTTGGCACCGCGATCGTGCCCGTCCAGGCCGGGTTTGGCGACTACGACTCGGTACGGGCGCTTCACGGCGGCAGATACTAGGCGCTGACGGACCGTCAGGCCCATCCGAGGCTGCGGGCGACACGGCCCACACCGGTGCGGAGCCCCCCGTACCGGTCGACGTGGCCGAGGGCGGGACCCGGGCCGCATCATCGACCGGGGTGCCGTCCAGGCCCTAGCCTGGGGGTGCCCCCGTGGCGTCCGGTGCGACCGGGCGACCACGATCCGGGGACCGACCCACCATCCATGAGGACCCGTTGACGACTCCGGCCGAGGCTGTGGACAGACCCGACGAACAGGCGGCGCAGCGACCCGGCAGACCGGAGTCGTTGGTGCACGGGCTCGTACGCCTGGCCCGGCCCCGCCAGTGGATCAAGAACGTCCTCGTCTTCGTGGCGCCGGGCGCGGCCGGCGTGCTGTTGCACGCCACCGTGCTCTGGCACGCCGCGGCGTCGTTCGGCATCTTCTGCATCGCCGCCACCGGGACCTACTACCTGAACGACGCCCGGGACGCCGAGGTCGACCGCAACCACCCGACCAAGCGGAACCGTCCGGTGGCCGCCGGTGTGGTCCCCGTCGCCCTGGCCGTGGTCGTGGGCATCATCCTGATGGCCGCCTCGATCGGGTTGGGCGGGCTGCTGGCCGGTTGGCACCTGAGTGTCGTCATGGGGGCCTACGTAGCGGTGCAGCTGGCGTACTCGTCCGGGCTCAAGAACGAGCCGATCCTCGACCTCGCCTGCGTCAGTGCCGGATTCATCCTGCGGGCCGTGGCCGGCGGCGTCGCCACCTCGGTGCCGCTGTCCAACTGGTTCCTCATCGTGGTGTCCTTCGGCTCGCTGTTGATCGTCACCGGCAAGCGCTCCGGTGAGAAGCAGCTCCTGGCCGAGGGCAACGCCGACGACACCACGATCCGCCCGACCCTCGGGCTCTACACCCCGTCGTTCCTGCGCAGCGTCCGGACGCTGTCCGCCGCCGTGACGGTCAGCGCCTACTGCCTGTGGGCGTTCGAGCGGGCCAGCGAGGTCCACCCCGGACACGACCCGGTCTGGTTCCAGCTCACCATCATCCCGTTCGTCATCGCCCTCCTCCATGTGCTCCGCCTCCTCGACTCGGGGGCCGGAGCCGCCCCCGAGGAGCTGGCCATCCACGACCACCGCCTGCAGATCTACGGGGTCTGCTGGGTGGCCCTGTTCGCCATCGGGGCCTACGCCTCGTGAGCGGGCCCCGCTCCCGCCGGACCCTGCTGACGGGCTGGGGCCGCACCGCCGCCACCTCGGCCGACGTGGTCCACGCCGTCCATCCCGAGTTCGTGGACGAGGCCATGTCCGCCGCCGCCTCGGCCGGTGCCGTCGGCGGGAGCGGACGGGGCCTCGTGGCCCGGGGACTCGGCCGCAGCTACGGCGACGCCGCCCAGAACGCCGGCGGGGTCGTCCTCGACGCCACCTGGCTCGACGCCGTCCACGAGGTCGACCTCGGGACGGGTCGACTGACCGTGGGGGCCGGGGTCAGCCTGGAGACCCTCATGGAGCGGTTCGTCCCCCTCGGCTGGTTCGTGCCCGTGACCCCGGGCACGCGACTGGTGACCGTCGGTGGGGCCATCGCCGCCGACATCCACGGCAAGAACCACCATGTCGACGGCAGCTTCTGCGCACACGTGGTGTCGATGACCCTGGTGACCCCGACCGGCACCCACCTGGTCTCGCCCGGCTCCGATCCGGACCTGTTCTGGGCCACCGCCGGCGGCATGGGCCTGACCGGCGTGGTGACGTCGGCGACACTCCAGATGATCCCGGTCGAGACCAGCTACATGCTCGTCGACACCGAGCGGGCCGTGGACCTCGACGACGTCATGGACAAGATGCTCACCGGCGACGACGGCTACCGGTACTCGGTGGCCTGGATCGACTGCCAGTCGACCGGCAGCCGCCTCGGTCGCTCGGTGCTGACCCGCGGCGACCACGCCCGCCTGGCCGATCTACCCCCTCGACTGGCGTCCGATCCCGACCGGGCCCGGGCCTTCGTGCCGCGTCAACTGGCCCGCGTGCCCGTCACACCGCCGAGCGGTCTCCTCAACCCACTGACCGTCGGCGCCTTCAACGAGTTCTGGTTCCGCAAGGCACCCCGGCGACCGCAGCTCGGCAAGCCCCACCACATGACGGGTTTCTTCCACCCCCTGGACGGCGTGGGCGACTGGAACCGCCTCTACGGCGGCCGGGGGTTCCTCCAGTACCAGTTCGTCGTGCCCGACGCCGAGGGTGAGACGGTGCGCCGCGTCATCGAGCGACTCACCGAGGTCCGCCTGGCCTCGTTCCTGGCCGTGCTGAAGCGGTTCGGTCCCGGGGATCCCGGGCCGCTGTCGTTCCCGATGCCCGGATGGACCCTCGCCCTCGACCTGCCGGTCGGTGGCGACGTGCTCGACCACCTGCTCGACGACCTCGACGAGCAGGTCCTGGCGGCCGGTGGACGGATCTACCTGGCCAAGGACTCCCGCCTCGCCCCGGACACCTTCCGGGCCATGTACCCCGGTGTCGACCGGTTCCTCGAGATCAAGCGCAAGGTCGATCCCGACGGGGTCCTACGCTCCGACCTCGGACGCCGGCTCTGGCTCTGCTCGGACGCCGGCCCGCTGCCTCCCGCCTGACACGACGCCCCGCCTGACCCGACCATCCCCCACGAAAGACGGAACCACCATGATCGACGCCACCGGGCGCCCCCAGTCAGTCCTCGTCCTCGGAGGAGCCTCCGAGATCGCCCAGGCCATCGTGGCCGGCCTCGTCCCCGGCCGCTGCCGGACCGTCGTGCTGGCCGGCCGGCCGAGTGAGCGGCTGGACTCGGCCACCGACGCGGCCCGTGCCGCCGGGGCGGACACCGTCGAGACGGTGGAGTTCGACACCACGGACCGGACGGGGTGCCCGGCGGCCATCGACGCCGTGTTCGACAAGTTCGGTGACATCGACCTCGTGCTGGCCGCCGCCGGCGCCCTCGGGGACCAGGCCGAACTGGAGCTCGACCCGGTAGCCGCGGCCGACCTCATCACGACCAACTTCACCGGCCTGGCCGCCGCCCTGCTGGCCGCGGCGGGCCGGATGCGCACCCAGGGCCACGGCCGCATCGTGGTCATCTCCTCGGTGGCCGGCGAGCGGGCCCGCAAGGCCAACTTCATCTACGGCTCGACCAAGTCCGGGCTCGACGCCTTCGCCCAGGGCCTGGGGGACTCACTGGTCGGCAGCGGCGTGGCGGTCACCATCGTGCGGCCCGGGTTCGTGGTGGGCCGGATGACCGAAGGCATGGACCCCGCACCGTTCTCCACCACACCCGAGGCCGTGGCCGAGGCCGTGGTCAAGGGCATCGAGTCGGGGGCCGACGTGGTCTACGCGCCCCCGGTGCTGCGCTGGGTCTTCGCCGTGATGCGCCAGCTGCCCCGGGCGGTCTGGCGCCGCATGCCGGGCTGAGGCGCCCCGTCGCCCGTCAGTCCACCAGGGTGGAGGCGTAGTCGGGCACGTAGGTGTAGAGGTCGCGCGGCGGGCGGCGGTAGCCCTCGTCGTGCAGCCGTTTCGGGAGCTCGAGGCGGGTCTCGTCGACCGGCTGGTACGGCACACGGCTCAGCAGGTGGGCGATGCAGTTGAGCCGGGCCGAGCGCTTGTCCTCCGCGTCGACCACGTACCAGGGCGACTCCGGGGTGTCGGTGTGGAGGAACATGGCGTCCTTGGCCCGCGAGTAGTCGGACCAGCGCTGACGGGCCTCGAGATCGATGTCGCTCAGCTTCCAGCGGCGGAGGGGATCGTCGATCCGGCTCTGGAACCGCCGCTCCTGCTCGGTGTCGCTCACCGAGAACCAGTACTTGACCAGGATGATCCCGTCCTCGAGCAGCTGGTGCTCGAAGACCGGACACTGCCGCAGGAAGCGGTCGTACTCGTCGGAGGTGCAGAACCCCATCACCCGTTCCACGCCCGCCCGGTTGTACCAGCTGCGGTCGAACAGCGACATCTCCCCGGCTGCGGGCAGTTCGGCCACGTAGCGCTGGAAGTACCACTGGGACCGCTCGCGCTCGGTCGGGGCCGGCAGTGCCACGGTGCGGACCACCCGGGGCGGCAGGTACTCGGTGATCCGCTTGATCACCCCGCCCTTGCCGGCCGCGTCACGTCCCTCGAAGACCACGACCACCCGGGCCCCGGACTCCCGGATCCACTCGGTCATGGTGGTGAGCTCGGCCTGGAGCCGGAGCAGTTCGGCCTCGTACCGCCGTTTCGCCACACTGCGGGCCATGACCACCTCCTCCGGGGTCACCGGCCCGACGACACCACCGGCCCGGACCCCGGTGACGAACCTACTTGTCGAAGTGGGAAGGAGCTGCCGGTGGCGCATAGGGCCGGACCGACTCGGTGATGAAGTCCCGGGAGAGTGGATAGAAGTAGCGCGACGGGTAGGTCTGCTGGTCGTACGTGAGCTTGACGCCGTTGTCGGCCGTTGCCGGCACGCCCGGGTCGAGCGTCCACGAGGTGAAGTTCACCCAGGCCGTGTTGATGTCCATCTCCATGGCCCGCACCGCCCCCGCCCGGGCCAGCACGTTGGCCAGGTCGACGATGGACAGCCCGGAGCCGCCCACGTAGACGAGCGCGCCGTCGGCGGTCACCCCGAGACCCGAGCGCCACACCTGGACCCGGCCGCCGAGGGTGGCTCCCCAGCGGATGTTGTCGTTGGCGTTGAGCCCCGGCACCGGGGCACCGTTGTCCACGATGAGGTCGAGGTTCTGCCGGACGGCCACGGTGGTCGGGGTCATCGCCACATCGGTGCCCCAGGCGCCGATGTTGACGTTGCCGGACGAGTCGATGACCAGGGAGGCGGCGCCCGGACGCAGCGCAACGGCCGTCTGGCCGTCCAGGTAGAAGCCCCCGTCGGCGTCCTGCATGCGGAAGCCCGAGTTGAAGGCGGCGTCGAGCGTGGTCAGGGCCGCACCGGTGATGGGCGCCATGTCGGTGAAGGTGCCCGTGCCGGGGATCGACGTACCGGCGTAGAGCTTGGTGCTGAGCAGCTTGGTGTCCATCCAGGCCACGCCGGTCACCAGACTGGTGTTGACGTCATTGGGTCGCAGGAAGGCGGCGTAGGTCGTCGGGATGCCGTCCACGGTGCGGCCGATGGGGTGCCACTGGCCCTCGCCCGGAGTGGGCGTCGACACGAAGGGCACGATGGCGGCCGGGGCCGGCAGATGGGCCGGGCCCGACTGCAACGGGACGGTGGTCGACGAGGCCACCGGGACCGGGATGGCACCGGCCTTCGGCTTGCCGCCCTTGGGCGGGGCGTGCCATGTGTACCAGGTGTCCTCGGCCCAGGTCACGATGCCGCCACCGCCGTTGTCGCGGACCCATTCGGTCAGGCGGCTGCCGACGGTCGGCCCCAACGACTGGTTGGTGGCGGCGCGGCCCAGCGACCACAACAGCGGGGACAACAGCACCAGGAGTAGGACGAAGACGGTCGTCTTCGGGTGGCGTCCGACGACGGTGGAGCGTTCGCGGCGGCGCTGCTTCTTGAGGGCGCGCCGCTCGCGGCGCGGAGGACGCGACAGGGCGTGGACGTGGCCGTGGCGCGGGATACCGGTGGGTTCGCTCCGCCGGGGCGTCGAGTCGATCGACGGCAGACCCACGGCGCCATCGACCGGCGGGTCGTCCTGATCGAAGATGAGATGGCCGGCCACGGTGCTCGGGGTTCCTCGTTCCACGTCGTAACGGGTGCGTTCTCCTGGCGTCGAGAGGTCGGATCCTCAGACGGGAGCGTCGTGCCCACACAGTTTCTCATGCCTGGTCGGCCGGCAGGGGGCGGACGGCCGCTCCCGGTGAACTCCCAGGTCAATACGCTGGCCCGCCAGCGGTGGGCGGGCACCGGACCAGCCTACGCGGACCACCTGACGGATGGATGACGGCGGCCGGCTTCAGGCCCGCTTGATCGGCGCCATCCGCAGCAGCAGCTTCTTGCGGCCGACCGAGGTGAAGATGACCTCGGCCTCGGCGTCGTCGCCCTCACCGCCGACGGAGACGACCCGGCCCTCGCCCCACTGCCCGTGGACCACCACGTCACCCACGCCGAGGCCGAGCTGTTCGGCGCCGGTCGAGGCGGGTGCCCGTCGGCGCCGGCCGTCGGCGTCGAACGCCCCGTCCGACGGTGAGATACCGCTGCCGAACACGGAACGTCCCGGTGTGCCGCGGGCCTCCTCGCCTCCGGCCCGGCGACCGAAGTCGCCGACCCCGCGGGAGGCCGACGACCCCCAGCCGCGCTCGACGGCGACATCGGTCACCAGCTCCGACGGGATCTCGTTGAGGAACCGGCTCGGGATGTTGGAGCTGGTGTTGCCCCACAACATCCGGCTCCAGGCGTGGGAGACGTAGAGGTGCCGCTCGGCCCGGGTGATGCCCACGTAGCAGAGGCGGCGCTCCTCCTCGAGCTCCACCGGGTCGCCCAGCGAGCGCATGTGCGGGAAGATCCCGTCTTCCATGCCCACGAGGAAGACCGCCGGGAATTCGAGTCCCTTGGCGATGTGCATGGTCATCAGCGACACCCGGGTGCCGTCCCCGTCCAGCTGATCCGAGTCGGCCACCAGGGCGGCGGCCTCGAGGAACTCGGCGAGGGTGCGGTACTCGTCGGCCACACCGACCAGTTCGTCGACGTTCTCGACCCGGCCCAACGCCTCGATGGTCCCTTCGGACAGCAGCTCGGAACGGTAGCCGGTGCGCTCCACGATGGCTGTCACCAGCTCGCCCGGTCCGAGCAGGGCGGCACGGTCCGCGGCGTCGGCCGGGTCGGCCTCGGAAGGGGCCGGGTCGGCACCGGTTCCGTCCACGGGCGCGTCGGTGCCGAAGTCCCCGGGGGCCAGCGCGTCGCCGTCGCCGTCCACCAGCACCGGCACGGCCATCTGCGTCCGCAGCCCGGCCAGCAGATCGGCCAGGTCCTCCAGGGCCTTGCCGGCCTTCCCCCCGATGCCCGCTTCGCCGGCTTCGGCGACGGCGTCGCCGAAGGAGACCCCCCGCTGCCCGGCGAACCCGGACAGTTTGGCCACCGACGTGTCGCCCACGCCGCGCTTGGGCACGTTGACGATCCGCCGCCAGCTGACCTCGTCGTCCGGGTTGACCAGCACCCGCAGATAGGCGAGGACGTCCTTGACCTCCTTGCGGTCGTAGAACTTGGTCCCGCCCACGACCTTGTAGGGCACCTCTCCCCGGACCATGGCCTCCTCGAGTGCACGGCTCTGGGCGTTGGTCCGGTAGAAGATGGCCACGTCGCCCCACCGCAGGCCCTGGTCGCTGCGCAGGCGGACGATCTCGTGGGCCACCCACTCGGCCTCGTCGTGCTCGTCCTCGGCCCGGTAGCGGATGATCTGGTCGCCGGCACCCTGGTCGGTCCACAGCGACTTGGGTTTGCGGGACACGTTGTTGGTGATGACGGCGTTGGCCGCGTCGAGGATGGTCTGGGTCGAGCGGAAGTTCTGGTCGAGGGTGATGGCCGTGGCGTCCGGAAACGCCTGCTCGAAGTCGAGGATGTTCGAGATGTCGGCCCCACGGAATCGATACACCGACTGGTCGCTGTCCCCCACCACGACGATGTTGCGGTGGCCGCCGGCCAGCTGCACGGCCAGTGCGTTCTGGACGGCGTTGGTGTCCTGGTACTCGTCGATGAGGACGTGGGTGAAGCGCTGGCGGTAGTGCTCGAGGACGTCGGGGTGTTCGTCGAAGAGCCGCACGGCGTTGAGCAGCAGGTCGTCGAAGTCCATGGCGTTGGCCGCCAGCATGCGCTGCTGGTAGAGATCGAAGACGTCGGCGATGCGGCGGTCGAAGATGGAGATGGCGGCGGCCCGGAACGCGACCGGCCCCTGCCGGCGCGACTTGGCCTGGCTGATCTGGCCGAGCATCGAGCGGGGCGACATCTTCTTGGTGTCGATGTCGAGTTCTCGGGCGATGATCTCCACCAGGCGACGGGAGTCGGCGTCGTCGTAGATGGTGAAGGAGCCCTTGTAGCCCAGGCGGTCGCCGTGGGCGCGCAGGATCCGGACGCACGCCGAGTGGAAGGTCGAGACCCACATGCGCCCGGCCCGGGGGCCCACCAGGTCGGCCACCCGGGAGCGCATCTCGTCGGCCGCCTTGTTGGTGAAGGTGATGGCCAGGATCTGCCACGGTGCGGCGTCGCCGGTGGCGATCAGGTGGGCGATGCGGCGGGTCAACACCCGCGTCTTGCCCGACCCGGCGCCGGCCACGATCAGCAGCGGTCCACCCCGGTGGGTCACCGACGCCGCCTGCGACGGGGTCAGTCCCTCCAACAGCTCGTCGGCGCTCTGAGCCACGAAGCGGGGCGTACCGCCGAACGTCAGCTGTTCGTCGCCGGGGTGGTCGCCGGGGCCCCCGCCCCACGCGGTCATTCCCACTCGATGGTGCCGGGCGGCTTGGACGTGATGTCCAGGGCCACCCGGTTGACGCCCTCCACCTCGTTGATGATGCGCGAGCTCAGGCGCTCGAGGAGGTCGTAGGGCAGTCGCGCCCAGTCCGCCGTCATGGCGTCGTCGGAGGTGACGGCCCGGATGACCACCGGGTAGGCGTAGGTGCGGCCGTCGCCCATCACGCCCACGGTGCGCACGGCGGGTAGGACGGCGAAGCTCTGCCACAGGTCCCGATAGAGGCCGGCCTTGCGGACCTCCTCCACCACGATGGCGTCGGCCGCCCGCAGGATCGACGCCCGTTCGGGGGTCACCTCGCCCACGATGCGCACCGCCAGACCCGGACCCGGGAACGGCTGGCGCCAGACGATCTCGTGGGGCAGGCCCAGCTCCTCTCCGACGGCCCGCACCTCGTCCTTGAACAACAGCCGCAAGGGCTCGACGAGGTCGAAGGCGAGATCCTCGGGCAGTCCGCCCACGTTGTGGTGTGACTTGATGGTGGCGGCGGTGCCGGAGCCGGACTCGATCACATCGGGGTAGAGCGTGCCCTGGACCAGGTAACCGGCCGGTTCGTCATCGGCCCCCTCGTCGGGGTGTCCCTTCTCCACGACCAGGTCACGGGCGACCTCCTCGAAGATCCGGATGAACAGCTCGCCGATGATCTTGCGCTTGGTCTCGGGGTCGGTGACCCCGGCCAGGGCCTCGAAGAAGCGGTCGGCCGCCTTCACGTGCACCAGGTCGATGTGGAATTGGCGGCGGAAGGTCTCCTCCACCTGCTCGGACTCGTTGGCCCGCATCAGGCCGGTGTCGACGTAGACGCAGGTGAGCTGCTCCCCGATGGCCTTGTGCACCAGGGCGGCGGCCACGGCAGAGTCGACGCCACCGGACAGCGCACACAGCACCGGCGACGTCCCGACCTGGGCCTGCACGGCGGCCACCTGGCTCTCGATGATCGAAGTGTGGGTCCAGGAAGGAGGGCAGTGGCAGATGTCGTAGAGGAAGCGCTCCAGCAGCTCGCGCCCGTGTTCGGTGTGGACCACCTCGGGGTGGAACTGCACGCCGAAGATGCTCCGGTCGGGATCGTGGAGGGCGGCCACGGGGGCGTCGGGGCTGGAGGCGGTGGCGACGAAGCCGGGCGGTACCCCGGTGATGGCGTCGCCGTGGCTCATCCACACCTCGCACGACTCGGGCCAGTCCGAGAAGAGCGGCGAGGCGCCGGTGACGGTGAGCGGTGTCCGGCCGTACTCGCCGCGTCCCGTGCGGTCGACGACACCACCCAGTTGCCGGGCGAGGAGCTGCGCCCCGTAACAGATGCCCAGGATCGGGATGCCGAGTTCGTAGACACCGGGGTCGATCGACGGGGCCGGGGTCTCGTTGACCGACTTGGGTCCTCCCGAGAGGATGATGCCGGCGGGACGCCGGGCGGCCAGGTCGGCCGCCGAGGCGGTGTGCGGGACGATCTCGGAGTAGACGTGGGCCTCGCGGACACGCCGGGCGATCAGCTGGGCGTACTGGGCGCCGAAGTCGACGACCAGTACCGGCCCCTCGCGGGGGTCGTCACCCGGCGCGGACGGGCTCAATGGCCCATGCCGACGCCCTGCGAGCGCTGCAGGTCCTTACCCTCGGTCTGCAGGGCCGGGGCCACCATGACCTCGGCCTTCTGGAACTCCTTGACGGTCTGGTACCCGCAGGTGGCCATGGCCGTGCGCAGCGCGCCGAACAGGTTCATGCGGCCGTCGTTCTCATGGGCGGGGCCGAGCAGGATCTCCTGGAGCGTGCCGCGGGTCGTGGTCTTGACCCGTGCACCGCGGGGGAGCGTCGGATGGAACGTGGCCATGCCCCAGTGGTAGCCGCGGGCCGGGGCCTCGACGGCCGAGGAGAGGGGTGAGCCGAGCATCACGGCGTCGGCGCCGCAGGCGACGGCCTTGGCGATGTCGCCGCCCTTGGACATGCCACCGTCGGCGATGACGTGGCAGTAGACGCCGGTCTCGTCGAGGTGGCGCATGCGGGCGCCGGCCACGTCGGCGATGGCGGTCGCCTGGGGCACGCCGATGCCGAGCACGCCGCGGGTGGTGCAGGCGTTACCCGGTCCGACGCCCACCAGCACGCCGACGGCTCCGGTACGCATGAGGTGGAGGGCGGCCTGGTAGGAGGCGCAGCCGCCGACGATCACCGGGACCTCGAACTCACGGATGAACCGCTTCAGGTTGAGGGGCTCGACCGTCTTCGACACGTGCTCGGCCGACACCACCGTGCCCTGGATGACCAGGATGTCGAGCTCGGCGGCGAGCAGCGCCGGGGCGAACTGCGTGGTCTTCTGCGGAGTCACGGAGGCGGCAGTCGTGATGCCGGCGGCCTTCATCTCCTTGATCCGCTGGGTGACCAGATCGAGCTGGACCGGCTCGGCGTACATCTGCTGCATCCGGGACGTCGCCTTCTCGGCGGGAAGCTCGCGGATCTCGTCGAACAACTTCGACGGGTCCTCGTAGCGGGTCCACAGACCCTCGAGGTTGAGGACGCCGAGACCGCCGAGGCGGCCGATCTCGATGGCGGTGGAGGGGCTGACGACCCCGTCCATGGCCGAGGCCAGCAGGGGCAGCTCGAACTGGTAGGCGTCGATCTGCCACGAGATGTCGACGTCCTCGGGGTCGCGGGTCCGACGGCTGGGGACGATGGCGATGTCGTCGAACCCGTAGGCCCTGCGGCCCGACTTGAAGATGCCGATCTCTAGCTCAGCCACTGAATTGTCCTCCGGACCCTGGTTGCAGTTGGACGTACCTCCGGGGCGACGGCAGCTCCGACACTGCGCCGACCGACCTGCTCCCTACGATACCGCCTGCGCGCCGGGGCCGTATCCCGGTTCCGGGGCCCCCTGACGGGGTCCGGGCGGACTCAGTCCTGCCGGGTCGAGGCCGGACCCGGCACTCCGAGGACCAGGCAGAGCAGCTCGGTCAGGACCCGGGCGGTGGCCCCCCAGACGGTCTCGCCGGCCACGCTGAAGAACCAGACGGGGAACTCGCCACCCGGCTGGCCGTCCCGGCCGTTGCGGCCCGGCACGGCCCACAGCTCCTCGGCCCACACCCCGTCGGCCAGGAGATCGGCCAGGGCGACGTCGAAGACCCGGGCCACCTCGTCGGGCTCGGGAACGGTCACCGGGCGCTCCGCCAGCACGGCCACCACAGGGGTCATCAGGGTGTTCGACGAGACGGTGGGCATGGCGGTCAGATGGCCGACCACGGTGACCGCGGACGGATCGAGGCCCACTTCCTCCTGCGCCTCGCGACGCGCACCGTCCTCCACCCCCTCGTCGGCTTCGAGCTTGCCGCCCGGGAAAGCGACCTCCCCCTGGTGGGACCGCAGTCGCGAGGACCGAACGGTCAACAGCACTCTGGCCTCCCCCGCCTCCTCGAACAGCGCGACCAGCACGGCCGCCGGAGTGGCATCGGGGAACGCTCCGGCGAACGAGCGGGAGAACTCCGACACCTCGGCGGCGGTGCGGTCGGCGTCGTGGGTCAGGTCACGGTGGGCCACGGCATCGACGACGGCGGCCAGCGGCACGCTCGACCGCGCGGCGGGCGGCAGATGGGCCCACGGGGCGGATCCGCCGGGACGGTTACTGGGCGGCCGGGGGATGACCTGGGGCCCGGCACGGTGCTTGGGCTCATCGGTCGACATCGGGGTCGACACTAGGGGCAGCGGCCCACCGGCGGAGCGACGGAGGAGAGCCAGCGCCTGGACATCGAGTGCGATGCTACCGATCACGCCACCTCGAACTCCTGCTGGCCTCAGGGACTGTCCGACGTCGCCGGAAGTGTGACGTCACCGGCGTTCGCGGTTCGCGAACCACGAGGCTCTCGTACGAAGCAGGCCTCTCGCATCGTTTCGCCACACGCGGATCCGATTGGCGGAGACTTCGGTCCCAGAGCCGGCCATCGTGGCCGGAGGTGTCAGACTGAGAGTTCATGGGCCTCGTCGCGATCGACTGGGTGGTCGCCTCTTCCCTGGCGACCGCGGTGGGAACGCTCGTCCTGGCGGTAGCAACGTTCTCGGCGGTGCGATCTTCGAACAGGTCGGCGCGCATAGCGGAGATGGCGTTGCAGGAACAACGACGTCCCCTCCTTGCACCGTCACGTCTGGAGGATGCCGACCAGAAGATCATGTTCATGGAAGGGCACTGGTTACATGCTTCGGGCGGCCGAGCTGGTGCCGAGCACATCGATGGCGCGGCATACCTCGCGATCAGCTTGAGAAACGTAGGAAGCGGAATCGCCGTCTGCCAGGGTTGGGTGGCAAGACCGGATCTGTCCCTGAACTACCCCTCTCATGCCCCTTTGGAGGAGTTCCACCTCCAGTCGCGGGACCTCTATGTCCCGGCCGGTGACATCGGCATGTGGCAAGGAGCGTTGCGCAATCCCGATGATCCGGTGCGCGCCCAGGTCGTCGAGGCGATCGAGACAGCTCTCCCGTTCACGGTGGAATTGCTGTACTCCGACCAAGTGGGCCTCCAGCGAACGATCTCTCGATTCGGGCTGACCCCGGCGGGAAGCACGTGGCTCGTCAGCCTGAATCGGCACTGGTACCTGGATTGGGAAGGCCCACGACCGGAGAGCGTCGCACTCGCCGCCATGGAGTCCATACGCCATGATCGAGACGCGGCTGTCGAGCGGAGGGCTGCGGACACCTCTACGTCGCCGGACGGTATGGGGTCGGGCCAATCGGGAGACACCGCTTCCGGCGCTGAGGACGGATGGCACCTGAATCAGTAGCGCGTGGTCGACTTCACTTCCGATCGGATTGCGCTTCGAGTGTTTCGTGGAGTTTGTCCGTCTCGGGACGTGACACGGTCGACTGATCGTGGACACTTCGATTGAGCCTTTCCATCACGCCTGTCACCGCTCTTCCGATGGTGCTGTGTGGTGGATGCGGAAGGGTACTGGCATGAGCAACCGCGTTCTCCACTTCATCGCTCAATTCGGTGACCTCCGGTCCGTCCAACTGACGGAACAGGGGAAACAGCGTCTCGTCTTCGTGATCCAACTGCATTCGGATCGAGTCCACCAGCCGGTCGAGCAGGGATTCGAATCCTTCGGGGTCGCTGGCGTGGACGTTTGACGGCTTCACGTTCTGCGTCCGGTCTCGCACGTCACCCAGTAGTTCCCGGATGGTCGACTGATCGGAGTCAGCCCGATCGAGTTCCACCCAGTCCGCCCTGATCTTCCGCAAGTTCGGATAGACAGCTCTGTCAAGGACGTCTTCATATCTGGCCAACGAGCCCACGAGCTCGATGGCCAGTTCGGCCCGTGGCGTGAGGTCGCGCTCTTCGTCAAGCGCATCAATGATCGCGAGGAGCTCGTTCCGATTCTCGGTCAGAGGCCCGAGTGATGCGGGCAGATCCATTACGAACGCCCCTCGGACTCGGAAATCGCTGTCGTCACAGTGTGACTGAAGATGTTCATCAGGGGGTATCCGAGACGGAACGCTGATCGGATGTGCCAATTCATGCCCCGGTGGTTCCTGTGGGGCTGGCGCGTGCTCGCAGGTGTCACTGCGAGGCCAACCTCGATGCCCTCGGGGACTGCGGTCCCAAAACTTCTTTCCGGGTAGCCGAGTACCCGCCCACTGATCGTCGGGAGCGGGGCCGGACGAGGAAACCGTGTGGGATACATTTGGTGCGAGTTGTTCAACCGGTTCGGAGGATCTACGCGGTCATGGGCGAAGAACCACGAGCAGAGGCGCTCCCCTATCCATTGGGTGCGAGCCACGAGGGCCCGCCCCATGCCATCGTTCCCGCCAACACCCGCTACTTCGAGGCGGGACCGGTGACCATCGGGTTGGAGTACCGGGTGGTGAACGATGCGATTCGCGCTGCCCGTTCCGGGAACCTGGCGGAGTGGACACCTCTGGGGACTGAATTCGAGGGCTATTCGATCCATGTCATCGAATCGGCCACGGGGATCGAGCGCCTGAGGTTCGACCTCTTTCCGGGTCAGTGGCACTACCACTACCTCCGGCCGCCGCACGACAACATCCGTGTCGGGTACGACGAGGCGGCGTTCGGTTCGATGTCCGACTGGTCGTTGCGATGCCTGACCACTCGGATGCCCGAGATGCTCGCCACCGCTGGAGCGGGCAACCTCGGGAACGACAGTGACCCGGAAGACATGCGCGCGATCGTTGCCGAACTAACGAGCATCATGGGCTCCGGCGCGATGCGCCTGGGTTGACGTCCTCCTCGATGCGTCGACCGATCGACGCCGACGAGAGTCCAGACTGCGTGCATCAGGCGTCGAGTCGATGTCGTCCCCCTCCTCCATCAGCCACGGCCATCTCGAACTTCAGCCTGGTGCGGACCGACCCATCGGTCGATCGCCGGCAACCGGTGATCAGTGGGGTACTCGACACCGGAACGCCGGTGGATTCGTTCCGTCACGGGACATGCGCCACGAAACCCGCGACGGCCCTGCGACCGAGCCCCGAGACCTCGTGGGATTGCCCAGTGGAGTCCTCGTGACGGTGGCTGCCACCCTACGCTGTGCATCCATGGACTCTCCGCTGACCGAGATCTCCGATGGGGACACGACGTGGAGGTTCGACACCTCGTTCCTCACCTCGAACTGGACCTGCATCTGGGGTAAGGGGTGCCAGGGGATCCTGCCTCACCCAGCAGCTGAACTCGGCCAAGGATGCTGCTCGGTCGGTGCCGAGCTCGACGGAGAGGACGAGGCGCGACGGATTGGCGCTCTGGCGGACACACTGGACCCATCTCGCTTCCAGCACCACGCCACGGCGGCCGAAGGTGGTGTCTTCGGCGATGCCACCCGCAGCAGCACTCGCGTGGTCGACGGGGCCTGTATCTTCTTCAACCGGCCGGGATTCAGCGGGGGAACCGGTTGCGCTCTACACCTATCGGCCCTTGATTCTGGCGAGTCACCCATCGATTACAAGCCGTCGGTCTGCTGGCAGTTGCCGATCAGAGTCGACTGGGAACCAGGGGACGACGGGACCGAGATCGCTACAGTTCGGGGCTGGACCAGGCGCGACTGGGGAGCCGAGGGGGCCACCATGGCCTGGTGCTGCACCGAAGGCACCCAGGCCTACGTGGGTGATCGGCCCGTAGTCGAGTCGATGGCCGATGAGCTCGACGCCATCGTGGGTACTGCGGTGTACGTCGAACTTCGCCGTCGCCTCGATCATTGACGACTCGCCTCAGCCCGGTGCGGACCGCACGGGGCCCCACCTGCGCACAGCGTGGGTCGGCGACCGTCCTGCTCGCCGTTCGCCGACCCCATGAGCACGCCCTTCGGTGGTCGTGATGACGTGTGTTCCGACCGGCCCAAATCCAGCGGCGGGTAGAGTTTGCAGTGGTCACCAAGTTGAGGAGCGACAATGGACGTTGCACGGGCCAAGGAGCTGCTCCGGGCAGACCGCCAGAGGACGAACGACCTGTTGGCGGACATGGCGGGAAGAGATCAGGCTGACCGCGAAGCTGCCAATCAGCCGGGCGACATGTTCGATTCGGCAGAGCCCCTGACCGGTGAGGGTACCGACGAGTCCGTACTAGTGGAGCTCCAGGCGCACCTCGCCGCAATCGGTCGTGCCGAAGAGCGCATCGAGGCGGGCACGTTCGGGTACTCGATCCAGAGCGGGGTGGCGATTCCCGATGAGCGCCTGGAAGCAGATCCCTCCGCCGAGCTCACGGTCGAGGAGGCTGAGCGAGCCGGCATCACCCCGATCTGACCTGGGCGTCACCCGCGATCACGGATGTCGGGTATCAGGCCCTATCCGATCGTGTGACGCTCGAACGTTCGCCCCAGCTCGAGCGCCGGGTGGATCATGGTGACGAAGGCGGAGTCACCCACGGGCCGATACCGCCGACACGCGTGATCGAGTAGCGCACGAGGAAACCCGGCGGTGCCTCCTCCGGCTCGGACACTTCGGCGCCCGGTTCCACGTACACCTTGGCGTGTCTGTTCATCAGCTCCCAGATGCGGTCACTGGGCTCCACCGCCGCACGTGCGTAGACCACGGCATACGGGTCGATCCAGTTCCCGGGCTCCCGTGGCCCGTCGAACGACAGTGCGACCCGGGGGTCCCGTCTGATGTTCCTCAGTTTGACGTTCTCCCGCATGTGGGTGCTGACCAATTCGTCTCCGTCCAGACCGATCCAGATGACGGTGACCTGAGGGCTTCCGTCGGGGTTGACCGTGCTGAGATGGGCCATCGGCCCGGACTCGATCAGCGCACGCAGTTCCGGTGTGATCGCGGCCCCGTTCTGCGCGTCATCCCGTTCTGGACGACCTGGCATGTCCGGCTCCTCCTGTGCCGTGTCGCTCACTGGTCGTCCTCGCCGGAGACGACAGCCGGATGACCGGTCTTCCAGATGTTGCGGAGTCCGAATCGCTGGAACCGCCAGCCGGCGCCCGTCTGGACGGCATCGGCGTCGATGACGTTGGCGGCGATCAACGGGTCACGCGGGTGCTCGCCGGGGTGCACATGGACGGCCAGTAGTCGGGCGGTCAGATGGGCGTGTTCCGGTCCGAACTCGATGAGGTGGTTCGTGCTGAGGTGCAGCGTGCGATCCCAGTGGGCCCGGACGAGCTGGTGCGCGGCGGCGACCTCCTGGACTCCGTGGAGGTCAGCGACCTCGTGCTCCAGCCGCACGTCCTCCGTGAACAGAGAACGCGCCCACTCCTCGTCGAAGGTGACGGGCTCATCGAGCGTGTGGACGTAGTGGTCGACGAGCGCAACCACCCGCTGACGGTCGAGGAGTTCACGAAGTTCCTGCTGCTCTCGTTGGTCGATCATCAACAATCCTCCCGTGGGGTTCGAAGGTCGGTCCGGGTGCAAACGGAACGCTCGCCCCGCATAGACTATACGGAACGTACGCCCCGTTTATTCGTCATGTGGGAGTGTGTCGGATGGCTCGATCCGAATCCCCAGCTGCTGCGGAGCCCTCGACCCTCGTCGGTCGTGCGCGGGCCCGCCCGCTGCGAGCCGACGCGCAGCGCAACCGGGATCGGGTCCTCGTTGCCGCCCGCGCAGCATTTGCGGCCGAGGGCTCCGATGCGTCGCTCGACGAGATCGCCCGTGAAGCGGGCGTCGGTGCGGGAACGGTCTACCGACACTTCGCCACGAAAGAGGCGCTGTTCGAGGCCGTCGTCCTGGATCGGATGGCCGAGTTGGCCCGGCAAGGTCACGAACGGCTCGACGCTTCCGAACCGGGCCCCGCCTTCCTGTCGTTCGTGGCGCTCCTGGCCCGCGAGGCTGCCCAGAAGCGTGACATCGTCGAGACGTTCAGTTCGGACGGACTCCGCCTCACCATCGGGTCGGCCCCGGTCTTCCTCGCGTTGGTCGAGAGTCTGGACGAACTCCTCCAGCGGGCCCAGGAGGCCGGTGCCGTCCGGATGGACGTCGGTGTCGACGACGTCATGGCTCTCCTGACCGGATCTGCCTTTGCGATGTGTCATGCGGCGGCGGACGATGAGCAGGCCGATCGGATCCTCGCCGTCCTCTGCGACGGCCTGCGGGCCGATCCTGGTGGCCGGTAGCGCCACACCCGAGCCGGCCCCGGTGGCCCATCGGCTGGTCGACGAACGGCGGCTCATGGCGCCCTCCGTGGCGAACGGCGTCGGACCCGCCGCGTTTCCGGGCCGGGGTCGACCCGTGCCGCTCAGGTACTCCATCCGCACCACCTGCGGTCACTGCGGCGGCGGGCCTGGTCGTCACATTTCCGGTGTGCTCTGCGTCAATAGTGTGTGAGGCAGATGGACGGGACGGAATTCGACATCGAGCGGCCCAGGCTGATGGCCCTGGCCACGCGGATCCTCGGATCGGACGCCGATGCGGACGATGTCCTCCAGGAGGCCTGGCTTCGGCTCTCGGGCACCGGCACGATCGACGACCTCCCTGCCTGGCTCACGACCGTCGTGACGCGGCTCTGCCTCGACCATCTGCGTAGACGACGCACCAGGTCGGCGATCGAGCCCGGCCTCCCCGGCGAACATGGCGCCGTGGACCTCGAGGCCGACGTGCTGCTCGCCGAGAGGACGGGCGACGCGCTGCACGTGGTCCTCGAAGCCTTGGCGCCTGCTGAACGAGCGGCATTCGTACTGCACGACGTCTTCGGCTATCCGTTCGACGAGATCGCCACCATGATGGGTCGCTCGGCTGCAGCCGTACGCCAGATGGCCAGCCGGGCGCGACGGAAGCTGCAGGGCTCGCCGGAGACCCCTGCGTCCGTCGCCACCCGCGTCGAGAACGAGCGCATCGTCGACGCATTCCTGACCGCCGCGCGCGGCGGTGACCTCGCCACCTTGCTGTCGCTACTCGCACCCGACGTCATCATGCGTGCCGACCCGGTCGGGCAGTCCATGGGCACCGAACCCACCTACGAGGGTCCCGAGGCTGTGGCTGGCCGATTCAACGGCTCACGTGGGGCGCTGCCGGTGACCATCGACGGCGAACTGGGTGCCGCGTGGATCCAGGCCGGCTCGCCCAGGGTGGCATTCGTCTTCCACCTCGACGAGACGGGACGGATCAACGAAGTCGAGCTGATCGCCGACCCGGACGTGCTCGCGACCCTGGACATCGTCCGTGTGCGCGGGGCGTCGAAGGACTGAGGGGCGTGGGAGCGTTGGACATCCGATTGACAGCGGTGCGCCGCGGAAGGAAGTGTCATCCATGAAGACCATGACGTGCGGGCAGCTTGGAGGGCCGTGCGACGCACGCCACCAGGGGACGACGGCCGACGAGGTCATCAAGGCCCAGGACCGGCACCTGAAGGAGACCGTCGCCGGCGGTGACGCGACCCACGAACGTGCCTTGAAGGAGATGCGGGGACGATGGAAGAACCCCATCAAGGGAATGGGTTGGTATCGGCAGGCCAAGCGCGACTTCGCCGCGCTTCCCGAGGACTGATCCGCCGGTGAGCTATGCCGTCGATTTCGTCGAGGTGTCCACCGTCGGCCTGGAGTCGTCGCCCGTCGTGGATGCGCTGGCCGGCCTGCGAGCCAACGAGGCTCGCTACTTCAAGAACAAGTACGACCACGTCTTCACGGTAGAGCCCGCCGCCAAGGGCAAGAAGGACATCGAACTCGTCCGGCGCATCCTCGCCGAGGAACGGGGCATCGTCATCGCGTCGACCCCGCTCGAGGCGACGACGTTCCAGGTCGAGAACATCCGCTGGACCTACGTGTTCTACGAGAGCGGTCTGTCGATCAACGTCCTCTACACCCTCGACGGTCCGAACCCGAAACGGGCCGTCGGGTTCAAGCTGTCCGAGGGCATGGACATCCCGGCCGAGCTGGACTCGTTCAAGTTCGCCCGACAGAAGTCGAAACTCGCAGGAACCATCCGGGGCTCCTACTTCGTGATCAAGGGCGAGTACTGACCCCGGGGGCACGCCGACCCTCGCACTCGCGCCACCGCCCCACTCCGATCACCACTCCTGGCTGATGTCCGACGGAGCTCATCCACTGCGGCTGACCGCCCCGCGCACCGCCGCATGACCCGACCCTTCAGACCCCGTCGTGTCGTCGCCGACGATCCTTCGACCTGATGCCACGACACGGAAGAGTCGGCGGCACGCGACGGAGGCCGGGCCCGTGGCCCGGCCTCCGATCACACTGATGTTGCCGCCAGAGCGGCGTGCCGACTGAGACGTCCGGTCGGCGGCGTGACTACATCATCCCGCCCATGCCACCCATACCGCCCATGCCGCCGCCCATGGCCGCAGCCGCGGCCGCAGCTGCGGCCGGGTCGGCCTTCTCGGGCTTGTCGGCCACGAGCGCCTCGGTGGTGAGGAGCAGTCCGGCGATGGAGGCGGCGTTCTGCAGTGCGGAACGGGTCACCTTGGCGGGGTCGATGACGCCGGCCTTGACCAGGTCCTCGAGCTCACCGGTGGCGGCATTGAGACCGACGTGGCCCTTCTTGCCCTCCACCTCCTTCACGTACACCGTGCCCTCCAGGCCGGCGTTGTTGGCGATGGCCTCCAACGGGGCGGCCAGGGCCTTCAGCACGATGGTGGCGCCGGTGGCCTCGTCCCCCTCGAGGGAGTCGATGACCGTCTGCACGGCGGCACGCGAGCGGACCAGTGCGGTACCGCCACCGGCCACGATGCCCTCTTCGACGGCGGCCCGGGTGGCCGACAGTGCATCCTCGATGCGGTGCTTCTTCTCCTTGAGCTCCACCTCGGTGGCGGCGCCGACCTTGACGACGGCCACGCCGCCCGCCAGCTTGGCCAGCCGCTCCTGCAGCTTCTCGCGGTCCCAGTCGGAGTCGGTCTCGTCGATCTCGCGCTTGATCTGGGCGATCCGACCCTTCACGTCGTCGCCGGATCCGGCACCCTCGACGATGGTCGTGTTGTCCTTGGTCACGATGACCCGACGGGCGCTGCCCAGCAGGTCGATGGTGGTGGTCTCGAGCTTGAGGCCGATCTCCTCGGAGATCACCTGGGCACCCGACAGCACGGCCATGTCCTGCAGCATCGCCTTGCGGCGCTCACCGAAGCCGGGGGCCTTGACGGCCACGGAGGTGAAGGTGCCGCGGATCTTGTTGACCACCAGGGTGGCCAGGGCCTCACCTTCGACGTCCTCGGCGATGATCAGCAGGGGCTTGCCCGTCTGCATGACCTTCTCGAGCACGGGCACGAGGTCGTGGACGGCGCTGATCTTGCCGTTGACGAAGATGATGAGCGGGTCGTCGAGCACGGCTTCCTGGCGCTCGGCGTCGGTCACGAAGTACGGGGACAGGTAGCCCTTGTCGAACTGCATGCCCTCGGTGAACTCGAGCTCGATGCCGAAGGTGTTGGACTCCTCGACGGTCACGGTGCCGTCCTTGC
>Ga0302279_10002267_pt1 | contig 25942 bp, 21 predicted proteins | sample III_Bog_N3_3_FD_194541 | JGI IMG/M metagenome (GOLD analysis project Ga0302279, IMG submission 194541) | Peat permafrost microbial communities from Stordalen Mire near Abisko, Sweden - III_Bog_N3_3 | ecosystem: Environmental > Terrestrial > Soil > Wetlands > Peat | place: Sweden: Abisko... | reverse complement strand
ATCAGCAAAACACGCGGCGACAGCGAACGGCGGGGGGCTTCACGGCGGCCCTGCTGCTTGCCTCCGGATTCGTTCACGCGGCACAGGTCAGGGCATCGGCGCCGACGGCGGAGATGATGGCGCCGATCGACGGCATCGTGGCATTCATGACGCAGCTGCCGCCAGCCGCGCACGCCGACGTTTTCGTGGGCGGCGCCGACCTCGTGATCGTGGAGAATTTCCCGCCCTACCTGTTTCGCGGCGCCGGCGCCGCAGCACTATGGGAACAGGGTTTCCGCCAGCACATAGCTGCAGAGGAGGACAGCGGGCTCGCCGTGAAATTCGGTCCGGCCCGGGACTTCAGCATCACGGGCGACAGGGCTTATTTCTGCCTGCCGACGACCTGGACGGGTCTGACCCACGGGCGACCTTTCGAGGAACACGGTGCCTGGGCCTTCGTCGTGCAACACGGCGCCCACGGCTGGCGCATCCTCGCCTACGGGTGGGGCGAGACCGCGCACGCGGAACCGGCCCCTTAACCGCAGCTCAACGCCCGCGGTTTGTGTGACGCCGGTCGCACTTCAAGCCTTTGACCCCTGCCTTTGGCTGCGCCCCCGCGCCGTCGCGCCGATAGTTGTGACTACGGCGTAGAAGCGCTTGGCCGAGCGCTGTCAGGATGCGCGTTATCGATGAACCACAACACCACCGCGACCCTGACGTCCCTGCGGGCAGCTGGCCGGCGCCAGGCCCTGTGGGAGTCCCTGAGCCTCTCGCTCGGGGCGCTCATCGTGCTCGGCGCCGGTGTCCTCGGCCTGTGGGCAACCTCCACGCATTCCATCCGGCAGAACTACCGCGACTACCTCGTCGGGCTCGCCGAATCAGCGGCCACGGTCGTCGATGCGCCGCTGCACGAACGGATACGCCGGCCGGAACAGCGTAACGATACGGATTACACGCGCGCCGTCGCGCCCCTGCGTCGCATGCGCGCAGCGCTGCCGGACGTGCACTACATCTTCACGGTGATACGCGACGGCGACCGGATCCGCTTCGTGCTGGACTCCGGGGATCCGGCCGGAGTGAACGGGGCGAAAGTCGACGATCAGGCCGGGGTACTGGACGTTTATGAGGGACCGCATCCCGCCTTGTGGGAAGCGCTCGGCCGCGGCGGCCTGCGCGGACGTCCCGCGGCCAACGATGAGCCGGTCCAGGACAAATGGGGCATGTTCATGACCGGAGCTGCGCCGCTGTACGACGCCGACGGTCGCCAGATCGGTGCGGTCGGCGTCGACGTCGATGCGAGTGTCTATGTGGCGCGCCTCGCCACAGCGCGCAACTGGGCCCTGTTCGGGCTGATTCCGGGCTGTCTGCTGGTCGCCGTGCTGGGTGCCGCGTTCTTCCGGATCCGGCTGCGGGGCCTGCGGGACGCGCAGGCTGCGCTGGACAGCGCCGGGAAGGCGGAGCATGCGGCCGAGGTGCTGGCTGCGGAACGCCAGCGCCTTAGCGCAGTGATCGAAGGCACCGGCGTGGGCATCTGGGAATGGGACATCGTCACCGACATCCAGACGGTGGACCAGCGCTGGGCCGATATGATCGGCTACCGGGCGGAGGACCTCGCGCCGCTGACGACGCGGAAATGGGAAGCGATGGTTCATCCCGACGACCTGCCGGCGATGCTGCAGGCGGTCGAGGTCTGTTTCGCGGACCCGGACGCCACCTTCGAGGTCGAATTCCGGCTGCGCCATGCAGAGGGGCACTGGATCTGGATCCTCGCGCACGCCAAGATCCTCGAATGGGACGGTCCTGCCCGGCCGCTGCGCATGGCGGGTATCCACCTCGACGTCACCGCACACAAGACGGTCGAGCTGTCGCTGCAGGCCAGCGAAGTCAAATTCCGCTCGCTGTTCGAGCTGTCCCCGGTCGGCATTGCGCTGGTGGACCTGCAGTCGGGCCGCTTCGTGCAGGTCAACGACGCGATGATCGCCCCCTCCGGGTACAGCCGCGAGGAGTTGCTGCAGATGACGGTTGCGGACATCGCCCTCGACGACGCAGGGGCCGAAGATCCCGGGCAGAGGCAGGCGCTGCGCAATGCGGGGCGTTACGGACCCTATGAGCAGCAGTATCGGCGCAGGGACGGCAGCAGCTATTCCGTGCTCGTCTCCGGCATCCGGATGCAGGACGCGGCGGGTCGCGATGTCGTCTGGTCCATCGTCCAGGACATCTCCCAGCGCAAGGCCATGGAAATGGAACTGGCCGATGCCGCGCAGCGCGACAAGCTGACCGGGCTCGCAAACCGCGCGCTGTTCATGGAGCGCCTGCAGGGTGCCGTCGAACGGGTGCGCAGCGGAGAGCAGGCGCTGTTCGCGGTGTTCTTCCTCGACTTCGACCGCTTCAAGCTGATCAACGACACGCTCGGCCACGAGGCGGGCGACGAGCTGCTGCGCCAGATTGGCCGGCGTCTGCGGCGCGCGCTGCGCGCGGGGGACACGCACCCGTCCTACGCCGATACGATCAGCCAGGACCAGGGGCACAACATCGTGGCGCGCTTCGGCGGCGATGAATTCCTGATCCTGATCAACGACCTGAAGAGCTGCGAGGACGCCGATGCGGTGGCGGCCCGGCTGCTCGCGGTACTCGCGCCCGCGTACAACATCCTCGGCAGCGAGCTGCGTTCGACCGCGAGCATAGGCATCGTCACCAGCGACCGGAGCCAGGCGAGCGCCGAGGACGTGCTGCGCAACGCCGACGTCGCGATGTACGAGGCCAAGCGCTCCGGGCGGGCCTGTTCCGTGCTGTTCAACGAGACCATGCACACGCGGATCGCGCGCCACGTCGCGCTCGAGACCAGCCTCCTAAAGGCAATCGGCACGGACCAGCTGAGTCTGGAGTTCCAGCCGATCGTCGAGATCGACAGCGGGCGGATGGTCTCCGCGGAAGCGCTGCTGCGCTGGACCCATCCGCTGCTGGGCCAGATTTCGCCCTCGGAATTCATCCCGATCGCGGAGGAATCCGGACTGATCGCGCAGCTCGGACAATGGGTGCTGCGGGAAGCCTGTCGCGCCATGGTGGCGTGGCGGCGGCAGGACCCGCAGCGCGCGCCGCAGACCGTCAGCGTCAACATCTCGCGCACCGAGCTCGCGCTCGGCAGCGCGCTGCTCGGACAGCTGCTCGGTACGCTCAGGGAGGCGGGACTGCCGCCGGAATGCCTGCAGCTGGAAGTCACCGAGCGTGAGGTGGCGCGCAACCCGGCGGCATCCAACGAACTGATGCAGCAGCTGCGGCTGCATGGCGTGCAGATCGCGATGGACGACTTCGGTACGGGCACCTCTTCGCTGCGCTCGCTGCGCGAGTATCCGTTCAGCACCATCAAGATCGACCGCTCGTTCGTCATGGACCTGAACACCGGCGGCGACGTCCTGGCGGTCATGCAGGCGACGATCGGGTTGATCGGCAACCTCGGCATGAACAGCCTGGCCGAGGGCGTCGAGGAACAGGTCCAGCTGAATGCCCTGCGCTCGCTGGGTTGCCGCTTCGCGCAGGGCTATTTGTTCAGCCGTCCCGTTCCCGCGGACCGGCTGCTCGGCGCGCTCGACTCGCGCAAGGACCTGCGGGTGGTGCAGAGCGCCTGAACGTCAGGCGCATCGCAGGCGGTTTCGGGTAAACTGCCGACCCCGTGAAAACCCTCATCGAAAACCTGCTGCGCCAGGCCCTGGACGCCCTGCCGCCGGACCTGGTCGACCCCGCTGCGCGCAGTGTCAGCCCGGAGGTCGAGCGCACGCGCGATGCAGCCCATGGCGACTACGCATCGAACCTCGCCATGCGCCTCGCAAAGGCGGCCCGTCGCAGCCCGCGCGAGCTCGCCGCGGCGCTGATCGCCGCCCTCCCGCCGCACGCCGCGATCGCGAAGGTCGAGGTTGCCGGGGCCGGCTTCATCAACTTCTTCGTGCGCGAAGACGCGCTGCATGCACAGATCGCGGCGATCCTCGCGCAGGGGGCGGCCTACGGCCGTTCGAATTCAGGCGCCGGCACCCGGCTGATGGTCGAGTTCGTCTCGGCGAACCCTACGGGTCCGCTGCACGTCGGCCATGGCCGCCACGCAGCCTACGGCGCGACGCTGGCGAACCTGCTGGAAGCCGTGGGCTACGACGTTCGGCGCGAGTACTACATCAACGACGCCGGCCGGCAGATGGAAATTCTCGCCGTGAGTACCTGGCTGCGCTACCTCGAACTGCGCGGCGAAAGCTTCGCGTTTCCGGCCAACGGCTACCGCGGCGATTACATCGTCTCGATCGCGCGCCGCCTCGAGGCCGTGGCCGGCGCGACGCTGCATCGTCCCGCAGCGGAAGTGTTTGCCGGCCTGCCGCCCGACGAGCCGCAGGGCGGCGACAAGGACGCGTACATCGATGCGCTGATCGTGCGTGCGCGCACCCTGCTGGGCGCCGACGGCGTCCGCCGCTGCCTCGACGTCGCGCTGGACGACATCCTCGGCGACATACGCGACGACCTGGCCGAGTTCGGCGTCCGCTTCGATACCTGGTTCTCGGAACGCAGCCTTGCGGAGGACGGCTCGATCGACCGCGCCCTCGCCGCGCTGGAACAGGCCGGCCACGCCTACCGCAGGGACGGTGCCCTGTGGTTCCGCAGCACCGCCTTCGGCGACGAGAAGGACCGGGTGCTGGTGCGGGAAAACGGTGCGCGCACCTACTTCGCACCCGACATTGCCTACGTCCTCAACAAGCTGCAGCGGGGCTTCCAGCACCTGCTGTACGTCTGGGGCGCGGACCATCACGGCTATATCGCGCGGCTGCGTGCCGCCCTGGTCGCGCTCGGCGGCCCGGCCGAGTGCTTCGAAGTGCGCCTGGTGCAGTTCGTGTCGCTGTTCCGCGGCGGCGAGAAGGCGCAGATGTCGACCCGGTCGGGCGAGTTCGTCACGCTGCGGGACCTGCGTCGCGAGGTCGGCAACGACGCCGCGCGCCTGTTCTACGTGATGCGCAGCAATGACCAGCATCTGGATTTCGACCTCGAGCTCGCGACCGCGCGCAGCAACGACAACCCGGTCTACTACATCCAGTACGCGCACGCGCGCGTAGCGAGCGTCCTGCGCCAGCTGCAGGAGCGCGGCCTCGCCGCGGACGTGGCCCATGGCATCGCCAGCCTCGGGCTGCTTGACTCGCCGCAGGAACAGGAACTGCAGAAGCGGCTGACGGCCTACCCCGAGATCGTCCTGGCCGCAGCGCTGCAGCGGGCGCCGCACATGCTCGTGCATTACCTGCGTGAACTCGCGAACGACTTCCACGCCTTCTACAGCGCGCACCAGTTCATCGTCGCGGAGTCGGCCGTGCGTGACGCACGCATCGCTCTGGCGCTCGCCGCGCAGACGGTCATCCGCAACGGGCTCGGGTTGCTCGGCGTCTCCGCGCCGGACACGATGTAACCCGGGCCGTCGATGGCGCGCGACTACAAGGCGCGAAAGCGCAAGTCAACCGGCTTCTCGGGCTGGATGGGCTTCGGCGGCGGCCTCGTCGTCGGGCTCGCGGTCGCGACAGGCGTCTACGTCCACGATCATCGCGGCGATGCGCCGGCGGCGCCCGTCGTCAAGGCAGCGAAGAAAAAGGGTCACGGTAGCGACCCGCAGGATGCCGGGGGCGGCGACACGGGCGTCGCAGATGCGCCGCCGAAGACCTACGACTTCTACAACATGCTGCCGAAATTCGAGGTCATCGTTCCGGAAAAGGACAAGGACGTGAAGCCGGACCTGCGCGCCGCGCCCGAGACGCGACGCGGCACCTATGTGCTGCAGGCGGGCACCTACAAGCTGTTTGCCGACGCCGACCGCGTGCGTGCCCAGCTCGCACTGCAGGGCGTCGAATCCCACGTCGAGAAAGTATCGGTGGACAGCAACTCCTGGCTGCGCATCCGCATCGGGCCGATAACCAGCCTGGGCGAGCTGAACCGGCTGCGGCAGGTGTTGCGCAAGGCCGACCTCGACGTGCTGGTGATCCGCGTCGGCGACTGAACTCCCGGGTCGTGTGCCGCCGCCGGCGGCACACCGCGTCAGTCGTCGCCGAGCTGCCGGAAGTCCACGCCGAGCGCGCGCAGCTTGCGGTACAGGTGCGTGCGCTCCATGCCGACGCGCTTGGCGAGCTGTCCGACCTTGCCGTTGCAGAGCTGCAGCTGTTGCTGCAGGTAGGCGCGCTCGAAGTGCTCGCGCGCCTCGCGCAGCGGCAGAGCCAGCAGGTCCTGCTTGACCAGCGGCTCATCGGCCGCGGACTTCTCCGCGAGTTCCCGCTCCACCTCCTCGAGCCGTATCTCCTCGCCGACGCCGAAGATCAGCAGGCGCTGCACGAGGCTCTTCAGTTCACTGATGTTGCCCGGCCACGGATAGTTGCGCAGCCGGTTCTGCGCCGCGACGCTGAAGCGGCGCAGCGGCAGATGCTGGTCGTCGACGAAGCGATCGACGTAGTAGCGCAACAGGTCCGGCACGTCCTCGGCATACTCGCGCAGCGGCGGCACCCGCAGCGTGATCACGCCGAGATGGGCGAGCAGGTCGCGACGGAAGGCGCCGGAGTTCGCATGGGTCTCGAAACCCTCCCGCGCCGAACTGACCCAGCGCACGTCGAGCGGGATCTTCTCGTGGCCGCCGACGCGGCTGAAGGAATTCTGTTCGAGCGCGCCCACCAGCAGGCGCTGCGCCTCCGCACCGAGATCCTCGAGACCGCTGAGGAACAGCGTGCCGCCCGCGGCCAGATCGAAGGCGCCCGGCTCGACGCGCCCGCCCGCTTCCGTGCCGCACAGCACCGCAGCGGCGTCCGCACCGATGCCGGCGGAGATCAGCGGATGAAATGGCTGCGCAGCGCGCTGGCTGACAGCATGCAGGTAGCGCGCGTAGGACTCGCGGCCGGATCCGGGCTCGCCGGTCAGCAGCACGGGTGAGGAACTCGGCGCGACCTGTTGCAGCCGGTCGCGCAGCGCGTGGGTCGCCTTGCCCTTGCCGATTGGCGCCGGGTACGCACCGCCCTGGATGCGTGCCGCGGCCCGCTGCCGCCTGCCCGCCTCCAGCGCACGCTCGACGGTGCGCAGCAGCTTGGTCAGCGACAGCGGCTTCTCGACGAAGTCGAAGGCTCCGAGCCGGGTGGCCTCGACCGCAGTCTCGACCGTGCCGTGGCCGGACATCATGACGACCGCGCAGTCCAGGCGCTGGTTCTGCGACCATTCGCGCAGCAGCGAAATGCCGTCCATGTCCGGCATCCAGATGTCGAGCAGGACCAGGTCCGGCGCGCTGCGGGCGCGCGAGGCGCGTGCTTCGGCGGCGTTCGCCGCCGTGTCGACCTCGTAGCCTTCCTCCGAGAGGATTTCCTGCAGCAACTCGCGGATATCGGACTCATCGTCGACAACCAGTACTCTTGCAGCCGTCATACGCGCTCTCTCCTCTGTTCCAGTCTACGCGGCTCCCGGCCGGCCGGGATGCGTTCGTTGCCGCCCAGCGGCAGGATGATGCGCACGCGCGCCCCGCCCGAGCGTGGATTATCCGCCTCTATGCGTCCGCCGTGTTCCTCGACGATCTTCTTGACGATCGCGAGACCGAGGCCGGTGCCTTTCGGCTTGCTGGTGACGTAGGGATCGAACACGGTGCCGATCAGGTCGCGCTGGAAGCCGGGGCCGTTGTCGCTGACCTGGATCTGCGCCGTGGCCGTCCCCCCGTCGCTTGTCGACCGGGTTTCGATGTCGATGCGCGCCGCGGGCCTGCCCTCGAGGGCCTCGAACGAGTTCGTGATCAGGTTGCCGAGGATCTGCCGGATGCGCACGCGGTCGGCCCAGATCTCGGGCAGGTCGGGGTCCAGTTCCAGCCGGATGTCCGCCGTCGGCGCCTGGGCACGGTACAGGTCGACCACTTCGACGATCAGCTGGTTGATGTCGAAATGGCTGACATTCATGTCCGGTGCGCGGGCATACTCGCTGAACGCGTTGACCATCTGCTTCATCGCGTCGACCTGCGCGACGATCGTATGGGTCGCCCGCTCCAGAACCTGTGCATCCTGGGCGTTCATGCTGCCGAGGAACTTGCGGCGCATGCGCTCGGCGGACAGCTGGATCGGCGTCAGCGGATTCTTGATCTCGTGCGCGAGGCGCCGCGCCACCTCGCCCCAGGCCGCATCTCGCTGTGCCTGCAGCAGCGTCGTGATGTCGTCGAACACCAGCACGACCCCGGGCTCGCCGCCGGAATCGGATGGCAGCGCTGTGCATGCGCACATCAGCACGCAGCGCCCGGCTTCGGACTGCAGCTCGATCTGCTCGCGCCAGTCGAGCTCGTGGGTCTCGAGGCGCTCCCTGACCGTACCGAGGAACTGCGTGTAGAGTTCGCCGTCGCCGATTGCCGCATCGAATGGCCTGCCGATCGCAGCTTCGAGGTCGACGTTGAGGATCGAGCTGGCCGCCTGATTCGCAGTGCGTATGCGGAGATCCGGCTCCAGCGATACGACGCCGGTCGAGAGCCGGGCGAGGATCACCGCGAGGCCCGCGCGCTCGGCCTCGACGGTCTGCTGGCTGCGTCGCGTCTCCTCGCGCGCGCGCGCGAGCCTGCCGGTCATGTCGTTGAAGGAGACGACCAGGAAGCCGAGTTCATCGCGGGCCGGCAGCGGCAGCTTGGTGTCGTAGTCGCCGCGAGCGACGGCTCGCGTCCCGGCGATCAGGTCCTGGACCGGCTTGACCAGCCGCTGCGCCGCGAAGAAGGCGCCGTAGACGGCCGCGATCCAGGACAGCAGCACGATGAATGTCAGGATCAGCACGAACGTCGACTTCAGCGGCTTGCGCAGCTGCACCAGGTTCGCGTACTGCGTGTAGGAGCGCTGCACCGTGTCGGCGAGCTCACTGAGGCGCTGCGGCACCGGATACACGGCCAGCAGCACGCGCGCGGAGGAGCTGCCGTTGCTGTCCAGCGGCGCAGCGGCGTGGATCACGTACTGGCCGGCGGCATCGGTGTCGAGGCTCACGTAGGGCCGGCCATGCCTTACCTGCAGCATCATCTCGTCGGTGGCCGGTGCGGGCATCGCATCCATCGGGCGGTCCGAGCTCGTCGCGAGGATCCGCGTCTGCGGCCCCACGATCGTGAACTCGGTCGCGCTGCTCGCGCGCCGCTCGCGATCCAGGGTCGCGACCAGCTCGAGGTCCGAGGTCCCGGACAGGTTGCGCGCCACGGCCTCGGTGTTCTGCAGGAACTCGCGCACGCGTACGTCGAGCGCGGCACGCGACAGCTCGCGCGTATCCTTCAGGCCCTGGCTGACCTCGAGCTCGAACCAGCTGTCGATGCCGCGGTTCAGGAACTGCAGCGAGAAGTAGTACACCAGCAGCACCGGCGCGACGGCGAGGATGCTGAACAGGACCACGGTGCGCGCCTTGAAGCGCGACCCCGGTGCGTTCGCGCGATACTCGGCGCGCAGGTTCAGCAGCTTGCGTGCGAGCAGGCCGGCCAGCGTCAGGAGGCCGGCTACATTGATCAGCAGGATCCAGGGCAGGAAGCGGTCGAAGGTCGCGGAATTGCGGGCCGCAGTGCCGAGCAGGTACAGCGCGGCGAGCCACAGCGCCATTCCGAGGGAGCCGAGAGCGGTCGCGCCGTATCGGCGGGCTACGGCTGGAATGTCCATGTGTACCAGTCGCTTTCCCGATGCCATTCGTGCACCCAGAACATCAGGATCCGCATCGACAGCGGCACGGCTCCGTAGTCCAGCTTCGCGCGCACGCTTGCCTCGTAGCGCAGGTCGGCCGAGATCAGCGAGCGGTCGAGCACCGGGACGCTGCGCAGCTGCGAGAGCTGTGCGAGGGCGGCATCCAGCGTCGGCAGCGATTCCTGCTGGCCGCTGTTGTCGTTGCGCAGGATGTAATGCGCGCTGACCGCGTTGTACTGCAGGTGATAGCGCTGCGTGAGCTCCGCGACGCCGGAATTCGGCAGCATCTGGCGTACGCGGTCGATCGACAGGTCGAGCTCCAGGGCGAGTGGCACGCCCTGTGCGAGCCCTTCACGCACCGCATCGCTGATCGGCAGATCGAGCCGGGCGTTGAGATGGAACACGCCATCCTTGAGTTCGAGGTCGGCGGAGCGCACCTCGAAGCGGCCATCCAGGCCGTCGGCGGTCGCTGCAGCGCACCATAACCCAAGGCACAGGCCGGGCAGCAACCACAGGCAGCGCAGCAGGGCGCGCGCGCCCGAGGCCGGTCTGACGTGACGGTGTTGCGGAGCTGCGGCGTTCATTTTCTGTCCAGCGCAGCATAATAGAAGCCGTCGGCGCCCGCTTCACCGGGCAGGATCTGGCGCCCGAATTCGTCGGCCTGGCCGAAACCCGGCCAGCCTTCCCAGCTCTCGGCCGGCACCACGACCGCATCGGGGGTCACGCTGACGAACCTCGCCAGCAGGTCGCGGTTCTCGCTGCGGGTCAGGGTGCAAGTCGCGTAGACGAGGCGACCGCCCGGCAGCAGCTGCCGCCACGACGCCTCGAGGAGGCGCAGCTGCAGCTGCGGCAGCCTGTCGATCTCCGCCGGCGACTTGCGCAGGCGGATGTCGGGGTGGCGGCGGATCACGCCGAGCGCCGAGCAGGGGGCGTCAAGCAGGATGCGGTCGAAGCGGGTGCCGTCGGACCACGAGTCGCTGCGCGCCGCATCCCCGCACACCAGGCTCGCCTCGAGGCCGCAGCGCGCGAGGTTGTCGCGGATCCGCTCCAGGCGCTTGGGGTCTAGTTCGACTGCAACGAGTTTCTCGAGGTCAGGCGCGCGCTCGGCGATCAGCGCGGTTTTGCCGCCCGGTGCGGCACAGGCATCCAGCACCCGTCTTGCGCCCGGCAGGGCGAGTGGAAACGCGACGCATTGCGCAGCGAGATCCTGTACCGAGACCAGCCCTGCGGCAAAGCCCGGCAGCTGCAGGACATCGCAGGGCGCATCCAGCACGATCGAGTACGGTACGCGTTCATCGGCCACGGCAGCAATGCCGGCGGCCTCGAGCTGCGCGAGGTAGTCCGCGGTCGTCGTGCGGCGCGCGTTGACGCGCAACCACATCGGCGCCTGGGTGTCGCCGGCGGCGAGCAGCTGGGTCCAGCGCACCGGCCAGTCGGCGCGCAGCCGGTCGGCAAGCCAGATCGGCGCGGCATGCCGGGTCACCGGGTTGCTGGCGATGCCGGCATCGATCGCGGTGCGCTCGCGCAGGTAGCGGCGCAGCACAGCGTTGACGAGCCCGCTGGCGCGTGCGGCATCCGTGGCCTTGGCGCTCTTCACGGCGGCATCGACGACCGCATAGTCGGGCGAGCGCCCGTCCTCGAGCTCATAGAGGGCGACCGACAGCAGTGCGCGCACCAGAAAATCGAGCCCGCTGACCGGCTGCGACAGCAGCCTGGCCAGGATCGCCTCATGACGGAAATAGCCGCGCACGGCTCCGTAGGAGAGCGAGCGGACCGACGGCGCAAGGCTCGCCGGCGCTGCGGCCAGCGCGCCGGTGAGCGCCACATCCAGCGTGACTCCCTCGCGCAGGATGCGTGCGACGGCGTAGGCGCTGATGCTGCGCGCGACGGGCGGACTGCTCACGCGCCCCCGAACAGCACGCCGGCGAGCGGCGCGGCCTGCGCAAACGCCTGCGCATCCTGGACCTTGCGGCCGGGGGCCTGCAGGCGCGTCACGGTAAGCACACCGCTGCCGCAGGCGACGTCGATGCCTGCCGCCGTGACGCCCATGACGGTGCCGGGGGCAGCGCCGGCCGGCGCGTCGCTGGCGGTCGCTTCCCAGATGCGCAGCTGCGCGCCGCGATGGCGGGTTTCGGCAACCGGACGCGGGTTGAACGCCCGCACTTTGCGCGCAATCGCAGGCGCATCCTCCCGCCAGTCGATCAGCGCCTCGGGCTTGTCGATCTTCGCCGCATAGGTGACGCCTTCCGCCGGCTGGGGGGAGGACAGGACCGCGCCTGCGGCGAGTGCGTCGAGCCTGTCCAGCAGCAGCGTTGCACCCAGGACGGAGAGGCGCTCGCCGAGGCGTAGCGCCGTATCGTCCGCGCGGATCGGCACGGGCAATGTTGCGAGTATAGGTCCCGTATCGAGGCCGGCCTCCATGCGCATGATCGTGACGCCGCTGTGCGGGTCGCCGGCCAGGATCGCGCGCTGGATCGGCGCCGCGCCACGCCAGCGCGGCAGCAGGGAGGCATGGATGTTCAGGCAGCCGAGGCGCGGGATCGCGAGTGCCGGCGGCGGCAGGATCAGGCCGTAGGCCACGACGACGAGGGCATCGACCCTGAGGGTCGCCAGCAGTTCGAGCGTTTCGGGATCCCGGAAGCTCTGCGGCTGGTGTACGGGCAGCTTTGCCGACAGGGCGAACTGCTTGACGGGACCGGGCGCGAGGCTGCGGCCGCGGCCGGCAGCGCGGTCCGGCTGCGTGAACACGGCAACCAGCTGGTGATGGCTGCCGGCGAGCGCCGCCAGCGCCGGCACCGCAAACTGTGGCGTTCCGGCGAACGCCAGCCGCAGCGCTTTGTCGGGACCGGTCACGGCTCTCTACAGAGCCGGCGCGCCCGCGCGAGCCTCGCGCAGCGTGGAGCGCAGCCGGCGTTCCTTTTCGAGCCGGCGGCGGATCAGCTGCCGCTTCAGTTCCGACAGGTAATCGACGAACACCTTGCCCTCGAGATGATCCATCTCATGCTGGATGCAGACGGCGGCAAGGCCGTCGGCGTCCAGTTCGAAAGGCCTGCCGTCGCGCCCGATGGCACGTACGCGGATCTGCGTCGCGCGCGTGACCTTGTCATAGATCCCGGGAAGCGACAGGCAGCCCTCCTCCGCGGGAGCAGAGCCGTCGCGCCCGATGATCTCCGGATTGATGAACACCTGCGGCGTGTCATGCCCGGGACTGACGTCGATGACCAGCAGCCGCTGGTGAACATCGACCTGGGTGGCCGCAAGGCCGATGCCCCGGGCGGCGTACATGGTCTCGATCATGTCGTCCGCCAGCTGCCGCACTGCAGCATCAACGGCAGCCACAGGCTGGGCCCGGGTACGCAGGCGCGGATCGGGATACTCGAGAATTACTAGCTTCGTCATGGGAGTTATGAGAGCAATGTCGTATTTTTGGCCCGGGATTGTTGCTAAAGTTCCGCCGTTGCTTAACTTATTTTAGTGCGATGCCCCTGTAGCCAAGGGCGAAATCGCAGTATATCAGCGAGGGAGCTACAGCGATGTTGACCAAGCACAGTCCTCTGGTTGCGATGGGCGTCTCCGTGATGTTGCTGGCCGGGTGCCACGCACAGCGGCCCGACGTGCCGCCGGCGGCAGCGGTCAAGCAGGATGACAGCATCCAGGGGACGGTCGTCGGCGATGACCGGACGTCGCTGCAGGCCGCGGCGGATGCCGCTGGTGCTCCGCAGCTGTCCTCCGGGCCGCCGGCCCGCGGCCAGGCCGCCGCGCACGTGCAGCTGGCTGCCGACGCTCCGGACAGCTACACGGTCAAGCCCGGCGACACCCTGTGGGGCATCGCCAAAACCTTCCTGCGCGACCCCTGGTACTGGCCGGAGATCTGGCAGGCGAATCCGCAGGTCGAGAATCCGCACCTGATCTATCCCGGCGACGTACTGCACCTGGTGTACGTCGAGGGTGAGCCGCGCATCGTGCTGGAACGCGGCGATACGGTCCGTGTCGGCCCGCGCCTGCGCAGCGAAGCGCGCGAAGTGGCGATCAGGACCATCCCGTTCCAGACCGTGGCCGCGTTCATGTCCAAGCCCTCGCTGCTGTCGAAGGAACAGATCAGCTCAGCCGGCTATGTGCTGTCGTCGCGTGACGAGCACGAAGGGATCGCGGAAGGCAACACCGTATATGCACGCGGCCTGCCGGACGCGCAGATCGGCACGCGCTACGCACTGGTCCACGTCGGCGATGCGCTGCGCGACCCGGATGACAACAGCATCGTCGGCTACAACGGCGTCTATACCGGTTCCGGCCGTGTGACCCGCGGCGGCGATCCGGCTACGCTGCTGGTGACCGATTCGGCCCAGGAAACGGAACCGGGCGACAAAGTCCTGCCGAGCAACCTCGACGTTGCGCTCGACTTCATGCCGAGCCCGCCGAACCGCAGCGTCAGCGCCCGGATCATGGCGGTCTCGGGCGGCGTCAGCGTGATCGGACAATACGCGGTCGTCGTCATCAACCGCGGTGCCCGGGATGGCCTGATGCCCGGCAACGTGCTGAGCGTCTACCAGACGGGTCAGGAGGTCGCCGACAACGAGAAACACGGCTTCCTCAACGGCTCCAACGCGTTCTTTCAGAAAAAGGTTCGCGTGCCGGACGAGATCACGGGCACGTTCATGGTCTTCAAGACCTACGAGCGGATCAGCTATGGCCTGATCATGGAAGCCAAGGACCTCATCCACGTCCGGGATCGCGTCAGCAGCCCCTAATCTGCACGATCGGGCAGGCTAAGCGCGCGCACACCGGCGCGTGGCCGGGGCATACTCCTGCCCATGCCACCAAGCCCGGAACTGCTGGCCTGGGTGACGCTGGCGCGCGCTCCCGGGGTCGATACCGCCGTACTGGCCACCGCGCTCGAGACCCTCGGCGGAGCCGCAGGCATCCTCGATGCGCCGGACGCGCTGCGCGCCCGCGCGGGTCTGCCTGAGGCGACCCGGGCGTGGCTCCGGGAAGCGCCGGCCCCGAACGCGGCGGAGCGCAGCTGGCTCGACGGGGCGCGCCACTCCCTGGTCCCGTTCATCGATCCGCGCTTTCCGGCCAGTCTGCGCGAACAGCGTGACTGTCCGCTGGCCCTGTATGTCGACGGCAATCCGGGGATACTCGCCGATGCGCAGCTCGCCATCGTCGGCAGCCGCAATCCCACCGCCGGCGGACGCCGCGATGCGTTCGAGTTTGCACGGTACCTGGCGGAGCGCGGCCTCGTGATCACCAGCGGGCTCGCCGAGGGCATCGACACCGAGGCACACCGCGGCGCACTCGCCGCGCAGGGCCTCACGATCGCCGTCCTCGGCACCGGCGTCGACTGGGTCTACCCGACGGCCAACCGCGAACTCGCCGAGGAAATCGCGCGCAGCGGCGCCCTGATCAGCGAGTTTCCGCTTGCTACGCCGGCACGCAAACCCAACTTCCCGCAGCGCAACCGCATCATTGCGGCCCTGGCGCAGGGCACCCTGGTCGTCGAGGCTGCGCGGCACAGCGGCTCGCTGATCACCGCCCGCCTCGCCGGCGAGGCCGGCCGCGACGTGTTCGCAATCCCGGGCTCGATCCATAATCCACAGTCCCGCGGTTGCCATTATCTGATCCGGCAGGGCGCCAAACTGACTGAAACCGCTGATGACATATTGATGGAACTCGACTTTTCCCGGTTTCTGGCGCCCGGGAACAGGCCCTTCGCCGACCCTGCGCAGGCTCCGGGGGCGGGACCGGGCATGGACAAGGATCACAAAATCTTGTTAGATGCGCTCGGCTTTGACCCTACCGACCTCGACGAGCTGGTCGCGCGGACCGGGTTCAATGCGCAAGCCGTGTCCTCGATGATGCTGATCCTCGAGCTCGAAGGCCACGTTAAGGCTGCCCCTGGGGGCCGCTACTCCCGCGTCTCCAGGAGCCCTTGAGGTGAAAGACAACGTTCTCGACCTGCTCATCTACCTGTTCGAAAACTACATGAGTTCGGATGAAGAGCCGCGCCCGGACCGGGTCACGCTGAAGCGGGAGCTGGACAAGGCGGGATTCGCGGAGGGGGACATCGAGCGCGCGCTGCAGTGGCTCGACGGCCTGTCGGGCGACCAGCTGGGCAAGGTGGCGGAGTCCACGGCGCGGGCGGTCCGCGTATTCAGCAATCACGAGCTGCAGCGGCTGGATACCGACGTACGCGGCTACCTCATGTACCTGGAGAACATCGCGATCCTCTCCTCGGTGCAGCGTGAGCTGGTCATCGACCGGCTGATGGCGCTGGAGGCCGACGAGATCGACATCGAACAGGTCAAATGGGTGGTGCTGATGGTGCTGTTCAGCCAGCCGGGCCAGGAATCCGCCTACGCGCAGATGGAAGACCTGGTCTTCGAAGAGCGCTCCGACGCGTTGCACTAGCCGACCTTGAGCGCCAACCTCGTCATCGTGGAATCGCCAGCCAAGGCGAAGACCATCAAGAAGTATCTCGGCAAGGACTTCGAGGTGCTGGCCTCCTACGGGCACGTGCGCGACCTCGTGCCGAAGGAAGGCGCGGTCGATACCGCACACCGTTTCGCGATGCGCTACCAGATCGTCGAGCGCAACCAGAAGCATGTCGATGCGATCTCGCGGGCGCTGAAAAAGGCGAAGGCCCTGTATCTCGCGACCGACCCTGACCGCGAGGGCGAGGCAATTTCCTGGCACCTGCTCGAGCTGCTGAAGGAGCGCGGCGAGCTGAAGGACAAGTCCGTGCAGCGCGTCGTGTTCTACGAGATCACGAAGAACGCGGTGCGCGAGGCGATGGAACACCCGCGCGAGGTGTCGGTGGACCTCGTCAATGCGCAGCAGGCGCGCCGCGCGCTCGACTACCTGGTCGGCTTCAACCTGTCCCCGCTGTTGTGGAAAAAAGTGCGGCCCAACCTGTCCGCAGGACGCGTGCAGAGTCCGGCGCTGCGCATGATCTGCGAACGCGAGGACGAGATCGCCGCCTTTCTGCCGCGTGAGTACTGGACCATCGATGCGTCACTCGGCGCCGGCGCTGCCGAGTTCCCCGGCAAGCTGCTGGAATATGCCGGGACGAAGGTCGAGCAGTTCAGCTTCACGACCGAGACGGCGGCACGCGAGGTCGAGGTCTCGCTGCGCGCGGCCGCGGGCGGCGAACTCACCGTGGTCAGCGTCGATCGCAAACAGCGCCGGCGCAATCCTGCCCCGCCCTTCACGACCTCGACGCTGCAACAGGAGGCTGCCCGCAAACTCGGCTTCAGCGCACAGAAGACGATGCGCGTCGCGCAGCAGCTGTACGAGGGCGTCGACATCGGCGAGGGCCAGGTCGGCCTGATCTCCTACATGCGCACCGACTCGCTGAACCTGTCGCGCGAGGCGCTGGACCAGGTGCGCGAAGTGATCGTGCGACTGTACGGCAGGGAAGGCCTGTCCGAGGAGCCGCGCATCTACCGCACCAAGTCCAAGAACGCCCAGGAAGCGCACGAGGCAATCCGGCCGACCACCGCGTCCATCCTGCCGGCGGACATCGAGAACAAGGTCGAGGCCGACCAGTTCCGCCTGTACGCACTGATCTGGCGCCGCACGGTAGCCTGCCAGATGGCTCCCGCGGTGTTCGATACGGTTGCGGTCGACATGCTGGCCGGGGACGACGGGCCGCAGCGGCACCTGTTGCGTGCCAACGGCTCGACCCTGGTCAAGGCCGGCTACATCGCCGTCTACCAGGAGGGCCTCGACGATGCCGTGCAGGACGATTCCGACCATGTGCTGCCGCCGCTCACTGAAGGCGATATCGTCAGGCTGATCAGCGTGATCCCGGCGCAGCATTTCACCGAGCCGCCGCCGCGCTTCTCGGAAGCGTCGCTGGTCAAGGCGCTCGAGGAATATGGCATCGGGCGCCCCTCGACCTATGCCTCGATCATCTCGACCCTGCGCGACCGCGGCTACGTCGACATCGAGAACCGGCGCTTCACCGCGACCGACATCGGCAAGATCGTCAGCCGCTTCCTGACGCTGTATTTCACAACCTATGTCGACTACGACTTCACCGCAAAGATGGAGGACTCCCTCGACGCGGTGGCCAGCGGCGAACAGGACTGGGTGCCGCTGCTGGAGAAGTTCTGGCAGCCGTTCATCGAACTCGTGAAGCACACCGAGACCTCGGTGAGCCGCGAGGAGGTCGCGCAGGCGCGCGAGCTCGGCGCCGATCCGGTGAGCGGCAAGCCGATGAGCGTGCGCATGGGCCGCTTCGGCCCGTTCGTGCAGATCGGCACCAAGGACGATGCGGACAAGCCGCGCTTCGCCGGCCTGCGGCCCGGCCAGAAGATGGATACGATCACGCACGCCGACGCGCTCGAGCTGTTCAAGCTGCCACGCGCGCTCGGCGAGACGGCGACCGGCGAAGCCGTCACGACCAACGTCGGGCGCTTCGGACCCTACGTCAAGTACGGCGCAAAATACGTGTCCCTGAAGACCGACGACCCGTACACGATCACGCCGGAGCGCGCGCTGGAGGTGATCCGGGAGAAGGAGATCGCCGACGCGAACCGCCTGATCCGCGACTTCCCTGAAGCGGGAATCCAGGTTCTGAACGGGCGCTACGGGCCCTACATCACCGACAAGGAAAAGAACGCGAAGATCCCGAAGGACCGCGACCCGAAAACGCTGTCGCTGGAGGAATGCCAGGCGCTGATCGCCGCCGCCCCGCTGCGCAGCTTCGGCAAATGGGGTCGCAAGGGCGCGAAGGGCGGCAAGGCCGCCGCGAAGAAGACCACGAAAGGCAGTTCCGGCGTCGTGGCGCCGGAGAAAGCCGCGGCGCCGCCGCCGGTCGCGATCGCAGCGAAGGCCGCGAAGAAGAAGACCGCAACCAGGACCGCCGCGAAAAAGGCTGCGCCGAAGAAGCGCGCGAAGAAGTAGCGAGGCGACATGCACGAGACCGTCACACCGGAAGCAGACCCCGCAGCAACCGGGTCCGCCGTGCGCCGGTACCTGAACGGGCTGCACGACCGCATCACCGATGCGCTGGAACAGGTCGATACCGTGAAATTCCGCCGCGACTCCTGGCAGCGCCCGGAGGGTGGCGGCGGCGAGAGCAGGATCCTGACCGAAGGCAGCGTGTTCGAGCGGGCCGGCGTCGCCTTCTCGCATGTGTTCGGCGACCGCATGCCGCCGTCGGCGTCGCACGCCCACCCGGAAGTTGCCGGCGCGCGCTTCGAGGCGATGGGCCTGTCGCTGGTCTTCCATCCGCGCAATCCCCTCGCTCCCACGGTGCACGCCAACGTCCGCTTTCTGATTGCGACCCCGCAGGCGGGGCCGCCCGTGTGGTGGTTCGGCGGCGGCTTCGACCTGACGCCGTACTACGCCTTCGACGAGGACGTGCTGCACTGGCACCAGAATGCCCGCGCTGCCTGCGCACCGTTCGGCGACGACGTGTACGGGCGCTACAAGGACTGGTGCGACCGGTACTTCTTCCTGCCCCATCGCAACGAGACGCGCGGCATTGGCGGCCTGTTCTTCGATGACCTCAGCGAAGGCGGTTTCGAGCGCTGCTTTGCGCTGACGCGCTCCGTTGGCGATCATTTCCTGCCCGGCTACCTGCCGATCCTGGCAAGGCGCAGGGACCTGGCCTTTGGCGAGCGCGAGCGCAACTTCCAGCTCTACCGGCGCGGCCGCTATGTCGAATTCAACCTGGTCTACGATCGCGGCACCCTGTTCGGGCTGCAGTCGCGCGGTCGTACGGAGTCGATCCTGATGTCGCTGCCGCCGCTGGTGCGCTGGGAATACGACTGGCAGCCGCCGGCCGGATCGGCCGAGGCACGCCTGTACACGGACTTCCTGCGGCCAAGGGCCTGGCTCGAGGAACTGCAGCCGCAGCGCCGCTGAAGTCGCGAAGGCAGGCGCTGCAGATTGCGCACCATAGCCCCTGGACCATGAATTACCGTCACATTTATCACGCCGGCAACTTTGCCGATGTCGCCAAGCACGTTGCGCTGCTGTACTGCATCGGGGCTCTCGGGCGCAAGGACACGCCGTTCTTCGCGCTGGACACGCACGCCGGGCGCGGCGTCTACGACCTGCAGGCGCCCGAGGCACGCAAGTCCGCGGAAGCCGAACGCGGCGTCCAGGCGCTGATCGCGCAGGCGCTCGGCGACGAGGCGCTCGCGCCCTACTTCGCTGCGATCCGCGCCCGGCGCGGCAAGCGCCTCGCGCAGTATCCCGGCTCCGCGGCGCTGATTGCGGGCGCGCTGCGGCCGCGCGACCGCGCGATCTTCGTCGAGATGCTCCCCGCCGAAGCGCGCGCGCTGCAGCGCGAGGTTGAGTCCCGGGGCCAGATCCGTACCGACATCGGCGATGGCTATGCGGCGCTGAAGGCACTGCTGCCGCCGCCGGAACGGCGGGGCCTGGTGCTGATCGATCCACCCTATGAAAGCGTGGAGGAGCTGAAGGTCATGCTGCGGGCCTTCGCGGCCGCCTGGGAGCGCTGGCCGACGGGCGTATACCTGCTGTGGTACCCGATCCGCAGTGCCGTACAGCGTGCCCAGGTCCATGCCCGCTTCGCGGCGCTGCAGATTCCGAAGATGCTGTATGCGGACCTCGCGGTCCACCCTGACGATGCGGGCATCGGCCTCGCGGGAAGCGGCCTGATGATCGTCAATCCGCCCTTCGGCGCCGATGCCGCGCTGGAGCGCGCCTATCGCGCCATCCACTCGAGGCTGGCTGCAAACGGCGGCGGCTACGCCGAAGTGGCCCGACTGACGCCAGAGCGCGTAACATTCCACCGTTGAACAGCCGGCCGGAGGCCATCATGGACAGTGAAGCATTGCGCGAACAGCTGGCGAAGCTGCATGCAGAACTTGCCGGCAGCGGACCGGTCGATCCCGACACCCGCGCGCTGCTGGACGAGGTCCTCAGGGACATCACGCGCCTGACGGCGGACCCGCCCGCGCAGCGGCTCGAGCGGGTCGCGGTGCAGTTCGAGGCCGATCATCCGGCGCTCGCCGCGAACCTGCGGCGCCTGGTCGGATTGCTGGGCAGAGCAGGAATCTAGGAGAAGTCATGTCTTTATCAACCGGTGGTGCCTTTCCAGCCACCCGCATGCGGCGCATGCGCCGCGACGAGTTCTCGCGCCGCCTGATGCGCGAGACGCAGCTGACGACCGATGCACTGATCTATCCGATGTTCATTGTCGAGGGTGGCGGCGTGCGCCAGCCCGTCGGCTCGATGCCGGGTATCGAGCGCCTGTCGATCGACGAACTGCTGCGCGAGTGCGCCGAACTGGTGAGCCTCGGCGTGCCGGCGATTGCGCTGTTCCCGGTGACGCCTGCGGGAAAGAAGTCGCTCGACGGGCGCGAGTCCTGGAACCCGGAAGGCATTGCACAACGCGCGGTGCGCGCCGTGAAAAAGGAGTTTCCGCAGCTCGGCGTGATCACGGATGTCGCACTCGATCCGTTCACGACCCATGGCCAGGACGGCATCATCGATGCAGACGGCTACGTGCTGAACGACATCACCGTTGAGACGCTGGTACGCCAGGCCCGTTCGCACGCGGATGCCGGCGCCGATATCGTCGCGCCCTCGGACATGATGGATGGGCGCATTGCCGCGATCCGCCAGTCCTTCGAGTCGGCCGGGCTCGTCAACACGCGCATCCTGGCCTACTCCGCGAAATACGCCTCCGCCTACTATGGGCCGTTCCGTGACGCGGTGGGTTCGGCTGCGCAGTTCGGCAAGTCGAACAAGAACTCCTACCAGATGGACCCGGCCAACTCGGACGAGGCCCTGCGCGAGGTTGCGCTGGATATCGCGGAAGGGGCCGACATGGTCATGATCAAGCCTGGCCTGCCCTACCTCGACATCGTGCGACGAATCAAGGATCGCTTCGGGATGCCGACATATGTCTATCAGGTCAGCGGAGAGTACTCGATGATCATGGCAGCGGCAGCCAATGGCTGGATTGACGAACGTGCGGTGGCGCTGGAATCGCTGCTGTCGATCAAGCGTGCAGGAGCCGACGGGATCCTGACGTATTTTGCGAAAAAAGCTGCGGCCTGGCTTGCGTGACCGGGGAAACGTACGCCGCGGCGCCTGACCCGTATGGGCTCATCGGGCATCCGGTGGATCATAGCTGGTCGCCGTTCATCCACGGAATGTTCGCGCAGCAGACCGGCCAGAACATGGTCTACCGGCTGTACGACATCGAGCCTGCCAGCCTCGAGAAACAGGTCGTAGAACTGTTCGCCAGCGGCGTCCGCGGCCTGAACGTCACGGTCCCCCACAAGGAGGCGGCGGTCGCCTTCGCCCGGGAACTGACGCCGCGCGCCGGGCGGGCGGGCGCCGTCAACACCCTGATCCTGCGCGACGACGGTACGCTGCTCGGCGACAACACCGACGGGGCGGGCCTGGTCAATGACCTGCGCCAGAATCAGCAGGTCGTGCTGCGCGACGCACGGGTGCTGGTGCTCGGCGCCGGGGGCGCCGCGCGCGGAGTGATTGCGCCGCTGCTCGACCAGCTGGTGCGGGAGATTACCGTCGCGAACCGCACCGGGGCGCGGGCGCAGGCGCTGTGCGCGGAATTCCATGACAAGGCACGGCTGACCGCCTGTGGCTTCGACGCAATCCCCGGTCGTGCCTACGACCTGATCATCAATGCGACGGCGGCGAGCCTGCATGGCGTGATGCCGGTGCTGCCGAATGGCCTCATCTCGACCTACAGCGTCTGTTACGACATGGCCTATGGCCGCGGCATGACCCCATTCACGGAATGGGCGACCCTGCAGCGCGCACGCCTCGTCTGCAAGGGCTGGGGCATGCTCATCGAACAGGCCGCAGTTGCCTTCCAGCTATGGCGCGGCGTACGCCCCGACACCTGGCCGGTGCTGCGCGCGCTCGCGCAGTACCAGTAACTCTGCGCGGCGCACCGTCAGGGGCCGCCATGCCGGTAGTTGTCCTTGACCTTGACGTAGTGCGCAGCCGTGTACGGTATCTGTTCGCGCTCGCGCGCCGTCAGGTCGCGGACCCGCCGCGCCGGGCTGCCGAGGTAGAGGCCGCCCGAAGCGAGGCGCTTGCCGGGCGCAACGACACTGCCTGCGCCGACGATCACGTCGTCCTCGATCACCGCGCCGTCGGTGACGATCGCGCCCATGCCGATCAGGCAGCGGTCGCCGACCGTGGCCGCATGTACGACCGCCTTGTGGCCGATCGTGACATCGGCACCCACCTGCAGGCACAGTCCGCCCGGGCAGTAGGGCCCGTCGTGCACCACGTGCAGCACACAGCCGTCCTGGACGTTGGAACGCGCGCCGACCTTGATCGTGTTGATGTCGCCGCGCAGCACCGCAAACGGCCAGACGGAGGCGTCCTCGCCCAGCGTGACCTGGCCGATGACCAGCGCGCTCGGGTCGACCCAGGCGCCGGTGCCGAGGACCGGCAGAAAACCTAGGTAGGCGCGCAGCGTCACGGACCTTCGTTCCTAGCGCATCGTGACGAGCTCTTCGGCGCTCGTCGGGTGAATGGCCACGGTACTGTCGAAGTCCTGCTTCGTGGCGCCCATGCGGATCGCGACCGCGAAACCCTGCAGCATCTCATCGGCGCCGTCGCCGATCACGTGGCAGCCGATGACGCGCTCCTCGGGACCTGTGCACACGAGCTTCATCGCGGTGCGCGGCTTGCGCTCCATGACGGCGTAATACATGCCGACGAAGTCGGTTGCGTAGACCTTCACTGCATCGCCGTAGCGCGCACGCGCCTCGGCCTCCGAGAGCCCGACGCTGCCGATCGGCGGATGCGTGAAGACGACCGTGGGGATCATCGTGTAATCGAGCCGGCTGTCCGGCTTGCCGCCGAACAGGCGGTCGCTGAGACGCCGGCCGGCGGCGATTGCGACCGGCGTCAGCGGCGCGCGCCCGGTGACGTCCCCGATCGCATGGATGCCGGACACGTTGCTGTCCTGGTACTCGTCGGTGAGCACATGCCCTGCGGCATCCTGCAGCACGCCGGCGCGCGCCAGCCTCAGGGAAGCGACGTTCGGCTCGCGGCCAATGGCCCAGAACACTGCATCGAAGCCGCCGAAGCTGCGGCCATCCGCCGCCGACAGCAGCCTGCCGTCAGGGAGTGCGCTGAGAGAGGCCGGCACGACGCGTTCATGGATCAGTGCGCCGTCCGCCAGCATACCGCGCTTCAGCGCATCGCCCAGCATCGCATCGAACTGGTTGAGCAGCGACTCCCTGCGGATGAACAGTTCTGCGCGGCTGCCGAGCTTGCGGAATGCATCGAACAGCTCGCAGGCGATATAGCCGCTGCCGACGACGGCGACACGCGCGGGGCGGGTCGCGAGTGCGAAGAAGTCGTCCGAAGTCAGTCCGAGATCGCTTCCGGGCAGCGCCGGGATCGCGGGCCGGCCGCCGGTGGCGATGACCACGTGACGCGCGCTGACGCGCCGGCCGTCCACCTCCACCGTGCGTGCATCGATGAAGCTGGCGGTGCCGCGCAGCAGCTCGACGTGACGCGACTCGAGGTTGCGCGCGTAGATGCCGTTGAGCCGTTCGATGTAGGCGTCGCGGCGCATTTTCAGCTGTGGCCAGTCGTGATCGGTGCCGGCCGCCGCGAAGCCGTAGGCGGCGGCGTCACCCAGGGCGAGGGCCACGCCCGCGGCGTTCCACATCACCTTCTTCGGCACACAACCGACGTTGACGCAGGTGCCGCCGAGCCGTCCCTGCTCGACGAGCGCGACGCGCGCGCCATGCAGCGCGGCGCGCTGTGCGCAGGCCAGGCCGCCGCTGCCGCCGCCGAGCACCAGGAGATCGAAATCGGCTTGCAACACTGTGAACTCCATCGGAAAAACCCCGCTGGAGCCGATGATATACTCCGCCGTCATGATCGTCCTGGCTGTAATTCTGGCAGTGCTGGCTGCGGCCGTCGTCTACCTCGTTGGCGTCTACAACGGCCTGGTCGGCCTGCGTGAGAGCGTCAAGGTGGCATGGGCCAACATCGACGTGCTCCTCAAGCAGCGCCACGACGAGTTGCCGAAGCTGATCGACACCTGCAAGCGCTACATGCAATACGAGCAGGAAACCTTCGAGAAGGTCCTGCGCGCCCGCTCCTCGATCAGTGAGGCGCAGGCCTCCGGCGACGTCGCCGGCGTGGGCTCGGGAGAACAGCGGCTGCGTGCCGGCATGGGACGGCTGTTCGCCGTCGCGGAAAGCTATCCGCAGCTGAAGAGCGACGAGACCTTCCGCGCGCTGCAGACTCGCATCACGACGCTCGAGGAATCGATTGCCGACCGGCGCGAGCTCTACAACGAGCAGGTCAACCTGAACAACATCCGCGTCCACGTCTTCCCGGACTCGGTGGTCGCGGGCTGGTTCGGCTTCCGCAGCGCCCATCTCCTCGAGTTCGCCCCCGAGGAAAAGACCGACATCTCCGTCGGCGCGCTGTTCAAGGCCTGAGCCGCCGCACATTGCCTGGCTTCCCCTGCGATGAGTACCGATGCTGGAATGTACTACGCGGCAGTGAGCGCAGGCGCAGGCGCCTGGGGCCTGTGGTTCGGCTTCCGGGCACTCGCAAAATCCCGTTCCGTCGAGAATACCCCGACCGCACGGATCCGCTCCGCCGCGCAGGGCTATACCGGGATCTCCGGGCTGGGCTCCGCCCCGCCGCATACGACCATCCGCGGGCCGCTGACCGGTCGACGTTGCGTCTGGTGGCACTACAGGATCGAGGAGGGCTGCAGCTGGTTCGGCAATGGCGGCGACACCACCATCGACGAGCAGACCAGCGCGGCGCCATTCCTGCTCGATGATTCCACCGGCCAGTGCCTCGTGGATCCGCGCGGCGCGGAGGTCGTGCCGCACGCGCGTATCGTCTGGCGCGGCTCCACGCCCTGGCCGGAGTTTCGCCTGCCGCCGACCGGCGGCCTGTTCGGAAAACTGGTCGACGCGCTGCTGTCGGGCGGCCGCTACCGTTACATCGAGCGCCGCCTCGAGGCCGGTATGCCGCTGTGCGCCCTCGGCCAGTTCCGTACCCGCGGCGGGATCTCCATGGCCGACCCCGAGGACGGGGTTGCACAGCTGCTGCACGACTGGAAGGCGGACCAGGCCCTGCTCCTCAACCGCTTTGACCGGAATCATGACGGCCGCATCGACGTGGCCGAATGGGAGGACGCGCGGGCGGCCGCGCGCGTCCAGGTCCTGCGGAAACAGCAGGCTCTGGAACTGGAGCCGACGGTCCCGACGCTGGTGGAGCCCGGGGACGGACGGCCCTACCTGCTGTCCGGCGCCGAACCGCAGACGCTGGCCCGCCGCTACCGCCGCCAGGCG
>Ga0302279_10002263_pt1 | contig 25963 bp, 20 predicted proteins | sample III_Bog_N3_3_FD_194541 | JGI IMG/M metagenome (GOLD analysis project Ga0302279, IMG submission 194541) | Peat permafrost microbial communities from Stordalen Mire near Abisko, Sweden - III_Bog_N3_3 | ecosystem: Environmental > Terrestrial > Soil > Wetlands > Peat | place: Sweden: Abisko... | reverse complement strand
CGCGCCACGCAGCCACCGCGGCGTCGGGGGCGCCGAGCCTGTCGGCATGGATGTGAGCCGCGCGGACGCGGTGGTCGCGCGCGGCGTCCCCCGCTGCGGGGGCGTCGGAGGAGCGCACCAGGGCGACGATGAGCGCCTCCCAGCGCTGCTCGCGCTCCAGCACCGCGATGGACGCCTCGTGCGCTTCGCGGTCGGCGGGGTCGTCGGCGAGCACCAGCTCCCAGGAGCGGAGCGCGCGATCGGCGTCGCCGAGCGCATCGGCCAGCGCGGCGGCCTCTCCGCGGAGCTTCCGCTTGCTCGGGGCGCTGGTCTCCAGCACTGCGCGCCGCTCGAGCACCTCGAGCCGGTCGGCACGGTGCGCGTCCCCCTCCAGGAGCGCGTCGAGCCGGCGGCAGACCTCGAGCATCGTGGCGTCGTCCACGCCCACCGAGCGGAAGATGCGGGCGTAGAGGCCGGTCGCGCCGGCCGAGTCGCCGATCTCATCGGCGCGGACGCGCGCGGCCTCGAACAGGAGCGCCACCGTGCGGGCGGCGTCGCCGGGCGTCACGGCCGCGGCGTCGGCGGCGCGCGAGAGCGCGTCGGCGTAGCGATCGAGGCGGCCAGTGCGGTGACCCAGCTCGCGCAGGCGCGTGCTGGCGGCCTCGGACTCGGGATCGAGCGCGAGCAGCTCCGCGTAGTGATCGAGCGCCTCGGCCTCCCTCCCCTCGCCGACCAGGAGCTCGGCGATCTCGCGGTGGAGCGCGGCCCGGTCGGCCAGCTCGGCCGCGCCCAGCGCCACGCCGAGGACGCGGATGATCTCCCCCGTCTGCCCGCTGTCGGCATACCGACGGCGCAGCTCCCCGAGGGCCCGGCTGCGAACGGTCGCGGCCGCGCCGGGGAAGGCGAAGACCCGCTCCAGGATCTCCACTGCGGCCGGCACCGCGGACGCCCCGGCGCTCCCCTCCAGGAGATGAAACGCCTCGTCCAGGGCCTCCCCCGGGCTCGCCAGGCGGTCGAGCAGACAGGTGGCGATCTGCGCGCGGCGCGCCTGCGCGGCGGCGGCGTCGAGCTCGCTCAGGTGCGAGCGCCACAGCTCCACCAGCTCGCGAAAGCGCCCCTCGCGCTCCAGCAAGCGCTCCAGGGAGTGGGTGATCTGCCCGTCGCTCGGCGAGAGCTGGGCGAGCGCCTCGAGGTACTCGATCGCACGGTCCGCTCGGCCGGCGAGATCCTTGGCGATCTGCGCCGCCTCGCCGTAGAGCTCGGCGCGCCGCGCCTTCTCCGTGGCGCCCGCGATGACCCGGTCGTAGAGGGCGAGGAGCTCGTCCCAGCGGCGCTCGACGGTGTGCGCCATCGTCAGCCGGCGGAACGCCCAGTCTGCCGCGGGGTCGATCGCGATGGCGCGGGTGAGAACCGCGGTGACCGCGGCGCCGTCCTCGAACCATTCGCCGAGGAAGCCAACCGCACGCTCGCACAGCTCGAGCGCCAGCTCGCGTGGGATCGCGCCGTGGATGGCGGAGCCGTAGGCGTTCGCCACCTCCTCCGGACGCTGGTGGTCCGCGGCGAGGCGCTCGGCGTCGTCCCAGAGCTCGGGCCGATCGGGGGTGGCAAGGACGGCGTTTACAGCCTCCGCGAGGTCGGCCGGAGGGGGCGTGGAGGGGGTCGGGATGGGGAAGGTCATAGGGGTGGGCGCGAGGGGGCCGCAGAGTAACAGGGGCACGCGAGGCGTTGGGAAGGGGGTTTGCGCGGATTGCGCGCAGGAGGGGCAAACCCCCGGGGAAATGCCTCCGGAGGGCGCGCAGCACGGGAGGTGCCTGCCGGCCCGGACCGCCTCGGCCGGGGCGGGTGCACGCCGACTCGATCTATCACTTGACGGTTATATGAATCCGAAGTTATTCATCGCCCATGGACGTCTTCGCCGCCGTCGCGGATCCAGGCCGCCGCACGCTGCTCGATCTGCTCCTCCTCGGCCCGAAGCCGGCCGGAGACCTCGCCTCGGCCCTGCCCGGCATCACCCAGCCGGCGGTGTCGCGGCACCTCAAGGTGCTCAAGGAGGCCGGCCTCGTCGAGATCACGCCCGACGGCCAGCGGCGCATCTATGCGCTGCGCAAGGACGGCATCGCCGAGCTCGACCGCTGGCTGGACCGCTACCGCCGCTTCTGGAGCGCGGGCCTCGACTCCCTCGAGGCGCACCTCGCCCGCAAGCACGCCCCTCAGCAAGGAACGAAGGAACCATGGACCACCAAGGCCGCAAAGGCGCCGTCAGCGAAGGCACCATCCTCTTCGAGCGCCGCCTCCCCTACCCGATCGAAGCCGTCTGGCGCGCCCTCACCGACCCGGAGGAGCGCGCCCTCTGGTTCGGCCGCACCACGCTCGAAGCGCGGCAAGGCGGCGCGATCTCGATGATCGCCGACGGGCCGCCGATGCCCGAAGAGGGGCGGGCGATGCGCGGCGAGGTGCTCGTGTGGGATCCGCCCCACGTCTTCGAGCACACGTGGAAGCAGGCGCTCATCGGCGACACCGTCGTGCGCCACGAGCTCCGCGTCGAGAGCGACGTCACCGTGCTCAAGCTGGAGCACCGCGGCCTCCGGCCCCGGGACGCCCAGGGCTACATCCCCGGCCAGCACGCCTACCTCGACCGCCTCGAGGCGGCGCTCGGCCACCAGGCCGTGCCGGCGTGGCAGGCGCGCTACGGCGAGGTCGCGGGGCTGTACGGGCCGCGTCCCTCCTGGGGCTGACGGCCCCTCGAGCGTCACAGCGACCCCGCGATCCCGAGCCCCGCGCCGCGTGGACCCACCCACGGGGTGAGCCACGCGGCCTTCGGCGGCCGGGGCGCCTGCGCGAGATAGCCAATCAAGGACCCGCCGAGCAGCAGCGTCCCGGCACCCCCGACGAGGCTCCCGAGGTTCACCAGCATCACCGCGCTCGCCGCCTGGCCGAAGACCGGATCACCGGGCGCCGCCGCGCACCGGTGCGTGGTCAGGCTGCAGTTGCCCGGGAGCCTCACCAGCCCGACGGCGAGGATCGCGCCCCCCGCCGCGGCCGCCGCCGCACCGAGGCCGACCAGCACCAGCGGGCCCGCGGGCCGTTTGAGCTCCGGCACGTCGGGCGGCAGCACCACCGGCGCGATGCCGATCGCCGCCGGAGCCGGCGACGCGAACGTGCCCACCACGGCGCGCCCTTTCTCGCCCTGGTTCACCACGATCTCGACCAGCGCCTCCTTGCCGGCGTGGACGAAGCGCACGTCGTGGCGGCCCGGATCGATGTCGTGAGCCTTGCCGTCGCCGAGGTGGGGCGCCACCAGGGTCCCGTCGACGTACACCGCGGTGTCCGCCAGATCGTGCTGGGCCCCGTCGCGCGCCGCGAAGGTGACCGTGGGCTGGAGGCGCTGGAGCTCGTCGGCGAAGCGCGCGCAGTCGCCGTGGACGAGGGTCGGGCAGCCGGCGTCCGCGCACAGGAGAAAGAGCCGCCCCGCCTGGGCGAGCTGCCCGGCCTCCCGCGCGTCCTGCCCCTTGCCGTGCGCCTCCACGCACTCCTCCTTGGTCGGCGTGGGCGTCGGCGGCGCGGCTCCGGCGACGGAGGAGGCGAGCGCCACGGCAACCGCGAGCGAGCCGGCGCGAACGAGCGATCCGATCGGGGACATCCGAGCTCCTCGCCGGCCGCTCACAGGCACCCGGACTTGAAGACCTTCTTCTTGCCGTCGAAGTAGAAGGGCGGGTTGCAGTCGACCGTCGGCGAGGCCGGCGGGGAGAGCGGCGCCGCGCGTGGCGCTGACGGGGGCGCCAGCAGCGGCGGGGGCAGCAGGGAAGCGCGTGGCCGAGGGGGGACGACGGCATGCGGCGCAGACGCGCCTCCGGCGTCGGGGCTGACCGCCGGGGCGGTCGGGGCCGGCGGGAGGAGCGGTGGCGGAGGCAGGCTCGGCGCGGCGGTCGCCGCGGGCGTGGCGACGGGGGGCGCCGCAGCCACGACGGCAGCTTCTCGGGGCGGATGGACCAGCAGCACCACGATGGCCGCCAGGAGCCCCCCGACCACCACGAGCGCCGCGATGATCGCGCGGTCCCCGCGCGCAGGGGGCGCGAGGAGCGGCAGCGCCGAGGGCCTCAGGGTGCCCTCCGCCGCGGTGCTGGAGGCCGGCTCGACGGCCTCCGGAGCGCCCTCTGGGAGGGCGCTCGCGCGCTGGCGCCAGGTGGACTCCTCGGTGACGATCAGCTTCTCGCGCCCCTCCAGGTAGGCCCTGCCCAGCTGCTTCACCCAGCGCGACACCTCCGCGGCGGTCGCCGCGGGCGCCGCCGCCACCAGCGCCTCGGCCATGGCGCGCGCCGTCGGCCAGCGATCCTCCAGCTTGAAGGCCGTGCCTCGCGCCACCACGGGCGCCAGCCGGACCAGCTCGGCCCAGCGGTCGTCTCCCACGCCGGCCTCCTCGATCACCTCGGTGAGGGCCGGCACCTTGCCCGCGGCCACCGCCGCGCAGATCTCCGCCTCACCGCGGCCCGCGTGCATGCGCTGCCCCGCGAGCGCTTCCCAGATCACCACGCCCGCAGCGTAGAGGTCGGTCAGGTGGGTGACGACGCCGCGGAGCTGCTCGGGCGACGTGTACGCGAGCTTTCCCTTGAAGGTGCCAGCCCGGGTGACGTGGACGTTGAGCGTCGCCTTGGCCACCCCGAAATCGAGGAGCCGGGCGATGCCGTCGACGCCGACGATGACGTTCTGCGGGGAGACGTCGCGGTGGACGATGTCGAGCGACTCCCCCATCTCGTCGCGGGCCTCGTGCGCGGCGAAGAGGCCTGCGAGCATCTCCGCCGCGATGGCGACGACGACGCCGACCGGCAGCACCACGTGGGCGTCGCGCGCCGCGCGGAGCAGCTTGTCGAGGGGCAGCCCGTGCACGTACTCCTGCACCAGCAGCACCTCCGCGCCGGTGTGGACCACGTCGAGCACCGGGACCACGTTGGGGTGGTGGACCTTGGAGGCGATGCGCGCCTCGTCGAGGAACATCGCCAGGAAATCGGGGTCCTCGGCGAACTGGGGGTGCAGCCGCTTCACCGCCACCATCCGGCTGAAGCCCTCCGCGCCGAGCAGGCGGGCCAGGTGGATGGTGGCCATGCCCCCGCGCGCGATGGGCGCGTGGAGGATGTAACGACCGACGACGACCGGAGTCGCTCTCTCGCCCATGGCTCCTCCTCGCTACTCGAAGAGCTGGAGGGGCGTGCCCTCGCTCCAGAAATACTCGTTCTGAAACGCCGCGTTCACGCCCAGCGTGGTGCCCCAGACCGATTTGGAGTACTGGTGATCTCCGGGGCCGAAGCCCGACGACACACCGAGGCTCAGGCTCGGGGCTTCGAGCTGCTCGAACGTGGGGACGAGCGCCTCCGGAGTGAACGGCCCCTGGTGGGCGAGGAGCCCGGCGAGGAACACGCTCGCCGCCGCATACCCCTCCAGCGAGGTGAAGCTCGGGGCCTGCCCGGTCGGGGCGATGGCCTTGTTGTACGCCTGGACCAGCGCGCTCTCGTCGCTCTCGTAGTTGGGCACCACCTGGGAGAGGACCACGCCGTCGGTGTAGGGCACCGGCCCACTCGGGGTGGCGACGGTGCCGGCCGCCTGGAGCAGGGACGCCAGCGTGTTGGGGCCGACGAAGGAGACGTTGATGAGCGAGAGGTGGAGCCTCGTCGCCTTGTGGTCCATCGTCTGCTCGGCGTCGCTGGCATACTGCCACTGACGGAGCTGGGTGATGAACGTGGTCGCCGGTCCATAGGTGTCGGTCATGAAGACGCCGACGTACTGGTCCGCGTCGCTCGCCGTGAGGAGGCCGGTGAGGTACTCGCTGACGGCGACCACCTGCGCCGGCACGCTGGTCACGTCGTCGCGCACGTAGCGGAAGCGCGGGATGGGGGTGGTCGGATCCGCCGGAGCGGGGGTGAAGCCGCCCTTGATGGACTGGTAGGCGGCGACCAGGCCGCTGTAGCCCGCCTGCCCGAACGAGTCGTCCTGATCGAAGCTGATCAGGTGGGCGGCGTCGGGCACCTGGAGGTGGAGGAAGTACTCGAGCGCCGCGTACGCCTCCTCAGCGTAGCTACCGCGGACGTTGAACACCTCGGCGCTGCAGGCGCCGGCGGAGCTGTCGCGGAGGATCAGCGAGGCCCCGGTGAACGCACCGAAGAACAGGCTCCCCGTTTCCAGCGTCACCGGCGCGGAGAGGACCATGGTGGGCGTGCCCACGTTGCCGAGCATCGCCAGCACCGAGCCGGGGCCGCGCACCAGCGGTGTCGTGGAGACCGGCGCCTGCCCCGCGACCACGGACATGTCGGTCGTGGGGCAGCGCACCGGCCCGGTGCCTGGCTGCACGTCGAGCAGCGCGCGGGTGTTCTGCTCGGCGAGATCCGGCTGGTAGGCGTCGTCGCGCACGTCGAACACCAGCGGTCGTCCACGCACGCCGCCCGCCGCGTTCTGGGCGTCGAAGGCCAGCGAAATGCCGAGCTGCATGCCCACGCCGAGGGCCTGGCTGGGGCCCGAGAGGGCCGCGCTCATGCCGATGTGCAGCGGCGCGTCGGCCGCCGTCAGGCAGATGGACTGCCCTCCCTGCGCGCTGCACACCAGCGAGCCGCCGCAGTCGGCGTCGACCGAGCACGGCTGGGGATTGAAGGAGCTGGAGCAGCCGGCGAGCGCGCCTGACGCGACCGCCGCGCTGGCCCAGAGAGCCAGACTTCGAAATACCATCGAGCCACCGTTCCCTGCGTTAGTGTCGCGGGCTGGCGCCTTCGAACCGGAAAGCGTACTGAACCTGGACGAGTCCCTACCAGCTTACCTGGCGTCTGGAGCCGCCGGGAGCAATTCCAGTGGTCCAGCTCACCGCCGACCGTCGTTCGGGGCGACGATTGTGGTACGGCATACCAGGCTCGCCCACCAGAGCCGAGTCCGGAGGAGACAGCCATGGCCATCGATGTTCGCGGGAAGTGGGCCTTCGTCACCGGCGCCAGCCGGGGCGTGGGCAGGCAGGTGGCGGCGGGCCTCGCCGATCTCGGCTGCAACGTGCTGCTGCACAGCCGCGACCGGGATCACACCGCGACGCTCGCCGCGGCGCTCGCTCAGCGGGGGGTGCAGGTGGCCACCGTCGCCGCGGATCTCGCGGACCAGGACGCGGTGGATGGCATGATGGACGAGGCTCTCGCTCTCTCCGGCGGCCTCGACATCGTCTACAACAACGCCGCCGTGATGACGCCGTTCCGGGCCCCCGCCTCCACCGTCACGGCCGCCGACTATCGCCTCAGCTTCGAGGTCAACGTCATCGCCCCCATCCGGATCACCCACCGGGCGCTCCCGGGAATGCGGACCCGCGGCTTCGGCCGCGTCGTCCAGGTGACCTCCGGCATCAAGGACCAGCCCGAGCTGATGGCCTACGCCGCGTCCAAGGCCGCGCTCGACAAGTTCGTCCGCGACATGGTCCCTTCGCTGCGGGGCACCGGCGTGCTCATGAACCTGCTCGATCCCGGGTGGCTGCGCACCGATCTGGGCGGCCCCAACGCGCCCAACGCGGTGGAGTCCGTGCTGCCCGGCGCCCTCGTCCCCGCGCTCCTCGACGGCGAAGTGCACGGCGTGCTCTTCTGCGCCCAGGACTATGCGGGTACCCACCCGTGAAGACCCCGCTCGGCGGCGGTCCCGGCGAGGGCGAGCGTGTACACGTGCGGCGCGTACGCGGCGCCGCCATCCCACGACGTCGGTTCGATTTCTGCGAAACCACCCCCGGCGCGCCCCGTAGAGCGGGCGCCCCGACCTGCGGGGCTTCTTTCTGGAGGCAGATGACCATGCGATCGATGTACTGGGTGATGTGTGCCCTGGCCCTGGGGACTTCTTCGGCCGCCGTCGCGGCGTGCAGCAGCACCAGCAGCGCCACCGGCGCCGGCGGCAGCTCCGGCAGCAGCAGCACTGCTGGCAGCACCAGCAGCAGCACCAGCGGTGCCGGCACAGGCGGCAGCGGCGACGCGCAGACGCCGCCCCAGGGCGAAGCCAACATCAAGGCCTGGCTCGCCACCAGCGCCTACAAGAGCTGGAAATGCCAGCCCGCGGAGCACGTCGCCGTCGCGCCGTCGCCGCACAGCTACAACCGGATCTGCTCCAACGACATCCTCGCCGCGGGGAGCCCCCCGTTCGCGGTGGGCGCGGCCGCAGTCAAGGAGCTCTACAGCGACTCCGCGGCCGACGGTGGCGTGGTCTTCGGCTACGCGGTCTACCTGAAGACGGCCGCCGACACCGCCGCGGACGGCGGCAGCGGTGCCAACTGGTACTGGTACGAGGACAACCCGACCCTCGACCCGCCCGGCGGCGTCGTCGCCGACGGTCTCGGCACCACCGGCAACCCGCTGACGGTCTGCGTCGGCTGCCACAGCAAAGCCGGCAGCGACGCCGCCCACCCCGGCGCCGGCGACTTCGTCTACACCCAGGTCAAGATGTGAGCCACGGGACGAGGCGCGCCTCGTCCCCGTTCGCCCCTTCCGCGAGCCGGCGTCTCGGCGTGCCGAGGAGCCGGCTCAGCCCCAGGTGCCAGGAGGCCATCGCCTCCGCTCCACGGTCCCTGGTACGCTCCTCTCATGCTTTTTCTTGCCAGCATTGGCCGTTCCTCGGTGGCCGTCGCGCTGGTGACCCTCACCCTCGTGGCAGCCCCCTCGCCCGCGCGTGCCGAGGATCCCGCCAGGGCCGCGGCCCTCGCCGGGGCCGCGGCGGCCCGAGCCAGGCAGCGCGAGCTGCGCGTCGCCATCGATCTCTACGACGAGGCCTACGCGGCCGCCCCGCGCCGGGAGTACCTGCGGGAGATCGGCGCCCTCTACGACACGCTGGCCTACGCCGGCGACTCGAGGGACGTGCGCCTCGCCATCCTCTACTTCGAGAGATACCTCGCCGGCGAAGCGCCGCCGGCCGACCGCGACGAGGTCGCGCCTCGCCTCCAGCGGCTGCGGGAGTGGAGGTCGCGGATGCGGTCGGAGCCCATGCCGACGCCGGTGCAGCCGGTGCGGGTCCAGGTGGTCGCCTACCGCGAGGACGACTCTTACGAGGTCGCGCTCGGCGGCACTGGGTGCACCACGCCGTGCGCGGTGTCGCTGCCGCCGGGCCTGGCGATGCTCAAGACCCGGGACGGCAAGGTCAACGTGCCGGTGGTGATCCCCCCACAGGCCTCGCGGATCCGGGTCCAGCGGCCCGACAACACCTACCTCGTCGCCGGGGCGATCATGGTGCCGGTCGGCGCCGTCGTCGCCGCCTCGCTGTGGAGCCTCGCGCTGACCTGCAACGGCGACAGCAGCGGCTGCGTGGTCGGGAACCTGGTGGCCTGGCCCGTCCTCGGCGCGGCCACGTTCATCACCGGGATCGTGTTCCTGGCCCAGGGGCGCACCCCGCCGCCGGAGGACGCCAACCGCCCGGAGTCCCTCGCCCGCAACCATGCACCGGCGCTGCGCCTCACCGCGGCCGGGGTGGGCCCGCTCCCGGGCGGCGCCGGTGCCGGCGCCCAGTTTCAGTTCTGATCGACGACGAGGCCGGGGGGCAGGGCGCTATCCCTGCCGCGCGACCCGGCCGTACGCGCGGTTGTGATAGACCAGCGTGTCCGTCCCCTGCCCGAGGTGCAGCCCGGTGACGTCGCCGAGGACCAGCGTGTGGTCGCCCGCGTCGACGAGCTGGCGCACCGTGGCGGAGAACGCGCCCGTGGTGCCGCCGAGCAGAGGCACGCCGGCGGCGTCGGGGGTCCAGGGGGTGCGATCCCAGAGGCCAGCGCGCTCGACGGCGGGCTTGGCGAAGGCGCCGGCGAGCTCGGCCTGGTCGGGGGAGAGCAGGTTGACGGCGAAGCCGGACGCCTCGCGGAGCATGGCGAAGGCGCTGGCGGCAGTGGTGGCGGAGACGAGGATGATCGGCGGCGTCATCGAGACGGTGATGAACGCGGTGGCGGTGAAGCCGTCGAGCTCCGGCGCGCCGCCTTCGCTCGCGCTGCCCGGGGTGCCGCGGCGAGTAGTGACCACGGTGACGGTGGCGGCCCAGGTGCGGGCGAGGGACTTGTAGGACTCGAGCGAGGTCGGCGGGAAGCTCTCCATGCGTCGGATGCTACCGCACGCTCAGTCCGCGTAATAGCCGAGGGAGGCATGGCTGACGATCGAGCCCTCCTCCGGGTCCACGCACTGGTCGTAGTGGAGGGCCTCTCCCCTGCCCTGCGGGAGCGCGCGGAGCAGGGTGTAGAGGGGCCCGAGCCCGCACACGCGGCGCGTGTCCAGATCGGCCGCGACCTGGCGGAAGAAGCCGGGCGCGTCGCGGCCCACGGCGAGGTCGATGGACTCGCGATCACGTGCTCCCAGGAGCTCGCGCCCGCGGCCGTCGAGGGCCCGGGCATCCCCGAAGCGAGGGCCCACGTGGGCGAGATCGGCGCCGGCCACCACCAGGACGCGGCCGGCGCGGCGCTCCACGAGGGCGCGGAGCGCGGCGACGAACGTCTCGACCTCGGGGACGTGCGCGGGATCGCGCCGGGCGACCAGGGCCTCGCCGAGGCCGCAGAGGATGGGGACGATGCGCGCGGCGGCCGCCCGGGGGCCCTGGCCGAGGACGTGGCGGAGGAAGACGGCCTGGAACTCGAGCGAGTGCTCGCCCCGGTGGAGGTACTCGTCCTCGCGGAGGTCGAACCCGCTGTCGGCCTGGAGCTGGGCGATGGCCTCGCCGTCGGGCTCGAGGCCGCCGAGGGGCGTGTCGAACCTCTTGGCGCAGACCGCGAAGGCGCGGCGCATGGGCGCGTGCGAGGTGCCGAGGAGGATGAAGGTGTCCACGCGCTCGTCGAGGCCATCGCGCAGGGCGCGGTACGCGTGGCCGTAGCCGACCGCCGCACGCCAGAGGTCCATGTGGGGCGAGCAGAGACCGACCATGCGGCCACGGGGAGGGGACGCCGCGGGGGCTCGAGCGAAGCACTCGTCCTCGATGTAGCGGACGAGCTTGGCGGGGTCGTCGTGATAGGCGCCCCCGGCGTGGGCGGCGGGACGGACGGCAGCGGAGGTGAAGGCGCGGATCACGGAGCGGCGGAGGGCGCGGAAGCGTGGGGTATCGAGCATGGAAGCCTCGTCGAGCTCGGCGACGAGCTGCTGGACGAGCGCGGCGTCGACGGGGTGCCCGGTGGCGCGCGTCGCCTCCGCGGCGACCTGCGCAGCGGTACGAACGCCGTCGAGGCGGGCGACGACGGCGGCCAGCTCGGCGGGCAGGACGACCGAGCCGGAGGCGATCCGTTCGGTGTCACGGAGCACGAGGAGCCGCCCGCGAGCGCGATCCTGGACGAAGATGGTCTCGACGGAGCGGAGCCTGGGGACACGCTCGAGGGCCGGCATGCGTCCTCCGAGCCTAGCGCGTCTGCAGCGGCCGCGAAGGGCGGGCGCACCCGGACGCGGCGGTCGGGCACAGCCGGGAGCCCGGCTTGCAGTGGGCGCGGCGGACGACCTACCCTCGCCGGTCGATGCCTCGCGCCATACCGGACCAGACGACCGATCTCCTCGCCGAGCTGGCGGCGGTGTACCGGGACGCCGACGCGCTCTATGCCGGCTGGACCTGCCCCGCGTCGACCGAGTGCTGCCGCTTCGGAATGACGGGACGAGAGCCTTACGTCACGTCCATCGAGCTCCTCGCCGTCCGCCGAGCCATCGCCGCGCGAGGCGGGGCGCGCGCCTGGAAGAAGGCGGCGTCCGGATCCATCGCGGGCCGCGTGACGCTTCCGGTGGTGCGGGACGAGCGCACGTGCCCCCTCCTCGACGGCGCCGGGCGCTGCGCCGTCTACGCGGCTCGGCCGCTGGGGTGCCGGACGTTCTTCTGCGACCGCGCCGAGCCCGCTGGCAAGGTCAAGCAGCGCGAGGTGAACGCCCTGGTGCGCCGCATCCAGGAAATCGCCGCCCGCCACGAGCCCGACGGCGACAAGGGCCGCCCGCTCACGCGCGCCCTCTGAGCTCACCATCGCAAGGTCGAGCTGCGCGCCCACTCCCGCAAGGTCAGGGGGTTTGGGGGGGCCCTCGGCCCCCCCATCGTAGGAAAGTCAGGGGGGTATGGGGGGGCCTTCGGCCCCCCCCATCGAATCAAGTCCGCTCGACCGCCATCACCCCCGGGATGCGCTGGAGCTGGCGGATCACGTTCTTGAGCTGGGCCAGGTCGGAGCACAGGAAGGTGAACGTGTTGGTGGCGCGCCCGTCGTCGCCGGCGCGACAGGTGGCCTCGCTGATGTTGATGCCCTGCTCGTGGAAGGTGTGACCCACCGTCGCCAGTATTCCGGGGCGGTTGGCGGTCATCACCTTGATCTGCACCGGGCGGTTGATCTTGGCGCGCGAGTCCCAGGAGATCTCCACGCGCCGCTCGGGATCGGTGTCGAAGGCCTTGGGGCAGTTGCGGCGGTGCACCGTGATGCCGCGGCCGCGGGTGATGAAGCCGATGATCTCGTCGCCGGGGAGCGGGTTACAGCACTTGGTGTAGCGGACCAGGACGTCGTCGATGCCGTTGAGGCGGATGCCCTGCGCGTCCTTGCCGGTGACCTTGCGGACCAGCGACTCCATCCGGCCCTCGCGGATGGAGGGCGGGGGATCGTTGCTCTTGTCCCCCTCCTTGGCGGGCGGCGAGAGGAACTCGGTCACCGCGCGGGGGCTCACCTTGCCGTAGCCGACGGCGACGTAGAGCTCCTCGGCGGAGGACACGCCGAACTTCTCGTTCACCTTGCGCATGTCCTCCTGGCTCTTGGCGAGGCGGGCCAGGCTCATGCTCTTGGAGTGCATCTCCTTCTCGAGGAGCTCCTTGCCGAGCTTGAGGGAGCGATCGCGCTGCTCGGTGCGGAGAAAATTGCGGATCTTGGTCCGGGCGCGCCCGGTGACGGCGAAGTCCAGCCAGTCCTTGCTGGGGTGCTGGCCGGGGTTCTGCATCACCTCGACCACGTCGCCGTTGCGGAGCTTGTAGCGGAGCGGGGCGATGGCGCCGTTGACGCGCGCGCCGCTACAGTGATCGCCGATGTCGCTGTGGATGGCGTAGGCGAAGTCGATGGGGGTCGAGCCGCGGGGGAAGACGCGGACGTCGCCCTTGGGGGTGAAGACGTAGACCTCGTCCTGGAAGAGGTCGACCTTGACGCTCTCGAGGAACTCGGCCGGGTCCTTGAGCTCCTTCTGGAACTCCATCAGCTGGCGGAGCCAGCCGAAGCGCGCGGCGTCCTTGGGGTCGATGCCGCCGGAGTTGTTCTCCTTGTACTTCCAGTGCGCGGCGATGCCCTGCTCGGCGACGCGGTGCATCTCGTGGGTGCGGATCTGCACCTCGATGCGCTCGCGCCCGGGGCCGATGACCGTCGTGTGCAGCGACTGGTACATGTTGGGCTTGGGGAGCGCGACATAGTCCTTGAAGCGGCCCGGGACCGGGGTCCACTGCGAGTGGATGACGCCCAGCGACGCGTAGCAGTCGGCCACCGACTCGACGAGGACGCGGAAGGCGATGACGTCGTAGACCTGGTCGAAGTCGCACTGCTGCGACTGCATCTTGCGCCAGATCGAGTAGAGGTGCTTGGCGCGCCCGGTGACGTCGGCCGGGAAGCCCTGCTCGGCCAGCTTGCCGCCGAGGATCTTGCTGACCTCGACGATGTAGCGGCTGCGCTCGGCGTCCGAGGTCTGGATCTTCTTCTCCAGGTCGGCGTAGGCGCTCGGCTCCAGGTAGCGGAAGCTGAGATCCTCCAGCTCGCCCTTGAAGCGGGCGATGCCCAGCCGGTTGGCGAGCGGGGCGTAGATCTCCATCGTCTCGCGGGCGATGCGGTCCTGCGCTTCGGGCTTCATGTGCTCGAGCGTCCGCATGTTGTCGAGGCGGTCGCAGAGCTTGACCAGCAGGACGCGGATGTCGCGCGCCATGGCCACGAGCATCTTGCGGAAGTTCTCCGCCTGGCGGTCCTCCTTGGAGGCGAAGTTGATCTTGGAGAGCTTGGTCACCCCGTCGACCAGGAAGGCGACCTCCTGGCCGAACTCGCGCTCGATGTCGGTCGTGGTCGCCAGCGTGTCCTCGACGACGTCGTGGAGCAGGCCGGCGCACACGCTCGCGGTGTCGAGCTTGAGGCTGGTGATGACGCCCGCCACGCTCGCCGGGTGCGAGAAGTAGGGCTCGCCGCTCTTGCGCATCTGCCCCTCGTGCGCCCGCTCTCCATAGGCATAGGCTCGCGCGATCAGGTCGACGTCTGCGCCCGGCTGGTAACTTCGAACACGATCGACGAGCTCGTTCAGCGAAAGCATGCTTTTGCCCGCGGTAACCTCCGCGTTCTCACGCTAACACCGGGATCCCGTCGTCGCAAATTCGTCACGTCCCAACATGGGGGCGTCGGCCCGTGGTTGTCACGCCCCACCGCCGTGTGAGCCGAAAGCGCGATCTCGAGCGTCCATGCGCGCGCCGCCCCGGTACGGCAGCGCGGCGCGCGGGGGGCGGATGGAGTAGAGACGGCCGCATGCAGCCGATCGGTGTGTACGTCCACTTCCCTTACTGCCTGAAGAAGTGCCCGTACTGCGACTTCGTCTCGTTCGCCCGGGCGCGTGAGGCCATCGACCACCGCGGCTACGCGGATGCGGTCCTCGCCGAGCTGGAGCGGCGGCGCCCCGCGCTCCAGGGCAAGCGGCTCTCGACCATCTTCTTCGGGGGCGGCACGCCCTCGCTGTGGGAGCCGGCGGAGCTCGGCCGCGTGCTGCGGGCGATCCTCGCGGCCGCCGACGAGCGCGCCGAGGACGTGGAGATCACCGTCGAGTGCAACCCCACCTCGCTCGACGAGGCCCGCGCCCGCGCCCTCCTCGACGAGGGCGTGGTCCGCCTCAGTATCGGCGTCCAGGGCCTCGACGCCGAGCGGCTCGCCTTCCTCGGCCGCCTCCACGACCCCGAGGGGGGCCTCGAGGCCGTCCACGCCGCGATCCGCTCCGGCATGCCCCGCGTCAGCGCCGACCTCATCTACGGCGTGGCCACCGGGCCCGAGCCGCCCTCCCCCGCCGAGTCCGCCGCCGAGGTGGTGCGCGTCGCTCGCACCGGGGTCACCCACCTCTCGGCGTACAGCCTGACCATCGAGCCGGGCACCCAGTTCGGGGAGCTGGCGCGGCGGGGGCGGCTGCCGATCGCGCCGGACGACGCGGTCGCCGATGCCTTCTTCGCGGTCGAGGAGGCGCTCACGGCCGAGGGCTTCGTCCACTACGAGATCTCCAACTATGCCCGCCCCGGCGCCGAGGCCCGTCACAACCTCGGCTACTGGCGCGGGGTCGACTACCTCGGCCTCGGCTGCGGGGCGTTCGGCACGCTCAGCACGGCCGACGGCTCCGCGGTCCGCTCGCGCAACGTCATCGACCCGGCGCGCTACATGACCGCGGCGCTCGCGGGCCAGCCCGTGGAGGCCGAGAGCGAGCCCCTCGACCCGGAGACGCGCCTGCGGGAGCGGATCATGCTCGGCCTCCGCCTGCTCGAAGGGGTCGACCTCGACGCGGCGGGGGTGGACCTCGGCATCGACCCCTGGACGCCCGCGCGCCGCCGCGCCGCCGAGCGCCTGGCGGGTCGAGGCCGCCTCGTCATCGAAGGCGGCCGCCTCCGCGTGCCGGCGGCGGCGCGGGTGTGGACCGACGGGGCGGCCGCCGAGCTCTTCTAGAAGCGACCCGAGACGCCGGCGCCATAGAAGCCGGGGCCGAGGAGCGGCGCGGCCGACATCTCCATCGAGCGCTCCCGCGGGGGCGGTGCCGCGGGGGCCTCGGGCCGGAGGGCGTCGTCGCGGCGCGTGGCGGGGAGCGTGGGCTGATCGAGCGTGAACAGCGCCACGCCGGTGCCGCCCAGCACCACCGCGGCGCCGAGCGCGATGCCGGCGTCGAGCCGGTAGGCGTCGCGGGCGCTGACGTGATCGGTGTACCCGGACTGGACGTAGGCGGCGCACGCGGAGCTGGAGCTGGACGCGCACGTCGCCGTCCCGCTGCTCTGCATGGTCTGGAAGGCCTGGGCCTGCCCCTGCTGCTGCAACGACAGGGCCGCCAGGACCCCGCCGACCACCACCGCCGCGGCGCCGGTGCCGAAGAGCACGGACGAGACCGTCCGCTGCGTGGTGGTGTCCAGCTTGATCTCGAGCGTCTTGGACTCGTCGCGGCCGATCTCGATCTCGTGGACGTAGGCGCGGTAGCCGTTGCGGGTGACGGCCAGGAGGTGACGCCCCGGCTCGACGTCGACGGGCTGGCTCAGCGGCGTGCTGGCGACGAAGCGACCGTCGAGGTTGATCTGGGCCTGGGCGAGGGCGTGGATCGAGAGCCGCCCCGGCTTCTCCTTGAGCCGGACGTCGAGGGGCGAGATCCCACCGGCCGCGACGTCGAGGTCGTGCGTCTCGTCGACGTAGCCGGGGGCGGTCACGTGCACCGAGTGCTTCCCGGGCTTGATCTCGGCGAACAGGGGCGCCTCCGCCGGCTTGCCGCCGTCGAGCGAGACCAGCGCCCCTCCGGTCTGCGAGGACACCATCAGGCGAGTGACCGGGGCCGCCTGGACCGGCGCCGCCGGCGCGGTGACCCCCGCGGCCTCGAGCTTGCTCGCCAGGGGCTCCAGCTCGGCGAGCGCCTCCGCCGCGTCGGAGCGACGGCCCCCCTGAGGGACCTGGGCGAGGTAGTCGCGGTACCCCTTCATGGCCGCGCGGAGATCGTCGGGCTGCCTGGCCACGTAGTATTGCTTGCGGTGGGCCTGGGCGACGGAGAAGAGGATGCCCGGCCGCGCCGAGAGGCGGTAGGCCTGCTCGAAGGCCTGGATCGCCGCGGGGAACTGGCCAGCCTCGTAGGCCTGCGCCCCCGCGTTGAAGAGCACCTTGCCCTGGTCCGGCGCCTGGGCCCGCGCGCTCCCGGGCGCGAGCGTCCCCGCGGCGAGCACGGCGGCGAGCACGGCGGCTCCCGGGAGCGAGGTCGCGTGGCGCTTCACTTGATCACCGCCTTGCCGAGGAAGATGGTCGCGCTGCTGGCGTTGGAGATGACCAGGTCGGCGATGTTGTCGTCGTCGATGTTGCCGGTGGTGACGCTGAGGCCGGCGGCGGTGAGCTGGACCCCTCCGAGCACGGCGGCGGTCGGGGCCGCGCTCCCGTACGCGAGGTAGGCGCTGGCGGCGCCGACGATGACCAGGTCCATGCCCCCCTTGCCGTCGATGTCGATGCACGTGAACGCCTTGGCCTCCTCCGGCAGGGTGATGACGTAGGGCTTGGCGACGTTGGTGAACGGCGCCGCCGCGTCGCCGCTGCCCCAGAGGATGGTGACCTGGCCCAGCCCGGTCGTCGGGGAGGCGGTGAGGGCGACCAGATCCAGGTGCGTGTCGCCGTCGACGTCGGCCACGCAGAGCCGCTCGTTGCGACGCTCGACCATGGTGGTGGTCGTGGTGCTCGCGGCCGGGTGCCGCTCGAAGAGGCCCACCGGGAGCTGCGCCGAGAACACCAGCTTGAACCCCGTCGCGGTCACGGAGGCAACGACCAGCTCGCTCGCGGAGAGCGGCGGGCTCGTCATCTCGTCGACGGGCGCGAGCAGGGCGATCTCGTCCTCGCCGTCGCCGTCGACGTCGATGGCCTGCATGACGGCGCTGTCCCACGTCGCGGTGGTCGGGAGCGCCGTCGACCCCAGCAGGGCTCCCTTGAACTGCGCGGCGCCGCTGGCCTGGAGCAGCCACAGCTCCGGCGTGGCGCTGGGGCCGATGTCGTCCATGCTGGTGACCAGCGCCGCGACGTCGGGGTGCGGGACGGGCGAGTCCGCCGTGCTCCTGGCGTGAAAGAGACCCGTCGCGGTGGCGCTGATGCCGCTGGTGAGGGGCGCGCCCGGATTGGCGGCGAGGAAGTACGGCGCCTGCAGGGTGCGATCGGGGCGCCCGGGGAAGACGGACGCGCGCGCGTTCGCGGCGACGCCCTTGGTGAGGGTGCCCGCGAGGAGGTCCGACATCCCGGTGGCCGGGACCCGCCTGGCGAGGTCGACCCCGGAGACCACCTGGTCGATCCCGTCGAGCTCGCCGAGGGATTGCGGGCTGAGCGGGAGCTCGTTGCGCCGGCCGAACATGACCGAGAGTCCGGCGGCGCCGCCGACCTGGCCCTCGCGGAAGGCGATGTCCACGTTGAGATCGCCGTCGAAGTCGCCGGTGACGAAGCTGGTCGCCGGCGCGGAGGTGGCGACGAGATCCGGGTTGAAGACCCCCGAGGGTGTCCCGGTCGCGGTCGGCGTGTTGGTGAACAGCTGCACGCCGAGCTCGTTCAGCGAGCCGGCGACGAGATCGGGCAACCCGTCGCCGTTGAAGTCGACCACCAGCGCCTCGGACCAGACCTGGCCGGTGACCAGCGGGACGGCCGCGACCGTGTACCCCGTCGACGAGCTGAGCAGGAGGCCCCCGGTGGTGACCAGATCGATCTCGCCGTCGCCGTTGAAGTCCCCGGTCGCGAGCGGGAGCTGCTCGAGGCCCGGGAGAGGCACCGCGAGGTTGTCCGCGATCCCGCCCGGCGACGAGCGGAAGGTGCCGTCGCCGTTGCCGTAGGCCACGAACACCTGCGGCTGGCCGCCGACGGTGGCCTGGATGAGGAGGTCGAGGTGGTCGTCGTGGCCCGCCATCGGCCCGCCCGCCACGAGGGGGTTGACCTGGGCGAGCGCGACCGCGGTCGGCGGCGACACGGTGCCCGTCGGCGCGGTGAGGACCGGCGACGGGTAGGTGAGCGCGAGCCCGTCGAGCGGGCCGAGCTTGCCGTTGTCGTTCCACCCGACGTTGCCCAGCACGTCGACCATGCACGGCGAGACGAGCACCACCCGGGGCAGGTGCGGGTCGGGCAGGACGAACTGCTTGCACGGGGAGCGGGCGGCGAGCTCGTCGACCACGCCGAGCGGGACGTTCGCGGGCCAGGGGCCGGTGACCGGGAGCGCGAGCACCGGGTTGTCGTAGAAATGCCCGGTCGCGGCGGCGGGGCTCTCCGCGCAGTAGACGTTGCCGTTGGTGGTGAGCTTGGTGGGCCCCGGGATGACGTCGGTGGCGATCAGGTAGGCGTTGTCCCAGGTCGAGACGTCGAACGTCGGGTAGTCGGTGGGCGCGAAGCTGTCGTCCGGCTGGCCCCGCTGCACGTCGAGGCCGCCCTCCAGCACCACGAGCAGGTCGGCGCTGGGGACCGTCTTGGTGGCGTCCAGCCACCCGGCGGCCGGGAAGACGCCGTCGCTCGCCGTGGTGAAGGAGCCCGACACGACGCCGTCGGTCTCGACGAAGTAGACGCCGACGTCGCCGCTGTCGTAGTCGATCGAGATCAGGTCGGAGCGCCCGTCGCCGTTGAAGTCGGCCATGCCCAGGTGCCCGTTGGCGAGGGGCAGCGACGAGAGCGCCGTGTACTGGCCGAGGGGCTCCCGGCAGATGCCGTCGCCGCCGCAGAAATAGCCGGTCGGGCAGGCGCTGCTGTCCGCGCTGCAGTCGTAGCGGCAGGCCACCGCCGTGCCGGGGGCGCCGCAGGTGAGCCCGGCGACGTGGGGCACCGAGATGGTCCCGTCGCAGTCCTCGCTGGGGTCGATGACGTGATTGCCGCAGACGCCGGGGACGACGTCGGGGAAGGTCTGGCACGCGGCCACGCCGAGGCTCAGCGACAGCAACGCGAAACGCCCGAGCAGTCTGATCATGGTCATTCTTCGCGCTCTCTCCGTCTCCGCTGCAGGATGACCGGACGTCAGTACTCGAGATCGGACTTCTTCCCGGCGGAGACGGCCTTGACGAGCTTCACCGCGACCGTCGTGTTGGCCGCTGCCGGCACCTCCATGTCCTGCGGTGCATACCCGGCGGCCTTGAACGTCAGCTTCACCCGGGCGTCCCCTCGCTTGAGCCTGAGCGGCGACGCCGACGTCCCGATCTTGGCCCCGCCCAGGTAGACGTCGATGAGCTTGGGGGAGGCGTCGATGGTGAGCTCGATCTCGGCGGGAACGACCGTCGGCTCGGCCGTCACGGAGGGCGTGACGGTGGGGGCCGCCTTCGCCGTCTCCGCCGGGAGGGCGAGCGCGGTCGCGGTCGTCACCGGGGCGGGCGTGGTCTCCCCCGCGGCCTTCGGCGGCGACCGCGCGGCGACGCCGACGCCGATGGCGGCGAGCAGCGCGAACGCACCCACCATGCCGTAGACCATGGCGCGGCCGCTCTGCGGCTTGGACACCACCTCGGCGGCGATGATCGTCTTGCCGGGCTCCGACAGCATCGTCTTGTCCGCGCCCTCGGCGGGGGTCACGCCGCCGGCGACGCGCACCACGCTCGCCGTCGGGTCGCCGGCGGGGGCGCGGACGGCGCCGTCGGGGCCCGGCTTGCGCGCCGAGACCTTGACGTCGAAGCCGGCTCCCGCCGCGGCCACGGCGAGCGCATCGAGGCCGGCGCCCAGCGACTCGGGCCGCTGCGCGGGGTCCTTCTCCAGGAAGGCGAGCACCGGCGCGTCCAGCGCCGGGGGCAGCTCGTGGCACTCGTCGGAGACGCGCGGCGCGGGCGCGCTGATGTTCTTGACGAGGATCTCCATCACGTCCTCGCCGTCGAACGGCACCTTGCCGACCAGGCACTGGAAGACGAGGATGCCGAACGAATAGATGTCCGTGCGGTGATCGACGTTGCGCCCGCGGCACTGCTCCGGCGACATGTAGTAGGGCGTGCCCATCGGCGTGCCCGTGCGCGTCTTGTGGCCACCGGCGACCGAGTCGCCGAGGAGCTTGGCGATGCCGAAGTCGAGCAGCTTGGGGAAGACGACGCCGTCCTCGTCGAAGAGGAGGAAGACGTTCTCCGGCTTGAGATCGCGGTGGGCGATGCCGGTGGCGTGCGCCGCGTCGAGGGCCCGGGCGATGCCGCGGAGCATGGGGATGGCCTCCTCCGGGGAGAGGCGCCCCTTCTGCTTCAGGTAGGCGTCCATGGTCATCCCGTCGAGGAGCTCCATGACGTAGTACTGCCGGCCGTCCTCCAGGGCGCCGAACGAGAAGATGTCGATGATGTTGCGGTTGCGGATCTGGTTGACCGCGCGCGCCTCGGCGATGAAGCGCGACACCATCTGCGGGTTGGACGAGAACTGCTTGTGCAGCACCTTGACCGCCGCCGCCTTGCCGATGAGCGGGTGCACGGCGCGGTAGACGGCCCCGAAGCCGCCCTCCCCGAGCTTGCCCTCGACGCGGTACTCGCCCACCACCTGCCCCGCGACGAGATCGGTGTCCGCGGCCGCGACCGCCTCGTCCGGGAGGAGGCCCTCGCCATCGGCAGCGCAGACCTTGAGATCGTCGGAGTAGCGGGTGCGGCAGGTCGGGCAGGTCGCCATGGGCCCCGTAAGGGTAAGAGGGGAGCCCGCAGGCGCGGGCCAGGCTCGAGCTCGAAGCAGACTACACGAAGGCCCCGAGGGGCGCCAAACGCCCATGCACGTGGCGAGCCTCACGGTTTTCTCGCGGAAAACTGGGCCCCTCGTGCCGCCCCGTGTAACGCCGCCGCCTCGCCCGAGGCGCGCCCGCCTCGGTTGCCCCGCCTCGGTTGCGCGCCCTCCCCCGCTGGCTACCATCGCCTCGTGCCTCGCCTGCTGGTGCCTGCTGCGCTCGCGCTCCTCGTGCTCGGTGCGTGCCTGTCGTGCGGACGCCCCGCTCGCGCCGAGGATGCGCCGGCGGCCCCGGTGGCGAGCTGGGCGACCACGCAGGCCATCGAGCGCACTCGCCTCGGCCGCGACCATGCCGCTCGGGGTGACGCGGAGGCTGCGCTCCGGGCCTTCCTCGACGCCGTCTCCTTCGACGCTACCTACGGGCCCGCGTACCTCGCGCTCGGCGCGATCTACGAGGCGCGCGGCGATGCTCGGGAGGCGGAGCGCGCCTTCTCCATGGGCATCGAGCACGTCGCCGGCTTCGCCGAGGCGCTGGTGGCGCGCGGCCGGCTGCGCGCCCACCTCCGCCGCGCCGCGGACGCCATCCTCGACCTCGAGGCCGCCGCCGCCATCGCCCCCGGCTCCGCGGTCCTTCGCGAGCTCGGCGACGCCTACATCGCCGCCGGGGCGCTCCCGGCCGCGCTCGCGGTGGCTCGCCGCCGTCTCGCGGCGGCCGAGGCTCAGGGCGACCCGCGCGCCGCGACCGAGGCTCGAGGCGAGGTGCGGGCCCTCGCCGGCCTGGTGGGTGACCTCGATCCGGTGAGCGCGGGCGCCCGCGGTCGGGGGCCGGTGCGGCGAGCGCTCTGGGTCGCCTCGCGCCGTCGGTAGCGACGCCTCCCCTTCACGGTGAGCCGCCCCGCGCCCGCTCCAGCGCCTTGCACGCCTCTCTCACGCCGCCGCCGCACGCCTGCTCGAAGAAGACGGTCGCGAGCGCTGGATCCCGTGGCACGCCCAGGCCATCGCGGTGGAGCACGCCCAGCCCCAGGCACCCGAGCACCGAGGTCGCGCCACAGGCCTTGCCGAACTCGGTCGCCGCGGCGGTGCCATCCTTGGGCACCCCGGTGCCCGTGGCGTAGGCCCAGCCCGTGTCGACGCAGCCGGCGAGGTCGCCCGCCGTGCACGCTCGGCGAAAGAGCGCCACCGCGCGGGCGCCGTCTTTCGGCACGCCGTCTCCGCCGTAGAACGCCTCTCCGAGGACGGCGCACGCGCGCCGCACGTGCGCTTCGCAGCTCTGCTGCAACGCTTCGAGGCGCGGCGGCAGGGGGGCGGGCGGCGAGGCGACCGGCGGTGCCGCGGGGACCTCGGGAACGGGCGCCGGTGCCGAGCCCGGAGCTGGCGACGGGCTCGCGGCTGGCAACGGGGCCGGGGGGGGCGATGCCGTCCCGTGCGTCGCCAGCCCGGGGGCGGGCGGTACGCAGGCGGCGGACAGAGCGACGAGCAGGAGCAGGGCGCGGCAGGGCGGGGGTCGGGGCATGGTCGGGTCGAGCACGCTGGGAGGCCTGCCTCATACCTCGGGAAGCGTCCCCCTCACAGACTGCGGCGCCCGCGAGACCTCGCGACCGTCCAGGACCCAGGGCGCTGCGTCACGAACATCGCCTGCGGTCCCCACCCCTCAGCCTCGACCCCGCAATGCCGTCTGGAGCTCGCAGCCGACCGTCCCCACGCGCCCGATTCCCGGGAAACCACCCGTGGCCCGTACGTTGCTGAGAGGGGTGAGCGCGGTCGCTCAGCGACCAGGAGGAAGCCGTGTCCCAATCGAATGCCCTCGCGGAGGATGACACTATCGACCAACCGGTCCGCACCCATCTGCCCTTCGCACCCGTCGCCTACGGCGAGACCGACACCGGCTCCGTCCGCGAGCACAACGAGGACAGCTTCGCCGTCGTGCCACACCTGGGGCTCTTCATGGTGGCGGATGGCATCGGCGGGGCGGCGGCGGGCGAGGTCGCCTCGCGGACGGCCATCGAGCAGGTGCAGTGGGCGGTGGAGGACGGGGAGACCACCTGGCCGTCGGACGGGGTGGCGAACGGACCCGAGTCGGGCCCGCGGCGGTTCATCGCTGGCATTCACCGCGCCAACCGGGCCATCCGGACGCTGGCGCGCAAGGATCCGGCGAAGAAGGGCATGGGCACCACCTTCGCCGGGGTGCTGGTGATGGATCGCTGCGCCGTGATCGCGCACGTCGGCGACAGCCGCGTCTACCGCCTGCGGGACGGAAAGCTCGAGCAGATGACCCGCGACCACTCGCTGGCCAACCACCTCGTGGAGATGGGCCTGCTCGACCCCGACGAGGTCGACACCTTCCCCCGCCGCAACGTCATCACCCGGGCCGTCGGCACCCACGAGAGCGTGGAGGTCGACATGCGGATCGTGGACGTCCGGTCGGGCGACGCCTTCCTCCTGTGCAGCGACGGCCTCACCGGTGAGCTCGATGACGGCGAGATCGGGGCCATCCTTCGCGAGCACGACGACCCCATCACCGCCGTCGCGCACCTGATCGACACCGCCAACGAGAAGGGCGGCTCCGACAACGTCACCGTGGTGCTGGTGCAGCTCGAGCCGATGCACGCCTGACGTACAGTCCCGCCTCGTGTGAGGCAGCGCGCCGCAGCAAGCGGAGCCGGAGCAGGCACGGTGCCCGGCACCGGCCGTTTGACGCGCAGTCCGGCGTGCGGCTGTGATAGGAAACCGGTCCAAGGAGAAGCTTATGCGTACCTTGGGTCTGAGCCGGTCCCTCTTCATCCTCGTTGGTGCCGTCGTGGCGGCTTGCTCGGCGACGCCGGGCACGGTCCCCTTCGGCCAGGGCGGCTCCTCGCAGAGCGCTGGCACCGGCAACAGCGGGAGCGGCAGCACCAGCACCGGCGCTGGCAACGCCTCCGGCAACGGGGCCGGCGGCGGGCTCAGCTTCGACGCGGGCAACGGCAGCGGGAGCGGCACCACCGGCGCGGGCGCCGGCAGCCCCTGCGTCGTGACCAACATGAACGCCGACATGGACGGCGACGGCTGGACCCCGGCCCAGGGCGATTGCAACGACTGCGACCCCAACGTCAACCCCGGCGCCATCGACGTGCCCCCGACGATGAGCGCCGACGGCGGCATCGGGCCCGAGGTCGACTCGGACTGCGACGGCAAGTTCGATCCTCCCGTCCCCTGCGACACGGGCCTCGCGCTCGACGACGTCAACGGGGCCGATGGCGCCAAGGCCATTGAGCTCTGCCAGACGACGGTCACCAACCCGGCCACGCCGAAGCAGCGGACCTGGGGCGTGCTCTCCTCGGAGTACGTGCGCGCGGACGGCACCGCCTACGCGAACCCCGGACTGCAGGTCGGCATCCAGAGCGGCTGGGGCCCGAACGTCCACGTGCAGGGCGGCGCCAACATGCTGGTGATCTCCTCGGGCCACTCCCGCACCACCAGCCAGCCCGGCGCCTGCGGCAGCCAGAGCTGCTCGGACGAGGGCCCCGGCACCGCTCCGCCCAACTTCCCCCAGGACAACCCCGCCTGCCCGCCGTCGCTCGACATCAACGACGACATCGGCCTCCAGGTGGACCTCCGCGCGCCGACCAACGCCACCGGGTACTCGTTCAAGTTCAAGTTCTACTCGATGGAGTACCCGTACTACGTGTGCGACAGCTACAACGACCAGTTCATCGCGCTGGTGAACCCGGCTCCGACGGGCTCCGTCAACGGCAACATCTCGTTCGACAGCAAGCACAACGCGGTCAGCGTCAACCTCGGCTTCTTCAACGTCTGCGACCCCACCCAGATCTCGCAGTACGCGGCCGACTGCGGCTTCAACATCGGCTCGACCTGCCCCACGCCCCCCAGCCCCTACTGCCCGAGCGGCACCGCCGAGCTCCAGGGCACGGGCTTCGACGTCTGGGACAAGGACTCGGGCGGCGCCGGCGCCACGAGCTGGCTCACCTCGCAGGCGCCCATCAAGGGCGGCTCGATCTTCTCCATCCGCTTCGCGATGTGGGACACCGGCGACGACCAGTTCGACTCGACGACCCTGATCGACGACTTCCAGTGGATCGCCACCGGCGGCACCGTCAGCGTGACCACGACTCCGGTCAACCAGCCGCAGTGATCACGATCGGGGCCCCTGACATGGGGCTCCGCCCTCCCCCTCACCCGCTCGCCACCACCACCTTCGGGAACACCAGCGCGCCGTCGGTGCCGGCGCGGCGGAGGCCGGGCATGGTGCAGTCGATGACGTTGCCCTCCTCGGCGGGGGCGCTGACGAGGCTCGCCTTCTCCATGGACGCGGCGGAGAAGCGCGTGCCGGCGGTGGGGACGAGGAGGTCGCAGCTCGCCGTCGTCGCCAGGGGGGCGAGGGCGTTGCGCTCGCGCTCGAGCAGCGGCGCGGAGGCGGCGCTGCGCCCGCGGTCCTTGAACGCGGCGACCAGCGCGGCCTCGAGGCCGCGAGCCTTGAGGGCGGCGTAGGTCGCTGAGCCCAGCTCGAGGGGGCGGCCGACGGCGGCGGCGAGGGCCTCGCCCAGCAGCGTGCCCGCGAGGTCCTTGCAGGCCTCGACGAAGCGGCGCTCGCCGGTGAACTGCTCCTCGTACGAGAGCGTCGCCTCCAGCGCGGCGTGGGCCTCGCCTTCGAGCTGCTGGGCGCGGGCGCGGGCT
>Ga0302279_10002261_pt1 | contig 25977 bp, 35 predicted proteins | sample III_Bog_N3_3_FD_194541 | JGI IMG/M metagenome (GOLD analysis project Ga0302279, IMG submission 194541) | Peat permafrost microbial communities from Stordalen Mire near Abisko, Sweden - III_Bog_N3_3 | ecosystem: Environmental > Terrestrial > Soil > Wetlands > Peat | place: Sweden: Abisko... | reverse complement strand
TTAAGGTTGCGGCTAGCGACGCTTGGTGAACCCCCTCGTCACGGCGCCGAGAACGGGGAAGAGGTCCTTCGTGGCGGGCGCGTAGATGAGCGCTGGCTTCAACACCGACGCATCCCTGCGCCGCCCTTGCTGCTTGCGTGGACTGGGTTGAAAGCTCCAGAAGCAGCCGTCGGCACCGTCGGCTGGCTCCGCGTCGAAAAGCGCGATGTGCGGCTGCCACTCGAGGAGAAGAACTACCGAAATGGCGCCGCCATTAGATTCGTCGGCCACGACCAAGTCTCCAGCACGGACCTCGAAGGTGCGGGAGGCGTGTAGCTGCGCAAAGGTCACGACCGCAGATGGCGGGCGCGCGCGCTTCTCATTCCACCCCTGCCAGCCATCGAACCGTCCCGTTGCACCTTCCCCTCCCATCAGAGCCTCCGTCACCGACACGTTCATTGTCGAGACGTCGGCCGGGTGAAGCCGAGTGACAGCCTCCTGCAGACGTTGGAGCCATGCGGATGTCATGACGTCTCGCAGAGTCCATCCCCGTTCTCGATGCGCGCCTTCACCTCGCGAAAGAGAGTCCCGTAGAACTCGGGGCCATCGACGGTGCACGAGGCGACGGATTCGTCGTGCACGACGAGCTCGACGCGATTGTCATGGACCCTGACCGTGAACGACCCCTCACCCGTGCGTCGCACTCGGGGAGTCCTCGCCTTGGGGGGGAGGGGCCGCTGTGAAGGAACAACGGTCGCGACGGTCTGGCGGGATGGCCTCTTCGGCTTGTTCATCGTGAACCCCATCTTGCGCGCCGACATCATGACACTGCCGACGTCGGCCTTGGGATTGAGCGTGAGGATAGTCGGACGGTCGAGAACCCGCTCCGCGTCACCGCTTCGCGCGATGCTGCGCGTTCCTCAATCGCACGTGGCGCACATTCAGGACTTGGACGTAGAGGTCGCGCTCACGAACCCGAGCCCGCCCGCGGTGCGCTGGCTCGGAAGCTACGTCCGTGCTGGAAGCCCGGCGCTTGAGGTCCGGGACGCATCGTGTGGCGCCGTCCCCGCGGGTCCGCCCCCGACGCCGCGCGTGGACGATGGCGTGACGGACTGGAACACGCTCGACCCCGGCGACTCGCTGACGTTCGCGTTCCATAGGTGGGTCCTGAGCGAAGTGCTGTCGGGGCGCTACGAGGTTCGGTTCAGCGGCGTCCCTGGCGACAAATCGAACACGGACGTGAGGGCGGCATGGGTGCCGCTCGAGGTGGTCGCCGCCGATGGCGGGACGTAGGTCCGGTCAGAGCGTGCGCGTGTATGGAAGGCCGCGAACCTACTTGTCCGGCGAGACGTACTTGCGTGGCTTCCACAGTCTTCTTCTCGAGGCGCACGCCGCCGATGCTCGGCGACGGCCACGTCCCACGGGCGTACGATGCACGGAGGGCAAACGCGTGGGGCTTCAGCAACAGAACTACGCGATTGAAACCGCGCCCGATTGGACGGCGCTCGGGGCCGCCCTCGAAGCCTCGATGGGGGTACGCGTCCGCGTCGTGCGGGCCTCAGTGGACATCGCCTCCGTGCGCGCGAGCTCCGTCGCGGGCGGTGCGGACGTTTCCTTCTCCGGTGGCGTCCTCGAGTGGGAGGCACCCCTCAACGCGAACCCGTACTTCGTTGAGCACCTGCACTGGGCGCTCGTCAGCATCGGGGCTACGCCCCTGCGTCGGCGGACGTCCAAGGAAGAGTACCGCGGTGTGCCCTGGCGCGCTCTGCCGCTCCGTCAGCGCCTCGCGCACGGCGTCGTCGGCAAAACCCTCTTCGCCTTGCTCTGGTTTCTGCTGCTCCCGCTCGTCCTCGTCGGTTTCGTGGTCGGGAACGTCATGGCGCTGATGGTGAAGCTCGTTCGGAAAATGCTCGGAGCGTGAGGGGGTCGCGAAGGGAAGCCCATGAAGGTATTCGACGAGCCGCGCGCACCGAGGTGAAAACACGTTCGTGCTTTCCCAGGTGACGTTGTGGCGCGATGCGGGGCCGTAGCGTTGACACTGAACGCATGGCCAGCTACGGCTCGGTGCATGGGAAGGCGCAGCTCGGACCGTCCTGGCATCGATGACCGGGCACCGCTCGGGGCCAAGATGCTGATGGAAGTTGTCGAAGCCCTCGTCAAATCACGGGGGATGAAGAGCTATCGCGTCGGCTACAAGCGCAAGGCGAAGGGTGAGCACGTCGTCGCCATCATCTGGCCTCCCCAGACACCGTGAAAGGCCGCGCGCATGCCCATCACGACGCACAGCGCGACCCATTACCGCGTCGTGTGCTTCGCTTGCCGCAAGCACGCCGATGTGTGTCCGCGGCGAGGCAAGGACCTCGACGTGCATGAGCGGGCCGTCCAAGCGTTCATGCACGCCGGCTGGCACCAAGAGCCGACCAGCGAGGAGTTCAAAGAGAAGCAGCGGGGGTTGTCGCGCGCGATGGGTCGCGGCCGTTGGTACTGCACGGCGTGCAAGCAGGGCGCCCCGTCGAGGTTGCCATGGCCCCGGTGAAGACGACGCAAGCGACCCACTACGAGGTCGTCTGCGCGTCGTGCCGTTGCAACGCCATCGTCTGTCCAAAGCGAACGACGGGGGATGCAACGGCGCGCGCGGCACACGCGTTTCGGAGAGCGGGCTGGCACGAGGACGGTGTTGCAGGGGACAAGGCCCGGAGCCGCTGGTACTGCCCCGCGTGCGCGCGAGCGTCTCACTGAGTACGATTCGACGATGTGCGGCCGTCTAATCCTGCAGGACCCCGCGGAGGTCGTGGCGCAGCTGCTCGGCATCGTCGAGACGGTCGCCGATTGGCCGACCCGCTACAACCTCGCGCCCACGCAAGCCATCCCCATCGTCAGGACGGCGGGGAGGCTGGAGCTGGTGAGGTGGGGCCTCAAGATGGACAACCCGCGGGCGGGTGGGTTCAACGCAAAGCGTGAATCCATGCGCCTCTACGGGCACACGAAGCGCTGCTTGGTCGTAGCCTCGGGCTTCTACGAGTGGCGCCGCGTGGGAGGGTCCAAGCAGCCCCATGCGATTCACCGAACAGACGGCAAGCCGCTTGTCTTCGCCGGGTTGGTCGACGACACCAACGGAGCCGCCATCATCACGACCCCCGCGTCCGGCATCATCGCGACGCTCCACGACAGGATGCCCGTCGTCCTCGAGGCCAAGGACTTCGACCGTTACCTCGACACCGGCAACAAGATTGGCCCCATTCTCGCGGCCGCAGTCGCAGAGAGTCTCAGCATGTACCCCGTGGGCCCGAGAGTTGGGAACGTGAGGAACGACGACGCGTCGCTACTCGAACGCGTTCCCGAGGTGGCTGCGGCTGAGCACGCGCCGCCGAGCCAGCTCGGTCTGTTCTGAGCGCGTTCACCGTGTGAGATTGGAAACCGGCTTACCCGGCGGAGGGCGGACCGCGACATTGCTGCGCTCGCCTACATGGGGCCGTGCGACGCTGTGTCTCTGGCGCCATAGCCCGGTGGCGAGGCAGACCTCCAAGCCCGCGGAACTCCAGAGGGCGGCATGCGCGCGGCGACGGCACGCACGATGCACTGCCTTCTGACGTCGTAGGCATCACCGAAAAAGCCGCGAGCTGCGGCGCTGGCAACGGCGTGTGATGACCCGACCCGGTGCAACTCCGGGGCTTACGACCCAAGCAGGCATCCCGTGTTATCCGCATTCACTTTCACTGGGCTTGGTCCGACGTCGTCGCCTTGGGCTTCCGCCCGATGAGGTCGAACAGGTTGCCGTAGAGGTCCTCGAACACCGCCACCGTGCCGTACGCCGCCTCCGACGGCGACCGCACGAAGACAACGCCACGGGCGACGAGCGCGTGGTAGTCGCGCCAGAAGTCGTCCGTCTCGAGGAAGACGAAGACCCTGCCGCCAGTCTGATTCCCGACGCTCGCCCGCTGCGTCTCGGAAGCCGCGCGTGCGAGCAAGATGCCTGCGCCGGTCGAACCGGGGGGGCGTACGCGAACCCATCGCTTCTCGCCTCCGAGGTTCGTGTCTTCGACGCACTCGAAGCCGAGCTTGTCGACGTAGAACGCGAGAGCTTCGTCGTAGTCGCGAACGATTACCGCGAACTGGGTGAGACGCTGGGCGACATCGGCGTCCATCATCGGTGCGCAGCATCGCGTCAAGCCCGCGCTCTCGTCGTCGGTTCAAGGTCTCCGCGTGAAGCGCGTCGACCGAGGCCTAGACGTTGAACAGACCCGGCACGACCTCCCCCGCCTTACCCAACCGGCACTCATCGAACATGCTCGCGTTGTCCGGGGCTTCGCCGACTCTCACGCACAACCAGGATGGCGTGGCGCATAGTGGCGCACCGAGTGACCGAGAACCCTATCGAAATACGGGTGGTTGCGCGTGGCACGTGTCGTGCGTGACCGCGGAATCATGCGAGCTCTCGGCGCCCTCCTCCTCCTCACCGGCTCTCTCACGGCCTGCGGTGGTCGGTCGGGGCTGTCGACGTCTGGGTCCTACGATGGCGGGCTTGGCTCCGGGACGGGCTCCGCGTCGGCCAAAGTCGATTCGGGCTCGAGCACCCGCGACGCCGGGACCGACTCCGGGACCGACGCTGCGGTCACGGCGGATGGCGGAGTGTGCGTCGACATCGAGGTCAGCGCGGGCGACCAGGCCTGCAGCGAAGACTCCGACTGCACCTTTGTCGGCGCGACAGGGAAGGTCTGCACGACGTACTGCTGCGCGGTCGGCGTCCCGGCAAACATCACGGCAGCCGCGCGGATTAAGGCCCAAGAGGCAAACATCAAAGCATCAGTGTGTCCCGGTGGCTGCGTCGACGACGGTCATCGCCCTCGATGCGTGAATGGCTCGTGCATCGACGCCGGGGCCGACGCCGGGACCGATGGTGGGTTGTCCTGCCAGCCGGCCTTCCTCGAAGCGGGAACAGGGTTGGCGGGTGACGCGGAGGTTCCCATCTACCATCGGGCGATGCCTTCGTGCTGCCCCTCGGAGCGCGGTCCTGCGCCGGGCACCCAACCGTACGGGTCCGGAATGGGAGATAGCTGCTCCTCGGACTCCCAGTGCACCAGCGGAGCGGACGGTCGTTGCTTCCCGAATGGGGGCCTGGTTGGTGGCCCCGGCGGGTGTTCGTACGACCAGTGCTTGACCGACTCGGATTGTCCGTCGGGGGCGCCCTGCGTGTGCCGCACCTCCGCTTCCGATAACAGCGCGAATGTGTGTGACCCCGGAGGTAATTGCGTCCTCGATTCGGACTGTGGTTCAGGCGGGTATTGCTCGCCCTCGGGGGGGGCGTGTGCGGATTTCGGTTTTGCCGGAGGGCAAGGCTACTATTGCCATACGGCATCGGACACATGCATCAACGACGCGGACTGCAGTGTCGTTCTCGACGCAGGAGGAGGTTGTCCAATTCTGCAGAGCTGCGCGTATGACACGCAGGCCCAGCACTGGGCGTGCATCGCGGAGCATTGCTGCCCACCGTGACGCCGTCGACGCGACCGGGCGATTAGCAGTACCTTCGCTCGCGTTCGTGGAGACCGCTCGCGACCGGAAGTAGGCAAGGTGCGCGGTGGCGCTTCACCGCGCACCATGCGGCGAGTTGCCACGCTCGCAGCGACAGAGATTGTAAACACGAGTTTCCAATCTCGACCGTCGGTGGGGTGTCGCCGTCAGTGGAAAGCCTGGATGTTTCGCGGCACGTAGCTCTTCACGACGGCCTGGTCTGGCCGGCGTAGGATATTCCGTTGCAACCAACGGAATATTCGGGCGCCACGTCAGCTGCGGTCCGCCCTCACGCGCATCCCGTCTCTGTGTACGTGCGCCCTTGAACCTCGCAGAAGTTCGATGACGGGGCGCACGGCGGCATGTCCACGCAGCTGGGCTCCGGCGGCGTGCCGAACGAGCACATCATCCCGCCGTCGCAGCTCGTGCCCGTCGCCGTGCTGCCCGCGGGACAAGTCGTCCCCGTCGGGGCGCAGGACGGCGCCGGAAACTCTACGCCGACGCACGGGACGAGGCAGAACTGCGTCGCCGCGCAGGTTGAGGTCCCGCACGCGAACGGACCGTCAGCCGGCGGAGGTAGGGTCGGGGCATCGCTCCGTACGTCCGGTGTCGCGTCGGGGTAGTGCGCGGCGCCATCAACCGCCGCGTCACGATGGTTCCCGGTGTCCTCGACCGCGGCGTCGCGATGAGGGCCAGCGTCCGTTGCGGGCGCGGTCGCCACCGAGCCGCAGGCCGCGACCAGAACGAATACGACTGCAGCCAGCATCCCGGTGCGCATGGCCGAGCGATAGGTGACACGGTGCGGACGGTCAAGCGGACGCATTCGCGGCGTGCAGGACCAGCGCGTGTCGGGAACCGAGAGCCTGGCGGCAGTTCGTGACGCTTGCCAGCCTACTGCTCTGTGGACGTCACCGCGCGCGCGAGCACCTCGAACGCCTCGGTCACCGGTACGCGCTCGGCCTGCGCGACCCGCACGAGAAGTACGCTGAATGCGCGGAGCGTTTCGGCGGAGAGGCTCTCGGCTACGCGCTTCCCTTTGGGCGTGAGACGGACCTCGGTTTGACGACCATCGTCGCCGTCACGCTTGCGCGCGACGAGACCGGCGCGCTGCAGGCCGCCGAGGTTGCGGCTCGCGGTCGACGGGTCGATGCCCAGCAGCTCGGCGAGGGTGGAGGTCGAGAGAGTACCGCGTGACTCGAGGAGCTCGACGGCGTCGGCTTGCTTGGGAGTGATGCCGTTCGCATGTGCGCGCTCGCGCCCGACCTTCCCGAGGCCGCGAGCGACAACCTGGAGGGAGCTGGCGAGACGAGGCAGGGCGGCCATCGCCTCCTACTACTCCGGCGCGGGCGACTCGAACACCGGCGCGTCTCTCTGGTAGTCTCAGCCCCGACGTGACCGTGCAGATTGAAGCCGCATCTAGGACACGACGACATAGCCGGTTCCGGGGCGTCTACTGGGAGACCGAGCGTGCCCGGTGGGCGGCGTTACTGTACGAGCCTGGGCCGCCGAAGCGCGCGGTCCGCATCGCACACTTCGAGCGCGAAGAGGACGCGGCGCTTGCCTACGACCGCGTCGTCCTTCACGTGCATGGACTCGCGGCGACGAGGAACTTTCCGGAGCGTGCGGTGGAGCCCGCGTCGGTTCACGAGGTGCGGCAGGAGCGGCGGCAGGAGAGGAAGCGCCGCCAGACGAGCTGCTTCGAGGGCGTCTATCTCAACTCCAGGGCGGGCGTGGCAGGGAGACCGTGGCACGCGGAGGTGCGACTCCCGTCAAGCCGGCTTGTATGGCTGGGGTCCTGGGCGACGGAGCAGGAAGCCGCGGTAGGGCGTGACCGCGCCGCACTATTCTACGGCCGAACCGATGCCCTGAACTTCCCGAAGGAGGCGCTGCGTCTCGGTCCCGCGAATCTCGAAACCCTCCGACGCGAGCGTGTCCGGGCGCGGAAGGCAACCACGACCAGTCGATACGTTGGGGTCACCTGGGCCGCCGTCAACGAGCTCTGGCGCGCGCGCATCACCGTGAACTATGAAGTGCTCGACCTCGGGCTCTTCGACGACGAAGTCGACGCCGGGCTCGCGTACGACAAGGCCGCGCTCAAGTTCCGCGGTGCGCACGCGAAGCTCAACTTCCCCGCCGCGGTGAAGCGCCCATCTTCGCGGTGAGTCGGCACGCATGGCTGGCAATGCCCTAGCCGTCGATGTGGCGTGGCAGGCGCTCATCTTCGGCGAGCACGAGTGTCATCGCCCCACAATACAGGAAAGTGACTTTGCATTTCCGCGGTCGGCCGGTACCAGAGCTACAAGGACGAGGGCTTCGTCCTGCTCGGCTTCCCGTCGAACGACTTTGGCGGCCAGGACCTCGGGGACGGCAAGCAGATACACGCGTTCTTCATTCTCCCGATGTTCGCTGTTGGGAAGCGCATCACGCGCGGGCGCTCGCCCCCATCGTGCCGTTCGTCAGACGGCGCTAATGGGAGCGAGGCTCGTATTGCTGAATATCCTCCGGCGCGGCCTGGTCGCGGACCGGGCGTACGGTGACGATTGCCCCGTAGCTGGGTACCGAGAATGGAGGGGTAGTAGCCTTGGTGAGCGCCTTCCCGATGCAGTCCGTGGCTGCCTCGCACGTCTCGCCGCCCGTGACCGAGACCGCGCTTACCGTGCCGGCCGACGAGAACGTCACGTTGGCGCGGCACTCGGCGGCCGCGTCTGTCAAACACAAGCGAGCCTGGCCCAGGACTCTCACGAGCGCACTGGTGACCTCAGTTGGCGAGGGCTTCTCAGGTCTCAACGGAGGAGTCGCAGCGGTTGAGTCATGTGCTTGCGTGGAGGTGACAGGTAGCGGCAACGAGAGAGCCCCTCGCTTCCCCGCCCAGGTGACCGCGCAACCCAAGCTTCTGAGCGGCGTCTTCGACGTCAACCGGTGGCCCACGAAGAGCGTCTCGCCTTCCGGGACGACGAGGGCGGCTCCATGCATCGAGAAACCCCGGCTCTCCTCGGCACGCAAAAACCATGTCGGTCGCGCGGTATCACCGACGAGTACAAACGTCTCGGCTGGGCACCCCGCGGACCATTCGAGGTCGGTGATAAGAATCGGGCCGATGGCTGCGTGCACGCAAATCGAACGCACCGGGGAAACTCCTGGATATGCGAATGGGGTGCACTCCGCGCTCTTGGGGTTGCTCGCGACGATGACCGTGGAGGTCCGGAGCCGGGTCATGTCGTCGACCTCGGCAATGGCGGCCACGGCGGGCGCGGCCGTCGCCGCGCGCGCTCCACCCGACGCGGAGGAAACGGCACTCGCTCCGGGCGCGCTCGTCTTCAGCGTCTCCGTCTCTGCCTTGCCCTCTAGCATCGCGACTATTTCGTGCACGGGCCCCATGAAGCTGTCCGAGCCGGGCAGTCGGTCGAGGTCTTTCAGCACCTTCAGGAACGTCTTCACCGAGCCAGGCGCAGCATCTCGAACGGCGTCTCGAATCTTTGCCTCCGCCTTCTCCTTGTCGCCGTCGACGTAGGCGATGACACCGTCCGCGAGGTCGGGGCAGCTCGCCGGAGGGATGTGAGCCTCGTGGCACCCCGCCATGAGCGGCGGCTTCAGAATGATGCTGGTGCTGTTGCACGAGGCGAGCGCGAGCAGCGAGAGGGCAAGGAAGCGCATCTTGAAACGGTATCCCGATAAGCAGTGGAGGTGTCTGCGGTCGCCATCACTTGTCGTGGACCGTGAAAATCGCCGGCGCGCACGCGGTTGAGGTCGACGATGCAGCGACTTCCGCGGGTGCTCACCGTGGGCGAGATAGTCGCGCTCGATTGCGTGGGCACTCACTCACAGGGACAGCAGATGTACGTGGCTTCTGCGCTCGCCACGAACGGACTGGGTGACGTGCACGCGGAGGGGAGCGTCGGGAAGGTCAGCGTCGGCGAGTACGGCCCGCCGTCCGGCGAACCGAGCGTCGGCATCTGCACCTCCTCCATGACGAGGTACTGGTTCTCGCCGCACGCCATGACGCACGGCCGCAGCTGCGAGTCACACGTGCCCGTCCCGCTGTCGCTCTCGCAGACCGAAGTCGAGCCGCCGTCGGGGTCCCCGCAGACGAGAAGCGTGCGACTGACCCACCAACCCGCGGCGTTGCTATCTGGGCGGTCGAGGGTCGCCGGCCAGGTGCAGGCGGGGAGCGGACCGGAGGACCGGGCTTCGGCGTCGAGACCGCCGCCAGTCGAACCGCTGCTCGGCTCCTGGGACGACGCGGGCGGCGAGTTGGTGTCGTCGGGGCATTCGGGACACCAGGCGTGACCGCACGCGACGAGCAAGCCAAGGCACAGCTGGCTGGCGGCGACCAAGATGAACGATACGGGTCGCACGCGTGGCATCACACGCTCGGAGCGTAGCACCGGCGCGCGCTCACTCGCAGGGACAGCACAACGCATAGGCCTCCGTGAACGCGGGGATGCCCGTGGGGCCGTAGCAGCTCGACGGCGTATTCGGGCCGACGGCCGATGACGACGCATCCGCGGCCCCAGATGCGCCGCCCCCGTTCGACACCATCAGCCCGTACTCGTTCGCTTTGCAGACATCGACGCACGGTTCGAGGCTCGCGCCTCCGGGATTGACGCCTCCGCCCCCGGACGGGCAGCTCGACACGTCATCGCTCGCACACACCTCGGTTGTGCCGCTGCCGCAGCTGAGAATGGTCCGCCCGACGGTCCATCCCGAGACACCAGGGTCCGGCGGGTTCAAACTCGTTGGCCACGTACACGCGGGGAGCACGGGTGCGGCGCCTCCACTACTGCACGCGAAGAGCCGTACGGCAGCGACAGCAAGCAGCGCAGGCCTCATGGCGGATTCGTAGCATCCCACCCTGGACGCCGCGCGGTTCGCTCGTAGACAAGGCCGTAGTGGGCGCTCACAGCGGGCAACCGCTGGTCGATGCGGGCATCCGCAACCAGATGCCGCTCGTACACGCAAGCACGTCGTCTTCGTCCTGGCACCGACCGTAGTCGCAGGTGAGGCCAGCTTCCGCGCACGCAGTACCGAGTCTCGGCCTCGGCGCCGGACACGACGCACTCGCGGCCGCGTCTGCCGTGGTGTTCGTCCCCGTGTCGCACAACCACTCGACCGGTGCTCCGGGAACGAGTGTGCCGCAGGTGCAGCGCGCCTCCGGGTAGTAACAGGCGAGGCTCGATGCGCAGCCGTCGCCGGACATAAGTACGCCGAGCGTGGCGGGACAGCTTGGTGGATTCGTCGTCGAGCACCCGGAAGCCGCAGGCTCTTGCGTCGTCGTCCATGCACCTGCCACGCAGGCCATCATCGTGTCGCAGGAGACGAGCGGGTCGTCTCCGTACTCGCAGGTCAGCGCGTCAGTGCACACGCCGCCCGAGCTCGGCCGCGATGGCGGGCACACCGGACTGGTGTCCGTGTTGCCGGTGTCCATGAGCGCCTGGCGAGCGTCGGACGCGCCGCCTTCATTCAACGGAGAACCCGGCGCAACGTTCCCTCCGCATGCGGACGCGCCCGCGCAAACGAAAGAGAGGATGACGCGCACGGCGTCGGCGGCGCGGTCCCTACGTTTGGCGTGAGCCATCCGGCGTGTCCTCGGCGGGCTTCCCCATATGGCGTCGAAGCGCGCTCGTCGCGGTCCGCAAGAGGTCCGCTTTCGCGTCGGAGTCGAGCGCATCCGTGATGCGCCATCGCCCTTCTGCGTCGGTGACTTCACCTGTCAGGTCCGCCCACATGAGCCCCGTCACCAGGCCCGGGTACTGCGGCGCGCCGAGGAAGACCGTCAGGTTCGAGTACACGCCGACGCCGAACTGGGCCGCGAGCCCCGCCGAAGCGCTATCGCCCCTCGCAGGCCCAGGAGCTGTCCACGAGAAGACCGTATAGGCCCGGAGCACCGGCGTCTCTTGGGTGGTCATGCGAGATGGTGGAGTACACCACGGCGAACCTCGGGATGCGATGCGCGCTCCGGTTGAGCCTTCCGCGAGTACAACATGCGCGCGGTTGCGACGTGCTTGTACCTGCGGCGGTCAACGTCGGGGCCTACGCCGCGCTGTACGTCGTCGACCGCCTCTGCCCCTTGCTCTTGAGCACCTTCGTCGCGAGCCCCTCCTTGAGCACGCGGGGCATCTCCTTCTTGCCCATGCCGAGGCGGTCGCGGATTTGCTCTGCGCGGAGACCGCCCTTGGGCGTCAAGAGTCGTCGCGTCTCGGCGCGGGTGTGTGCGCGAGTGATGGACTACAGTGACCGACGGTGCGCTCCTTCGACTGGCTCTTGGTTCTCGGCGCCGGCTGCAGCGCGGGTCAGCCCTCCGGAGACGACGCTTCGACACCGAGGAACGATGCCGGGCGACGCGACGCCGCCGTTCGGGACGCGACCACGGAAGCGGAGGCGGGCCGAGACGTTAGGGACGACGCATTGTCGTGCCACTCCGACCTCCTCGGATGCTGGCTGACGCAGCCTTGCGAGGGATGCTGCGTCGCCCGCGAGTGCGTGCCGTCCGGAGCGTCCTGCGGTCTCACGGGGGGCACGTGTCTCGGCACGAGCTGTAGCGGCGCCGGAGGTCTGGGCGAAGCGTGTGCAACGGTGCAGGTGCCGTCGTGGACGTCGGTCCCCGACTCGTCGGCGCTGCGCTGCGCCTATGAGCCGTGGACTGGGTGCACCGCCACGAATGCGGTGTGCCACAGCGGCCAGTGCGTGCACTGCGGGCTCACGGGCGAGCCGTGCTGCGCCGGATACTGTGCGGAGCCGGCGTCATGCTTCCACGGGGTCTGCACGAAAGAGTGCGGGGCGATTGGACAGCAATGCTGCGTGAGCGATGCCGGCAACTTCTCGCTCGCGTGCGACGACGGCAGCGTGTGCCTCGCCCTCGCCGCCGGGGTGGCTTGCGTGCCAAGTGGCGTCTGCGAGGTGGGCGACGCGGGCGTTTGCGCGAACTGCGGCAACGGCGGTCAGTCGTGCTGTGGTGACGGCGGGTGCAACGTCCCCTTGCTGTGCGACGGCTACGGGACGTGCGTCGGCACCATGAAGTGATGAGCGCGGTGCCGCGTGCGGCGGCTCGTTCCGACCTCGAAGACCGTTCCACGAACCCACCACGAAGACCTCAGGCGCCGTCCATCGTGCCTCGACCCCCATCGCACCAGTTGTTGGTGACGACGCCACCCGAGCTGCCCAGTCCCTTGCAGGTCCAAGCGTCGCGAATGCACTCGCACGTGTAGTCTTCCAAGCCCGCCGACTCATCGTCGCCGTACGGGCCTGTCGCGACGAGCAGGACGCACGCGGTTGCAGTCGAGCATGCGCCCGAGGGGAGAGCTGATGGCGCGGGGCCGCCCACGCCGTTCAGGTTGTACTGCTTCGCCGAGGATGAAACCGGGCAGTACGGTGCCGAGCCGAACGCACCGGCGTCATACCAAGCGTCCGCGGTGCCGCTCCCGCCGCTGCATGCGAGGAGCACGACCGAGACGAGAAGACCGGCGCCGCGGCTCACGACAGAAGGTGTGGCACGCGATGCTGCGCCCGCAGGCGCCCTCGCGCCCCACGTCCAGAATGCGAGGCATCCACGGCTGTCCGTCACCCGTCAGTGATGGCACGCAAGGGCAGCGAGGCGTACCTACTCCGTCATGTCTTCTTCCGTTGGCGACAACGCCGTGAACTTCTACGCCCAGTTTGCGCGCACTCTGACGCCCCTGGTCCTCGCCGCTATCGTGGCCTGCTCAAGCACGCCGAGCCCGAAGACCGGAGGGGACGGCGCCGATTCAGGAAAGGGGACGGCGGACGCGACCGCGTGCGTGAACGTCGTCGTCTCCGCCGCCGACCTCACGTGCACTACGACGACGGACTGCGTGCTCGTCCAGACCGGCGAGGTCTGCATCACCCCGTGCTGCCCGGGTAATGCGGTTGTGAACGCGGCGGCAGCTGCTCGATTCGCGTCCGAGACGGCTTCACTCCCGGCCGTTGGGGCCGGAGGATGCGGTCCTTGCGAAGGCTCCAGGTTCTTTGGATGCCAACAGGGGGAGTGCGTGTTCTGCAGCGCCGGGACGAATGACTGCAGCGACGCCGGCACACCCGCGAACGATGCCAGCGGCGACACTCTCGACGACGGCGGGTCGACTCACGAGGGTGGGTGACCGGAGAGAGGGCCCGCGACTTCCACGCGCCTTCGCACGCGAATCTGGATATGCGTCACGTGCATTCGCAACCGCCGAACTGCCCTCTCACGGTAGGAGCACAGTCGCTCCGGTCGTTTCACGCGGCTCGAGCGCTCGATGAGCGTCAGCCGCATCCTTCAACGCGAAGGTCTGGCGAACAGCCGCCTGAATCTTCCGCCGAAGCACGAGGTCGAACAGCTCCGCCGCCATCGCACGGAGCGTCGCCGGCGTGCTCGCGTAGTGGAACAACGTCGGCGTGTCACGTAGAGCGAGCCCTTCTGAGCGAGGAGCCCGAGGTTGTGCGTGGTCGCGAGCACTCACTCGCACGGGCAGCACATTGGAGCTCCCTCCAGCGAGACGGCGACGCCGGCCGGCACGTAGCAGCTGGATGGGAGGTTCGGGCCGCACGTCGGTGTGGTGCAACCCAGGGTCGATGCGAAGAAGCCATACTCGTCGGGCTTGCACGCGTCGACGCATGTGCGCGGCGCCCCCGCAGACGGCGTGCAAGTCGAGCTGCCGCCAACACCATTGTCACCGGGGCAGCTTGTCGGGTCGTCGCTCACGCAGACCTCGGTCGTGCAGTCGCCCGTGCACTGGACGAGCGCGCGGCCGACGCTCCAAGTGTAGCCGGTCTCTGGCGGGTTCAAGTTCGCGGACCACGTGCACGCCGGCAAAGCGGGCGTCGAACTTTCGTTGGTCGTGCTGCACGCGACGGCAAGTGCGGCGACGAGCACGACCATGCCTAGCTTCATGCGCTCGTCGTAGTACGCCGAGAGGGCGCGCTTCGCGCCGCTCCGGGCCGCTCGGGGCCGCGAGGCACCATCGACGGCGACATGGTCCACGATGAGCACGGCGAGTGACTCGTCTACGACTCGAAGAGGCCGAGCTGCCTCGGCGCCGGCCTCATGACGTTCGCCTCGAGCTTCTTCGGTCGCAGTGGCGGTAGAAGCTGCCTCATCACGCTCGACTCCCGCGCGTAGAACCCCTGCGTGTGGAACGAGTCGTCGAGATTGAACAGCGCCACGTCGAGGTGGTGCATGAGTTCGTGAACGAGCGTGCGCGTGAACGTGCGGAACTTCACGGTACGCCGGTGCGCCGCGGTCTTCATCCAGACCTCGATGCGCGGGGACGCTCCGCGTGCGCCGAACGTGTACACCCCGTGGAGCTCGCCTCCCCGAATCTCGGGCCGCACGAGCCGGACGGTGATGAGCACGGGAGGGACGTCGAGCTGGTCGCAGAACGCGACGACAAACGCGCTCGCCGCCTTCGCGGTTGCTAGCCGCTTGCCGCTGGTCAGCGCGGCATCGACCTGCTCGACGACGGGCGCGAGGGCCGCGACGTCGGGGACCGCTACGGCGGTGACCTCATCGCTCCTCCGGTAGGTCGTCCTCTGCTTGGACGTGAGCCGCTTGTAGTAACCGAAGCTCATCTCGATTGAGAGGATAGTGACGCGAGTGTGAACCTCGGCGGTCTAGGACTGGATGAGGACCGCGGTCGCGTTGTCGGCGCCGACGCGGGCATCTGCGGCTGCAAGTAGCCGCGCGCATCGAGCTGCGAGTGGCAAGTCGTCGTCCGCGATGCACTCCCGAATCTCGTCGTCGTCGAGCTGCGTGCTCACGCCGTCCGAGCAGAGCAGATACACGTCGCCCGCTTGATGCTTCGTGTACCTCACCTTGATGTCGACACTCGCGCTCACACCGAGCGCCCGCGTGACGACGTTGCGGTGGGTCGTGTAGGCCCCCGTCACCTGCGCGATGGATGCGGCCGCGTGGACCATGTCTACCCAGAGGAGGTCGTCGGTCGTGAGCCGCGCCAACACCCTGTCGGCCCTCCCATGCTCAGGCCCGGAGCCGCCACGGTAGCGGTAGATGCGGCAATCACCGACACTCGCGGTCGCGACCCACGGCGGGGCAAAGCGGAGTGCAGCTATCGTCGCGCCCATGCCCAACGACTTGGCTTTCGCGGCGGCGTAGAACTGCGCGTTCGCCTCCTGTATCGCGAGCGCAAGCAGCTCGACGGGCACAGTACTGTCTGCCGAGCACAGCCGTTCGACGCTCTGCACGGCAAGGTCCGCCGCAAGCCTCCCTGGCGCGTCACCACCGCAGCCGTCGACGACGAAGTACACGCCAAGCCTCGGAAGAGCCGCCCAACCATCTTCGTTGACGTCGCGACAACGGCCCGTGATGGACGCCCCGGCGTGCTCGGTGGAGGGCACGCGCTCGGTGACGTCGGTAGCCGACATCCATACATCCTAACCCACTGACGGTCGGCGGTCGTCGCCTGCGGTCGTCGTGCTCGGAGACCAGGCGTCGACGGAGCTCGGGCCCGCGCTAGACTCCTCGCCGAATGCAACCCCGCACGCTTCTTCTCGTCCTTTCCACCACTCTGCCACTTGGAGCCTGCGGCGCCGTGGCCTCGAATCCTTCCTTTGATGCGGCGACGGCGGACGGGTCACGCTCTCCAGCCGGAAGCGTAGATGGCGGGACCGTGACGCCGGTCAGAGGCGTCGACGCCACCTCGCCGGTGCAACCGACGGACGGCGGTCGCGTTCCAGTGGACGGCGAACCTCCGGTTCAGGATGGCGGCCCCGATGCCACGACGCAGCACGGCTCGGATGGGGGCATCACGTACATTGATGCGGGCTACTACCGCGGTGACGGGTCGTTCTTCGTGGACGCCGCAGTGTATCCCGATGTCGGCTCGCCGCGCGACGCCCCGATGACGACTGACGCGGTCGCAGTTGACGGCGGGCTCGTTGCAGCCTGTGCGACGCTTGCTGCCTGCTGTCCGTCTCTCCAGGGTGGCTCGCAATCGCTCTGCGCCAGCACGGCGCTGGCGGACAGCGCGACGAACTGCTCGGCGGAGCAGGCGCAGCTCGCGGCGGTGGGCGACTGCACGGGCGTGTCGGTGCTCGCGTCCCAGGTGCAGGCGACGCCGACGTGGCTCGTGTCGGACGGGACGACGCTGTTCTGGACGACCGGGGCGACCCCTGCGCTCCTCGCCATGCCGGTCGAGGGCGGGGCGGTCACCGTGCTTCTCGAAGGACCCATCACCAACAATCCGATTCCGAATCGCGTTGACTGCAGCGCCTGTGCGTTCCTCGGCGTGGACGACGTCAACGTGTACATCCTCGAGAGCAACAGTCTCGTTCGCATCCCCAAGAACGGAGCGGCGGCGACGCTGGTCAACGAGCCCGGCGCTGGGGTCGTGGCGGCGACGACACTCGGCGGCATAGCGTACTGGCTAGAGAACGCGGACGGGCATAACTACGGAGAGCCGAGGTCGAAGGTGGCGGTCAAGAGTGCCCCGCTGCTCGGAGGCGCGAGGTCGTCGATTGCCAACCTGGCCTCTCCGGACCTGCCGCCCAGCGACCTCGCCGTAACTGCCACATCCGTCTTCTTCGGCGTAGAGACAGTGGAGCTCTTCGAGTTTCCCATGAGCGGTGTCTCCGCGGGCGGCGCCACTCAGGTGACGCCCGGAGGGCCGATGTTCATGACCTGCACGTCCATCACATCCGACACGAACAGTATCTATTGCGCTGAGAGCGACGGCTTCAACCTAGTCATCGCAAACGACGGCACTGCGACCTCCCTTGGACCCGCCGCCACCTCGTCCTACATCGTGTTTGACGACACCTACGCCTACTGGGCCGACATGACGACCGTCGGCACCATCATGAAGGCTCCGAAGGCTGGCGGTGGGACGGCCACGGTCATCGCGCGAGACACCAGCCCGACCGCCATCGCGGTCGACGCTACCTCGGTCTATTGGGGCGACGAGAACGGGTACATCAAGAGTGTCGCGAAATGAGCGCGGCGTGCAAAGCCATTGGAGCGGTCGTATCGATGTCGCTCGGCTGCGGTGCGCTCGGCGTCGAACCGTCTGACACCGCGGTCGACGCCAGCCAGGACCACAGCGTGCTGGTCGCGGACGCGGAGGTCGGCCGCACGGTGCGCGACGCATCCGTCGAGCTGGACCCTGGGCCCACCATTGGGCACGACTTCATCGACGCCGCGGTGCAATGCGATGGGGGGACGCCGTGGGGACCATGCAACGTTACCGACGCGGCGGAGCTGGCTTGCGAGGCGAGCTCCGATTGCACCTGGCAGGCTAACGGCGGCACGTGCTGTGGCGTACCGACCGTCGGTGTGAACAAGAGCGCGCCGTACGTCGGGTGCCCGGGACTGCCATGCGCTCCGCCCAAGGAATACCAATCGGTGTGCCACGAGTACTTCACTCAGGACTGCCAGGCCGTCGACGCCGCCAGCGACATCATCGTCGCGTGCGTCGAGCATCGTTGCTTGACTCGAGCTTCTTCGAACTAGCTGCGCCGTCCGGATTCAGGTCCGCCAGCCCTACCTCACCCCGATGAAGTTCTTGGCCCAGCTCCTCGACCGCGCAGTCGCGGCCATCCCGCCCGACCTTCACGACCGGGTCGTCGTCTTCGGCAGCGCGCCGATGGTGTTCGCGGGGCTCAAGCCCGACGTGGCGTTCGACCTCGACCTCTTCGTCGACGATGCGACGTACCGCGCTCTTCTCCACTCCGGGTTCCAGGAGGACCACGACGAGCGCGGGCTCCTTCGCATCATGGTGGCGGAGGCGGTCGAGGTCGTGAGCGCGTGGCCCGGCGTCACGTAGGAGGGTGTGTTCGAGCGCTCTGCTCCTCGAGGGGGTCGGATAGATGAAACTGACGAGGGAGAACCGGATGAGGCTCACGCGTCCGCGCACCGCTGACTTGCATGAGGGTGCTCTGTCGATGAGCATCATGGGTCGAGCGGGCACACTTCTCGTGATGCTCGTGGCCTGCGCGCGCGATGTGCCGGCCCCGGCGGTCCCGACGCCCGCCGCCTCCGCGCAGACGTCCGCCGTCACGACGCCATCGACCGGAGCGCCGACGGCGCCGTCGGTTCGGGCCCTCGTGCCGCCCAGGTTCCCTCCGCCGGCATCTGCGGTTCTCCTTCCGCCCGTCCCGCCGCTCGAGCCCGGCGTGATGGACCACGCTGAGCAGTTCGGATGGTCGCGCGATGGGAGCAGTCTCGGCTACTGCTTCAGCAATCCCGGCGGCCTGCAGTGCGAGCTCGTCACGCGCGACGGTCAGCACGACCACTTCGACGACGGGTTCAGCGCGAAGGGGCGGGTCGACCCGGTGCGGCGAGCCGCACTGAAGACCCGGCTGGCGCAGGCTGCACTTGCGGTGCCGAACGCACCCTCGTGGCGCTACGCGGACATCGAGCTCACCTGGTCGGTCACGCTCGGGGCTCAGGACGCGCACCTTCCTGTCCCGGGTGTACTTCACGTCGGTGGGCGCATAAGCGGCGAGAGCCCAGTCTTCCACATCGCTCTATCGGACGCGACGGCCGGCGGGTTCCACGACCGCATCCACCCCGAGACCATCTCGCTGTCTGAAGACGGTGAGTACCTCGGCGTCATCGCGCATGCCTTCGCGGGGGAGTACTCGGACTCGTTCCCGATGACGGTTGTACCGGTCGACGAACTCGCGGCGCACGTCTACAACGACACAGGGCTTGCGCATCACAAGCGCGGCGACTTCGCGCGGGCGGCCGAGCTCTTCAAGCGCGCGACGTTCGCTAACGAGGGATTCGCGCTTGGAGCGTACAATCTTGCTTGTGCGGACGCCCGCCTGGCGTCACCCGAGACCGAAGCCGCGCTCGCCCTTGCGATAGCGCGGGGTGGTGAAGATGCGAGGACGAGAGCGGGCGCCGACGCAGACTTCGACGGTGTCCGGGCCGCGCCGTGGTTTCAGAAGTTGGTCCCTCCGTAACGCACACGCGGGAGCTCGCGTCGGTGCTCACATCACGTGGATGTCGTCGAGCGCGAGGACGAGGCCCTCCGCCGTGTCGAGGATGTCGAACGTCGCCGTAACGTCGCTCCACTCGCCGTTGAGCGGCAGGTCGTGGTGGGCGTGTCCGACGCTCGCGCCCCAACCGACACCGACCGGCTTGTCAAACCAGGTCACCTCGAACCGCGGGCCGTTGCCCATGGTGGTCGCGATGGGGGTGACGGAGAAAGTCTTGTCGTCCTCGCGCGGCTCGAGCAAGCCGTAGTTCTGGATAACCCGGGCGAGGAGCTCGGGCGTCCACCCGGTCTCGGTCGCCGGCGGGTCGAGCAGCGGACGCAGCGTCGCGAGCATGGCGATGGCCCGCTCGTACTTCTTCTCCACGAGGAGGCCGACCCACGCCTCGATGACGGCGCGAACGTCGTCTGCGGTGCGCTCGGGGAGTACCTGGGGACTCACTTGCTGTCGTAGCTCGCGAAGCCGTCGATGCCCAACCGGATGTGCATGCGACCGAGCTCCGAGAGAAGCGCCGGCTCGAAGACCACTCCGACCGCGCCGCTCGACTGGCAAGAGAGGTAGTACTCGACGCGTCCGCCTCCACGCACCACGCTCGCGAAAAACCGCTGATGCGGCCTCATCGAGGCGAGGTGGTCGGCGATGAGCTCGTCGGGTTCCTGGTCCACCCCCCGCCCTACCTCCTTCGCCCAGTACGACTCGCGTTGGATACCGGGAAGCACACGACCGCGGGGGGTGACGCGCGCATCCCCGGCGGTCCAGCCCCAGCGCGGCTTCGAGCCGAGTCGCCGCGAGATGTGGTCGACGGGCATACGGGGATGCGAGAGTCGGAACGACAGACGATACGTCAGCGTGCTCACGATGCGCATCATGCACGCTGGCTGGCGCGCAGTCCTGGCTTCGGCTTCTGAGCACGCAAGCGTAGACTTGGCCCGCCATGAGCAAGGCGACGAAGGCTCGTGAGAAGACGCTGCGCGTCCGTACCGAAGTCGGCCGGCTTCGCGCGGTCGGCGGGCTGTCTCTGCGCGTAGTGGTCGACGGCGCGTCCGTGCTCCGCTGGTGCGACCGCTCGGGGGCCGACTACGACGCGACCGTGACCGCCATCGTCGACGCTGCGAGCGCAGGGGGCAGAGAGGTGGTTCTGGTTGAATCTCCACACGCCTCGTCATGGCTGCGGGCGCCGCACGTTGTCTTCCCGTCGACGACCGGAGTCGCGGGTCTCCTTCGGACGCCAGCCGCGGGGGCGCTCGACCTTGCCGCATTTCCGAGCGTCATCGTTGCCGACGTTGCGCACGACCGGCAGCTCTTCGACATCCTGGAGGGTGGCGCCTTCAACCTCCTCGACATCGTGTCCGGCCGCCTCGACCACGGTGACGTCGCCAACCAGTACGACAAGAGCTTCGCTGCCGATGCGGGCAACGCCACAGCCCAACCGGCATCCGCGGTTGGCGTGGCCTTCGTCGCTACCATCACAGCGCCCCGCTCACCGCGGCATGTGGGGCGAACGTACGTCGTCGCAGCCCTACATCGGGAGAACGGCCGCGTGGTCCTCGACCGTGTTGGTGTCGACGACGGAGTTCGACGTCACGCCGACGGTCATCGGCACGGCCTCGCACTTCTCCGGGATGTCGTCGCCAAGGGCACGGTCCCGGTGATGACATCGTCGATGGACGTGCTCGACGCGCTTTACGATGCGAGGCAGCCGCTGCCGGCGCGCGTCGAGGACCCGGCGCAGGCGTGCGTCCTCCTCGACCCCGACTACAGGGCGCTTCCTCCGGGCATCGGCCCGGCATGGCGGAACGTACTCTCGGGGCGACGCGGCGACGCTCCGCTTCACGCGCCGGTCGACATGCTCCTCGATGAGCTTCCGTCCATCCACGCCGAGCTCCGCGCCGCGTTGGCGGGAGACGGCCTGTTGCCGCTCTACGAGGACGACATCTGCGCAACGACGCCGCTCTTAGCCGCCATCGAACGGGAGGGCTTCCATGTGAACGCGGCGGGACTCGCCGCCGACCTCACGACCGTGGAGGCGGAGATGGCGAGGGCACGAGCGGTCGTTCTTGCCGGTAAGGGCGAGAAGTACTTGCGGGACGAAGACCTGGTTCGGGCGCCGAGCGAGCACATCGGCAGACTCATCCGACAGGTCGACGGCTCGCTTCCGCGTGCATGGCGCTGCGACGACCAAGTTATGAACCGGCTGGCGCTGCACGGGAACACTCGCGCGGTGGCGGTCGCGCGCCTGCGCGGGCTCGATGCCGTGGCCGCCTGGATGAGGAAGCTCGAGGGGCGAGACCGGCTGCAGAGCATCCTCGAGCCAGGGGCCACGGGGCGGTGGTACGCGCACGACAAGGCGCTCTCCAGCATCCCCAAACACGAGCCGGAGGCCATGCTGCTGCGTGAGCACCTCGTCCCCGAGCCGGGTCACGCGTTCGTGTCCGGTGATTTTGCGGCCTTCGAGCCACGACTGCTTGCACATCAGTCTGGCGACCAGACCCTCATTGCGGCGTGCCAGGCCGGTGGTGATTTCTACACCAACCTCATGCCGGTTCTCGGGGTCACGTCTCGGGACATCGTGAAGAAGGGGGTGCTCGCGCTTATGTACGGGACATCGCCAAAGTCCTTCGCGGCGCAGCTTCCTCTCTCGATGCCGGACGGGCACGATATCTACGAGAAGCTCGAGAAGCGGCTGAAGAAGGCCCTCGAGTTCCGGGAGGAGGTCCACAACGGCGACACGGCGTCCGCGCGGTCGCTCTACGGATGGCGACGGCGGCGGGGTGCCCAGACACACGCTGAGTTCGCGCGCCGTGCGTTCAACCTGCGCATGCAGGGGACGGGAGCGGACCTTCTTCGGAAGCTGCTTCGGGACCTGCTCGGCGCACTTCCACCCTCCGCCCGCGTCGTGCACCAGGAGTTCGACGCCGTCATCGTCTCGTGCCCCACGCCGGAGGCGCTCGCCGTCGAGGCCATCCTGAAGCACGCGATGGAAAACGTCGCGCGGCTCGCGGTTCCCCTCGTTGCGAAGACGAAGCATGGAGGTACTCTCGCCGCCGTCTCGTGAGGCTCTACACCCCGTGGAACAACTGCCAGCGTTGTGACCGGGCGGAGTATCGCTGGGGCATCTTCGCGCCGTCGACGAGGAGCGCGAGGGTTCTCGTCCTGACGGCGGCGGCGTCGCGCTCCAGTCAGTGCATCGGGTCCGCGGACCCACTCCCCGCGCGCATTGCGGACCGCATCGCCGGGATGTACCGGGTGGCTCCTTCGGAAATCCACGTCGATACGCTGCTCGCCTGCGGGGCGTCGGGGGACATGCAGGCCCACGAGGCGGCCGCGTGTGCCCAGCGCATCGAAGACCAGGCCGCGCTCGGCCCGTGGCCTGTCGCGCTCGTCGTGCTTGTGGGGGACCGCGCCGCCAGGCTCGCTCGTTTCGCGGGTCTGCTCACCGCAGCCGGCTTCCTCATCGGCGGTCAGCTACGCCCCTTCGTAGTCGTGCAGGAAGAGCACGAGGTCGGTATCGCTCCGCCGTGGTCAGCGCTCGGTATGCCACGCCGGTCGCCGAGCTCCTGGCGGCTCTATCCGGCGGCCAGGGCCCTGCTCGTCAGCCTCATCGCTGGCACGTGCACGGGCCATGCGTGGCGTCCGCTGGGAGGCGAGTGGCGTCGGTCGTACCTCGCCCCGTCTGCGGACCTCGTGGATACTCACCTCGAGGGCCGAGGGTGGCTCTCGCCGTACCGCCCGGTCGGGTTCTGGCACTACTGCGTCGTCGACGTCGACCTCCACAACGCCGTCCAGTACGCGCAGTACAACAAGACGTGCGCGACGTTGAAGAAGCTCTTCCCGAAGAGTCTGTTCTTCACGAGTAGTCCGACGGGAGGGGCGCACATCTACGTGCGTCTCCCCGTTGAAACAACCTACGCCGACGCCGCCGTCTGGCTCACCGAGTTCCTTCAGATGCGCGACCTACTGTTCGCGGGCGCGGCACCGGGACCGTCGGCGACGGTGAAGGGGACAGTCGCGTCACGGCTCGTCGAGGTGCCGCTTCATCCACCGCGTCTACCGTTCGGGCTGGGGTCGATGCTCCGTGGTTCTCCAGACCCCGCCAAGGCAGTCGCTCGGTTCGAGCGCTGGCTCGAGGCTAGGGACTCCAGCGACTTTGACGCGGCGCGCGCCGCCGTCGCGGGCCAGAAGAAGACCGCGACGACCCGTTGGCCCGAGCGAGCGCGGTGGGCGCGCGTGTCCGTCCACGAACGCGAGCTCGAGGCTCTGGGGAGCAGGAACAAGAAGAAGCGACTGCCGCTCGGTGACCCCTGGCAGCCGTATCTGGCGCGCCTCGCGCCCAGCGTCGCCGTCCTCGCTACGAACGGCTGCCTCGCTTTCGGCACACGTACCGGGACGATGACCCGGCTCGCCGACGCGCTCACCGAGATGGTCGAGCCCTCGCAGGCCCGGGCGCTACTTCGGTACTGGGTGGAACATCGTGACCACCACTCCGAGGACATCCATGTAGCGAAGGACGAGGTGCTCGGCTTCGCCGACCGGCTCATCGACGAGGTCTACGAGGGGCAGGGGATACCGACGCGCACGTGGGCTCTCGCCGAGGCCGTCGTGAAGAAGGTCTACGCCGACATCGCTGCCGGGATTGCCGCCCCGCTTGGTCTCACAGAAGAGGAGTGCCGCCGCGCAGCGTTCTACATCCTGGAGCTGTTCTACATGGCCGGTCGCGGCAATATCATCATCAGCGCGGAGCAGTTCGGGCTGGCTCTTCAGCACGACAACATCGGGGGGCTTCCGGTCCGCAGGCCGAACCAAGCTCGAGCCAAGGGCGTCGGCGCGGCGATGCGGCGGCTCTTCCTCATGCAGACCAGGGTCCCTTCGCACCTTGATGAGAAGGCCGGGGAGTACGAGCTAATCTCGCCCTTCTGGCCCCCGCCCTCTAGCGGAGGGCCGGTCACATACCAGGTGACCTGACGAACGGGCCCCCTGATTTCCCGGGGTTTCTTGACGCCGACGGCCCCAAACGACACCAGTAAATATAAAGGGCGGGGGCCCGTCGTTGGGTCCCTTGGGTGGTGGGGCATTGGGATGAGGGCTATCTGGAGGCGGTTGGTCCTTCTCCGGAAGGCTTGAGGTTGTATTTCGAGCCTTCTCTCCTCCCCAGAGAACGCCCCAGGACACCCTACCGACGCCGCTCCCAGCCCTTTATATTTACTGGTGTCGTTTCGGACCCTCGGCACGCGAAAACCTCGAGAAAACGCGGGGCCCGTTCGGGAAGTCGTCGGTGGGGAGCCGCCCTGCCGGACCCCTCCCGCGGCATTCGCCGGAAGGTCTCGACCCCCTCGACGGCTCCATCTGGGTGCCCGCGGCGTACCCGTACGCCCAGCTTCTCACCTCGAGCAGGCCGAACAGCGAGGACCGCGTTCTTGTCGTCGAGCATGGTGATGGGCTCGTTGCAGCAGTAGCCGATGGAGCCGCGGCATCCGGAGCGGAGGTACTGCCCGCGACGCGGTCATCTCCGCTGTCACGTCCGCGGTGCACGACATCGGATTCGACATGACCAGGAGCACGGTGTGGCAGAAGCTCCTCACCGACCTCGGCGTGCACCTCGCCGGAAGGATGGTCGGCGAGACAACCGCCGTGGTCGTCGACATCACGAGCTCCGGTATCATCGGCGTGAGCGTCGGCGACAGCGAGGCGTGGGTCATCACCGACGAGGGCATCGACGACCTCACCTACCATCAGAACAAGAAGCGGCTCGGCAACGGGCGGGCTTCGCCGGTCTCCTTCTTCCGACCGACGCTCGACGGTGCGCTCCTCCTCGGGAGCGACGGGCTCTTCAACTACGCCGCGCCGAACACGATTGCGGAAGTAGTCCGCGGGCGTGCACCGAGTGATGCTGCAGAGGGACTACGCGCCGGCGTGCTGCTGCCTTCGTGGACGTACCCGGACGACCTCGGCATCGTCTTGGTCGCTCTGAGGTCGTACGAGGTCTCGATGCCCCGCGGATGCCCTCCGTGCTCTTCACCTGGACCTTGATGATGGGCGGCTCGAAGCCGAGCTCGTCACGGTGGGCGATGATGTCGATGCCGCCGTCGGGCCCCTCCGGGGAGACCCGCGTGCGGTACCCCATCACGTTGAGCAGGTGGGCGACGAAGTGCGCGAAGGGATGTCCCTTCGTTTCCTGCGCGAGGGTCTTCAGCACGAAGTCGCGCGTCGACTGCTCGACGTCCTTGCCAACCTCGGCGACCGTCACATCCTCCTTCACTGGGGGAACTGCGTCCTTGCCGTCGAGGACCGCGCGGAACTCGTCGGCGTAGTTCTTCACCTGGAACAAGCTCATCGACGCGCCGAGCTCGTAGAGGGCTCCCTGCGAGAAGTGCGTGCGTGGAACGGCCTTCTCTGCCACTTCACCGGGCGGAGGTTCGGATAGCTGCTCTCAATGCTCGGGTCGTGGCGGTAGGGACCGTCCACGCGGCCGAGATGAATCTGTCGGTCCGTCTGCGAGGGGTAGAGAACGACGTCACCCGGCTGCATCTCGTGCACGAA
>Ga0302279_10002251_pt1 | contig 26031 bp, 17 predicted proteins | sample III_Bog_N3_3_FD_194541 | JGI IMG/M metagenome (GOLD analysis project Ga0302279, IMG submission 194541) | Peat permafrost microbial communities from Stordalen Mire near Abisko, Sweden - III_Bog_N3_3 | ecosystem: Environmental > Terrestrial > Soil > Wetlands > Peat | place: Sweden: Abisko... | reverse complement strand
GTTGAAGCTGCGAAAGCTGGCGTCGTCGAAAGTCCATGAACGGGTGAACCGGATCCTGGATGCGGTGCAGTTGCGGCATTTGAAGGACCGCTACCCGGCGGAACTGTCCGGCGGCCAGCAGCAGCGCGTCGCCCTGGCACGCGCGATCGTGATCGAACCGGCGGTGCTGCTGCTGGATGAACCGCTGTCGAACCTGGACGCCAACCTGCGGGAGGAAATGCGCAGCGAGATCCGCCGGTTGCATGACGCCTTCCGGATCACCACCGTCTATGTGACGCATGACCAGGCGGAGGCGATGGTCACCTCCGACCGGATCGTGGTGATGAACCACGGGCGGATCGAGCAGGTGGACGATCCCGTGACACTCTATAATGTACCGCGCACACGCTTCGTGGCCGGCTTCATCGGCCGGACCAACTTCCTGGATGGGCGGGTGGACGGCGACCGGATCGTGTTCGACGGTTTTACCGTGCCGGCGGGTTCGGCACCGGCCGGTGTTGCGGGCGCCAGCTTCGCGGTGCGACCGCAAACCATCGCCTTGCACCGGACGGGACGCGCCGTCGCCGACTCGGGCTGGTGGGTCGAAGGCCGGGTGACCGAACGGGCCTATCTGGGCGAGTACTGGGAATACGTCGTCCGGCCGGCCAATGGCGGCCTGCGGCTGCGGGTCACCACCACGCCGGCCGATGTGTATCAGGCTGATGAGGCGGTTTGGCTGGAGATCGATCCAGGGCGGATCGCGCGGATCCCGAGTCCCGAAGGAGCGGCTTGATGAGCAACCAACACATGCTGGCCGAGGTCGATGGGGCCATCGGCTGGATGACATTCAACAAACCGGAACGGCGGAACGCGGTCTCCCTGGACATGTGGGCGGCGATGCCGGACATCCTGCATAGGTTTGAGGACGATCCGGCGGTGCGGGTGATTGTGCTGAAGGGCGCCGGCGACAAGGCCTTCGTCTCCGGCGCCGATATTTCCCAGTTCGAGAATGCCAGAGCCTCAGCGGAGGCGAATGCCGAGTACGATCGGGTGAGCGAGGCCGCCACCAAGGCCTTGGTAGAGTGCGGCAAGCCGACGATCGCGATGATCCGCGGCTGGTGCATCGGTGGCGGGCTGGCCATTGCCATCGGCTGCGACCTGCGGATCGCGACGGAGGGCTCAAAATTCGGCATTCCGGCCGCTCGTCTGGGGCTGGGGTATGGCGCGCCCGGGGTGAAGAAGCTGATGGACCTGGTCGGGCCCGCCTTCACCAAGGAGATCTTCTTCACCGCTCGGCATTTCAGTGCGGCCGAGGCGGCGGGAATGGGGTTGATCAACCGGGTGGTCGCGGACGCGGCGCTGGCGGATTGCACGCGCCAGTACTGCGCGACGATCGCCGATAACGCGCCGATGACGATGCATGCGCTGAAGCGGACGGTTGGCGAGCTGGTCCGCGGCTATGAGGCCGACTGGGACCTGTGTGACCGGCTGGTGGCCGGCTGTTTTGAGAGCCAGGACTTCATCGAGGGGCGGCGGGCCTTCATGGAAAAGCGCCGGCCGGTGTTCCGCGGGCTGTAATCCCGCCTTCCCTGACGGGGGGGGGGCCGGCGCCGGCGATCGATCGTGATCGAGACTGAATCCGGATTCGCCGGTCCGTTGCAACCCTCCAGGGCCGGAGTACGGACTGGCCGAAGACCCGGGATCGGGCTTTTGCATGGTCGCGCTGCGGCGGCCGGGGATTGCACATCGCGTTTCATAGCGGGACGATCAATAAATCGCGATCCCCCTGATCACGGCGCGACGCTGCCATTTGGCCGGGCTGAATGGCCGATGAGATGGGCTGGTTTGGGACATCCGCTGGCGATTGGCGCCCCTTCTGGGAGGGGGGAACCGGCCGGTCGATGATCGGTGCGCTGTATCATAAACTGTCACCAGACGCTTTCCGCGGGAACTGTTTCGGTTTGGCGCTTGCAGGGAGGCCGGCCATCATTGTGGCATCACCGGATGACCGCAAATATTGCGGTGCACAACCCCAGGCTCAGGTGAACAGTGGCCTCCCAATACCTGGTATTTCCGACAATATAAGCGGGGTAAACTCTCGGTATTCTACAATACAAATTTGGTCTTATATAATATAATATCAGACATATTAATATATTGTCATACACATCACATTACCTGGATCACATTCATGTATTGTCAAAACCGTACAACTCCGACCGATATATAGAATGGCTTCCTACCACAATATTTATTTGGAATGTGATTTTTTTACACTCATATATTTGCCAATCCGATGAGTTTGTCATCCCAAAAGCCCGCGATATTTCTCACATTTCAAATGATTTCAATGTTTCCGTTTATGTTGTGCTGCGATATTCAGGTGTCATACCGCTGCAAATTAGGCGATGCATTTCCTAATTGACACCTTGCGCACGGAATGTTTTGCTTCTGCCCAAGGACGGGCAGCGGACGAGCCCCGCGCGTCTGACGAGAGGGTCCAGTACCGGTTTTGGGATGCATGCCGAGCAAAGAAATTGGTTGCACAAAATTGGTACGCGTCTATTATTCGGTGGCGCTGGCGCGAATGTGTCGTGTCCTGGCGAGGCGGTATAGTCGGAGAGTATGATGGCAAGCTCAGTTACCGTTGCGGGTCCCGGTGGCGTCCCCCTTCCCCCACTGGCTCCGGCGCAAGCGGTCAGCTCCCCGGGTGGCTACGCTCTGCAGCAAATCGCCTACGCGCTGTCGACCATCACGGGTGCGAACTACGGTACCTCGACGGGGACAACGCTGCCTCCGACGTCCGGGGCAGGTCCGCAGATCGGCGTGGTGACGACCGGCGGCGGCAGCTCCGTTACAGTGCCATCCGGCTACAACGCCGTCATCGTCGAAAACACCACGCCGGGTACGGTGACGGGCAGCAATACGACGATTATCGCAAACACCACGGGCGGCACCTACAACACTACCGGCACCAGCACGGTCGTGGCGGCCGGCGGCAACAATACCATCGTCGGTAAAGGCACCAGCAACATCGATATTGCCGGCAGTGGCAACAACCTGGTCGCGCTGACCACCTCTGGTTCGGCAAACAGCAACGTCACGCTGGGCAGCAACACGAACCTGCTGTTTGCCTCGGGCGGGACCGGCGGCGGCAGCGGTGGCGTCAACATCACATCGGTTGGCCAGGACACGCTGGTGGCATCGGGCAACAGCTCGATCTCCGCAGGCGGTAACAACAGCCAGATCTATGGCGGCGGCAGTGGCGGCAACGTCAATGTCACTGCCAGTGGCAGTGGTCAGATCATCGCCGGTGGCGACAATTCGACGACTGTCACCGAGAGCGGGTCCAACGCACAGATCTACGGTGGCTTCGGCACCACGCAAGGTTCACTGAACGTTAGCTTGGGGCCAACCGCTTCGGGTGCGGTTGTGTCGGCTGGGAATGGCAACACGTCGGTCAGCAGTGCCGGCAACAACACCCAGGTTTATGGCGGCTTCGGTAGCCTCTCCGGTTCGCTGAGTGTCTCGGGCACGGGCAATAACGCGGTCGTTGTGGCCGGCAACAGCAGCGCGGCCGTCAGCTCCGGCGGCAGCAACGCGCTGATCTTCGGCGGCTTCGGCAGCAAATCCGGCTCACTGAATGTCACCACGAGTGGCTCGAGCGCGGTCGTGGTCACCGGCAACAGCAACGCCACCGTGAACGCGTCGGGCGCAAACGCACAGATCTATGGGGGCTTCTCCAGCACGCCAGGCTCGTTGAACGTCAGCACCAACGAAACCAACGCGCTCGTTGACCTCGGCAACAGCAGCGCGACCATCAGCGCTGGTGGGACTGGCGGCAAGATCTATGGCGGCTTCGGGACTTCGGCCGGCGCTATTCAGGTCACCGTCACCGCCAACGCGAACCTTATCGATGCGGGGGCAAGTGCTCTGTTTGCATCGATCGCCTCTGGTGTCGGCTTCACCACGATCTACGGCGGCTTCGGTAGCACCGCCAGCGCCGTGAGTGTGGCCGGTGACGGCAGCAACAGCTACATCGATATCGGGGACGGCGCCGGCCACGTCAGCTTGAACGGCTCTTCCAACGCCGAGACAGTCGTCGGCAGCTTCGACAGCACGCATGGCGCTCTGTCTGTGTTCGAAAACAGCGGCGTCAATGATGTGGTTGTTGACGGCACCAGCAATACATCGATAACGGTCGGCAGCGGCACCAGCGGGCTGGAAGTCATCGGCGGCAGCGGCAGCTTGTCCATTGTCGCGACTGACAACACCTCGACCTCGACCATTTTCGGTGGCTCTGGTCCCAGCAATGTCAGCGTTGGCGCCGGGTCGCTGACCTTCGTACTTGGCACTGGCCCGGCGACGATCACCACCGGTGTTGGCCCGAGTTCCATCGACACCGCGGTGGCCACACTGTTCGGCTCTGCCGGTAGCGACGCAACCTTCATGGGTTCGGCCGGCGGCGCGCTATATTATGCCGGCAGCGGCAACGAAACCCTGAACGCCGCGGGCGCATCCGGCGGCTCCGCAGTTACGTTGGACGGCGGCTCCGGTGCCGATAGTCTGGTGGGCGGCGGTGGCAACAACGACTTCATCGCAGGGTCCGGCAACGACACCCTGGTCGCCGGGACCGGAAATAACACGTTCGAATTCTTGAATGCGGTCACCAGCGGGCATGCGGTGACCGACGTGGTGACCAACTTCCTCAGCGGCGGCAGTAATTATATCGCCCTGTATGGCTATGGCGGCAGCCCCTACACTGCCACGGTGACCGGCGGCAATACCGTGTTGACGCTGTCGGATACCAGCAAAATCACCTTCACCGGCGTCAGCAACTCCAATCTGATCACGTCGATCATCCACACCAGCTGATCGCACACCAAACGACCTCAACAAAAAAGCCCGGCAAGTCCGGGCTTTTTTGTTGCATCGCGGCGATCAGACCGGCTGACCCGGCAAACCAAGCCAGGTCAGGCCCGATAGGGAATGGAAAGCCAGTCATGGCGACGGTTCAAATCCCGGATCAGCTTCAGCTTGTTCTCGTGCTGATCGGTTGATGTCCGCAGCATCGATTGGTTGTGGACCCGGTATTCCGCCAGGACCTCCGCAACCGGAATCCCCCAGAAACCGTTCTCGACGAAGCGACACCAAAAATCGTAATCTTCCCAGCCATGCGGGATGTGCTCATATCCGCCCACCGCCGCCCAGGCCCATTTACCCACCAGTGCCATGGCATCGATGTAGTTGCCGCCTGCAAAACGCATCGCCGAAAACGGCTCGTCGCCGAACATCTTGTTGCTATCCCCAAAACTGCGAATTCGTGGATAGGCAAACCCGGATCGGCTGCCGTCGAGCGCGCGCAAAAGGCTGGCGCAGCAATCGGGCAGAAGGCGATTATCGGCGTCCAGCGGCAGGACGAATGGTGTCTCGGCGGCATCAAAACCGGCATTGCGCGTCCGACCCAGTCCCGCGTTCTCCCGGTTGCGCAGAACGACAATCCGGTTGAAGCGGGACGCGTGTCGCGTGGCCCAGTCAACGGTCACCTGCAAGGACGCATCGGTCGAGCCATCATCGACGACGACCAGATCCAGCAAAGGAAGCGTTTGCATTCGCACCGACTCGAGCGCCTCCTGGATGTAATGCGCATAGTTGTACAGGGGAATGACCACGCTCACCGCGGCTTCGCCGCCCTGATCGGCGGCATACACCACGTTGGATGCGGCGATATCGAATGCGGGCGACGGTCGTGTGGCTCGCCGGAGCTCAACTTCGAACGCGCGGGCGCCTGTCGCTCCACCATCGATCTGGTCCAGCAGGGACTGAAACTGTTCCGCACGCCGCTGCGGGCCGTACCGCCACAATACGTCCAGGTAAGCCGCGTGGGCCATCCGAACGCGCAAGTTCGGGTCGTTGATCAAATCGCACAACGCCGCGTACCAACTGTCCGGCGTATCGACCAACCGCCCGGTCTCCCAGTCGCGAATCGTCCGCTGCATTGGCCCGGTGCGGGAGGCAATCGTGCAAACCTCCACCAGCGCGGCTTCGAAAAATTTCAACTCGCTCTTGGCTTCGCAGAACGGGTTGCCGATTTCCAGGGGTATCAGGTTGATATCAAAGCGCGCGATCTCATTGGGCAGACGATCGAGCGGAACCATGTCACGCCATTCGATCTGGTGCATGCAGGCCGCCAAAACCGGAAATTCTGTCGGATGCACAACCGGTTCCTGGCTCAGCGGGTCGCGGAACAAAACCAGCCGGCACTCGGGATGTTCTCGCAGCACTCTGGCCAACGCGTCGGAAGCCTGGCCAAAATCACGTTGATGCGTCCGTGTCCCGCTGGCATAGCCAATACGCATCAACGCGGTATCGGGTTCCCGCTGGCGGCGGCGCACCGCCAGCCGGGACGTGCGATGCACGGCCTCATCGAATCCATTGGGCAGCACGTAGGCGATCTTTTGGTATTCCCGGATATGGTCGGCCAACTCGTTCGTCGGGCAGGTGCATACATCGGCTTGCAGCATGAGTTTTTGCACACGGGCAAAAAGACGAGCGGTCTCGTCCGCGCTGACACGCATCGATCGGATACCGTCGATGATATCGATTCGGGCCAGTTCCGGCTTCACCATGAGGTCGTCAACGTCAAAGACGATCTTGGCACCCGCCTCGCGCGCGGTCCGCACGATGGCCGACGTCGCGGTTGTGAAAGGTGCACGCCAGATGAAGACGACGTTGGCGCGTGAAATCTCGTCTCGCCGGTGCTCGCTATCCTCGAGACGCATCCAGGACACGGCGACGCCACAGCTCTCGGCGGCTTCGGCGAGGCGCAGCACACGATAAAAGTGGCCGGGCGTGTGGGACTCGCCGGAGATGATCACGACGCGCCGGCCGGTTTCAACGACCGGGGTCGGGTCTCCGTCACTGTTGGTCTGGGTGGCTGTCGCCGGCTTTCTGCCGCGCACTTGCCGGCGGAACCGCAGCCCGGTTACCACCCGCCCCAGCCGCAAGCCCCCCCGCAGCACCTGCCGCAGGCGCAGTCGTAACGGAAGCGGCAGGGCCCGGCCGAACGCGCGCAGCGGTCCGGTCGCTCGCCATATCGTCGAATCCAGAATGATCGCCCGCTCCTGCCGCAAAACCGCGACGGTGCTCTGCGCCCGCTCCAACTCGGCATCGGTTGCCGCCATATGTCGCTGCAGCGCTTCGATGTGGGCACCCAGTTTATCAATATGATCCTGTAGAGTGTCGCGTTCCCCCCTGGCTGTCGCCGCCGACCGCCGCACCTGTTCCAGGTCGCGTGCCAACAACAGGACTTCGTCCCGGCTTGCCTGCTCACCGGCCAAGGCGCGATTAAGCTGGTCGGCCTGCCACGCCAACCGGCCGATCAGTTCATCGCCGCGCCGCCCATCCAGCTCCGCGGCAAACGAGACCGCATAAGGCCAGGCCGATTTGGTTTGCGTCAGTGGGGAAAAATCGATCGCGCGTGCGGCTTCGGCCTGGAGAATCGGAAGACGCGGCAAGTCGTGCTTCAGGAACAGCCGCAGACCCTGGCGCTGCCAGAACGGAATCCGCGGATCATGCCAGATCAGCGGCCTGATCAGGTCAACGTCAACGAATCCATGGCGGTGAAAAGCGGCGGCCCAGTCGGAGGAGTCAGCCAGGCCGGCAGTCGGATCCGCATCGTCGGACAGCACCGTCGAAAACAGGACCGCATCAGCATGCCGCACGCAGTTGTTGACCAGGACCTCGGCAAATCGCGGCTCTACCTGGTCCGGCCCTTCCAGGCAGACCACCAGGTCGAAGGTGCGGTTCAGGGTCAGCGGCCGATCCAGGCTGGCAATCAGGATCTGGGCGGGGTCGATTGCGAGATCATGCAGCGCGTATGCGTCTTCCCCGATGCCTTGGACGTATCGTCGTCCGCCATCGCGTAGCACGTCCAGCCAAACACCGTTGCCGCAGCCGATATCCAGCACCGATTGCGGGTCGAGGTAGCGGTCGATAATCCTGGTAACAATCGTGGCGGCATAACGGTCTGATGGCGGAAGCCGCGCTTGATCCTCGAGCAGAGAAAAAGGCGGGTAGTCGTTCATTCGCGGCTTCCCAGCAGGTTCGGCAGCCACACGCTTATGAAGAGCGGACTGCGGTGGGTTCAAGATAATTCGACGGTTTTCTATCATGCCAGCACCGCGATGCCTATCGCCGTATGATAATTTTCGAGACGTGTTGCAAGCGGACGCGGCTGGATTGCGGTCGCGCTCCGCCGGCCCGATACTGCGGGTCCAGGCTGAACGGAGCTCCGCATGACTCTGCCACGCACGCCGTCGATGCGGCTGGACGGTAAGCGCGCGCTGGTCACCGGCGCGGGGCGCGGGATCGGACTGGCCGCAGCCGCGGCGTTGGCTCAGGCCGGGGCTGAGGTCGTACTCATTGCCCGCAACGTGTCGGAGATCACGGCGGCCGCGGCAGAAATTCGCGCCGAGGGCGGCCGAGCGGATGCCATCGCATTGGATGTGACCGATCTGGCGGCGGTGCGGCAGATAGCCGAGACGCAGGCGCCGTTTGATGTCCTGGTGAACAACGCCGGGACTAACCGGCCGCGTCCCTTCCTGGAGGTGACCGAGGATGATTTCGATGCGATCGCCCTTTTGAACCAGCGCGCAGCGTTTTTTGTCGCCCAGGCGGTGGCGCGACGGATGGTGGCCGGCGGCCGGCGCGGCTCCATCATTCACGTGTCGTCACAGATGGGTCACGTCGGCGGCGCGCGCCGGACTGTGTATTGCATGACCAAGCATGGCATTGAGGGGTTGACCAAGGCGATGGCGATCGACCTGGCGCCCTATGGGATTCGGGTCAACTCGATCGGCCCCACCTTTATCGACACGCCGCTGACCCGGCCCTTCTTCCAGGACACCGCGTTTCGCGACGATACGTTGCGCCGGATCAAGCTGGGGCGGCTGGGATCGGTGGAGGACTTGATGGGGGCGGTGGTGTATCTCGCCTCCGACGCCGCTTCTTTGGTGACCGGGACGGCGCTTGTGGTCGATGGTGGTTGGACGGCGGAGTAGGGCGATGATCCGAATCTTGAAACACGGCGCGACAGAGGCGGAAAAAACCGAGGCGGACCGCAAGACCCGCCAGACGGTCGAGACCATCCTGGAAGACATTGCCGAACGCGGGGACTCGGCGGTGCGCGAATTGTCAGCGAAGTTCGACCGGTGGGAGCCGGAGTCGTTCCGGCTGACGCCAGCCCAGATCCAGGCGCTGATTGACAGTCTGCCGTCCCGGGTGATCGACGATATCAAATTTGCCCAGACGCAAATTCGTCGTTTCGCGGAAGCGCAGCGCGCGGCGTTGCGGGATATCGAGGTTGAGACCTTGCCGGGAATCCGTCTGGGGCACCGGAACATTCCGGTGGCGAGCGTCGGTTGCTATGTGCCGGGGGGGCGCTATCCGATGGTGGCCTCGGCGCATATGTCGGTGCTGACGGCAAAAGTTGCCGGTGTGCCGCGGGTCGCCGCCTGCACACCGCCATTGAACGGGGTGCCCCCGGCCGCGACGGTTGCGGCAATGGCGTTAGCGGGCGCTGACGAGATTTATCTGTTGGGCGGCATTCAGGCCGTGGCGGCGATGGGGTTGGGCACGGCAACGATCGCGCCGGTCGATATGCTGGTGGGGCCCGGCAACGCCTTCGTCGCGGAGGCGAAGCGGCAACTATTCGGTCGCGTCGGCATCGATCTGCTGGCGGGTCCAACCGAGACCCTGATCATCGCCGACGACACCGCGGATGCGGAAATGTGCGCCACCGACCTGCTGGGGCAGGCCGAACATGGCCCGACCTCACCGGCCATTTTGCTGACGACTTCGGTTCGAATTGCCAGCGAGATCGAGGCCGAAATCCAGCGACAACTGGCCGTGCTGCCGACCGCGGATATCGCCGGTGCCGCCTGGCGCGACTATGGTCAGGTGATCCTGTGCGACACCGACGCGGAACTATTGTCGGAAGCGGACCGCATCGCCTCGGAGCATGTACAGGTGCTCACGCGCGAGCCGCGTTGGTTCCTGGAACGGATGCACAACTACGGCTCGTTGTTCCTGGGGAAGGAAACCAACGTCGCCTATGGTGACAAGGTGATCGGCACGAACCACACCCTGCCGACAAAGCGCGCGGCGCGTTATACCGGCGGGCTGTGGGTCGGCAAGTTCCTGAAAACGGTCACCTATCAGCAGGTCAGTCCGGAGGCGAGCGCGATGATCGGCGAATATTGCGCGCGGCTTTGCGCGATCGAGAATTTCGCCGGCCATAAGGCGCAAGCCGATCTGCGGGTGCGGCGGTACGGCGGCAAGAATTCGGGCTGATCGCTCCGCGCGGCGTGGGCGAAAGCAGATCGACTCCTCCTCCCCTTGTGGGAGGGGGAATGATTTTCGGTGACAGCGGCCTACCCGAAGGCCCCGACATCATGGGTGATGGCCGTCGCGATCTCGCGCACCATCCCGAACAACCGCCGCATCGGCACAAAAATCTCCTCGTGTTCCCGGGCATACGCACTGGAGCCACGTGGCGCCGCCGGCTCGCCGTAATCGCAATCGCCAGCCGCGTCGTCCACCACCGGGAAAATCTCCGCCAGCATCTGCAGCGACGGTACGATGTCCAATCGCAGGATCGCCGCCTCCAGCACCGGCCGTGTCACCCCGTGGCGCGGCGAGAAATCGGGGATCTCCGACGCCAGCATCCAGATACGATGGATCAGCGCCAGCCGCAGCGCGTGCAGCAGCACCTCCCGTGTCGCCATATGACCCGCGCTGGGCCACGCCACGCGCAGGGCCAGGTGATCGGCCGAAATACGCCGGAACATCGATTGCGCCGCAGCCCAGATGTCCAGCCGCTCCAGCGCGCGCGCTACACTCACCAGCGCTTCCCGCCGCCCCGGTCGTTGCGTATGCGCCGCTCGGTCCAGCCAGGTGCCCGGGTCCAAGGTCGCAATCACCGCACGCAGCACGTCGATGTTTGAATGAGCCAGCGCATGGCTGGCGAAATCCAAAGCGCGCCGGAAGCGCCGGCTGCTCTGCCGCATCTCGGTGAAGATTTCCGGATGCCGGGAGGCCGCCGCGCCCAGGCCGTGCAAGGTGTTGGCGCACCAGCCCAGTTGCTGCAGGATCGCATTGTTCGGGATTGCGCGCAGTTCGCGCGGATGGCGGATGCGCGACGCGCCCGCGACGCCATCCGCCTGACGCGCCGCGGGTCGAGACCCGGTGCGGTCCAGCAAGGCCGGGCCGAAAGCGCCCAACAAGGCACCGTAGCCTGCGTCCTCCACCAGATCGCCCATGGCGGTACGGACGGTGGCAAAGAAATCGGTGGCGAAGTCGGGGTCCGCATAGACCGGGTCCTCGATCGGGCCCGCCGCGGGGTGGTAGGTCTGTTCGGCGATGCGGGTCACCGTCGCCAGCGCCAGTTCGGGTGTGCCGAACAGCAGATAGCCGTCACCGCCCTGGAACGCCGCTTCCTCGCGCACCAGAAGCCCGGCCTTGTTCAGCGCCTGACGCGAGGCCGTGGGCGAGAGATATTTCAGCCGGTCCGCCAGCGATCCCGGATGCGCACCGCGGCCGATGCTCTCACCATGGGTGTCGAACAGGATGACCTCGACCCCGGTGACGCCGTGCCGGTGCAGCATCTCGCCGATTTTCAGCCGCAGACGCTCGATCAGATAGCTGGCGGCGAGCTGGCCGACAAACCGGCCCGAATCGGAGTAGCCGAATTGCAGCGCCAGTTTGCCGGTCTGTTTCAGGTAATCGCGATAATGCGGGCTGCGCAGGGCTTCTTCCAGGATGCCCGCGCCCGCCTCCAACGCCTCCGCGGTTTCGAACAGCGGGCTGATTTCGATGTGCTTTTCGATGCCGAACAGCCGCGCCATCCACAGCGCGACGAGCAACGTGTAGCCGGTCTCGGTTTCGGCGATCAGGAAGCGCACCGGCGCGGATCCGTCGATGTGCTTGATGATCTGCGCCACCGTCATCATGAGACGAGCCGCCGAGGCCTGTTCCACGATCAAAGCGCCGAAATCGACCGGCTGTGGTTTCACCGTGTCCAGCGCGTTGTTGATCGCCGAAAACAGCGCGCGCCGGTGGGCGGGATCGTCCGGCGGGTCGGGAATCCCCAGGCGCTGGCGCACCGCGTTATGAAGCTGCGAGGCATTCAGCCGGCAATGCGTCTGTGCCAGCGCCAGCCCATGCGAGACCAGCCCGGCGCGCGCCACACACAACGCGAGCTTCGCGTGGTCCTCGGCCTTGGCGATGGCCGCGTCGAAGAAAGGCAGCAGCGGCGCGGGCGAGGTGAGTGCCTTGTCGCGCTGACCGATCAGCACCTTGGCGAAGGCAGCAGCCTTCGACGGAGTCGGGGCGTCGGGACAAGCCGCGATCTGTTCGGAAACGACGTCCCGCGCCTCGGCAACCCGATTGGCCAGGGCGGTGGCCGTGGGCAGGACACTGAGATGGGCGTGCAGACGGGCCAGTTGCAGCCGCTTCATGTCCAGCCGTAGTCGCAACGTATCCCACCAGCCGATATCGGTGCGGCCGTCCGTATCGTAGCCGACCCAACTGGACAGGATGACCGGACGCGGCGTCAGCTCCGTCCACCGGTCCGGCCAGGCGCCGCGGGCGACGGCAATCAGCGCGGCGTTGAACCGGTCGATCGCGTCACGGCCATTGGCGATGGCGAAGACGGACCGGTGGAATTCTTCCTCCAGCGTGATCGGCGGCGGGCGGTGGGAAACAAAGGACGGGGCCTCGCGGCCGCAGGCTGCTTCGGCCAGCGCCTGGTTGACGTCGGGTGGCAGAGCGAAGGTCGGGTGCGCGGTGAACACCGCCGCGAAGCGCGTTCGTTCCACCAGCGCCCGGTATTCCGCCCAGCGGACGGGACTGTCGTTCGGGTCGGGGCGCAGCAGATGCTGGGCCAGGCCAGCCAGGATCGCGTCGTTCTTCGCGGTATCGATGCCGCCGACATAGTGCGCGATGCGTCCCGCGCGGTCGGTGAAGGCGGCGTCGCGCAGATAACGGATCAACCCGGCGACGGAATCTTCGGTCAGCAAGCCGGTATCCATACGCCGGGTGATCGCCAGAGCGACCAGCAGCACAGGGTTGCCAAAGGGATCCTCATCCGCTCGGGCGCCGAGCCGGACGGTGAGGTCCAGGAGGTCGTCGGCCAGCAGGCTGGCGCTATCCGGTTGCATATCTGCCATGCGCACATCCTGACTCGGTTTGTGCGGTGCAGCAAGCGGTTAATGCGGTGCTCCGGGTGAGAAAGACGTTCCTAGCCGCCAAACGCCTTCAGCCGCGGATAGACCTCGCGCGCGAACAGCTTGATCCCGCGCACGGTTTCGTCGTGCTCCAGGAATCCGGCCTGGCCCATGTTCAGCAGATGGCCAAATCCGCCCACATGATCGTAAACCGCGCGCACCTGCGCGACGACCTGGTCGGGCGTGCCGGCCATCATGATGCCGGCCTTGATCGCGCCTTCGACCGTCGCCGCCTTGGCGAAGGCGCTCAGCGGGTGTTCGGCACCGCGCAGCATTTTCAGCCGCCCTTCGACAGGCACGTAGCCGGGCGGGCTGGCGAAATGTTGCGGCACTTTATTGGAGGTCACGTACCACAGCAGTTTCTCCGCCCCCGCGTAGGCTTCGTCCTGCGTTTCGGCGGTGTAAACCAGGGCGGCGTAGGCGAGGCGGTCAAGCGGCACGGCATCGCCGCGTCCGGCTTCGCGCCAGGCGTTGCGGTAGGAATCGAAAATCGCCTTGGTGCCGTCGAAACCGGTCAGGAACGTTGCCTGGATGTACCCGCGTGCACCAACACGAGCAGCGCCACCGGGGCTGGTCGTGCTGATCCAGATCGGCGGATGCGGCTGCTGCCAGGGCCGTGGCCAGATGTTGATCTGGCGCGCGTGGAAGAAACGACCCTCGAAACTGACCGGGCCGTCGTGGTTCGTCCAGGCCTTGACGATCAGGTCCAGCGCTTCCCATTCTCGTTCGTTCATCCGCACCGGGTTGCTGTTGGCGGGTGATATCTCATAAGGCACGCCGCGCACGAACCCGGCGTCCAGCCGGCCGCGCGACAGCACGTCGATCATCGCCATTTCCTCGGCCACGCGCACGGGTTGGCGGCGGTTGGCGATCGGGTTGCCCAAAATCAGCAGACGGGCCTTGTGACTTTGGCGCGCGAGAACGGCCAGCATCAACGGCGCGGCGGGGTCGACGCAGGTCGCGGTCTGGTGATGCTCATTGAGCATGATGTCCAGGCCTTCATCCTCTGCGAGCAGCCATTCGTCCAGGAAACGATGGTACAGATCGGCACCGATCGCCGGATCGTAATGGCGGTTGGGCAGGGTGACGCGGATCGAGTCGTAGGTCTCGGCCGGGGGCAGCAGGTGATAGGCGGTCTCGCTGAAGTGCCAGGCGCGCATTGGATTGTTCTCCCGATCAACCGTTCAGGAATGCAAGGGCCGCATCGGCGAAGGCGGCGGGCTGTTCCACCTGCGGCAGATGCGCGGCGGCGGCGATCGTTGCGGTGCGTGCGTTCGGCAGCAGGCGCGCGTAGCCTTCCGTGTAGGCGGCCGAGACCAGACCATCGTGCTCGCCGCGCAGAAACAAGGAGGGGCAGGTTATGCGATGCAGGCGGTGGCGCAGCTTGGGATTGTGCATGTAGGGTTCCCAGGTGAGCAGCGCGGTTGTTTCGCGGTTGCGCAACATAACGGTCAGGTCCGCGTCGGACAGTTTCGAAGGATCGGGCCGAAAGCGGTCCGGTTCGTGGTACAGCAGCTTTTCCACCGTTGCGTCCGGCATAGCAAATATGTCGGGAATATCGAGCTGGTCTCGGCCGCCAAGCTTCACGCCGACCGGCGCGATCAGCAGCATGCGGACGATGCGATCGGGCACCATAGTGGCCAGTTCGGCTGCGATCCAGCCACCCAGGGACGCGCCGATCAGGTCGAACCGCCGCAAGCCGTAATGATCCAGCAGATCGAGATACAAATGCGCGATGTCCTCCGGCCGGTCCATCCAGTCCGGCAGCGCGGAGGCACCAAACCCGGGATGCGACGGCGCAATGATCCGGCGGTGCCGGCCCAGCAACGACACGAAGGGCTGGTCGCCGCGAAATCCGCCCGCGCCGTGCAGAAACAACAGCGGCGGCCCTTCGCCGCTTTCCCAGACATCCAGCGCAACTCCGGCCAGCGTGATGGTACCCATGGCGTGCGTTTCCTTCCCTTGGGGCAGCGTAAGGCGGTTGGCGCCGCAGGGAAAGTGCGCCGCGTTTGACTTCGGGCGCCGGCCGGTTCGTCATGGGCGCGGCAAGGGAGGGACCCACAATGAGCCTCAGTCTCGAAGGCATCCGCGTGCTGGAACTGGCGCGCTATCAGGCCGGGCCGCGAGCCGGCATGATCCTGTCGGACCTCGGCGCCGAGGTGATCAAGATCGAGCGTCCGGGCGGCGAGGAAACCCGCAAGAACCCGCCGATCGTGCGCGGACAGAGCATCTATTTTACCGTTTACAACCGCGGCAAGAAGAGCCTCTGCCTGGACATGCGCAGCGCCCGCGGCAAGGACATTTTCACCGGCCTGGTGAAGACCGCCGATGTCGTGCTGGAGAATTTCCGCCCCGGCACCATGGCGGCGATGGGCTTCGCTTACGAGCAATTGAAGGCAATCAATCCGCGGATCATTCTGATGTCGGTCTCCGGCTTCGGCCAGTACGGTCCCTACACGGATCGGCCCGCTTTCGATCCCCTGGGCCAGGCCATGAGCGGGTTGATGGCGCTGACCGGCCAACCCGTCGGGCAACCGCTGGGCACGGCGTCCTCGGTGGTGGATCGTTACACGGCGCTGCATGCGACGATCGGCATCCTGGCCGCGCTGCGCCATCGCGATCGCACCGGTGAAGGCCAGCTCGTCGATGTCTGCCTGCTGGATTCCGCGCTGACGATGGTTGAAATCCCGACCTCTTATTACCTGTCCACCGGGGAGGAAGGCGGCGAATCCGGGCGTCCACCTTTTCGCACCAAAGACGGCTGGGTCGTGATCTCGGCCACCGGCCGCGAGATGGCCGCGCGCTTGACGGCTCTGGTCACCGGCCGCGCAGGCGGGCCGGATGGCGGCCCCTTCAATTCCAGCCTCGGCGGCGACCGCCGCAAGATGCTGGACGATTGGTGCGCAACACGGACGAAAGACGAGGTGGTGCAAGCGCTGCTGGAAATCGGTGTGCCGGTCGCGCCCGTGAAGACCATCCCCGAGGTCGCCGTCGATCCGCATCTGTGGGAACGCGAAATGCTGGTGAAGATGGCCGATCCCGTCGCGGGCGAACTCTATGTGCCGGGTGTTACGGTGAAGATGTCGGCAACCCCGGGACGAGTAGGGCCGGTCCCGACGCCAGGCCAGCACACGGACGCCGTGCTGGGCGCACTGCTTGGTTATGACGCTGCCGCGCTGGCCGGGTTGCGGCAGGAAAAAGTAATCGCCTGAGAGTTGCTTCGATACGGGCCCGCTCGCAACGGCGATGGCCGCGTTTGGCAAACTCGACCCCGCCAGGCACGCCCCCGGACTGCGATTCGACGCCCACGCCACCGCCGAAGCCGCCGGCCACCGGTCGCGGCCACATTTGTGTAACGGAGCACCGCTTGCGACGCTTTGTGGGGTCCCCGTCCGGGCGTCGGTGGTTGGCGGGGTCCGGAAGAAAGCCCATGACGCCGGGAACTAGCCGACCGCCGCATCGCGCGCTAAAGCAACCCACGCCGTAGCGTAGAAAACCGGGAGCAAACGCCATGTCGGACACCGAATCGCTGGAACGCGAAACCGTACGGCGCGTAGCCTGGCGACTGATGCCGCTGCTGATGCTGGGCTATTTCTGCGCCTATCTCGACCGGGTGAATGTCGGCTTTGCCAGCCTGACGATGAACAAGGCGCTGGGCTTCACCCAGGCGGAGTTCGGCTTCGGCGCCGGGGTTTTCTTCATCGGCTACTTCCTCGCGGAAATCCCGAGCAACCTGGTAATGGTGAAGGTTGGTGCGCGCCGGTGGATCGCTCGGATCCTGCTGACATGGGGTATCATCTCCGCGTTGACCGCCTTCGTCTGGAATGACTGGAGCTTTTACGGCATCCGGTTCTTCCTCGGCATCGCCGAGGCGGGGTTCTATCCCGGCATCGTGCTGTACCTGACGTGGTGGTTCCCCTCCGCCCACCGGTCCAGCATGCAGGCGATCTTCCAGTCCGCCAGCGTGATCTCGCTGATCGTCGGCCCACCGGTCTCGGCCTGGCTGCTGACCCTCGACGGCGCATTCGGCCTGCAGGGCTGGCAGTGGCTGTTCGTCGTCGAGGCGGTGCCGCCGATCGTCATGTGCTTCGTGACCTGGTTCTGCCTGACCGATCACCCGCGCGACGCCACCTGGCTCCGGCCGGACCAGCGCGCCTGGCTCGACCAAAGGCTGGCCGCTGAACAGGCACAGCGGGAGTCGGTGCATCGCTACGAACTGGGGGAGGCCTTGCGCAACCCGCGGGTCTGGCTGCTGACCCTGGTCTATTTCGGCCAGAACGTCTCGAATTACGGGCTGCTGATCTTCCTGCCGCAAATCGTCAAGTCGTTCGGCATCTCGACGGAGATGACCGGCGTGGTCAGCGCGCTGCCATTCGTCTTCGCCGCCTTTGCGATGATCTATTGGGGGTTCCACTCGGACCGCACCGGCAGCCGCACCGCCCATGTGGCCTCGGCCTGCCTGCTCTGCGCCGCCGGGCTTGCGGCCTGCATCTTCATCGGTACGGCGCATCCGGTGTTCATGATGGTCGCGCTGATCTTCGGCGTGATGGGCCAGCAGGCGATCGCGCCAACCTTCTGGCCGCTGCCGACGGCGATGCTGTCCGGGGCGGCGGCGGCGGGCGGGATCGCGCTGATCAACTCGGTCGGCAACCTGGGCGGCTTCCTGGGGCAGTACATGTTCGGGCTGATCAAGGACGCGACCGGTGGCAGCGACCTGATCGCGCTGCTCGCGATCGCCGCCGCGCCGGTGATGTCCGCCGTGGTGCTGGTGGCGCTGGGGCATGATCGGCGGCTGGAGCAAATCCCGACCCGGCAGTGACCCTGCCATGATGCCGCGAAAGACCGACGGCGCGCTGGTTCTTTGGCGCCCATTGCCCCATATGGCGGAGGCAAGACCCGGGGTCGCCATCGCATGAAGCGTCTGCTGATCACTCTGCTGCTGGTCCTGTTCGCCCTGCCGGCCGCCGCGCTGGAAAGCGCACCTGTGACCAGCAAGCGGGCGACTGTGACACTCGTCTCGGAGGCCGACACGGTAGCCCCGAACCAGCCGCTCCGCATCGGGTTGCGCATTCGCATGGCCGAGGGCTGGCACACCTACTGGAAGAATCCCGGGGATGCCGGAGTCCCGCCCGAGCTCGATCTGAACCTGCCACCGGGCGTCGCCGCCACGCCGATCGACTGGCCGAGCCCCCGCCGCGTCGCCGAGGGACCGGTGATGACCTACGCCTACACCGGCGAGGTGCTGTTGCCGGTCACCGTAACCCCCATCGGCCCGCTCGCGGTGACCGCCCACGCGACCTGGCTGGTGTGCAAGGAAATCTGCGTGCCGGAGGAAGGTGACTTCCGGCTCGACCTGCCCACCGGTTCGGCCACACCCTCGGCGCAGGCGCCTTTGTTCGTCGAACATGACCGCATGGTGCCGCGGCCGTCACCCTGGGTGAGCAGCATCTCGGCCGACGGCGCGCTGTGGGTGAAGGGGCCGGAACTGAACACCACCACGGTGATCGACGCGTGGTTCGTGCCCGATGCGCCCGGCCTGATCCAGGACATCGCGCCGCAATTGCTGTCGGTGCGCGCCGGCGGTTTCGTGCTGTCGCTGAAGCCGCAGAAGCCCGCCTCCCTGGCCGCCGGCCTGAGTGGGGTGCTGTCGATCCTGGACCGTTCGGGTCTGCAAACCAACGTGACGGTGACGGCGCCGCCGGGTCCCGCGCCGGACCCGGCCGAACCGCCGCTGCCGCGGGTGCTGGCCTTCGCTTTCCTGGGCGGGCTGATCCTGAACCTGATGCCGTGTGTCTTCCCCATCCTCGCCATGAAGGCCGTCGGTTTCGCGGCCGGCGCCGCGCGCGGCAAGGCGCAGGCGCATGCGGTGTCCTACACCGCCGGCGTGCTGGTCACCTTCGCCGGCCTTGCCGCCGCCTTGCTGGCCGCGCGCGCCGCGGGGTCGGCGGCCGGCTGGGGGTTCCAGTTTGCGTCCCCGATCTTCGTCGCCGCCATGGCGTGGCTGCTGTTCGGGGTCGGGTTGAACCTGTCGGGTGTATTCCAGGTTGGCACCCCGCTCGCCAGTGTGGGTGGCCGATTGGCCAGCCGGCACGGCCACGCCGGCAGTTTCTTCACCGGCTTGCTGGCGGTGCTGGTCGCCACACCCTGCACCGCCCCCTTCATGAGCGTGGCGGTCGCCGCCGGCCTGGCCGCGCCGCCGCTGGTGACGTTGCTGGTGTTCAGCGTGATGGGTCTCGGCCTGGCCGCGCCCTACATCGCGCTGGCCTGCCTGCCGGGGATCGCTGGCCGCATCCCCCGCCCGGGCCGCTGGATGGAATTCCTGAAGCAAGGCCTCGCCTTCCCGATGTACGGCGCCGCGGTCTGGTTGCTATGGGTCGTCAGCCAGGAGGCCGGACCGGCCGGCGTGCTAGCCACCGCGACTGGCTTCGTGCTGCTGGGATTTGCCGGCTGGGTGCTGGGCCTCAGCCAGACCGCCTCGGGCCGCAACCGCCGCTTCGGCCAGTCGGCCGCGACCGTGGCCGTGCTCGCCGCGCTGGCTGTTCTGAGCGGCATCGCGGTCGCCCAGACCGGATCGGCCGCGGAGGCCGAATCGGGATCGGAGGTCTTCTCGGAATCGCGTCTCGCCGCCTTGCGCGCCGAGGGGCGGCCGGTGTTCGTCAACATGACCGCGGCGTGGTGCGTGACATGCCTGGTGAACGAACGGGTCGCGATCAGCAGCACGCCGGTGCGGCGAGCCTTCGCCGATCGGCACGTGGCCTATCTGAAGGGCGACTGGACACGCCAGGACCCGGACATCACCGCCTATCTGCGGCAGAACGGGCGGGATGGGGTACCGTTGTACGTGTACTACCCGCCGAACGACGCGCCACCGCAAATCCTGCCGCAGATCCTGACCGAAGATACCGTCCTGGGCGAACTGGACCGGGGATAGCCGGCGCCAGCCTTGCTTCCGGTTCGGGTCCGCCGGTCAGACCGGCCCCGGCGGATTGGGCCGCACATTCTCGATCCCCGTCACGACATAGCGCATCCCGGCCGGCGCGGTGACCGCGTACCGGACGTCGCGGATCAGCGAGGCGCCGAAGTCGCCGCGGAAAATCTTGCCGCCCTGGTGCTGCAGATTGGAGTTGGCATCGACATGGACCGTGCCGCCCATCGCTTCCCACCGCCGGCAGAACGTATAGTCCTCGGACAGATACCGCCCCGACTCCGGATCGACCGAAACGTCGAAGAACCGGTAATACAGCGCCGGGTCGATCGAGCCGATCATGTCCGGCGTGTAATGCAGGTCCGGATAGGCCGCCCGCATCCGCTCGAACACGTGGCGCTTGATCAGCATGAAACCGGTCGGCGCCTCCCGCACTGCCATGAAACCGTCCTGATCGATCGCCAGCCCGACATGCGGATCGCTCGCCTGCCCGGAATTGACGGTGTAGCGGGTGTAAAGCTGCCGGAAGTCGCTTTCGGTCGTGCCGGCCGGGACCCCCTCGGCGGGCCAGTCCTCACGCTTCAGCGGATAGACGCCGGCGGCAATGTCGCGGTCGCTCAGCAGCAAGCGGTAGAAAGCGTCGGGTGAGAAGCCGATATCCGCATCGATCCACATCAGGTGGGTCCACTGCGGTTCCGACAAAAACAGCGCCACCAGGTGGTTGCGCGCACGCGTTACCAGGCTGTCGCCGGCCTGAAACATGAAATTGATCGGCAGGCCGTACGCCGGCGCCGCCCCCATCAACTGGATCACGCTGGCGACATAGGTGAAGAAGAAGGTGCCGTCGTGACTCGGGGTCATGATCAGCGGACGAAAATCGCGGAGCGCCGACCGGTCCAGCATGGGCTGCCTTTGGCAGGGAACGGTCAGTACCCTACCCGTGTGACGGTTGGCTTGCCAAGCCGCACCGCTGTGGCCGGCCCTGAAAGACCGCACCCCGCAACGGGCGTGACGCGCGCGGCAACGCCCTTGAGCCCGGGCCGACTGAAACCGGCCCGGGGCGCTTGAGTCGACCCAAGTCACGTTTTCGTGGCCACGGATTCGATCCGACCGGGCAAGATCAGACCAGAATTGCCCAAACGATAAGCATACCGGTGTATTACGGAGACCTTTCCGTAGCACATTTTCAAAAGAGCGGAGTTCTTTCAATTTGAGTGGGTTCGTTGATGTTGCTATTTTACCACAGGAGCGTGGGAATCCTGCCGCAATAACCCGACATCGGGTTGTCTTTTTCAGAAAAAAATTCACGTAGCCACGGAATTGAAACCGACACGCCAGAATGCGCGCCAACGCTGGTACGGTCGCAATGACACTCGGAGGAATAACCCATGGCCAAAACGCTTTCGGCTTCTGTCAGCTACCGCGTCCTGCTCTGCGGCGGCATCTCCGCCGTCGCACTGGCGGCCATGGCCCCCGAGGCCTTGGCGCAATACTTCGCCGGTGGCGGAACGGCGACGGCGCCGGGCTCGATCGCGATTGGCCTCGCCTCCACTGCGAGTGCCAACAATGCAACGGCGATCGGCGCCACCAGCGCCGCGTCGGGCGCCAACGCAACCGCGGTCGGCGCCGGCGCGATCGGTTTCACGGCCAATGATTCGGCCTTCGGCAACGCCGCCGCCGCGACCGGCGGCAGTTCGGTCGCCGTCGGCTCAGGTGCGGCGGCATCCGGTGGCCTGTCCACCGCACTGGGCCCGAACAGCGCGGCAGGCGGAGCGACCGCGATCGCCATCGGCTCGTCGGTCAGTTCGGCCGGGCCGAATTCCATCGCGATCGGCAATGGCGGCGATGTCGGCACCCCCACCAGCGTCGGCGCCGGATCGGACAGCAGCGTCGCACTCGGTTCGAACACGCAAGTATCTGGGACAGGCGCGAACCAGATCGCGATCGGCACCAACGCCGCGGTCAGCAGTTCCGCCGCCTTCAACACAGCCATCGGTGATGGGGCGACGATCTCGGGGGCGGCAACGGGCTCTCAGGCCATCGGCGCCAGTGCCACCGTGAACGGTGCGGCCAACGCGACCGCCATCGGCTTTCTGGCAAACGCATCCGGCGGGTCGAACGCGACGGCGATCGGCACGCTTGCCAACGCCTCGGGTGCCGCGAATGCCACCGCGATCGGCAACGGCGCGACGGCCTCCGGTTCCAGCAACGCCCTGGCGGTGGGAAGCGGCGCAACCGCGTCGAACGTGAATTCGAACGCGATCGGCACCGGGGCCGCCGCATCTGGCGCCAATGCCGCGGTTTACGGCACCGGGGCGATCGGCAGCGGGGCGAATTCGGTTGCCATCGGCAACGGCGCCACCACGACCGGCGCGGCGACCAACGGGATCGCGGTGGGCACCGGCGCCACATCGTCGGGCGTCAACGCCACCGCGATCGGCACCGGGGCGACGGCGACCGGTTCGGTCGCGATCGGCAGCGCCGCCTCCGCCAGCAACGGCGGCACGGCGGTCGGCGACAATGCGAGCGCCCTCACAGCGGGGGTCATCCCGACGACGCAATCCGCTTCGGCGTTCGGCAATGCGGCAACGGCAACCTCACCTTACAGTTCGGCCTTCGGCACCGGATCGAGCGCCGGCGCGCCGAACGCGACATCGATCGGCGCCACGTCGCAGGTTTACGCCAGCAGCGGCACCGCGCTGGGCACCACCGCGATCGTGCAGTCCTCGGCCCCGAACTCGGTGGCGTTGGGCGCCGGATCGATTGCGACGCAGCCGAACACGGTGTCGGTTGGCACGCCCGGCATGCAGCGCCGGATCACCAACCTGGCGCCTGGCATCTACGGCACCGATGCGGTGAACGTGGAGCAGTTGCAGGGCGCGATGCGGCAGGCGAATCGCGGCATCGCGATGACCATGGCGATGGCCTCGCAGATCACCCCGTCGGCCCCGGGCCGGACCACCATCAGCCTTGGCGGCGGCACCTACAACGGGGAATATGGCGCCGCGTTCAATGTCGTGCACCGCGTGAATATCGACACGCCGCTTTATATCAGTGGTGGTGTCGCGGCAGCCCCTGATGGTAATTGGGGCGGGCGAATCGGCATCGGCATGGAATTCTGATCGGAGCGAACTTGCTGCGTTTGACCGGCTGCGGACTGGCCGCCGTCCTTGGCGTCGTACTTGGCCTGGCCGCGGCGGGATACGGCGACAGCGGCGGGTTCTTTTCCGGGGCAGCCACGCCGGCTCAGGCCCAGCAGCGTCCGGCCACACCGCCGGCCGCTGCCGTGGTCCCACCACCGCCGGCTCCCCCCGCGCCGGCCCCGGCACAGGAATGGACCAGCTTTCCGACCATGCTGCTGGAGAAAATCTATCGCGGACCCTTGCGCGATACGATCATCCAGCGCTGGCGGGACCCGATCGACGGGTCTGTCTGCTTCGTGTACATCCCGATTTCCACCCCGCTGCTGCCCCAGCCCGCCGAGGGCTACATGCAGTACGGCCCCAACCAGATCGGCTCGATCAGTTGCGTGCATCCGACCCAGGTGCTGCAGCTTTGGCAGGGTGGCACCACGCCGCCGCCGGTGCCGCCCCCCGCGACCCGGCGATAGGCGCCGCTCACCCGCCGGCCAGCCGCCGCACCAGCATGACCGACGCGGCATCGGACCAGTCGGCCGCCCCCTCCAGCCGCGCACAGGCGCGACCCTGGCGGTCCACGACAACGCTGGTCGGGATGCCACGCGCATCCAGCAGACGAGCCGCCTCACCTTTGGGATCGAGAAGGACGGGAAGGCCGGTGATGTCGTGCGTCCCGAACCACCGCGTGACTGCACCCGCGCCGCCCCGGTCCGAGGACAGCGGCAGCACCGCGATGTCGTCGGGCGCCAGGGCCTTCGACAGCGCCTCCAGCGACGGCATCTCCGCCACGCAAGGCGCGCACCAGGTCGCCCAGAGGTTGATCACCATGCCGTGGCCCACAAATTCCGCCAGCCGGTGCGGCGTGCCGTCGGCCGTGTAGAAGGTGATCGCCGGCATGTCCGCGGGTGGGTTGACCGGCTTCAGCACCGCCGCCAGCGGCGCCAGCGGTTCCTGCGCGTGCGGTTTGCGCGCGGACAGGCCTGCGGCTAGGGTCCCGCCCGCCAGCGCCAGGCGCCTGGTGATCACTGCCATGCTGGAACCCCTTCCGTGAACGACACCACGCCCGATCCGCGCCGCAACGAGCCCGCCAACCAGCAATGGGGCGGGCGCTTCGCCGCGGGGCCGTCGGCGATCATGCAGGAGATCAATGCCTCGATCGGCTTCGACCGCAAGCTGTGGCGGCAGGACATTCGCGGCTCCCTCGCCCACGCGGCGATGCTGGCGCAGATCGGTCTTATCAGTGGGGCGGATGAACAGGCGATCAAGGCCGGCCTGGCCGCGATCGCAGCCGAGATCGAGGCCGGACGCTTCCCGTTCGACACCGAACTGGAAGACATCCACATGAACATCGAGGCACGCCTGACCGAACGGATCGGCGAGGCGGGCAAGCGGCTGCACACCGCGCGCAGCCGGAATGACCAGGTGGCGACCGATTTCCGCCTGTGGGTGCGCGATGCGATCGACGGGATCAGTGCGCAGATCACCGACCTGATGCGGGTGCTGGCGAGCCGAGCGGCTGACCATGCGGGCGATCCGATGCCGGGGTTCACGCATTTGCAGACCGCGCAGCCGGTGACCTTCGGGCACCATCTGCTCGCATACGTGGAGATGCTGGACCGCGACCGCGGCCGGCTGGCGGATTGCCGCCGCCGCCTGAACGTCTCGCCGCTGGGGTCGGCCGCGCTGGCCGGCACGTCGTTTCCGATCGACCGGCGGATGACCGCGGCGGCTTTGGGCTTCGACCGGCCCTCGGCGAACAGCCTGGACGCGGTGTCGGACCGGGATTTTGCGCTGGAATTCCTGTCGGCCGCGGCGATCTCGGCCATGCATCTGTCGCGCTTCGCGGAGGAGATTGTCTTGTGGTGCAGTGCGCCCTATCGCTTCATCCGGCTGAGCGATGCCTTCACGACGGGCAGCTCGATCATGCCGCAAAAGCGCAATCCCGACGCGGCGGAGCTGGTGCGGGCGAAGACCGGGCGGGTGACCGGGGCGCTTGTCGGACTGCTGACGGTGATGAAGGGGTTGCCGCTGGCCTACGCGAAGGACATGCAGGAGGACAAAGAACCGGTGTTCGACGCCGCCGAGGCCTGGACCCTGTGCCTGGCCGCGATGGCGGGGATGGCGCGCGACATGACCCCGGACACGGATCGGATGCGGGCCCTGGCGGGGTCGGGGTTCGCCACCGCGACCGACCTGGCGGACTGGCTGGTGCGGGTGCTGAAACTGCCGTTCCGCAGTGCGCATCACGTGACCGGGCGGCTGGTCGCGCTGGCGGAAGCGCGCGGGGTGGATCTGGCCGGCCTGAGTCTCGCGGAGATGCAGGGGGTGGAGGCGGGCATCACGGCGGATGTGTTCTCCGTCCTCACGGTGGAGGCGTCGGTGGCCTCGCGCACCAGCTACGGCGGCACGGCGCCGGCCAACGTGGTTCGGGAGGCGGCGGGATGGCTGGCGGCGCTGGCATGAGGACGGGGCTGCTGGCGGTGGCGGTGCTGGGCGCGCTGCTGCTGGTGGGGTGCGGGAAGAAAGGACCACCTGACCCGCCGGGGCCGCAGGACAAGATCACCTATCCGCGGTCGTATCCGACGCATTGATAGCAAGCGGCAAAGAGGCTGACTCGGCGCGCGACGGCGCGTGAGGCCGGCCAAGGTGACGCCCAACAATCAACCAGCCGGCCGGTAGCCCCCGCCTTTCAGCCGGGTTTCGT
>Ga0302279_10002248_pt1 | contig 26053 bp, 26 predicted proteins | sample III_Bog_N3_3_FD_194541 | JGI IMG/M metagenome (GOLD analysis project Ga0302279, IMG submission 194541) | Peat permafrost microbial communities from Stordalen Mire near Abisko, Sweden - III_Bog_N3_3 | ecosystem: Environmental > Terrestrial > Soil > Wetlands > Peat | place: Sweden: Abisko... | reverse complement strand
CTCGGTGTACGGAAAAACCTGTTCGACGTCCGACGCGCCGCTGCCGTCGTGAATCTCGAAACCATCCACCGCGTCGTGGCCAGAGCAGCGTGAATCACGCTGGATTCAAACCGTTTGTCGCTCTAGCCGGTCTGCGGGAGGCGCCCGCTTCCGTCGCTTGGGGTAAGGGCGGGGAGAGGGCGCTCTCGCCGGTGAGGGGGAGTGGGAGTGGTTTGACGACGTCGAGCCTCTTGCACAGCGTCTCGAGGCGAAGTGGCAGACGCTCTCGCTGCTTGGACTGCCGCTGTCGGGCTTCCTGGGGACTGGCGGCCCACGCGGGGACGTGTTCGGCTGGTGTGGCCTGCGCCCCGCGCCGTCCGGCCGGCCCGTCGTGGTAACGTGGGCAGATGGACCTCGAGCCTTCGCCGACGCCCACGATGCTGGGGCGATACGCTCTGTACGAGAAGATCGCGTCGGGGGGGATGGCGAGCGTTCACATCGGTCGACTCGTCGGGCCGGTCGGCTTCTCGCGCACCGTGGCCATCAAGCGGATGCACCCTCAGTTCGCCTCGGACCCCGAGTTCGTCTCGATGTTCCTCGACGAAGCTCGCCTGGCCGCGCGCATCCGGCATCCCAATGTCGTGCAGACGATCGACGTGGTCGCAGCCGACGGGGAGCTTTTTCTCGTGATGGACCTCGTGATCGGCGAATCCCTCGCTCGGCTCGTGCGCGGGGCCCGGCAGGCCGGGGAGCCCATCCCGCCCGCCCTCGTCGCGACGATCGTCGCCGGGGCGCTTCACGGGCTCCACGCCGCGCACGAAGCCAAGAGCGAGCTCGGCGAGCCGCTCGGGATCGTCCACCGCGACGTGAGCCCGCAGAACGTGCTCGTCGGTACCGACGGCGTCCCGCGGATCATCGACTTCGGGGTGGCCAAGGCCGTCGGCCGGCTGCAGACCACGCGCGATGGCCAGCTCAAAGGGAAGCTGTCCTACATGGCCCCCGAGCATATCCGCGGGCACGTCACTCGCTTGACCGACGTCTACGCCGCTTCGGTCGTCCTCTGGGAAGCCCTCACTGGGAAGCGGCTATTCCAGGGCGACACCGAGGGGGAGATCTTCCACAAGGTGCTCGCGGGGTGCACAGAGCCGCCGAGCACCTACGCGCCCGACGTTCCCGCACGCCTCGACGAGGTCACGATGCGTGGCCTCCAGGTCGATCCCGCCAACCGGTTCGAGTCGGCCCGCGCGATGGCGCTCGCCATCGAAGAGGCCACTCCGCTCGTGAGCACGTCCAAGCTCGGCGATTGGGTGGAGACGGTCGCGAAGGACTCCCTCGGGAGTCGAAGCGCTCGCGTCGCGACGATCGAGAGCGACTCGGCGGCCCGCGCGGGCAAGCGCGTCGAAGACGTCCCGGTCATCGTGGAAGACATCCCGGTCATCGACGAAGGCAGCCGGTCGCCCTCGACGAGCACGCTCGTGTCGCCAGCCGGCCCCGCGAAGCGTCCGTCACGCCACACCTCGTGGCTCGTCGGTGTCTCGGGCGTTGCCCTGCTCGCGGGCGCCCTCGCGCTCGGCGGTGTTCTCGGGCGCGGCTCGAGCGCCGCTTCGGCCCAGACGAGCGCCCCCTCGGCCGCCCCCTCGCTCGGGGCCACGGCGCCGATCCCTCCCGCAGTGACGGCGGCCCCCTCGCCCACCGAGCCCGCCGCAACGCCGGCGCCAAGCGCGGTCACCCCGCCCACGCCGCCTGCGACCACCGCGCGGGCGCGGCCGGACCCTCTGCCACGCACCGTCGCGCCGCGAGCCGCGTCGGTCGTGGCTCCGGGCGCAGCGCCGGCCTCGCAGAAGCCGAACTGCGACCCGCCCTACTTTATCGATTCCGACGGGCACAAGCAGTACAAGCGAGAGTGTTTTTGAGGAGACTCCGATGAAGGAACGATGGCTAATCGCGTGCCTCTCGGGCGTCGCGCTCTTCTCCAGCGCCCCGGCCCGTGCGGACGGGAAGTCGGCGTGCTTCGACGCCGCGTCGCAGGCCCAGGTGATGCGCGATGAGCACAGGCTCGTGGAGGCGCGCGCGCAGCTCCGCGTCTGTTCCAGCGCGGCGTGCCCGGCCGCCGTCCAGAAGGACTGCGCTTCCTGGCTGGACGGGGTGGAGCAGGGGCTGCCGACGGTGGTCGTCTCGGCCAAGGATGGGGGCGGCAAGGATCTGGTCGACGTGGCGCTGAGCATCGACGGGCAGCCCGTCGCGTCGAAGCTGACGGGCCAGGCCATCCCGGTGAACCCGGGTCTGCGTGCGTTTCATCTCGCCCTACCCGACGGCACGAGCGTGGACAGGCAGGTCATGGTGCGGGAAGGGAAGAAGAACGAGAGCGTCGACGTCGTCATCGGCGCGCAGGTCGCTCCGCCCACCACACCCCCAGCGACTCCGTCGAGCGAGCGATCGTCCAGCGCGTCGTGGCGGACGGTCGGGTGGGTGACGGGTGGGGTCGGGGTCGCCGGGCTCGCTCTGGGATCGATCTTCGGAGGGCTCGCCATTTCGGACAAGAGCGCGGCGCAATGCAATGCGAGCGGCAGGTGCCAGCCAGGGCCACTGAGCGACGCGCGGAGCGCCGCGACCGTCTCGACGATCGGGCTCGCGGCGGGAGGGGTTCTCGCGGCCGGGGGGCTCGCGCTCGTGCTCTTCGCTCCACGGGGGAGCCATCGCGAGACAGCGAGCGTGGCGCTCTCGCCCCTGCTCGGCCCGGGCCAGGCGGGCGTCAGCGTCGGGGGAGGGTTTCAGTGATGCGTGCTCGTACAATCGTGTGGACGGCCGCGACGACTCTCTTCGGCGCAGGATGCGCGAACGTCCTCGGGCTCGGGGGCCTTCAGGACCTGGAGCCGACCGCCGATGGAGCGCTGGACGGCGCGGGCTCCAAGCTCGGAGACGGTGGCCGCGACGGCACGGCTACGCGTGACAGCGGCGGCTCCGACGCCACGGTTCTGCGTGACAGCGGGGCCTCCGACGCCGCGACGGCACGCGATGGCGGGGGGCACGACGCCCTGGCTCCACGGGACAGTGGCCGCCCCGACGTCCTGGCTGACGCCCGCGTCGACGCAGGGCATCCGTGCGCGGACGCGGCCCCGCAGTCCTGGACGTCGATCAACCCAGGGCCATTGCCCGGGCGCGACCAGGCCGCGATGTTCTGGACCGGCACCGACTACCTGATCTTCGGCGGCACGGAGTGGGGCAGCGGGAGCCAGTCGGAGCTCGGGCTCGACGGAGGCCCGATTCACGCCGCGGACGGCGGGTGGGCTCCGGGGTGCGGGATCTGGTCGTCCGACGGCGGCCGGGTGGTCGCCAACCCGGGCGCGACCTGCTCGGACGGCGCGCGCTACAACCCGAAGACGAACACGTGGAAGACCATCTCCAACGTGGGCTCCCCCAGGCCCAGTCGCTGGGACATGTCGTGGGCGTTCGGGAACGGTCAGCTCTTCACGTTCGGCGGGCACGGCGGCAGCTACGGAGGGTGGCTCTACGACCTCGCGACGGACACCTGGAAGCAGACCTCGTCGGTCGGCGTGCCGTCGCCCCGCGCCTACCATGTGAGCTACTACATCGGCACGCTCTTCTTCGTCTGGGGAGGGGAGCTGACGGAAGCGACCGACGCCGCCGCCTACGACTCGGCCCTCGTCACCGGAGGGTTCTACGATCCGTTGAACGACACGTGGTCCCCCACGAGCATCGTGAACGCACCGCCCGGCGGCGCGTACTACTCTGCGGCGTCGTCGGACACCGACTTCTTCGTCTGGGGGGGCACGCAGGACCCGGCGCCGTGGAACGAGGTGACGGTGAACGTCACGAACACCGGCTACCTCTTCAACTACGCGTCGAACAGCTGGAAGGCGATCTCGACGGTCAACGCGCCGTCGGCGAGGCGGTACGCCGCCGCGGTGTGGACGGGCTCGAAGTTCGTCATCTATGGAGGCTCGGGCGCGGTCGGCACGTTCGCCTACAACGACGGGGGCATCTACGACCCCGTGACCGACACCTGGGAGGCGATGGCCGCCGGTGGGCCGAACATCTTCCCGCACACGATCGTCTGGTCAGGCAAGCGCGTCGTGCTCTGGGGGAATGTGCTCGGCGAGGAGGCGGGCGCACCCACGGTCTTGGCAGGTGCGCTGTTCGACCCGGTCGCGAACGCCTGGGACCCCGTCAGCACAGTCAACGCTCCCGACTTCTCGGTCAACGTCTACACGGGCTACACGAACTTCTGGAGTGGGACGCAGATGCTCCAGTGGGGGGGGCTTGGGCGCGATGGCGGAGTGGCGTTCCCGAACGCAGGAGAGCTGTACACGCCCCCCTGCGCTCCCTGAGCTCGTCGCGAACGTCGACGACCTCGGCGCCGTCGATCCTCTCGCCGCGACCGCGACGAGTCTCACGGCGTCGCGAGCGGGAGCCGTCGCAACACGCTCGACGTGCGAGGAGCCATGCCGTCGAGCTCCCTCTTCAGCTCCGGACCGAACATGTGCCCGAGCTCGTCGCGCACGGCCTCGTAGAACGTCGGGCCCAGACCCTTGCACACGAGCTCGTCGTACGAGGCCATCGCCCGGTTCGTCGTGAGGAGCCCGTCGCGCGTCAGGAGGGGGAAGAGCCAGCAAGAGAGCGGCTTCACCTCGTGGTAGTCGAGCCCGCGCTCGAGGGCGAACGTGTGGATCCGGCACCCCCTGCCGGTCTTCGAGAGGAAGACGCACCGGTCGTTCACGACGCGCGTCGCGATGTAGCTCCCCCCGGGCGAGTCCGGATCGGGCTCTCGGGCGCCGACGAACCACTCGGTGCGCGGGATGCCGAGCCACGCCTCGAGCTCGGTCGCGCGAGAGAGGAGCGCCTTCTCGCGCTGCTCGTCGATGTCGCAGCCGTGCGCGCAGCACACGTCGTGGCAGAACGTGCACTCCATGCAGCGAGCGAAGTAGGTCTGGGTGAAGATCGACGGGTCGACCCTGTCGATGCGCGGCGTGCCGTCCGCCGCGACGTAGGCGCGCGAGAGGGGGATGGAGTCGGGTTCGGTCACGCGCCGAGCATACATCCAACCTTCGCGAGATCCGGGAGAGGAGTTACTCGTCGTCCGTCTCGTTCGTCCGCAGCCCGAGGCGCGCGATGAGACGCTGGAGGAAGCGGCGGCTCACGCCTGCGAGCTCGGCGGCGTGCGTCACGTTTCCGTTTGCCCGGGCGAGGACGTGCCTCACGTAGACGCTCTCGAAGCCGAGCGTCCACGCCTGACGCGCGTCCTTGAGCGGGCGGTCGAGCGGGATGGCGTCGCGCGTCGCGACCTCGCCCGGAGGCGGGGGGACGCTCGCCCCTCCCGAGGTCGCTCCGTCGACGAAGCCGAGCGCGACGCTCCGCTCGATGAAGTTCTTCAGCGCTCGCACGTTGCCCGGCCACTCGCGTCCCGTGAGCCCGCGCACGAACGCCTCCGGAAGCTGGGCATTGGCCCCGCGAAGCTTCTGGTAGAAGTGGCGCGCGAGCGGCCCCACGTCCTCGGGGCGAGCGCGCAGCGGCGGGAGAGAGACGTCGACGACGGCGAGCCGATAGTAGAGGTCCTCCCGGAACGTCCCCTCGTTCACCGCCTGCGCGAGCGGCCTGTTGGTGGCGGCGATGACGCGGATGTCGACCGGCTTCGCGCGGTTCCCGCCGACCGCGCGCACGGTCTTCGTCTCGAGCGCGCGCAGCAGCTTCGGCTGAAGCTCGAGGGGCACCTCGCCGATCTCGTCGAGGAAGAGAGTGCCGCCGTGGGCCTCTTCGAAGACCCCCTGTCTGTCGGACGTCGCTCCGCTGAACGCTCCGCGCACGTGGCCGAAGAGCTCGCTCTCGAACAGGTTCGCCGGAATCGCGCCGCAGTCGAGCGGCACGAACGGGCCCGTCCTCCGTCGCGAGAGCTCGTGGATGGTCTGAGCGGCGACATCCTTACCGGTGCCCGTCTCGCCCTGGATGAGGACCGTCGAGTCGGTCGGGGCGACCCGCTCGAGCAGCGCGTAGACACGGCGCATCTCGACGCTCCCGCCGACGAGCATGCCGAGCTCGACGCGATCGCTGAGCGGCACGAAGGCGGGCTCGTCCCCCACCTCGACGCGGAACGCGCTCGCTCCGAGCCGCACGATCGCGCCGGCAGGGAGGTCGGCGTCGCGGACGCGCACCCCTTCGACGAACGTCCCGTTCGTGCTCCCGGGATCGCGGAGCGTGATGCCGAAGGGGCGCACGCGCACCTCGCAATGCACGCGCGAGACGGACTTGTCGTCGAGCACGAGCGTGCTGTTCGCGCCGCTGCCGACGCTCGCGAGACCCAGCGTGAGCGTGACGCGCTTTCCTCGAGACGCGCCTTCGACGACCGCGAGCGTCACGCTCGGGATCCGTATGCGCTGGCCACGGTCGGAACCTGCGACGCGGGTCGTACTGTCTTCGACGAATTCGGGGGGCATCGGAGGTCTCGCTAGCCTACAGGATTGCGCGTAGACTGCCTTCATGACCACGCCGTCGGGCAGCGACGAGGACGAGTCAATCACCCCGTCCGAGCGTCGTCTCGGCGGCCGTCACCTCGCGTGCTTCCCCGCCTATCTGGAGCGCGATGACGGGACGACCCGCGTCGCCATGATTCGTGATCTCTCGGCCTCCGGCGCGCGGCTCGTCGTCCGCGCGAACGTGAAGGTCGGCGACCCCGTCGTGCTCAAGCTGTTCATCCACGGCGACACGGAGAAGTCGCGCGACGCCAGAGCGCGGGTCGTTCGAACCGAAACGATCGAAGACCCGGGGCTGTGGTCGCTGAGAATCGCGGTGCAGTTCGACGACGAGCTCACCGACGTGCTGCCGGAGATTGCCAGCCTCGCCGATCACCAGGCAGGGCGGTGACGTCCCGGCCACTGGCGTCCACTCCCCCGTCACTCATCGGCAACCAGCTCTCGTAGCTCACCGATCCACGGCTCGTACCTCCTCCAGCGATCGACCGAGCTGCGATAGATCGGCTGACGCGCCTGCCACTTGCTCGCGGTCTTCACGGCGGTGGCGTTCCGCTCGGGCACGAGGCAGGCCGCGTCCCACTCGAGCCCGGCGAACTCGAGCATGCGCCTCGCGCTCGCCTCGGGCGCGGCGGTCACTTCTTCGTAGTCCACGTCCAGCAAGCGATCGACCGGAAGCACCGCGCGCCAGTGGGCCATCAGCCTCCGGTACTGGCGATAGTACGACGCGAGATCGCCGAGATCGCTCGCGAACCCCCAGCTCTGCGCAAAGAGCGTCGTGTACATCGAGAGGCACGTGTCGACCGCGTGGCGACGGCAGTGGATGATCCGCGCTCTCGGGAACAGCAGGTGGACGAGACCGACCCAGAGGAAGTTGAACGGCATCTTGTCCGTCACGCGAAGCGCGTCGGGCGCCACCTCGCGCAGCACCTCGAGATAGTCCGCGCGGAGCCCGACGGACATCTCGCTGGCCTTCTCGGGCGTGGCATCCATCCACGCGGGAGCGCGCTCGTTCCAGAACACGAGCTCGCCTCCCCCCGCGACCCTCGGATGACTCGACACGATGCGTTCGACGAGCGTCGTGCCCGAGCGCGGCAGACCCAGGACGAGCAGAGGGGTCTCCTCGACCTCCGTCGCGGCGAGGCTCGAGAGCCGCTCGCCCGTGAAGCGCGAGATCAACCCGCTGATCAGCTGCTCGAACTGGTCGCGATCGAACGGGCGCGCGAGCCGGCGGCGGATCTCGTTGGCGCGCGCGAAGTGCAGCATCGCACCCTCGTAGTCCCCGAGGTCGTCCTTGGCCTTCCCTCCCGCGAACTGGAGCGTCATCTGGTGACGGTCACTGGCGGGGCTCGCATCGATGCACTCGACCAGCCTCGCGACGAGCGGGCGATCGGCGGGCGTGATCCGCTTCGACGAGACCAGGCCGTGGTACGCGGTGGCCTGCCAGGGGCCGGGCGCGAGGCACTGCTCGAACGTGGCGGTCGCCCCATCGAAGTCACCCTCCTCCGCGAGGAGGATGCCGAGCATCGTTCGCGCTTCGGAGCACGACGGCTCGCGAGCAAGAAGCAGACGGAGCCGCTGCTGCGCCTCCGCCGGCCGGTTCCTCACCATCAGCGCTTTCGCAGCTGCGAGGAGACCGAGCGTCTTGCCCGGCGCCGCGCTCGACGCACGGTCGAAGGCGGCCGCCGCGTCGCGAGGGAGCCCTCTCTGCAGGAGCAACTCGGCGAGTCGTCCGTGCGCTTCGGCGAGCTGGGGCGCGAGCTCGATCGCGCGGCGGTGCGCCGAGACCGCGCCGTCGCGGTCCCCCGCCTGCTCGAGCGCGAGGCCGAGGTTGTAGTGGGTGTCCCCGGACGTCGGTCGTAGCTCGATCGCGCGCCGCAACGAGCGAATCGCGTCGGGGAGACGTCCGGTGATCAGGAACGCCATCCCGAGATCGTTCAGTATCCCCGCGTTGCCGGGCGCGAGCCGTGCGGCTTGCAGCAGCGGCTCGATGGCGCTCGCGTGCTGGTTCGCGCGGAGGAACCGCTCTGCGATGCGCATGACATTCGCGACGTTCGCGAGGAGCGCGGCGTCACCCCTGGACGCGGTCGGAGAGGCCGCTGCTCCAGCGCCGCAGCAGACCTTGAACTTGCGTCCGCTGCCGCAGGAGCAGCGCTCGTTCCGCCCCGGCTTCTTGCTGTCAGCCATGCTCTTCCCTATCACGGGCTCGCTCAGCGAGCGGGGTGCCGCTCGTACGGGTTCGGCGGAAGCGAAGGAGTGCGTGAGCGTTGCGAGCCCGCGGGAGTGGAATGCGGAGTCGAGGTCGCGGTCGCAGTCGGGGTCGGGGTCGAGGTCGGGGTCGAGGTCGGGGTCGGGGTCGAGGTCGGGGTCGGGGTCGGGGTCGGGGTCGAGGTCGGGGTCGGGGTCGGGGTCGGGGTCGGGGTCGCGGTCGGGGTCGCGGTCGAGGTCGAGGTCGAGGTCGAGGTCGAGGTCGCCGGAGGCGCCGATCGCTCGAGAGCGACCGTCGTGGCGACCCCAACGACTCCAGCGACTCCGACCACGATCGCTCCCATCCAGTACTTCCGGCTTCGTGCTCCACGCGCCCGCGCCACCTCGACGCTGCGTTGCGCGAGCTCCGCGCCGACGACGCTTCGAACATACGCCGCGACCGCCGCGTGATCCGCGACGAGCCCCGCGGCCTTCGTCGCCTCCGTCAGCGCAGCGATCAGCTCGATCGCCGACGCCAGCCGCGTCTCCGGTGTCTTCGAGGTCGCGGACGCGACCACCGGATCGATCGGCGCGAGCTCGGCCGCGATCTCGGCGAGGAGCCCCGGGTCTTCGCGGAGAACACGGTCGAGCGTCTGCGCCTCGTTCTCCCCGCGAAAGAGCCGTAGCCCGGCGAGCGTCTCCCACGTGACGACCCCCATCGCGAACACGTCGACCGCGCGATCGACCTGCCCGCTGTGCACGTACTCCGGGGCCATGTAGCCCAGCTTCCCCTTGAGCGTCCCCTGCGTCGTCGAAGGGGCTCCGGTGTACACGGCTCTCGCCAGCCCGAAGTCCGTGAGCCGCGCGCGTCCGTCGACACCGACCAGGATGTTCTGCGGCGACACATCACGATGCACGAGTCCGAGGAGCGTCCCGTCCGGGTCCGTCTCCGCGTGCACCGCCGCGAGCCCCTGACAGGCATCGAGCAGGATGCGAAGCGCCACGCCCGTGGGGATGCGCCCGTCTCGCCTCGCCTCGAGCGCGATGAGCGACCCGAGCGCGGCGCCTTCGACGTACTCCATCACCAGCTGCAGCTCGTCCCCCTGCGCCTCGACCTCGCGAACGCCGACGATGTTCGGATGACGGAGCGTCGCCGCGATGGTCGCCTCGCGGAGCACCTCCCGACGCTGCCGCGGGTCTTCGAGGACGTGCGGATGCGGGCGCTTCAGGGCGACGAGCTCACGCCGCGCGCCGCGCGCTCCGATGTACACGGTCGCGGTCCCGCCCGAGGCGATCTTCGCGAGCGGCGTGTACTGGAACCGTCGAGAAGCGGGCGCGAGATCGGGCGCGGACTTCGTCATCAGAACGAGAGGCGGAGCGCCGCGCCTTCTCCGGTCGCGTGCACCGCAACCTCGGCCTGAGGGCTCGCGTGCCAGCGCACGCCGATGCCGCCGAGGAGAGCCGTCCCCGCAACCGCGACTCCCGTCCCGATGGCGAGCCCGAGCGTTCGCGTCTGGTCGCTGGTCCCCGTGGCCGCGATCATCTGGCAGCTGCTCGTCCCTACGGTACCGCACCGCTCGTTCACGAACACGGCGTGCTCGTTCGCCGTCTCGACGCTCGACCAGACGGTCACAGCGCCGAGCGCGACCGACGCCGCGGCTGCCCCGAAGAACCACGCGGGAGAGAGGCCGGACGCGCGCGGCTCGGGCGCCGGGACAGGCTCGGTGCTCCGGTTCTTCACGCGGACCTCGCGCGTCTCGTCCGCCGCGACCGAAACGAGGCGCGTCTCGGGCGCGCCGTTGCGCTGCACGCTCACCGTGTGGACGCCGGGGAGCACCCTCGAAGGCTCTCCGCTGCGAGCAGGGGCCCCGTCGATCACCGCGAGGCAGCCATCGCAGCGCACGACGATCGTCCCGGTGCGGTGAGCGAACCGCTGCTGCGCGACGAGAGCTGCGTGGGCGAGGCTGGCGTCGCCCGGATCTCGCTGCGCGCGGGCAACGAGATCGGCGCCGAGGACGGGGTCGTCGGCCAGCGTGACGGCTTCGAGCGCGACGCGGAGCGTGACCGAATCCGGAACGAGGGCGTCGGCGGCCGCGAGCTCGCGTGAGGCGCGCCCGTAGTCCCCCTGCGCGTACGCGGCCGCTCCACGCGAGTATGCGTCGTGCGCTCGCGAGAGGTTGGTCCCGTCCGGGTCTCCGGCGCTCGCGTCGCGCGCCGACGCCAGGAAAACGAGACAGAAGAGCGCGATGGGGATGTGCGCACGCGTCGCACGACCGCCGGACCACCGCATGCGCAGGAAGCTAGCACAGAGCCCTTCCCTGGTTGCCGAGGCTGGTCGCGCCTCTGTAGCGTTGCGCGGATGCCTGACGTCCGCCTCGCTGGGTCGCTCGCGCGCGCATGCGTGGCGTGCGTCGTGTGCGTCATGTCACAAGCCCTTCCTGGCTGCTACGGCTGGCAGCTCGGCGTCGCACCGAGCGACGCGGCGACCGACTCGATCGCGCCGAAGCAAGACGCGGCTTCACCTCGGGTCGACGCCACCCCACCGGCAAAGGACGCCGGTGCCTCGCACGACGGCGGCCACGCTCACCCGGACGCGATGGAGGAGGCGGCAGCGCCCGACGCTGGATCATGCCCGTCGCTCGCGGCCGCGGTCGACGCGTCGCACGCGCTGGCCACGGCGTGCGCCATCACGATGCCCCCCGAATGCACGACGTTCGTGACCGACCCCTGCGGCTGCGACGTCTTCGTCGCGCTGCAAACCAGCACTGGCACACAGGCGTACGTGAAGGCCGTGAAGGCGCTGAGCGCCGCGAGTTGCACCGGCAACTGCAGCGGCGTGTGTCCCTTCCCGGGCGCAACCTCCGCGCTCTGTCTGAGCGAAGCGACCGGCTCCGGGGTCGTGAGCGTCTGCACCCCCGAGTAGGTCCGGGTGCGTCACGGGCGACGCGCCCTCCCCTTGCGACGGCAGCGCCAGCACAGACGCGGAAGCTCGCTCTTTCGCGGGAATCCGTCGCTCACGACGGTGGCGCGGGACGTGCTGAAGGGGCGGTACCTCCACCCCAGAAGGATCCCGGATGCCCTCTCTCCGCTTCGCCGTTCCCGTAGCTCCGCTGCTCCTCGCCCTCGCGGCCGCCACGTCGGCGTGCGCGTCGGGCGGTCCGGACTCTCCGGAGGAGGGCAACGGCCCCGGCTCCTCCGGCGCGACGCAAGGAATCAACGGATCCTCGGGCCAGCCCGGCCAGAGCACGACCTCGAGCTCGATGTCACCGGGCACGACCGCAGGGCCTGGCTCGAGCAGCGCATCGTCCGACGGCGGCGCCGCGCCGACCTCCGCGACCCTCCACGTGACCCTCGACGAGACCTCCGTCTCGGGGCTCTCGTCCGGCGCGTTCATGGCGGTCCAGTTCCACGTCGCGTTCTCCTCCATCATGAAGGGCGCGGCCATCTTCGCGGGCGGGCCGTTCTACTGCGCGCAGGGGTCGCAGACCACCGCCACGTCGACCTGCATGTCGTCGACGACGGCCCCGTCGATCGCGCCGTACGTCGCGATCACCAAGCAGTACGCGGCGTCGGGCGACATCGACGACCCGTCGAACCTCGCCTCGCAGAAGGTCTTCCTCTTCGGCGGCGCCGACGACCACACCGTCGACCCGGTCGTGATGGACGCCTTGAACACCTACTACGCGACGTACATGAGCCCGAGCGCGATCGACTACGTCAACCGCCGTCCCGGCACGTCGCACACGATGCCGACGCTGAGCTACGGCACCAGCTGCGACGAGTCGATGTCTCCGTACGTCGGGAGCTGCAACTACGACGGCGCAGGGCTCGCGCTCGCGCAGATTTACGGCGCCCTGTCGCCCGCGGCGACGACCCTCTCGGGCACGATCGTCACGCTCCAGCAGTCCAAGTTCATCGCGAACCCCTCCTCGCACAGCCTCGCGGACAGCGCGTACGCGTACGTGCCGGCGTCGTGCCTGAGCGGCGAGACGTGCAAGGTCCACGTCGCGTTCCACGGGTGCGAGCAGGACGAGGCCACGGTCGGGAACGCGTTCTACGCTCACGCGGGCTACAACGCCTGGGCCGACACCAATCACATCATCGTCCTCTATCCGCAGACGACCTCGGGCGGCTCGAACTTCGAGGCGTGCTGGGACTGGTACGGGTACGACAGCGCGACGTACGCGACCAAGACCGGCCCGCAGATGGCGATGGTCCGCGCCATGATCGACTTCCTCGTCGCCGGCGGCCCCATCATGACGGGCGGCTCGGCGACGACCGACGGCGGCGCGAGCGCTCTCCCCGGCCTCACCGGCTTCGACGCGAGCGCGTTCTCCTTCGCCGGCCTCGACGCGAGCCTCTCGTTCCCGAGCGCGACCTGCTTCACGGACTCCAACTACGACCACGTCCTCTTCGGTCGCGCGCACACGTCGGGCTCGAGCGTGCTCGCCGACGGCTCGAACGACAACCTCGGCGCCGACTCGGCGTTCGTGCTGACGTCTCTCAAGGAGACGAGCGCCGGCTACTACGCCCTGACGACCTCGTGCCCCTGACGGGCTTCAGCGCGCGACGCCCCACGTCTGCGCAGGGTTCGCGGCGTCACACGCCTCGAGGACGATGCGGCCCTTCGACTCGAGCTTGAGCGCGGTCATGCACATCCCGGTCGAGAGCTCGCGGAAGTGGCGGTCGTCGCCGTGGCGGAAGCGAGCGTTCGCGGCGTCGCAGGGCTCGATCTCGAGCCGCGAGCGGCCGAAGTGAACGCACGGCCCCTCGGCGCTCTGGATGCTGAGCGCTCCCTCGGCGTCCTCGAGGATGGTCCAGCGCTGGTCCTTCATCGAACGGCACGGGAAGAGCTGTAGCCCCTGTCTGTGCCCGGAGAATCCGACGCAGAGGTGCTCGTTCGTGACCGAGCGGATCTTGAGGTTGGACGCGCGGACGACGCCCCGGCTCGCATCGCGCGCAGGCTCGTGGCCGCCGTCCCTGGCGTGGGAGGCGTGTTCGGAGCCGTGCGGCGGCGACGTGGCGTCTCGGTCCGCGTCTCCGCCGCCGTCGGCAGCCTCATCGTCGTCCTCGCGAGGCGGCTCGAGGGGCAGGAGCTGAATCGGATCGGGAACGAGCGCTGCGTCGCTCGGGTGAGAGACGCCCGGCGTGGGGCGAAGGAGGAGAAACAGCCCGACTGCCACCGCTCCGGACATGAGGAACCCGGTGACGAGGACTCCCACGACCAGCCCGCGGTTTCTCATTCGAGCGCCGCGCACGATACCACCCGTCGCACCTCCTTCCCGGAGGAACCCCCCCGCGCAATAAACTTGCACGGCACCCACAAAGGAGTACAAGCCGCGCCATGCGAAAGAGAGCCCGTCGTCTCGCCGAACGTCTGCGTGCCCTCTTCCCGCTGCTTGTGCTCCCGAACGCCGTCGGAGCCTAGACTCCCCGGCGTCGTCCGGAAATGATGGCTGTCATTCTGAGTCGCGCAGCGACGAAGAACCCCCCGAGCTCAGGGGATCCTTCGGCCTTCGGCCTCAGGATGACATTCGACAATTCATGGAGAGCCCCCTAGTTGCACGGGGATACGACGTGCTCCGCCAGCGCTGACGCCCAGGCGTCGTAGGCTGCGGCCGAGGGGTGCAAGCCGTCCCTCGCGACCATGTGCGCTCCTGCCTGCTGCTCCATGAGGGGGAAGAGGTCGACGTAGTCGCCGCCGATCGCGCGCGTCTCGTCCTTCAGGATGGCGTTGAAGTCGACGATGCTCGCGTGGAGCGTCTCGGGGGATCCGAAGCACGCCGCGACGGGAGAGGTCGACCAGTCGGGCTGCGGGATCGCGACGACCCGCTTCACTCCGGCCGCGGTCACGGCGGCGAGGATGCTGTGGACGTGCTCGCGGTAGACGGCCGACGACGTGCCGTGGACGATGTCGTTGGCGCCGATCGCGAGAGTCACCAGCTGCGGAGCGAAGCCGCGAAGCTGCGGGAGCTCCTCGGCGATGAGGTCGTCGGTCGTGTAGCCGTTCACTCCGAGGTTCTTCAGCGTCACGGCGCAGCTCCACCGACCGACGAGGCGCGCCGGGAACGACTGCGCGGGGGTCGCGCCGGTGCCCGCCGTGAACGAGTCGCCGAGCGCGAGGTAACGCGCCTGGCTCGTTCCGGGCGAGCTTGCGACGGCGGCGCCCTGCGTGCTGCACGCCGCGACGACGGCGAAGATCGCGAGCACCGAGCGCGGCAGCAGCACCACACCAGCGGTACGACCGAAGAGCCGCATCGGATCGTGGCAAGATGCTGGCGCGCCCAGATGCCTCTCTCCCACCAGGAGACCCTCCTTCGCGAGTACGACGCCGCGGTCCCCGCGCTGCAGGCGTTCGGGGAGGGGTTGCGCGCGGACCTCGTGGCGTGGCTGCGCGACGAGCCCGGGCTGAAGGTCCACTCGGTGACCGCGCGGCTGAAGACGCGCGCGAGCCTCGCGGCGAAGCTCGCGCGCCCCGACCGCAGCTACGCGAGCCTCTGGGACGTCACCGATCTCGTCGGCCTGCGCGTCATCGCCTACTTCGAGGACGCCGTCGATCGCATCGCGCGGCTCCTCGAGCGGCGCCTCGCGGTCGCGCTCGAGCACTCGATCGACAAGCGACGACGGACCGACGCGAGCGCGTTCGGGTATCGCTCCGTCCACTACGTCTGCCGCGTCGGCGCTCGCGCGGAGGCGCCGCTCGGTGAGGCCGCGTGCTTCGAGGTGCAGGTGCGCACGGTGCTCGAGCACGCCTGGGCCGAGATCGAGCATGACCTCGGGTACAAGGCCCAGGACGTCATCCCCGACGAGACGCGCCGCAGGCTGAGCCGGCTCGCGAGCTTGCTCGAGCTCGCCGACCAGGAGTTCGTGGCGATTCGCACCGGCCTCGACGCCTACGCGCAGGCGCTGCCCGATCGCATCGCGGCGGCCGGCGACTCGGTCGCGCTCGACCGGCTGTCTCTCGTGCCGTTGCTCGACTGCGCCGAGGTGCGCGAGGTGGATCACGACATCGCGACCGCGCTCGGCAAGGAGCTCGGCACCGATCCGTTCTTCCCGCGCTACCTCCTTCGCATGCTCGCCTCGACCGGCATCCGCAGCGTCGAGGCCGCGCGCGTCGGCGTCCGCGAGCACAGGGCGACGATCGCCTCCCTCGTGAAGCCGTACTTCGCCTTCGCGTTCCGCACGTGGAGCCTCTCCCCCGACCAGCTCCCGCAAGTCCTTCGCGGCTACTCGCTCTTCTTCCTCGCGCACGCCGTGGTTCTCAAGGCGTCGACGCTCCGGCTCGACAAGGTCGCGCGCCTCGCCGCGCTCTACCGCGAGCTCGACTACCCCGACGACGAGCGGGCGGCGCAGCGGGTCGCGGGGATGCTGGTCGACGCCTTCGGCGACGTCGCCTGACGGCTTCAACCCCGGGACGCAAAGTCGACGATGCGCCGAGCGACCTCCCCGGGTCGATCGAGCACCACTCCGTGCCCCCACCCTTCGATGACCTCGATCTCCGCGCTTCCGGGGAGGTGCGCGCGAAAATGCTCCAGGTCCGACGCCGGCAGGAGCCGCTCCCTCCCTCCCCAGAGGAGCAAGGTCGGCGGCCGCACTCGCCTCAGCTCGCTGGCGGTGAGCATGTCACTGACGCGCACGGAGTCCACGAGGGCGCGGACGGACGGCCGCGCGTAGGTCTCCCGGAGGTAAGGCGCGAGCAAGCGCGAGGTCCAGGAGGGATCCGACAGCATCCGATCGAGCAGGGCGCGCGCGTCCGCGTTCGTCTTGACCTCGAAATCTGGCCTGACCCTGCGCCACGCCCCCTCGGCGACCGTTCCGCCCGCGGGAGTGACCAGCACCAGCCGCCGAACGAGCTCGGGATGCCGGACCGTGAAGCGGACGGCCATCATCGCGCCGAGCGAATGGCCGACGAGGACGACAGGCTCCGAGATCTCGCGGGTCAGCTGCCGCTCCAGATCCTCGAAGAGGCCGTCGAGCGTCCACCGACCCGGAGCTCCGCTGAAGCCGTGCCCGGGTAGGTCGGGCATCCAGATTCGTCCGGCCTCGCGCAGCAGCGAGCGAGCGATCCTCGCCCAGGAGAGAGCCGACGCGCCGACGCCGTGAAGGAGGATCATCGGCGAGAGAGCCCCGCGCCCGACCATCGAGTACACGTGGCGTCCGTCCGTGGTTCGCGCCTCGGCTCCCGACGCCTGCATCGCGGCTTTCCCGGCCCAGTCGAGGAGCTCCCACGCCATCTCGGTCTCCTTCGTCGCTCGCTCCCCGACGATCGAGGCTCCTTCGCTCGATTCCCAGGCTCGCACGCGAGCGAGCGACGCACACTCGCTCATGTACGTCGGCTCCATCGAACCGTCCTTGGCGACCGCGAGACGGATCACGCCACGGGCGGGCGCGAACGAGCGGACCTGACGCGGAAGCGTGCGATGGAACGACGTGTGGATCGCTCGTTCACGAGTCTCCTCGCCTCCCCGAGCGCCCGGGTGACCAAGGAAGTCCTGTTCCTTGCCTCCCCGAGCGCTCGGGTGACCAAGGGAGACCTGCTCCTTGCCTCCCCGAGCGCCCGGGTGACCAAGGGAGACCGGTTCCTTGCCTCCCCGAGCGCCCGGGTGACCAAGGAAGTCCGGTTCCTTGCCTCCCCGAGCGCCCGGGTGACCGAGGAAGTCCGGTTCCTTGCCTCCCCGAGCGCTCGGGTGACCAAGGGAGCGTCGTTCCTTGCCTCCCCGAGCGCTCGGGGAGGCGAGGGGCCTTCGTTCGGTCGAAAGAAACTGCGCGAGCGAGAGAAGGATCGTCTGGAAGGTGTGACGAACAGGTCCTCGAGCGCGAAGCGGGGCTCCGAGCGGGGCACGTCATTCAAGGGGGCGACATGCATCCCCGAGGAGCTCCGCTAGAACAGGCGCGTCGAAACAAAGATGCCGCGGGTTGTCGCCGTGCGTATCTTCTTCGACGAGGAGCGATCCCATGAAGATGCATCAGTCGATCGGCGCGTGCTTCGCAGTTGCGCTTTCGCTCGTGCCATCGCTTGCGGGCGCCGAAGCTTCGAGCGACCTGTCGCTCTTCTCGATCTCCAAGAGCGAGAACCGGAACGAGGTCGTGTACGCCGTCCACGTCGACAGCGCGTGCCACCCGGTCGGTGCGGCTCCCGTGCATGCGTACTGGCGGATGCTGGAGAAGGGGCCGTCGCAGATCGAGCCGCTCCTCTCGAGAGAGCAGCCGGCGTACGGCGTCGCAAGCCAGCGGATCGAGCCTGTCGTCGGGACGAGCGGCGATAGCCTGGTCCACGTCCGCCTCCGCGCCCTTCCGCAGCGCGCCATCGAGGTTCGCACCGCTCGCAACGGCGATACGTGCACGGCGACGGCGACCGCGACCGTCTCGGCCACGCCCGTGAGTCTGTTCAACATCCACGCTCGGCTCAAGTGGCTCTTCGGGATCGAGTCGCTGACGCTGAGCGGGCATCGGCCGCAGGGGGGCGCGGTCGTCCAGGAGATCGTGAAGGAGTAAGGCCGCGCGCGAAGACGGCAGAGCCTCCCCGGTCCGCCGTAGCTCGGTCTGTGCTATCGCACCGGCCGCCATGGCACCCCCCGCGCCCGGAGACGACTCAGTGCTTCGGCACGAGATCGCCAAGCGAAAGACCTTCGCGATCATCTCGCACCCCGACGCCGGGAAGACGACGCTGACGGAGAAGCTGCTCCTTTACGGCGGAGCCATCCAGCTGGCCGGCGCGGTGAAGGCCAAGCGCGGGCGAGCCTCGGCCGTGAGCGACTGGATGGACATGGAGCGCGAGCGCGGCATCTCGATCACCTCGAGCGTGCTGCAGTTCGACTACCGCGGCCTCAAGATGAACCTGCTCGACACGCCGGGTCACGCCGACTTCAGCGAGGACACGTACCGGACGCTCCACGCGGCGGACGGCGCCGTGATGCTCCTCGACTGCGCGAAGGGGGTCGAGGCGCAGACGAAGAAGCTCTTCCGGGTCTGTCGCCAGCGGAAGCTGCCCATCTTCACCTTCGTGAACAAGATGGACCGACCCGGGCGCGAGCCGCTCGATCTCATCGGCGAGGTGGAGGACGTGCTGGGCATCGGCGTCTACCCGATGACCTGGCCCATCTACTCGAGCGGCGTGGCGCGCGGCGTCTACCATCGCGCCGAGAAGAGGGTCTACATCCTCGACCTGAAGCGCTCTCACGGCGCGACCGCGCGCGGCGCCGAGATCGCCCCGGTGAAGGTCGCGGGCATCGACGACCCGATGCTCCTCGACGAGCTGGGCGACGAGGGATACCGGCGCCTGCGTGACGAGTCGGAGCTGCTCGATGCCGCCGGCGACGCGTTCGACCCGAAGCGGTTCCTGGCGGGGGACCTCTCGCCGATGTTCTTCGGGAGCGCGATGAACAACTTCGGTCTCGAGGCCTTCCTCGAAGGGTTCTGCGCGATGATGCCGCAGCCTGCGCCGCGGACGAGCGACCAGGGGCTCGTGCCGACGGACGCTCCGTTCAGCGGCTTCGTCTTCAAGATCCAGGCGAACATGGACAAGGCGCACCGCGATCGCCTCGCGTTCCTGCGCATCTGCTCGGGGCACTTCGATCGCGGGATGAAGGTGCTGCACGTGCGGACGGGCAAGGAGCTCCGCCTCGCCAACCCGACGACGTTCATGGCGCAGGAGCGCACGATCGTGGAGGACGGGTACGCGGGGGACGTCGTCGGCGTCTACGACCCTGGCATCTTCGAGATCGGCGACACGCTGACCGCGAAGGGGAAGTTCCAGTACGAGGCGATCCCGAGCTTCTCGCCGGAGCACTTCGCGAAGGTCGTCATGATGGACCCGATGCGGCGGAAGCAGCTCAAGAAGGGGCTCGACCAGCTCGCGCAGGAGGGGACGATCCAGCTCTATCGGACGCACTTCAGCCGCGAAGGCGAGGCGGTGCTCGGCGCGGTCGGGCGTCTGCAGCTCGAGGTGGTCACGTACCGTCTGGAGCACGAGTACGACTGCGCCGTGCGGCTCGAGCCGATGTCGGTCGAGTTCGCGCGCTGGGTCTCGCGCAAGGACGGAACGCCTGTAGACCTGGCGGCCTACGACCGCGAGCGCGTGGGGGTCTCGGCGCTCAACGTGCGGAACAAGCCGGTCGTGCTCTTCGCGGGCGAGTGGCAGCTGAACAGCGCGAAGCGGACGTTCCCCGAGCTGATCTTCGACGACACGGCGAAGCCCTAGGCGCCCTCCGTGAGTTACGGAATGTCATCCTCAGGCCGAAGGGCCCCCCCTGAGCGCCCCTGAGCGCGGGGGGTTCTTCGTCGCTGCGCTCCTCAGAAGGACACTCCATGGTTTTCGGACGGCGCCTTAGCGCACGCAGCGGAAGCCGTTGTTGTTGTACGCGGCGTCGTGCCTTGCCTTGCCCCGGTAGAAGAGCCCCATCCCTTCGCAGGTGCAGGCCCCGCACCACCACGACCCTCCGCGCAGCACGTGCAGGTCCGCGGTCACGGGCGGCGTCGCGGGCGCGAGAACGCTCACGGGAGCCGGGCGGGCCGCGCGCGCGTAGGCGTCGACCGCGTACACGTCGGCGGTCCATTGCCACACGTTGCCCACGGGGTCGAAGAGCCCCCACGCGTTCGGAGGGAACGCGCGGACCGGCGAGACGTAGAGATACCCGTCGGTGCGTAGGTTGTGCGCGTGGCTCGTGCCCTGCCAGAAGTTGAGGGAGAGGTGTCCGTCGCGCTCCGGCGTGTCGCCCCACGGGTAGCGCGTCGTCGAAGAGCCTGCGCGCATCGCGTACTCCCACTCGGCCTCCGTCGGCAGGCGCGCCCCCTCGTGCCGACAGTACGCGTCCGCGTCGTCCCAGCTCACCATCACGACCGGCGCGTCGGGCCGGACGAAGGCGTCGGACTCCGGAGTGCCGTCGAGGAACGGCGCACGCCACGAGCCGTGAGGCACTCTCGCCCACTCCCAGTCGTCCATCCCCTCGCGCGCGGCCATCCCGAAGCCGAGTCGCTCCGCAGACGTCACGTAGCCCGTCGCGCCGACGAAGCGCTCGAACGCCGCGCGCGTCACGAGCGTGGCGTCCATCTCGAACGCGCCGACATGAACCGTGTGCGCAGGCTTCTCGTCGGCACGCTCGGCGTCGTCATGACCCTGCACGAAGCTCCCCGCGGGAACTCTGACGCGCTCTCTCGGCGCATCGGGCGCAGCGGTTCTCGCGACGAGCATCGTCAGCGCTCCGAGTCGCGCGATCGCCCGGCCGTTCATGGCGCTCTCGGCACGTCGGGATCCCTCGGCGGTTCGCTCGTGATGCAGTAGCCGATGTCGCACCTCGGGCTCCTCGCCTTGCAACGATCGAGGCACGGCCCCACGACCTCGGCCGGCTTACCGATGCACTGGTTCGTGCAGCTGCACGAACAGCCGTTGGACGCCCACTTCCGGTACTCGTCCTTCGGACAGCTCTTCACGGTCGCTGCGCAGTGGGCGGTCGAGCAGCGGTCGAGCGGGCCGAGACACGCTTCCTTGCACGCGCCGGTCGTCGCCGCGCACGACCTCCTGCACGCTTCGTCCTTGCATGCGGCCTTGCATCCGCCGCAGGTCGTGACGCACGCCGAGTCGCACGTTCCGCACGTCCTCGCGCACTGCTGACGACACTCCCCCATCCGGTTGAAGCACGGGTCGTACGCGCACGACTGGTCGAGCGGCAGCGTGCAGGTGAGCGGGTCGGGCTCGCCGTCCACGCGGGCTGGAGACTTCGCGGCGCAATCCGCGGTGAGCAGGTCGATCGCCGACGTGTCGGACCACGAGGCCATCACCGGTGCGGGCGCCGCTGCGGCCACGAGCGCGGGAGGCGACGATGCGACCGGAGCGGAGTCGATGGGGATCACCGCGACAGAGGCTGCGGGCGATGGCACGGTCGGCGCGGGCACGGGCGCGTGCACCGGCGGTGTCGACGCGCGGCATGCGCTCGCCAGGACGGCGAGGACGAGCGCCCAATCGCGCCTCAAGACACGTGCGTCATCGGACTCGCCTGCTCGGCCTTCGCGCGCGCTTCCTTCAGCAAACGGTGCGCCGCAGGCAGCGGCTCGCCGCGGTGCTTCTCGGCCCAGCGGACGGCGGCATCGAACTCGGCAAAGGTGGAGATCTCGTACGTGGGCGGGCGAAGCCAGTTGAGCGCGGTCGCCACGCCGCGGATGATGGGAGACGCGGTGATCAGCGCGAAGATCGGCCGCGTCGTATAGACGCTCGCCGCAGCGATCTTCTTGCGCCAGGCCGCGTTCGGTACGGGGTTGTCACGATCGACGACGAAGAGCATCACGGCCCGCGGGCTCGTGCCGGTCAGCACCGGAGACGAGATCGCCTCGACGTATCTGGCGTAGTCGTCATCCGTGTTGTGGTCGCCGGACATGAGCCCCACCGCGACGCCGCTTGCTTGATCGTAGCTCAGACTGAACATGGGGACCTGCTGCGAGGAGTGCCCGAGATGATCGAGGCGCTCGCGGAGGTTCGTCAAGCGGCTCGGGAGCGACGCGGCTCAGGGCTTGGTCTGATTGTGGCCGCGCTTCCCCTGCGCGAACTCCACAGCATAGCCGTCCGGATCGAACGCGGTCATCGAGCGCTCCCACGGCTCGTCGTGCGGCGGCTGATGAAATTCCACGCCTGCCGCCTTCAGCGACTCGTAGAGACCCTCGAGGTCATCCGTGCTGAGCTCGACGTGAATCGCACGCTTCTGCGCCGGCGTGGAGTCGACGACCCCCTCCTTCCGCGCCTCGTCGATCGAGAGGAGACCGATGGTCCCGGTGCCGAGGCGAAGCATCGCGAACGCAGGGACCGCGTTCCACTCGAGCTTGAGGCCGAGCTTCCCGCTGTAGAACGCGATCGATTTCTCGACGCTTGCCACGGTGAGCGTCAGCCCTTCGAAGCGCATCCTCTCGTTCATCTCATCCTCCGGTGTCGCAACGGTCGGCCGGTGCGAGTGGTCGACACGCTACGCGGTCCCGAGGTCACTTCGCGATCACGATGATGCGCCCGTCGGTGGTCGTCGCTCCCGCCTCGGTGACGTAGATGTGGACGAACATCGCTGTCCGGCCGAGTGAGGAGTCGCCGCACGAGGCCGCGAGCTGGAGTCAAAGTCACTCGAGCGTATACGGAGTGCCGAACCGAGAGGTGCGGGTGACTGCGCTCCACTCGACTACCGCGCAGCGACCCGCGCGCGAATGGCGGTGTACATCTTCTGAACGACCGACACGCTCGAAGAGTGGGTCATCCACTCGGGCACGTTGCCGCCGACGCTCGCGAGCGACGTGTACGTGAGGCGTGTCCACGTCCCACCGGCGATCGGCTCGAACAGCCAGCTCCCTTCGGCGACGCGCATCCGCACGCGACCGCTCCGCTCGGGACCGAAGTCGGGGACGGCGGTCCAGACGCTCTTCCACACGGCGGTGGGCGAGGCGGGCGAGGCGGGCGTCGTGACGGTGATGTCGAAGTACGCGTCGCGATCGCTCACGAACGGCGGCGACACGACCTGGTAAACGATGGTCTCGTCGGCGGACACCCGCCGCACGATCGTCGACTCCTTGATGAACGGCATGAACCGCGGGTGCTCCGCGACGTTCGTGACGACGTTGAAGACGTCGCGCGGGGGCGCCCTCACCTCACCGACGGCCTGGTACGCGCGAGCGTGCACCGTGGGGTCGTCCCGGTACGAGATGACCAGATCGCGCGAACGCTCGGCTTCGGTCCAGGCGCCCACGCCCGAACGAGGCTCATCGGCACGAAGGCGCGAGACCGGAAGGCACAAGGCCGTAACCGCGAGCGCGGACGCCGCCAGGAGACGGACAAGACGAGGATGGCTCCGCATGACCTTCGTCACTCTAGACATACATCGACTTCGACGGACTCCCTCCAGTGGATGCATGAAGCGATCCCACCACGGCATCCACCGAACGCCGTCCTTTGCACCCCTTGCCATGGTTGAGGCGAGGCTGGTACAGCGACTCTTCCGGAGCTTTTGTACAGGATGACCACCGTCGTGACGGGCGCGTCTGGACACGTCGGCGCCAACCTCGTCCGCTCGCTGCTCGAGCGGGGCCACAAGGTGTGCGCCGTCGTCCGCGACAAGGAGCGGCACCAGGGCGCGCTCGCCGGCGTCGACGTCGAGCAGGTGGTCGGGGATGTCCGCGACGAGGAGTCGCTCCGCAAGGCGTTCGCGGGCGCCGAGCTCGTCCTGCACCTCGCCGCCGTCATCTCGATCAGCGGCGATCACGGCGGCGTCGTCACGGACACCAATGTCCGCGGCGTGCGGAACGTCGCGATCGCGGCGCGCGAGTCCGGGGTCCGCCGGATGGTGCACACGAGCTCCATTCACGCGTTTCGCATCGCCGACCGCTCCCGCCCGATCGACGAGACGTCGCCTCGCGCCGCAAGGCCCGAGTCTGGCGCCTACGACCTCTCGAAGGCCGCCGGCGAAGCGGAGCTCCGCGCCGTGATCGCGGCGGGGCTCGACGCGGTCATCGTGAATCCGACCGGCATCGTCGGGCCGAACGACTTCGGCCCGTCGAGGCTCGGGCGCGTGGTGCAGCAGCTCGCGCGGCGAACGCTCCCGTCGCTCATCCCCGGTGGGTTCGATTTCGTCGACGTTCGCGACGTCGTGAAGGGCATCCTCGCCGCGAGCGAGCGAGGGCGCACCGGAGAGAACTACATCCTGGGCGGTCACTGGCACGCGTTCACCGAGCTCGCCGCGATGGTCACGCAGGCGACCGGCGCCGCGCCGCCCATGCTCACGACCCCGACCTGGCTCGTGCACCTGGGTCTGCCGTTCGTCCGCGCGCACGCGGCGCTCGTGAAGCGCGAGCCGCTCTACACCGACGAGTCGCTCGCGGCCGCAGCTGCGTCGAGGCACATCGTTCACGACAAGGCTCGACGAGAGCTCGGCCACGACCCGCGCCCGCTCGCGGAGACGATCAGGGACACCTGCGCGTGGCTCGACGCGAACGGGATGCTCCACGCGAGGCCACGCGCCGCCGAGCGCTCCGCGTGAGCTTCGCCGCCATCCACCGCGTCACCGTCGTGGCGATGTTCGTGTTCGCCATCGTCACGGTCGTCGTCGTCAGCGTCATCGCCGCGCCCTACGGCCGGCACGCGCGACGAGGATGGGGTCCGTCCGTCCCGAGCCGCGTCGGCTGGGTGGTGATGGAGTCCCCTGCCGTCTTCGCCTTCGCCCTCATCTTCTTCCTCGGCCCTCACCGCGCCGAGATCGTCCCGCTGCTCTTCTTCGCGGTGTGGCAGTTCCACTACGTGCAGCGCGCGCTCGTCTATCCGTTCACGCTCCCGCGCGAGAGCAAGCCGATGCCCGTCCTCGTGATGGCGTCCGGCTTCGCCTTCAACGTGCTCAACTCCGTGGTGAACGCGGGGTGGATCGGCACGGTGGGTGAGTATCCGGTGGCGTGGGCGCATGACCCGCGCTTCGTCGCCGGCCTCGCGGTGTTCGCGGGCGGGCACGCGATGAACCGACAAGCCGATCGCGTGCTCCGCTCGCTCCGCGCGCCTGGCGAGACGGGATACAAGGTCCCGCGGGGCGGCATCTACAGGTGGGTGTCGTGCCCGAACTACCTCGGCGAGATCATCGAATGGATCGGGTGGGCGATCGCCACGTGGTCGCTCGCCGGGCTTGCGTTCGCCGTCTACACGGTCGCGAACCTCGGGCCTCGAGCGGTCGCGCACCACCGCTGGTATCGACGCCAGTTCCCGGACTACCCCCCCGAGCGGAAGGCGCTGATTCCGTTTCTTCTCTGAAGAGAACGAGCCACGCGCCGGGATTGACGCGGAGCGGCTTCGTGGACGACCATGCGGGCTCATCCGGAGGGGACGTTCATGTCGATGACAAACTTGGTGGTCAGCACGCTTCTCGAGTTCCGCCCCGAGCATCACCCGGCGCCGTCGGGCCACAGCGCCCTCGGCGGCGTCCTCGGTCTCATCTTCGGGCTGATCGGCGCCGTCATCGGGCTCGGCGTCGCGGCGGTGATGGTCTTCTCGATGTGGAAGCTCTTCGCCAAGGCCGGTCAGCCGGGCTGGATGGCGATCGTCCCCATCATGAACCTCCTCGTGCTCCTCAAGATGACGAACAAGCCGGTGTGGTGGATCGTCCTCTTCTGCATCCCCGGCGTGAACGCCATCGCGATGATCCTGCTCACGATCTCGCTCGCTCAGGCCTTCGGCCAAAGCATGGGCTTCGCGATCGGGATGCTGTTCCTCCCCGTCATCTTCTACCCGATGCTCGCCTTCGGCTCGGCGCGGTACTCGCCGCAGATGGCGTACGCCTAGTACCCCGCCACAGGGGTATGGAACGGTTGGACGGCGCCCGTCAGCGCAAGATCGGGAGCTGCTCCGGTGGCAGCAGGACCTCGAGGGAGCGAGGGGCGCCCGGCTGACGACGGACGAGGCC
>Ga0302279_10002246_pt1 | contig 26061 bp, 20 predicted proteins | sample III_Bog_N3_3_FD_194541 | JGI IMG/M metagenome (GOLD analysis project Ga0302279, IMG submission 194541) | Peat permafrost microbial communities from Stordalen Mire near Abisko, Sweden - III_Bog_N3_3 | ecosystem: Environmental > Terrestrial > Soil > Wetlands > Peat | place: Sweden: Abisko... | reverse complement strand
CGTCGGTCGCGGCGTCGGTCGCGCCATCCGCATGGGCGTCGCTCGCAGCGCCATCACCATGCGCGTCTGTGGTGGCGTCCGAGCCGGCGTGCGCGTCCGGAATCGCGACCGCATCGGGCGTCGCCTTCGCGTCGACGCACGTCCCACACGACGTCTCGACGAAGACCACGTCGGCCACGGCGTCCGGCACGGCGAGTCCATCCACGGCGGCGTCGGGTACGGATGTCCCGGTGTCAGGGACGCTGCTCCCGCCATCGGTCGAGAACGAGCCGTCGACTCCGCCTTCGATGAGCGCGCGGTTGAAGTCGACGATGATCTCGCAGCCGGCCGAGAGCACGCCGAGAGCGGCGATCGAGACGACGACGAGGCTCCTCTGCGTGAGCGGGAGCGGGAGCGAACGATGACGCATGCGGTCTTGCTTGAGTGTGGTCATGGTGCGTGCGCGCGTGCGCCTCAGAAGCGAATCATGGCGCCGGCGCCGCCACCGTGAGGAGTCATGAAGGGGGCTGCCGTGAAGGTCGGCGTGGTCGCCGCGGTGGGTTTGGGCGCGTTGTCCGGGGCGGGGGTTGCCGAAGGAGCAGGCGCCGCCGACGTCTCGCCTCGCGTGGTGAAGAGGATGACGGACGTCACGCCGAGCGTGAGCGCGATGCCGAAGCCCATGTCGGAGACGAGCGCGTTGTTCTCGCCGCTGTTGGCCGTCGCCGTCGTCGGGTTCTTGTTGAAGTCGCTCTTGTCGCTGAGCGCGGCGACCCCGAAGCCGGTCCCGATGCCCGCGGCGATGACCGCGATGCCACCGGTGACGATCGCCGGGATGAGGCTACGCGGCGGCGGCGGCGGAGGAGGAGGCGCGACCACCACCACGGGCGGAGGTGGCGGCGGCGGAGGCGTCAAGAGCAGCTCGAGCGCGAGGTTCTGCTTCGAGCGCGAGGTGACGTCGATGTCGCGATCGACCGGGTCGTGATCGGCAGCGGTGACGTGCAGCGTGTGCTTGCCGGGGGCGAGGTCCACGTCGAGCGGCGTGTGGGTCTTCTCTTCCTTGCCGTCGATGACGACGACCGCGTTGGACGGGAGGCTCTCGAGGCGCAGATGGCCGGGCATCGCCTTGATCGCAAGGAGCCGCGCCTTCGCGTCGTTCGCTTCCATCTGCATCGTGAGCGGCACGTTCGAGAGGAAGCCGTCGTACCAGACGATCGCCTCGTCGAAGTGGCCGAGCTTGTCGTGGCAGAAGGCGATGCCTTCGATCGTCACGGGGCTCGGGGCGAGCGAGTCGGCCACCTGGTAGTCGGCGAGCGCCCCCTCGTAGTCGCCGGCGGCGCGCTTGGCGGCGGCCGAGACGAGAAGCTTCTTCGGGTTGGGCGGTAGGCCCGGACGCGTCGCGGCGGCTGCGGGATGCGCACCGACCGTCAGCGCGGCAGGAGCGCCTGCAGCGGCCGGCGTGCCCGTCACCTTGCCCGTCATCGTCTGCGCGAACGCCGTGGATGCAGGCAAGGAGGCCGACGCCGCGAACGATGCGACCGTGACCAGAAGCCCGATGCGCTTTGCCGTTTGTCGTGTCCTCAAGCCAAGGCTCCCTGCCGCTCGGTGCGGCTTGCTCGCGTAATCAATCGCCATTTGCCATGTTCCTGCCCCCGCCGAAAGCCCCTCATCGATCAATGCGACGGCTCGACCAGCTCTACCAGGACGCCTCCGGTCGCCTTCGGGTGCACGAACGCCACCTTGTGACCGCGCGCGCCCGACCGCGGCGTCTCGTCAATCAGCGGGATTCCTATCCCCTTCAGGAACGCGAGCGCGTCCTCGATCCCTTCGACCTCGATGGCGATGTGGTGCAGCCCCGGCCCTCGCTTCTCGAGGAACTTCGCGAGCCCTTCGTTCCCGCGCGGCGCGATGAGCTCGATATTGCTCTCGCCGATGGGGATCAGGATCGCCTCCGTCTTCTGCGACGCGACGACCTCGTGCTCACGTCCCTCGAGCCCGAACGCCTGCTTCCACTTCGCGGCCGCCCCTTCGATGTCGTTCACGGCGATGGCGACGTGGTCGATGCGCTTGATCTTGACCATGCGCGAGCTTAGACGCGCCGCCCCTCGTTTGGCCATGCGCGTGAGCGGTCGGGGCTGACTTCGTCCCTTGCGCAATTGAGGCACTTTCGACCGACTCCGCAGATCGAACGCTTGCGCCGCGCGTTTGAGGAGCATGGCCAGCCACGTCCGACGCACGCTCGTGGTGGCCGCGTTTGCCGCCCCGCTCTCTCTCGGGCTCCTCCGGCATGCGTGTGCCGAGGTCCACCTGCCCCGCGACGACGCCCGCGCGAACGCGATCGTGGCCCGCGCCCGCATGGAAGTGGCGCGCGAGGTGGCGTACGACCCGAGCTACGTGCGTCTCAGCTTTCAGGGGGAGCGCGACACGGGGCACGCCATCGCCCGCGGAGGCGACCGCGATCCGGCGCACGGCGTCTGCACCGACGTCGTGATTCGCGCCCTCCGCGCCGTGGGAATCGACCTTCAAGAGCGGGTCCACGCCGACATCGTGGCGCGCCCCGATGCCTACCCGAACGTCACGGCCCCCGACGCGAACATCGACCATCGCCGCGTCCCCAACGTGCTTACCTACCTGCGCGCTCACGCCAAGGCCGTCGGCGACGACGACTGGCGACCGGGGGACGTCGTCGTTTGGGCGTTCGGCAGCTGCCCGAGGTGCAGCGCTGACCACATCGGCATCGTGAGCGACCGGGTCGGACCGCGAGGGCGTCCGCTGGTGGTGCACAACATGGGGCCGAAGCCGACCGAGGACGACGTGGTCGATGCGTGGACGCGGCTGGGGCACTTCAGGCTGTAGCGGGGGCAGGTCGTTCCGTTCCGGGAAGACTTCGTTCCGTCACGGGACCAAGTCGTTCCGCCACGGGACCAAGTCGTTCCACCACGGGACCAAGTCGTTCCACCACGGGACGAAGTCGTTCCGTCACGGGACCAGGTCGTTCCGCCACGGGACCAGGTCGTTCCGCCACGGGACGAAGTCGTTCCGCCACGGGACCAGGTCGTTCCGTCGCGGGACGACTTCGTCCCCGCACGATTACGGGCGCTTCCGCATCAAGACCGTCCGGTCGATCTCGAAGACCTTCTCGGCCACCTTCGCCTCTTTCTTCCCCAGCTCCGGCGCGAACAGGTCCCCTCCGCCCGCCAGCAACGCCGGCACCAGCTCGGCCGGGCGCACGTTCTTCGTCCCGACCACTCGGAACGTCACGTTCGCCGTCCCTCTGTCGTTCGGCTCGACCGCCAGCACCTTCGACGCGGCGAACAGCGTGTCCCCCGCGACCACGCCGCTCGGGTGCGCCCCCTGGTCGAAGCCCAGGTCCCACAGCACGTTGCCGCACGTGTCGCGGCTCGCGAGCGTGGCGACCCACGAGAACACGAGCCCTCCGTAGACGACGCGCGTCCCGGCGAAGCTCGCCCCCCCCTTGCAATAGACCTCGTCGAAGTGGAGCGGGTGGGAGTTGCGCACGAGGTCCGTGAGCTGCATGTGCTCGGCTTCGGAGACCGTCCGCCCCGCGTCGTGAAGAATCACGTCCCCGACGGCGAAGTCCTCGGCGAACCCTGCAAAGCCGCGCGTGCGTTTCGGGACGCGGATGAACTCGTGCATCTCGACCGGCAAGCGCGACTCCTTGATGAGGCTCGGCGTTTCTGCCGAGGTGCTCTCGTACGGAGCGTGTGGGCGATCAACCAGCTTGCCGGCGCGGACGAGGGCGCGGCGTTCGAAGCGGCATACGACCGTGTCGTCATCGCGGTGAAGCGTGGTGCGGACGTGGACCACGCCGCGGTCGCCGGCGCTCGTGGGCTTCACGCCGAGGACGACGCTCTTGGCGTGGAGCGTGTCGCCTGCGTACGCGGCCGCGGGGAAGCGGACGTCGATGTAGGCCAGGTGGGCGATCGCCTGCTCCGAGACGTCGTGGACGCTGAACGAGAGCCCGAGGTTGAGGAGCAGGAGCGGATGAATCGGGCGGTCGCGGAAGCCGAGCTCGCGCGCGTAGGCGGCGCTGGCGTAGACAGGGGTCGCGTCGAGGAACGACGCCTGAAAGAGCGCGACGGTGCCCGCATCGACCGTGACCTCCCACGGGTGCTCGTAGGTCGCGCCGACCGTGAAGTCGTCGAGGAGCCGGCCGTACTTGAAGCTTCGCTGGGTCATGGGTCGTTCCTCGCTACTCCAGCAGTCGCCGTGCGACGACGTGCGCCTGAATCTCGTTCGCGCCTTCGAATATTGAGAGCACGCGCGCGTCGACGAGCAGCCGGCTCGCCGTGTACTCCTCGGCGTACCCGTTGCCGCCGTGGATCTGCACGCACGCATCGGCCGCTTCCCAGGCCGCACGCGTCGCGAGGAGCTTCGCCATCCCCGCCTCGAGGTCGCAGCGTTTGCCCGAGTCCTTCATGCGCGCCGCGTAGAACGTGAGCTGACGGGCGGCCTGCGTGCGGCACACGATGCGCGCGAGCTTCCGTGCGACGCGTGGAAACTGCACGATGGGCTGGCCGAACTGCACCCGCTGCTCGGCGTACTTGAGCGCCTCCTCGAACGCGGCCTGCGCGATGCCGACGCCGCGCGCCGCGGTCTGGATGCGCGCGCTCTCGAACGTCGCCATCAGCTGCTTGAACCCCTGCCCTTCGACGCCGCCCAGCAGGCCGGACACGGGGACCTGGAAGCCGTCGAACGACAGCTCGTACTCCTTCATGCCGCGGTAGCCGAGCACGCGAATCTCGGTCCCGGTCAAACCTGCGTCGACGAACTCGCGCCCCGGCTCCCCTTCGGTGCTCGTCTTCGTCGCGAGGAACATGGAGAGCCCCGCGTAGCCTGCTTCATCCGGTTTCGTGCGGGCGAGGAGCGTCATCAGGTCCGCGCGGCACGCGTGCGTGATCCAGGTCTTCTGCCCGTAGATGCGGAACGTCTCACCCGCGAGCTCCCCGCGCGTCTTGATGTGCGCGAGGTCCGACCCGTGGTTCGGCTCCGTGAACACCGCGGTGCTCATGACCGCGCCGCTCGCCAGCTTCGGGAGCCACTCGTTCTTCTGCGCCTCGGTGCCGCCCCCCATGATCAGCTCGGCCGCGATCTCGCTACGCGTCCCGAGCGAGCCGACGCCGATGTAGCCGCGCGACAGCTCCTCGGTGACGATGCACATGGCGACCTTGCCGAGGCCGAGCCCGCCGTACTGCTCCGGGATCGTGAGGCCGAAGACGCCCGCCTCGGCGAGCTTCGCGATCAGCTCGCGAGGGATGAGCACGTCCTTCCGGTGCACGTCCTGCGCGATGGGGCGCACTTCTTTGTCCGAGAGCTTCCGGAACTCGCGCTGGATCGCCACGAGCGTCTCGTCGCCCAGACCGAGAGCGCCACCGGGGGCGTCGGTGCGCGTGCGGGCCTGGCTGGCGACCGAGAGGTACTCGGCCGCGCGGGTCTTCGCGTCCACGAACGCGACCACCGTGGGAGACTCGAGAGTATCGCGCACGAGCGCGGAGTCGAGCCCCAGCTCGGCGAGAGAGATAGTCTCGGTCTGCCCGAGGTCGACGCCGCCGCGAAGCTGGCGCGCGAGCTCTGCGACGTACAGCTCCGAGATGAGCCGCTCGTACGCTCCCCCTTCGCCGCTCGCTTCTACGCGGTCGGCCCAGTCCGCCAGCTGGCGCGCCGCTTCTATCTCGGTCGCGAGGTATGCGAGCGCATGGGCCGCCAGCTGCTCCGCGTCGAGCTTCTTGGGCGACAGCTTCTCGCCGTCCCGAACGCGACCGCGCACCTGCTCACGCGCCGCCGAGTACAGCCGGCCGAGCGCGTCGAGCGTCGCCACGACCCCGGCATCCCTCATCCGAGACCAAGCTCCGTCGCCGTGGCCGCGTCGATCCTGCCGAGCGCGTACGCGGTCTGGAGAGCCACGCGGTGGATGCGGTCGGTCGCGCGGTCGCTCATCTTGCCGTCGATCATCGTGGCGCCGAGCCCCTGCCGCTCCGCCTGGAGGAACGCCTTCGCCGCCGTGATGGCCTCCTGGATGACCGAGTCAGGGATCGAGAACGTATCGAGCGCGATCTGCGTCTGCGGCGGGATACCGGCCCACTTGCCGCGAAAGCCGAAGCTGCGTGCGTACTCGGCGTCGCGACGGCACTCCGTGAGCGCCTCCCGCTGGTCCGCCTCGGATTTATCCTTCGTCGGATAGTTGAGCGTCATCTCCGCGATGGCCGGGAGCCCGACGCTGGCCGCGGCCTTCACGATGCGGGCGCGCGCGTGGTCGATGAGCGGGTGGTCGGTGCGGTACTTCTCGCCGATCATCCGGAGCGAGCCCCAGTAGTCGAACGCGCCGAAGATGAGCCCGACGAGCCGCTTCGACGACCGCGCGATCTCGAAGACCTGCTCCTCGGCGTTCGCGCTCTCGATGAGCACCTCGATGCGAATCTGCCCCGGCGGCAGGTGAAGCTGCGCCTCCAGCCCGCTCAGCGTGTGGTCAATCGATACGACCTCGGCGGCGCTCTCGATCTTCGGATAGACGAGCCCGTCGAGCTTCGCCCCGGCGCGCGTGACGATGTCGATGATGTCGGTGTGCCCCGGGTCGAGCCGGAGGCCGCGCGGACGGAAGAAGCGGAGGCGAGCGCCCCAGTCGAGGTTGTTGAGGGCGCCGACGACGTTGTTCCGGGCGGTCTCGAGGAGCGCGTGGTTGCCGCGGGGGATCGAGTCCTCCATGTCGAGCATGACGAGGCTCGCGGCGCTCTTCGTGCAGGCCGACTCGACGTACTTCGCGACCGTGGCCGGCGTCGTCAGGTGCGCCATCTGCAGGAGGTACTTCGCCTCCAGGGCGAGCTCGCGCGCGTCCTCGGCGGCAATGAGCTTGACGTTGCGGTCTCTGGCGGCGGTCTCGATCGAGATGCTCATGGCCGACATCCTTAAGCCAAAGCGGGCGGATGGGCACTCAAATCATGGGCTCGAGCGCACCGTCGCGGCCCCCCTCGCCGTCCCGCAATTCGTGCCTATACTCCCTCGCCATGGGCATCTTCTCACGCACCCCGGCCATGCCATCCGCCACCGACGCGCTCCCCGGACGCGCCGAGGCCATCCCCGTCGTCGCCCGCCACGTCGTCACCGGCGGCCCCATGAAGGCGCCGTTCCCGGCGGGAACTGCGGTCGCCATCTTCGGCCTCGGCTGCTTCTGGGGGGCCGAACGCAAGTTCTGGCAGACGCCCGGAGTCGTGTCGACGATGGTCGGCTACGCGGGGGGCTTCACCCAGAACCCGTCGTACAAGGAGGTCTGCAGCGGGCGGACCGGGCACACCGAGGTAGTGCAGGTGGTGTTCGACCCGAAGGTCGTGAGCTACGAGGCGCTGCTCAAGGTGTTCTGGGAGAACCACGATCCGACCCAGGGAATGCGTCAGGGGAACGACACGGGGACGCAGTACCGCTCGGCGATCTACGCCACGACCCCCGCGCAGAAGCGAGAGGCCGACGCCTCGCGTGACGCGTTCCAGAAGGCGCTCACCAAGGCCGGGATGGGCTCCATCACGACCGAAATCGCCGACGCGCCGCCGTTCTATTACGCCGAGGACTACCACCAGCAGTACCTCGACAAGAACCCGGACGGGTACTGCGGCCTCGCCGGGACGGGGGTCTCCTGCCCCATCGGCGTCGGAGTCGCCGTCGCTGCGCCGTAGAGGGCGTCGCGCCGCGTAGAGTCACGCCGCACCGCGTAGCCGCTTTCGCCCCTGATTCGTCGCGGGTCGCCTGACGAAACGATGACGGCACCGTGTGCGGCCGTCCCCTACATTCCGACGCGTACCGACCGCGAGCGCCGGCAGCTGACCTGCAGGCCATCGCGCGAGGTACCCACGCTGGAGGGTCCGCCGTGATCATCGTCGTCTTCTTCGTCGCGCACTGGCAGCTGTCGGTCTTCTTCCAGACCTTCTATTTGCACCGCTACGGCGCGCACAAGCAGTTCAGCATGAGCCACGGCTGGGAGCGCTTCTTCCACCTGTGCACGTACATCTTCCAGGGCTCGAGCTTCCTCTCGCCGCGGGCGTACGCGATCCTCCACCGGATGCACCACGCGTACAGCGATACGCCGAAGGACCCGCACTCGCCGCTGAACTACAAAGACGTCGTCACGATGATGCTGGCGACGAAGAAGCAGTACGACGACTTCGCGTACCGCCGCGTCGAGCCGGAGAAGCGCTTCGAGGCCGGGCTGCCCGACTGGCCCGCCGTCGATCGCCTGAGCCAGTCGTGGGCGGGTCGCATCGGCTGGATGGCGGCGTACACGCTCTTCTACGCGCGCTTCGTCACGATGCCGTGGATGTGGTGCCTGCTCCCGGCGCACTTCGTCATGGGGCCGATTCACGGCGCCATCGTCAACTGGTGCGGCCACAAGTACGGCTACAAGAACTTCGACAACGGCGACGCGTCGCGCAACACGCTCCCGTTCGACTTCCTCACGGCCGGTGAGCTGTTCCAGAACAACCACCACAAGTACGGGATGAGCCCCAACTTCGCGGTTCGCGCGTTCGAGCTCGACCCGACGTACCAGGTGATGAAGCTGATGAACGCCGTCGGCATCATCGACATGACGGGCGCGCAGGTCGCACGACCGCCGGTCGCTGCCGTATCCGACGCAGCGGAATAAGCGGCCGAAGCGCGCGACTCAGCCGGGAGGGGTCGCGTCGCCGAGCCGGTCCTTGAGGAGCGGATTCACGGGGGCTGCACCCGCGGCGACCTGCCTACGAAGGCTGCGCAGCGTGTTGAAGCCCCAGGCCTTCTGAAAGAAGTTCACCGCCCACGACGGGACGTTCCCTTTTGGGTCGCAGTGAATCTCGGCGATGACGTGCGTCGTCTTGCCGTCGGCGCTACCGCGAAGGGTGAACACGCTCCCTGTCAGGTTGCCGCGAACGAAGTCGGTGTGCGGCGCGGAGGCTTCGTCGACCGAGTGCATCTCGACGGTCAGCGCGCGCTTCGAGGCGTCGACGGCGACGTGGACGTCGGTCACGAACTCGCGGTCGGTCATCGTCGGCGGCGTGCCGACGTGCGAGTAGAGGATGTACTCGGAGTCGCTCACCTTCCGGAGAATGCGCGCCTCCTTGACGCTGTCCATCCACTGGTTTTCGTGCGGCACGTCCACGAGCACGTCGGCGACGGCGAGAATGGGCGCCTCCACGTCCCCTTCGCCGCGGAACGCCACGAACGAGCTGCCGGCGACGACCTTGCGAGAGACGACGATGCCCGCGTCGCTGCGGAGGATCTCCCATCCGGAGGCGTCGCCGTCGGCCCAGCTGACCGCGGGCAGGGCGAACGAAAGCAGAACGAGCGGTATGGCCCAGACCGACCGCGCGCGAATCATGTGCTTGCCACGGGGAGCGCGGCGACGCCGGTCCCGAGCTTCTTCGCGAACGTGCGACGGGTGAGCCCCACCGCCTGGCGCATCACGAAGTCCGCGAGGCGCGTGGGCAAGCGGCGAACGATGGCCATCATGAGCACCGCGCGGAACGGCGCGAGGTAGCGCGCACGGGGCCTGCGATCGGTCGCGGCCCTCTCGATGGCGTTCGAGATGCACGCGGGCCCGACGGCCGAGCGGTCGCTCATGCGGCGCATCTCGTCGGCGCGGGCGAGCACGGGGGCATAGCGCGAGTCGGGGCTCCGGAAGCGGGCGATCTCCTGCATCGAGCGGTCCGTGAAGCCGGTGTCGATGACCCCCGGCTCGATGAGCGACACGTGAATGCCGAACGGCGCGAGCTCGAGGCGAAGCGCGTCGGAGAGCGACTCGACGGCGTACTTGGTGGAGTTGTAGACCCCGAAGAATGGGAGCGTCATGAGCCCTCCGATGCTGCTGACGTTGATGATGCGACCCGCGCCTTTCGCGTGCATCGCCGGGAGGAACGCGCGCGTCACCGCCATGAGGCCAAAGACGTTCGTCTCGTACTGCGCGCGCATCTCCTCGTCCGAGATCATCTCGGTCGGCCCGAGAAGTCCATAGCCCGCGTTGTTGACGAGCACGTCGACCCCAGCGCCACCGGTGCGCGCATCGATGGCGGTCTTCGCCGCGGCGATCGACTCCGACGACGTCACGTCGAGCGTCAGTGTCTCGAGCGTGGCAGGCGCCTCGGCTTGCAGCTTGGCCAGCACGGCAGCGTTCCGACCGGTCGCGAAGACGCGGTGCCCCGCGCGGGCGAGCTGAAGGGCGGCGTGCCGCCCGATGCCAGAGGTGCAACCGGTGATGAGGATGGTCATGGGCTTCATTCGAGGAGTCTCCAGTTTGAGTAATTGAACATTCATTCGATACGAGGTCGTAAGAAGAGGCGGCTGGCTAGGCGCGAACCGCCTCCCAGGCGCATTGCTCGGCCAGCATGAAGGTCTCGAGCGTGAGCGGAACTCGGCCGGCCACCCCCGCGCGGAACACCCCGAGGAACGCCCCGTTGGCAAACTCGAGCAGCAGCGGCGCGGGGACTTGCTTGAGTGCCTGCGCCGCCTGGGCCAGCTGGACAACGCCCACGCCGAAGTCGAACACTTGCCGTTCGACCGCGACGCTCTCGGCATCGAGGTACGAGCCATGGTGATGAAACTCGAGGAACGCGAGCTCCTTCGGATGGGCCACGGCGAACTCTGCCATGCGCGTCCAGACGCTCCGGAACTGCTCACGCATCGGGGCCGATGCGGGGAAAGCCTCCACGACCTGCTGGCCGATGACAGCCTTCCAGCGCTTGTACAAGGCGTTCACCAGGGCCTCTTTGCTCGCGAAGTAGTGGTAAATCGTCCCGGCCGCGACCCCGGCGCGCTCGGCGACGGACGGGACCGAGGTTCCGTGGAAGCCGCGCTCCACGAATAGCTCGAGCGCGGCGCCGAGGATGGCCTCCGCCTTCTCGGACTCGTGGGGCTGGGCGGCGAGCACGGAATGAATCTTCATTCGATCTCATCGACTGTCAAGGCGAGGCCATCACAAAGCGCACATGCACCCTCGGCCCCCTTCACCCCTGGCCCCCTTCACCCCTGGCAGCGGCGGGCGCTTACCGGCGACGCCCTCTGCGAACCGCCATGATCCCCGCGATGGGTGCAGGCTTCGGGTCAAGCGGGGGCAAGGCGAGGACGAGACGCTCGATACGCGGGAGGCCATCGGCGATCGTCCGCTCGGCGCGTAGCTCGTCGAAGGGGCCGTCGTACACGATGATGAGGACGTAGATCCCGGCGAACGAACGGGCGACGCACCCGTACGAGTCGTCGCGATCCATGTGGGTCAGGTGACGACCCTTGGGAATCTCGCCGAGCGCCGGGAGCGCACGAACGTCCGAGATAGCTCGACTCGTGAGAGTCGTGGCTTCGGCGTCGGGCGGCTCCGGAGTTTCGTCCTCGATGAACGGATCCCCCTTCGCGGAACGCCCCGAGTCGACGAGCTGATGGCGCGACACGTCAACGAGCTCGACGTTGCGGAGGTCGCGCGGACCGGGGCGCCCGAGAACGGCCGACCCCCAGACGACCGGCGAGTTGGCGTCGATGACGACCGCATCGACGGCTTGCGCCCGTACGGAGAGCGCGAGGAGCTCCTCGTGAAGCGACTGCACGACGGACGCGCGCGGCTCGCGCTTCGACGAGGGATCGTCCTCGAGGGAGTGGGCGAATGTCACGAGGAGCATGTCGAGGCGGCGGACCAGGGCCTCGCGAGACGGGGGCGCCGACGCGAACGCGACCGCGAGCGTCCGTCCGTCCGACAGCTGCGCGTGGATGACGTTGGGGGCGGCCACCGCAGGCAGAGACCCTTCGAGCACACGCACGTCGTCGGCGCCGAGCTCACGTCGAACGAGGCTGATCAAGCGCTCCATCGGGTCACTCGCCACGGGCGAAGGACGCTAGCCGATCTGCGCCTCCGACGACATCCCTTCGAAGGGCGCGCGGAGCCCGCCTATTCGGGTTGAAACGTCAGGTCTACGTCCGCGCCGGTGGCGCCGGCTTCCACGTGCTTCACGTCCCTGCCGATCGCCGCGTCTGCGATGCACTGGCCCGCCGCCGCGAGGTCCGCAGGGCCCGCGAACGACGCTCCGCCGATGTGACCGGTCGATCCGATGTCGACATGGAGGCTTCCGCTGCCACCGACCGGTGAACCCCGCGCCGAGAGCGCCTTCTTGTAGCAGCCATCGAAGCGGCCGCTCGGGAGCGCTCCGAGCACATCGGCCGACGCGACCTTCTCGGCGTGCACGGCGCCGACCGCGACTCGCGCGTGTCCAAATGGATCCGCAGGCGCAGGCGCGGCAGGTGCGGGCGGAGCGGCCGCAGGCGTGGCGGCCGCAGGCGTGGCGGGCGCCCCCTCGATTCGTGGCGTCTCGGGGACGGCGAGGATTCCGAAGCTCGCTACCGGTGCTACGGGCGACACCGGTGCCGCTGCGCTCGTCGCGGGCTCGGGCCGCCCGACGCCGCGTATGGCGACTGTCCCCGTAGTGTGCGCGGTGTACGTCGGGACGTCGGCGGTCTTGGTTTCGGGTGCTGCGGGGCGCGACGGGTCGGGCGTTGCGGGGGCGCCAGTCGTGGGGGGAGCCGGGACAACCGCGTTATCCGCCGTGGGGCTCGGCGCTCGCGGAGCTTCGACAGGTGGTGCGGCGGTCGCCGAAGCCTCGGGCGCCTTCACGTGCCGATGTCTCGTGAGCACGTATCCCCCGGCGCCGACGCCAAGGACACCCGCAATGATCGCAGGCACGAGCCAGGTTCGAGACCGCCGCGGAGCGTCTTCCTTGAGCACGTCGGCCGCGCGCAGTCGGCTCGACTGCGGCGGCGTGAGCAGGGGGCCGCGAAGAGACGCCGCATCCATCGACCTGGGGACACCTGGCGCGCGCAAATCGAAGGCCGCGAAGTTCGCCTCGGTGAAGCTCCCCAGCTCACGCCTCGCGGGCGGAAGGGCGGACGGCAACGAGACCCCGCGCGCCTCCATGACGCTACGAATCTCTGCCCGCATCTCCCGCGCAGTCTGGAAACGATCGTCGCGGCGCTTGGCGAGCGCACGCAGGCAGATGGACTCGAGCCCCGAATGGACGGTCGGGTCGATGTCGGACGGTGCCTCGGGCTCGTCGATGACGTGCCGCAGGAGCGTCGCGATCGGCGTCTCTGCCGAGAACGGCAGGCGACCGGTGAGCATCTGGTAGAGGATGACGCCGACGGCGTAGAGATCGCTCCGTGCATCGAGTCGCTCTCCTTTCCCCTGCTCGGGAGACATGTAGTCGGGCGTCCCCACGACGACTCCGTGCGACGTGAGCTTCTCGCTCGAGAGCGGCCCCTGCGCCTCGTGATCGGGTGTCACGAGCTTGGCCATGCCGAAGTCGCACACCTTCACGAGCTCGACGCGATTGCCGTCGTCGTCCGACTTCTCGAGGACGACGATGTTCTCGGGCTTGAGATCGCGGTGGATGATGCCCATCTCGTGCGCGACGGCCAGCCCAGCCAGCGTCTGGCGGATGATTCCTGCGATGCGGATGTTGGTGAGGCGTCCGTCGTCCTTCAGCAGCTGGTAGAGGCTGCGGCCGTCGAGCAGCTCCATCGCGATGTAGCAGACGCCGTCCGGCTCGCGCCCGTAGTCGAGGACGCGCATCAAGTTCACGTGGTCGAGGAGCGATGCGGCCTTGGCCTCTCGCTCGAAGCGCGACACGAACGTCGGCTCCACGACGAACTCCTTGTGGAGCACCTTGATGGCGACGTTCTTCTGGATCGACTTCTGGTAGGCCTTGTAGACGGCCCCCATGGCGCCGCCCCCGAGGAACTTTTCGACCATGAACTTGCCGGCGATGTTGCGCCCGATCATCTCCTCGTCGGCGGGCCGGCTCATGGCGCGGGTAGTCTACTCGGGTGACGCCGAATCACCAACGTGACGCTCCGTGAGCGCGAGCCTGCCGCGCACGCCCCGGCGAAGGTCGTCCACGGTGTCACGGAGCGTGGTCAACGGATCGCGAGGTTTCCAGCCCAGGTCGCGTTCCGCACGGCCAGAGTTGAGGTACCAGAAGAACTGACCCATCTCGAAGCTGACGGGGTCGACGTCGGCCGGGAGCCATCGCCGCCCCTGCGGCCTCCGGAGCACCGAAGCGAGAAGCTCGGCGGCCGGGCGCGCGAAGGTCGGCATGCGGGGAACCGGGACCCAGGGAGCCTTCACGCCTGAGACACGCTCGAGCTTCGCAAAGAACTCGCGCATGGTGACGTTGCAGGCCCCGAGCAGGTAGCGCTGCCCGGCCGCTCCTTCGGTCATCGCGAGGATCATCCCGTTGGCGGCATCGCGGACGTCGACGAACGAAAGCCCTCCCGACGGGACCGCCGGGATGCTTCCATCGAGAAACAGACGCACCTCCTCCGTGGACGAGCGCCGCACGTCCCCCGGCCCGAGGAGCAACGTGGGGTTGACCGCCACGACCTCGAAGCCGGCGTGGCTCTTCGCAAGAGCGAGCTCCTCCGCATAGAGCTTCGATCGGTAGTACGGCCAGCGCGAGATCAGAGCGACGGGGGGAGGATCGTCCTCCGTCGCCACGTGCTTCGGATCGGCGCTGACTGCGACGGTGCCGCTCGTCGACGCGACCACCACCCGCTTCACCCCTGCCCGCTCGCATCCGGCCAGCAGAGCGCGCGTGCCGTCGACGTGAACGCGATAAAGCTCCTCGGCATCCTCGGGTCGTCGCGACACCTTCCCCGCGCAGTGGAACGCCCCCTCGCATCCCGCCGCCCCTCGCTCGATAGCGCCCGCGTCCAGCACGTCGCCATGAACGACGGTAACGCCGCGGTCCTCCAGGTCAGGCTCGTCGTCGCGGCAAAGCGCCGTAACCGTGTGCCCGGCCGAGAGCAGCTGGTCGACCAGATGCCCGCCGAGAAAGCCCGTCGCCCCCGTCACGAAGTAGCGCGCCATCTTCGATCAGCCGAGCTCGAAGACCTTCTGGAACGTCAGCAGGAGCTCGATGTCGTTCGACTTCACGGCCCCCGACAGGAACTCGGCAGGACCCGGGATGTACGCCTCGCGCACAATCTTCTCGAAGATCTCCGGCGTCGTCTTCAGCACACAGTCGGCAGCGTCCCCCTCGGGCTTGCCCGGGCGAATGTCGCAGCGCTCCGCGTCGACGCGAACCGTCCACTTGGCCTGCGGATCGCCGCCGAGCGTGAAGTAGAAAGAGATGGGCTTGGCTGTGGAGCCGGGCTTGAACTTGGTGCCGAGCTCGGTGAAGAGCGTGACCAGCGGGTGGTCCTTCTTCTTCGGAGCAGGCGGGAGGGCTTCTGGCGTCGCTCCGGGCGCGGCAGCCTCGACGCCCCCCTTCGACTTGCGTGGACGCAGCGTGCGTAGGTCGAGCACGTCCCCCGCGCGCAGCGCGAGGATCGCTTCGTACGCGAGCCGAGACGCCTCCCGCGAGGCATCCGCCGGAGTCATCCCCTGGGTCAGGCGCTTCATCTCGGCGACCGTGAGCGGCAGCCCGATGCGCGCGGTAAGCTTCCGGCTCGTCGGGAGCCGCGCCCCTTTCGGCATCGCTTCACGCGTACCGCTCACGTAAACCGGCAGCATGTCGACGCCGTACGCGAGCGACAGGTGACCGACGAGCGGCTTGAACTCGTGCACGTCGCCATCGGCGCTGCGCGTCCCTTCGGGGAAGATGAGCATCGTCTTCCCCTGCTTCAGGATCTCGGCGGCTTGGCGCTCGCTCGCGCGCAGCCCCTTCGTTCGGTCGATGGCCTGGAGGTTCGTGAGGTTCTCGAAGAAGGCGCGACGCAGCGGACTCTTGTCGAAGAAGTAGTCCTGGGCCGCGAGCGAGACGATGTCCTCGCCGTACGGACCGAGCGCGTGCCGCACGAAGCCCATGTCGAGGTGGCTCGCGTGGTTGGCCACGACGATGGTGTTGCGATTCTGCGGAATGAACGCGCGTCCGTAGACGCGTGCGGTCATGAGCTGCCCGTAGAAGACATCCTGAAGCTTGCCGATGAGGCGCTTGCCAGCCTCCTGGAGCGGCACCGGCAGTACGATCCGCTCCCCTTCGTCGAAGAGGCCCGTCTCGATGCGTGCGCGGGGCGCGACCACGCTCGTGGCACTCACTGCGTGCATCGCGGCGGGAGGGACGCTCTCGCGCGTAACTCCGACGAGCACCTCCACGTCGGCGACGGTGGCGCAGCTCTGGAGAGCGTCCGCGTCGATGGTCCCGTATCGGGCTTCGAGGGCTACCAGCAGCTCGGAGAGCGAGAGAGAGTCGAACGAGAGGTCACCCAGCAGAGTCGCGCCGCTCGAGATGCTCTCGACCGGACGGTGCCGTACCACGGAGATCGCCACGCGCACCGGGTTGGTCTGCCCATCGAGCGGGGCCTTCGCCGTCGCCGCGATGAGCCGACCGAGGATCTCCGTCACCTCGGGGCGCTTCACCTTGCGGGTCGCGGTCCGCGGGAGCTTGGTGTCGTAGAGGTGCACGATGGCCGGCTGCTTCCCATACGGGAGTCGCGCGAAGGCCGTTCGCAGCTCTTCGCGCGCCCGGACGTTAACTGTGGCGCGGTCGTCGTCGCCCCCCTCATCGTCGGCGGGGACCGCGAGGCAAGCGATGCGCTCGGCGCCGTCGACCACGACCCGCACGATGGCCAGCTCCGCTACGTGAGGCACCGGCCCCACGAGCGCCTCGAGGTCGTCGGGGTACACGTTCTCTCCCCCCGGCCCGATGATCACGTCATCGCTTCGCCCGACGAGCGACAGGCGCCCCTTCTTGTCGAGCGATCCGAGGTCCCCCGTGTGGAGCCATCCGTCCTTGTCGAGCGTGCGGGCGGTGGCCACCGGATCCGTGTATCCGGCCATCACGTTCGGACCGCGCGCGAGCACCTCCCCTACGCCAAGCTCGTCCGGCTCCTCAATCTTGAGCTCCACACCCGGGATGGCGCGACCCACGACGCCAGGCAACCCCTTGCCCGGCTCGGTGACCGTCAGCACCGGGCCCGCTTCCGTCAGCCCGTAGCCCTCGAAGAGCGGCAGGCCCCAGCCCGCGAAGCGCTTCTGCGTCTCCTTGGGGAGCGCTGCGCCTCCGGAGATGAGGTACTTCACGTTGCCGCCGAGGGCGTCGTGGACCTGCCCGAAGAGCAGCTTCCCGATGTCGACGCCGACGGTGCGGCCGAGAGCGCGGTTCAAGTCGGCCCCCATGTTCATGGCCGTCATCGCCGTGGGCCCACGCTCGCGCGCGTTGGCGAGGATGCGCCGCTCGATGAGCTGCCACAGCGCTGGCACGCCAACCATCGCCGTGACCTTGCCGAGCGAAAGAGCGCGCGCGAGGCGGTCCCCCGTGACGACGTCGAGGTACGAGACGCGTGCCCCGCGCGAGAGAGGCAGGATGAGGCCGCACGTGAACTCGAAGGTGTGGTGCAGCGGCAAGACGGACAGCACGCGATCGCCCGGGCGCAGAGGGAAGAGCGGTGCGAGCTGGGCCGCGAGGGAGGTGAAGTTGGCGTGCGTGAGCTTGACCCCCTTGGGGGTGCCGGTGGTGCCGCTCGTGAAGAGCACCGACGCGATGTCGCTCGGCTGCACGGTCACGGGCGTGGCAGCAGGCGCTCCATCCTCGGCGGTCAGCGCATGCACGTCGAACACGGTGCGCGTGCCTGTCGCCCCCGTATGCTTCGCGGCGCTCGGTTCGTCCCACACGATGGCGCGGGCGCGGCTCTCTTCGAGGATCCGCGCGAAGCCCTGAGCATCCATCGACGGATCGATCGGCACGACGGCGCCACCGGCCCGCATGATGCCGAAGGCGGTGATCCCCCAATCCGGGTGGTTCTGGGCCATGAGAGCGACCGTGTCCCCCGGCACGATGCCCGCGGCCTGCAGACGCCCCGCGGCAGCCTCGGACCGCGCCTTCACGTCCGCGAACGTCACGCGACTGAAGCCGTCCGTCTCGAGCTGCCCCATCGCGACGGCGAGCCCGTAGCGTTCGGCCATTGCGTCGACGAGGTGCACGAGCGTCGGGTGCGACTTGAGCGGCTTCTGCTCGCGATGGACCTTCTTGTCCATCTGCGGCATGACCCAGCGCTCGAACGCGGGGAGCTGCACGTTCATCATCCAGTCGGCGTAGTCGAGCGCCTCCGGGTTCCACGGGAGCTTCTTCTTGTCCTCGGGCGAGAGCCTCGCGAACGCCGCGCGCGTGTTCGCCGCGGTGAAGGGGCCGTTGGGCTCGGCGGTGAACGGCACGAAAAGCCGCATCAGATCCGCGATGCGATCCTCCCCGTCGGCGACCTTCTGCAACGTCGACGCGGCGGGCGCGAACGCCGGGACGCCGCGCAGCATCTTCGCGAGCCCTCTCGCCCCCGCCGAGATGGCAGGCGAGCTCGACACCTCGAACTGCGACGGCGAGATGAAGATGGGCTCGAGCCTCGACTGCGCGAGGTTGAGCCACGTATTGCCCTTCGACTTCTTCTGGAAGTGCTTGCGGCGGTAGAGGCCGATGAGCTCACCCAGGCGGATGATCGACGCGGGGTTCACGTCGGCGATGCCGTACTGGTAGACGGGCTTCTGCGTCCCCTCGACAAGCTCGGCGAGGCTCATGATCATCCCCGCCGTCACGAGATCCGTGGGGATGAGATCCAGAGGATCCGCGCTCCCGGGGATCGTCATGTGCCCCTTCATGATGAGGTACGTGTGGGGCGCCGACGTGCTGATCCCTTCGTTCCAACCTGCGAACGGGAACGCCAGCGTCGCCTCGCAACAGCCCGGCCTCACGATCGTGCACGGCAGCCCCGAGGCGGCGATGACCTGCTCGCCGATGCTCTTCGTGTACGTGTAGATGTTGGGCCAGCCCCAATGGACAGCGCGGTCTTTCCCCGCGGCGATGAGGCGCGCGTCGAGGTACTTCCGCTTCACGCGGGCGACCTCGGTCGTCAACGCCTCGCCGTAGGTGGGCTCGCCTCGCTTGCCGAGGTTACGCTTCGCAGTCTCCGCGAACTCGCTCTGTCGGAACGCGTCGTCGGCGCGATGCTTCGCCTCGCGGATGATGTCGAGGCACTCCTCGATCTCGCGGTTCGGATCCCACAGCTCGCTGCCAAGCTCCCCCGCGCGCGGGAAGGGCACGGTGCGAGGGTCGACCTCGGCGATGGGTCCGACCCGACGCCCCGCCACGTAGCAGGTGCTCGTGTGCATCAGCTTGATGTCGCGCGACCCCTTGATGCGGCGGGTCAGGGCGATGAGGTTCTGCGAGCCGAAGGCGTTGGCGTCGAGCGCCTCGTCGAGCGGCGGGTTGAAGTCGACGATGCCGGCGACGTTCACGACCACGTCGATGGTCCCCGTCAGCGCGTCGAGCACCGCGTCGTCTACGCCGCAGAAGGGGCGCCCCACGTCACCGTCGATGGGGACGACTTTGTCCCGCAGGAACGCAAGGAAGCCATCGCCGTAGCGCTCACGCAGCGGGCGGAACGCCTCGTTCTGCACGATGACGTTCCAGAAGCGCTCCTCGGAGGTGAGCTCGCGCGTGCTCCTGACGAGCAGGTATATCTTGCCGACCTCGGGGTATCGGTCGAGGAGCATCAGCCAGAAGACCTTGCCCAGGAACCCCGTCCCGCCGATGACGACGAGGCGGAGCCCCTCGAAGAGACGGCTCACGTCGAGCGGCGTCAGCGGAGACGTGTCCGGCGGCAACTCTCCCGCCGCGGCATGGGCCGCGTGCACCCCGTTCGTCGTCGCGTGTGTGCGCTTGGAGATGTCGTGATCGTGCATCGCTACACCGTCACGTCCGCCATGAACATGGGGGCGGTGTGGAGCATCGTGATCTCCGGTGACGGCGGGGCCGTCTCGCGCGCCATGTCGAGCGCCTCCCCCATGGTGCGCGCCGTCTCGTAGCCGAGGAGCTTCGGGATGTACTCGTTGTCCGCCCCGACCGCGATCACGCGCCCGAGGTGCTGACGCCCCGCCTCGCCCCAGTACCACATGAAGAACGGGTGGGCCGGATGGTAGGCGTTCCCCGTCCGGTACATCTGGATGTACGCCGGATTCGACGCGAACTTCCGCTCGTAGCGTTTGTGGAGCTCCATCGCGTCCCGCGTCTCCGGAAGGAGCTTGTGCACGAACTCGATGTACGGAGCGTGGTGCTCCTCGTCGAACTGGTCGGTGCATGGGTGCGTGAAGATGAGCGTGCCCCCCTTCTTCACCATCGGTGCGCCGCGGTACAAGTTGAACAGGTACCCCTGCGCCATGACCTGGACGAGCAGCGGGTTCAGGAACGAATTCACGTTGTACGGGCTGATGAACGGGATCCCCGTCACCAGGATGTCGGCCTGACCGCGGATGGGGACGAGGAGCTGCTCGTACGCGCGCGCCATCGTCTTGACGTGCGCCGCCTCCGTCTCCCCCGCGAAGACGCCCGTCACGCCGTAGGGGGCCGGGACCCGCTGGAAGATCGCCTGGCGCGCGGCCTGCGGGACGCGAGACAGCGTGTACGTCAGCGCCTTCTGAGCCGCCCTCTCGGTGCTCGAGAGGTCGTCCTCGTTCTTGCCGAGCCACTCGAGCGAGCGATCGAACATCCGGTTGTTCACCGTGGTCTCGATCGTGAACACGTTGAGGTTCGCGTTCGTGATCTTCCCCATCCGGTTCACGCTCGTCGCGAGCGCGCTCTTGCCGCTCTCCGGATCCATGTAGCTCCAGCAATCGCGCATCGTCTTCGGGTTGTGGTGCGCGAGGAGGCTCTTGTAGCCGCAGAGGCCGACGGTGACCGACTTGTGTCCCCCGCTCATCGGGACGAAGTTGACCGCCACGTAGATGACGAGGTCGCTCTCGACCGCCTTGCGATTGAGCTCGACGACCTCCCCCTGCTCGGTCGTCCCGACCTCCTTCATCCCCTTCGGGTCTTCGGCGTCGTGGTTGTACAGGCGCTTCGGCCAGTAGGCCTCGAAGATCTTGTCCCCCACGATGTGGCGCACTTCGGCCGCCGTCATGCGCCGGTGCACGCTCGTGGCGATGATCATCTCGACGTCCTCGACGCCGTAGTCCGCGAGCATCTGCAGCACGATCGTGAGCACCCGCTCGCGCACGTCGGGGCGGCGCATCGACGGCAGAGGGACCGACACGTCGTCGATCGCGATGACGACCTTCATGCCCGGACGGAGCTTCGCGTGGAGCGGGTCGGAGTTCTCGGGGTGCTGGATGGCGTAGCGGATGGCCGCGTCGACGTCCTTCAGCGGCTCGAGCGGTGGGCGCGGGTAGATGACGCGCGTGCCCGCCGGCATCGAGACCTCCACCAGCTTGTCTCCGGCGAAGATGGTGCGCGGGGCGCTCTTCTTGTCGAGCGTAACAACGAGGGGGTGGGTCATGAGGGGGTGAGTGCGAGCACGGGCCAGCCGTAGCTCTTCGCGAGGCGGCCTAGTCGGAGGTCGGGGTTGACCACGGCGGGGTGGCCGACGACCGAGAGCATCGGCACGTCGGAGTAGCTGTCGGAGTATGCGAAGCAGTCTTTCAGGTCGTGGCCGTGGGCAGCTGCGTGCTCGCGAATGAGGCGCGCCTTCTCGGGGCCCGCCACGACGGGACGCACGATGCGGCCCGTGGCGACGCCGTCCTTGATCTCGAGCTTGTTGGCGATGACGCCGGTGGCGCCCAGGTGAGCGGCGAGCCGCGTCATCAAGAAGTCGAGCGCGCCCGACACGAGCACCACGTCCCCCTGCTCACGGCAGCGCGCGACCAGCGCCTTCGACTCGACGAAGAGCGAGCGTCGCAGCACGTTGTCGAAGGCCTCGTCGGCGAGAACGAGCAGCCGGTCCTCCGTCATCCCCGCGTAGAGCGAGAAGAGCGCCTCGTTGAACAACCGGCGATCCCACACCTCGGCGGCAAGCAAGCTCGGTCCGCGAACGAGCGCGCTCGCGATGCGGCTCAGGCTATGGAGCGGTGTCTTCTGGTTGGCCAGATAGAACAGCGTCGGGTGGAGCAGGTTGGTCGCGACGAGGGTCCCGTCGACGTCGAAATAGCTGGCAGGCACTGGGTTAGGCTCACGTCCGACACACGGCGGATGCCGCCGAGGTCGACCAGTTTTTCATCTGGACTGACGCCGATGTCAACGCGCAGACCCTTTCGCACCGCGAAACCGCCCGTCGTTCCCGTCAGGACCCGCCTACTTCCCGAATGGATCTTCACCGGCGTGCAGGTCATACGTCGACCGCGCCCGAGGGTGTGGACGCGGCGTGGCGCATCATGGTGGCAGGTAGGATGAACGTTCTCACGAGGGGTCGCGAGGCTGCGCAAGAGGGGTGACGAGGCTGTGTGCCGCATGGGATGGGGCTGGTGATGGCCACAGGCGCGCAGGAGCGCCGCCACAGATGCGTCTGTGTGCCTCCACAGATGCGTCCGCGTGCCCCCACAGATGCGTCTGTGTGCCTCCACAGATGCGTCTGTGTGCCTCCACAGATGCGTCTGTGTGCCTCCACAGATGCGCCTCATGGCGTACCCATGGTCACGTGCGTACCTCCGCATGCTCACCATGACCGGCGAGCCGATGCGCATCCTCCGTCCCGCACGCTCACCATGCCCGGGGAGGAGACACGCGAAACCGCCCACACAGGTTGCGGAGGCCCCCTTCCCGCGGGACATGGGCCCCCCGACGCGCATAGGATGAGGTGCGCTTCGGGCAGGACGGCCGGGGCAAGGCGGTCGACGGGTCGTGCCCGCGGAGTGCTTCCTTTATGGGTCAAGGTCAGATCGTCTATGGTTTCGAGGGGATCGCGGAGGACTTGCCGCGCCCGCCCATGGCCGCGCTCCGGGCGCTCCTGTCGGCTGGAGTCCTGGTGTCGGCCCGCGGGTGGCAGGAGCTGAGCATCGAGGCGCGGCAGGGGCTCGCGCGCGCCGGGGTGGGCGACCCGCTCGACCAGCAGCTCGTGGCGAACCTGCTGAAGCAGGTGCCGGTGTCGCAGCTCAAGCTGATCGGCAAGAAGAGCGACCCGAGCGCGTCGAGCGTGCCTCCGGAGCTGCTCGCGGCCCTCGGGCCGGTGCGCCCGCTGACGGTCGGCGAGTGGCAGGCGCTTCGCGCGGTCGACCGCTTCGTGCTCGACGCGCTGGTCAAGAACACGCGCCTCCTCGGGCGGGCGATGAACGAGATGGTGCCGCAGCGCGGATCGATGCTGCCGGGCGGCGGAGGCGCGAGTGCAGGTGCGGCCGCGTCATGGTCGGGAACGGTCGCGCGGGCGGAGCTCCGTCTGCGGCGTGACGTCGTGAAGAAGGTCGTCACAGCGGACTTCATGAACGGTCGGGCCTTCGTCCTCGCGAACGTGGCCGGACGGCGGGCCGCACGACGGGCTTCGGAGCTGCTCGACGCACACGCCGAGGCGACCGTGGGGCCGGTGGAGATCGACTGGGGCTACCGCGTGCCGGACGACGTGCTGTTCTGGCAAGCCCACGTCAGCGCGTGGGACGGGACGTTCTTCCCCGCAGCCGCGCTCCTGGCCGCGACATCGGCCGCGGTGGCCATGTACGACATGGTGAAGGTGCTCGACGCAGACGCTACCGTCACCCTCGCCGGCATTCGTGAGGAGCCGTGGCAGGCGGGGCGTCTGGAGGTGCAGGAGGAGAGCACCGCGCTCTACAAGGTGGGGGCGAAGGTCGCGCAGGCCGCGACGCAGAAGTCGCTCAGTGACACGGTGCATACCGGGGCCCCGAACATGGAGGGCTCCAACACACCGGCTGACCTGGCGAGTATCCCGATCCAGAAGAAGACGGTCCCGCTGGCCCCTTCGTCGACGCCGGCCCTCCAGCCTGCAGCGCCGGACGCGGCTCCACGTCCCGCCTCGGCTCTCGGCTCGGGCCCCTACGCCGCGCCGGCGGGAGCCGCGCTCGGGTCGGGTCCGTACGCGGCACCTCTGACCTCGTCCTCGCCCGTGGGCTTCCCGTCGTCGACCCCCACGGTCCCACGCTCGGCGCGCGGCCGACCTGCGTGGGTCACAGTGACGGTGGTAGCGCTGATCGTGGTCGCGAACGTGCTGATCACGGCCGCCATCGTTCTGTACCTCACGCGACGCCATCATCACTGAGCCTCCGCGCCCGATGAGCTTCGGCGCCTTCTGGGGAGACCTCGCCCGCATGGGCGGACGCGACGACGACTCACCCGACCAGCGTCGCCGACTGGCGCTGACCAACCAGGGGGCCGTCATCGGGGTGGTGAGCTGCGCCGCCTTCGCAATCGGCCTCTACCTCACCGGCTCGCGCCTGCGGCCGGTGGCTCTCGCGAACACCATCGCCGTCGTGTTCCAGGTCGGGGCCCTCCTCCTCGCCAGGAGCGGCCGCCGCACCCTCGCGAGGCTCTCGATCCTTCTGTCGACGCACGCGCTCGTGGTGTACGCGACGATGTTCGTCGGGCTCGCCGTCGGGTTCCAGTACTACTTCTTCCTCTTCGTCACCCTCTCCTACCTGTTCTTCGCGGAGCAGGAGCTCCTCCTGCGCGGAGCGTTCGCGCTCCTCAGCCTCGGGTGTTGCGTCTACGTGTGCGCCCAGGCCCCCGCGGAGACAACGCTCGAGGGGCTCACCCCCATGGCGCTCCGCGTGTTCGACATCGTCTCGGCGACCGCCGTGATGTCGACCATCCTCCTCATCGTGCAGCTCTTCACGAGCCACACGACGCGGGCAGAAATGCGCCTCGCCGACGAGCACTCGAGGTCGGAGCGGCTCCTGCTCAACATCCTCCCCGCATCCATCTCGAGCCGCCTCAAGGACGACGACCACGCAATCGCCGACGGATTCGCGCACGTCACCGTGCTGTTCGCCGACCTGGTGGGCTTCACCGAGCTCAGTCACGAGCTGAGCCCGGCGGCGCTCGTCGCGATGCTGAACCGCGTGTTCTCGGCCTTCGACGACCTCGCCGAGCAGCTGGGTCTCGAGAAGATCAAGACGATCGGCGACTGCTACATGGTGGTGGCAGGGGTGCCGGACGATCGCCCCGACCACGTCGAGGCTGCGGCCCGCATGGCGCTCGGGATCCGGGACGCCCTCACGCGCGTCAACGAAGAGACGGGGCACGTCCTGCGCATGCGGGTAGGCATGCACACGGGCCCTGTCGTGGCGGGGGTGATCGGCAAGCGGAAGTTCATCTACGACGTGTGGGGGGACACCGTGAACGTGGCGAGCCGTATGGAGTCGACGGGGGTGGTCGGGGAGATCCAGGTGACGCGCGAGGTTCACGACGTGCTCGTCGAAAGGTTCGACCTGACCCCGCGCGGGATGATTGCGGTGAAGGGGCGAGGCGAGCTGGAGACGTTCCTTCTGCGAGGCGCTCGCAGCGTTCGCAGCACTCGCCCAGGCAGAGTCGCGTGACGGTCAGAACATCATGCCGATGCGCAGGAGATCGACGGTGGGGAGCACCCCGCTGAGGGTGCGGACCGGGGTGCTCTCGCGCACGTCGAGCGCGACGGCCGCCGGGAGCGTCGACGAGAAGGACGAGGAGACCGGCACCTGCACCCCCGCCTCCATGGCAAGCGTGAAGCCGTACTTCACGGTCCAGAGGAACCCGAGGCGAGGGTTGATGAACCAGTTGTTCATGCTGGCCGACGCGCTCGCCGAGCCGAGCCCCGAGACGGTCACCGACGCATCGGCATCGATGTGCTGGTAGCCGCCGCGGAAGCCTACGAAGAACGCTCCCCGAAAGGGGAACACACGGAGGTCACCCGAGGCGGCCCAGGTCGACGTGGCGATGCCGGAGAAGGTCATGCTGGGCAGGAGGCCGTACTCGGCGCCGAGGCCGACGTAGCCACCGAGCTTCGTGAGGACCTCGAAGGACACGGGGCGCGGGAAGCCGACCCCTGCGAGCGCTCCGAGCTGGAATGGGGGCACGGGGGGAGTCGCCGCCTCGTTCGTCGGCGACTCCTTGGCCGTTGGAGCACGATACCCCGTCGGCGTGGTTCCCTCGGTGGTCAAGGTCCACGTGGACGCGTCCTCGGGCAACGCCGAGGCTGCGCCCGCCCACACGATGGACGACAGCCCGAGGCCGAGCGCAAGCGCGCGACGCGTGAGCCTGCGGGGCGTGTTCGACGCGCGGACGGATGTGTGACGGCCACACAGCCCGATGGGCTGTGCATGTGGCGGACTCGCGATAGGCATTACGCGCCTCCTAGCGGTTGATTCGCTCTTGGAAGGTTGGTGTCGCGCGCCCC
>Ga0302279_10002245_pt1 | contig 26064 bp, 13 predicted proteins | sample III_Bog_N3_3_FD_194541 | JGI IMG/M metagenome (GOLD analysis project Ga0302279, IMG submission 194541) | Peat permafrost microbial communities from Stordalen Mire near Abisko, Sweden - III_Bog_N3_3 | ecosystem: Environmental > Terrestrial > Soil > Wetlands > Peat | place: Sweden: Abisko... | reverse complement strand
TTGATGGAACTGGTCCATGTATTAATTGTATCAAGCGGGGCATAACTACTATGCCAACTTTTTAAAAGAATTATTTCGTTTGCTTGGAATAGTTTAGGTTGATTTTGGGGCATCGAGGGTCTTGACATGAGAATTAGCGGGGAAATTCGGGGAAATAATCCCGGTGCTCTCCCAGGTGCCCAAATGCGAGGCACCTGGGGCACCCAGATTCAGTGGTTGTGATGCCTTCTCCCGGCACCTGGGCCACCCGCCGGAGCCGGTGATTACGCCGATTGCGGCGGGGCTGCCAGCTACGCCTACGGCTGATGGGAGCAGCAAGTTGGGGACGCGACCTTAGGGGGCGGTAGAGCGGGTACGGCAACAGCAACGGCAAAGGAAGAAGCAGATTCTCCGCTACCCTACGGAATGACAAACAAAAGAACAAATACGGAGATTCTGGCTGCGCCAGAATGACGACTTTTGGGAGCAACGACGCGGAGGGCTGCGCCAGAATGACGAGCTGGGGCTGCGGAATGACAAGAAGGGGGCTAAATCGCTGAGCTCCCTCCGGAGAGACCGGGGCAGGGCTTAATTCGCGGAGGGCATCTCGGCGTGGTCGATGACGAGGGTCTGGACCGGGCCTTTGGATGACTGGAGTTTGAGGCCGAGCTGCTCCTCGACCGCGGTGAAGATGGAGACGACTGTGCCACCCTGGTCTGCGGCTTCGTCGGAGGTCCATTTGAGTGTGATGTCGGCGGCACCGGCGAGGCCGGTCTTGTCGTTCACCTGGCGATGGACCTGGTCTGAGAGCGCGGCGGCGAGGTCGGTCATGGAGGCGCCTTTGGTGCTGAGGACCATGTCGTTGTTCGACCCGCTCATGTTGCTGTTGCTGTTATTGGTATCCGTCTGGGAGAGTTGGAACTTCGGGCCGCCGCGGGCGACGACGAGGTCGTAAACGGGCATGACTTTGGGCTGTAGATGCGCCTTGAGGTGGAAGCGGTCGGCGAGTAGCGGGATGATCATGGCGGCCAACTGGGAGTCGGTGAGCTTGGGCATTGGGCCGCCATTGGGTGGAACGACCTTGGCCAGGATGTCGAAGCGCGCGGAGCTGACCGGGCCGGAGAGGCCGGAGATCTGGTCTTGCTTGACGTCGTAGGCGAACTCGAGGATGGCATTGAGCGGCATGTTGGTGGCGACGAAGACATCGTCGTGGATGGTCATGGTGGCGGATTCCGACATAAGCTGCTGGTCGGCGGGGTCATGCTTCTTGACCGAGACGACGTCGAAGGGAGGCAGGGTTGCGGCCAGGGCGATGGCATTTTCTGGGCCTTTGTGATCGAGTTGGGCGTGAGCTGCCGCAGCGGAGAGAAGGATTGCGACGGCGAGGAGCATGAGCCTACCCATGCAGTCCATTTTGGATACGCTGCGATCGATCATGCTAGGAGATCTCCTGCACAAGGATCGGCGGTTCCGGAAGTGTACCTCGGCGACGCCGTACTCCATTGTACGGATGAGAGGGAAGAATGTTCCGTGTGGTTTGTGCGATGATGCAAGGCTGGCGAATCTTCGCGATTCCGGGCGGGGATGGCGGCACGGTTGAGGTGATTATGCGCATAGGGAAGATGTGGAGCGTTGGGTTGGCGATGTTGCTGGCGCTGGGTACGGTTGCGCTCGCCCAGGGCGGGGAGCACAGGGGGCCGACCGGCGGGGCGCAGGGCGACCGACCTGGACACGTGCGGAGCGGGCGGGGTGAGCTGAAGGTCTACTTTGTGGATGTGGAGGGCGGTCAGTCGACGCTGTTCGTGATGCCGGGTGGCGAGAGCCTGCTGGTGGATACAGGGTCTGCGGATTCAAGAAATCCGACGGCACCCAGGGACGCCTCGCGGATTGCGGCGGTGTGCAAGCTGGCTGGGGTGACCAAGATCGATTATTTGGTGGTGACGCACTACCACTCCGACCACGTGGGCGGACTGCCGCAACTGGTGGGGATGATTCCGGTGGGGCGGTTCATCGACCATGGCGAGAACCGCGAGGGCGTGGAGGTGCAGGGCGGGGCATCGACGGTGGCGGGATACGAGGCGTACCGGAAGGTGCTGGCGGAGAGCCACGCGGAGCATCTGGTGGTGAAGCCGGGCGACGTTCTGCCGGTGAAGGCGATGCGGGTGAAGGTGGTGAGCGGGGACGGCGAGGTGATTGCCAGACCGCTGGCGGCGGGCGGCGAAGAGAATGCGGCGTGCGCGGCGTCGCCGTTGAAGGACGCGGAGGGGACCGAGAACGACCGCTCGCTGGGGCTGATGATTACGTTTGGCAGGCTGCGGATACTGGACCTGGGCGACCTGACGTGGGCCAAGGAGCGCGGGTTGATGTGTCCGGTGGACAAGCTGGGCAAGGTGGATGTGTACATCGTCTCGCACCACGGGCTGGTGAACAGCGGCAGCCCGGCGCTGGTGGATGCGATCGCTCCGCGGGTGGCGATCATGGACAACGGCCCGCGCAAGGGCGGGGCGCCCGCAACCTTCGAGACGATCGAGGGTTCATCCAGACTGAAGGACCTGTGGCAGTTGCACACAGCCGAGGGAAGCGATGCGAAACACAACGTTGCGGAGTCGCGGATTGCCAACCTGGCAGGGCCGGATGCGGGAAACACTCTGAAGCTGACGGGTTGGCCGGATGGCAGTATATCGGTGACCAACGGACGTACGGGCGAGACGGTGGAGTATCCCGCGCCGTAAATTGATGGCGGGGCGAGGTGACCTTCCGCGGCGGAAGGCATCATACCAAGCAGGGAATACGCGGCCACTCGGCAGACTGCTGAATGCCGCGGGAATCCAACGGGACAGAAACGGAGAAGACGATGAACGACAGCAGCAGGGAGTGTGCGGCGAAGAGCGTGATTGATTCGGCGAAGGCAGACGGAATGCGGCGAAGACCGGCGGGGCGGAGGAGTGGATTGGCCCGGTTTGCGCAGGGTTTTGTTGGCGTTGGCCTGGGGATGGCGTTGGTGCTCAGCATTCCGGGCTGCCATAAGTCGGCGCAGGCGGCCGGCTCGCAGAGCGCGGTCGACCAGAACAGCGGCGATCCGGCGGACGCAAATATGGCCGGTGGAGGAAACAGCTCGGGACAACCGGCGCAGGTGCTGGGCGAGAGCGCACAGGAACAGAACCAGCAGCAGGGCGAGGACACCTCGCAGCAGCAGCCGGCGCCGATTGTGCGCCAGGGGCCGGATTCCGGCCAGCAGAGCTATGACAACGGGGCCGCGGTGAATGGCGGCGACAACAACAGCCAGCCAAGCGATGCGCAGGCGGCCGACATCTACGCCAACGATCTGACCGATGCGCAGACCAGCACTCCTCCTCCTCCGCTGCCGGAGTACGAGCAGCCGCCCGCTCCAGACCCCGACTATCTGTGGACACCGGGCTACTGGGCGTGGGGGCCAGAGGGATACTACTGGGTTCCGGGCTACTGGGTGGACGCGCCGTATGAGGGCGCGCTGTGGACTCCTGGATACTGGGGATTCTATGGCGGATTCTATCGCTTCCACCATGGGTACTGGGGACTGCACATCGGCTTCTATGGCGGCGTGGACTACGGGTACGGCTACGTGGGGCATGGCTACTACGGCGGCTACTGGAACGGCGGCCACTTCTTCTACAACACAACGATCACGCGCGTGAATGTGAACGTGATTCGCAATGTGTACGTCCACCCCGTGATGATAAATAACTTGGTGATTACCGGGCGGATCGGCAACCGGGTGAGCTTCAACGGCGGGCGCGGCGGCGTTGTGGCACGCCCCTTGCCGGCGGAGACCCGCGTGCTGCAGGAGCGGCGCATTTCGCCGATGGCGACGCAGGTGCAGGCGCAGCATGCGGCGGCCGGGAACCGGCAGCAGCTCTTCAGCCAGAACCAGGGACGTCCCGCGGTTGCCGTGGACGCGCGCCCGATCGCCAAGGACCGTGTACTGCCGGCGGCAGTGCCACCAAGAGCCATGCCGGCGGCACAACCCGGCAACCGGGGCGCGGCAAGACCGGGGCAGCAACAGGCTCCGGGACAGCAGATTCGTCCCCAGGGCGGGCAGCAGGGACGGAATGCTCCGGCGACTCCTGAGTCGCGTCCGGGCCAGCAAAACGGGGCCCAGCCGCAGTCGCAACAGCGACAGGGCCAACCGCAAACCAGGCAGGCTGAGCCTCAGTCGCAGATGCGGCAGGCGCAGCCTCAGTCACAGGCGAGGCAGGCACAGCCACAACCGCAAACCAGGCAGGCTGAGCCTCAGTCGCAGATGCGGCAGGCGCAGCCTCAGCCGCAGGCGAGGCAGGCACAGCCACAACCGCAAACCAGGCAGGCTGAGCCACAGTCGCAGATGAGGCAGGCACAACCGCAGCAGGCTCAGCCTCAGCCGCAGGCAAGGCCGGCACAGCCTCAGCCACAGCCACAGGCGCGACCGCAGGAGCAGGCCAGGCCACAGCAGGCTCCGCAGCAGCAGGCTGCGCCACGTCCACAACCGCAGGCGGCACCTCGTCCGCAGCCCGCCCCGGCGGCACGTCCGCAGCCCGCCCCGGCGGCGCGTCCGCAGCCGAAGGAAGAGGAGAAGCCGCGCTAGTTGTCGAAGCACGAGAGCACGGCGGAACAGGCTGACGAGGCTTGTTCTGCCGTGTTTTTTTGTCCCGTGAGGGAGGGCCGACGCTGGGTTATTGCCCGAAGGCGAGCTGGCCAAGCAGGATGGCGTTCAGAGTGATAATGATCGCGACCGTAGCCCAGCCTGCGATCCGCATGCGGCGCGCGCTGGCGAAGCTGTGCATGACATCCGCGCGGCTGGTGAGCAGAAGCAGCGGGATAAGCGCGAAGGGCAGCGCAAAGCTGAGGATAACCTGCGAGAGCACCAGGATTTTCAATGGGTCTAGGCCGATGGCGATGATGGCTATGGCCGGAACGACCGTGATAAAGCGACGCAGGAAGATGGGGAACTTGATGTCGAGGAAACCCTCGATGATGACCTGGCCGGCCATGACGCCTACGGTGGACGATGAGAGGCCGGAGCAGAGCAGGGCGACGGCGAAGACAACCGCTGCGGCGCGTCCGAAGAGCGGGCCGAGGGTGTGGTAGGCCTCTTCGATGGTGGGTTGCAGGTTGTTGGTGTGGACGAAGGCGACGGCGGCCATCAGGATCATAGCGGAGTTGATGAGCCATGCGCCGTTCATGGCGACGAAGACGTCGATCAGCTCGTAGCGGAGGAAGCGGCTGAGGATGGAGCGGCGGGGAAGCTGGGTCGGCTGGTTGCGTGCTTCCAGGTTTTCCAGCGTCACGGTGGCAGGCAGCGCGGAGCCGGTGAGCTCCTTCAGGCGGGGCTGCACCAGGGCGGAGTGGAGATAGATGACGTGCGGCATGACGGTTGCACCCAGCATGGCGACAGCGACATAAATGCTGTCGTGGAAGCTCTGCGCGCTGGAGCGGTCGAGCGTGGGCAGCAGGGTGTAGAGGGTGGCGAGCTTCCAGTCGGGGTGGACGAGGAAGATCTCGAATGCGTAGGAGACGCCAATGATGGCGACGAAGGCCATGATGCCACGTTCCAGCCAACGGAAGCCCGCGAGGTCGAGCGCGAGAATGGCGAAGACCAGAACGGTGGAGACGAGCGCGGCTATGAGTAGCGTTTCCTTGGGGTTGAAGCCGTGAGCGATGAGCAGCGGGCCGAAGAGGAGATCGAGGCCGATGGCCGCGCCGAGGAATTCGGCGAGATCGGTGGCGACAGCGGCGATCTCGGCGGCGATCCAGAGGCCGACGGTGGTGAGTTGCGAGAAGTGCTTGCGGCAGTTCTGCGGCAGGGTGAGGCCGGTGACGATGCCCAGCTTGGCGGCGAGGTACTGGATGAGCATCGCCATGGCGTTCGACCAGAGCAGGACCCAGAGCAGGCGGTAGCCAAACTGCGTGCCGCCGAGGATGTTGGTGGCGAAGTTGCCGGGGTCGATGTAGGCGACCGAGGCGACGAATGCGGGGCCGAAGTAGGTCCACATCTCGGTCCGGCTCAGGTTGGAGAAAAAATTGCTCCGGGGTGGGACTGCATCGGCAACCGCTGGAGCTTCGCCAGCAGAGCCCACGAGCGGTTCCGGCTTCCCGGAAGCTTCGTGCCCCATTTGAATTGGCGAAAGATCAGGCATTCATCTCCTGTGCAGGGCACCGAGAAAGTTGGGCGGGGGATCACACCACAAAAAATTAGGCTTGCCTTCAAATTAGGTATACCTAACAATGGGAGATGAGTCAAACTGGAGTTGGAGGCAGAGAGCAACGCATGGCAGCGCGCAAGCGGGCGAACGGCAACACCGAATCGGTGGACAACTACCTGAAGGCCATTCTGTTTCTGGGAGGGCCGGAGGAGCGGCGCGTGACCATCAAGGCGCTGGCTGGGCGGTTGTCGGTGGCGCCTGCATCGGTGACGAACATGCTGCAGAAGCTGGCTGTTTCCGCGGAACCGCTGGTGGAATATGAGCGGCATCGCGGGGTGCGGCTATCGTCCGCGGGAAGGCGGCGCGCGCTGGAAGTCCTGCGCCATCACCGGCTGATCGAGACGTTTCTGTACGAGGTGCTTGATTACCCGATCGATGAGGTGCATGAGGAGGCGGAGCGGCTGGAGCACTTCATCTCAGAGCGCTTCGAGGAGCGAATTGCAGCCAAGCTGGGGCACCCCAGGACCGATCCTCATGGTCACTCGATTCCCACCATGGAGGGAGAGATGCCGGAGGAGGAGGGACTGGATTAGGAGTCTATTCTGCGGATGTTGTCGAGGATGGAGCCGTCGAGGGAGCCCCCACAAAGAGAATGGCGGCCAGCAGATTGCCTGCTGGCCGCCATATTTTGATGGTTGGAGGTTAGAAGCGGAAGCGGCCTTCGAACTGCCAGTCGCGCGGCGGGATCTGCGCGTTCTGGCTGGTGACCTCGCCGTAGCCGCTGCTGTCCCAGGTGGCGCTGCCGAGGTTGAAGAAGGTGGAGTTGGTGGCGTTCTGTACGTCCGCCTCGATCTGGAAGGTGAGGTGGAGCGTGGCGGTTTCACGAATGTTGAAGGTGCGCCGGATGCCCAGGTCGATGTCCCACCATCCGGGGCCATGGAGTCCGAGCGGAGCGGTACGAGCTACGTTGCCCAGCTTCCAGGTCGTGTTGGGTTCCTGTGTCGATCCGCAGGAATAGGTCTGGTTGAGAGGAGAAGAATCGGCACACTCGAAGGCGGCCGAGTTGAGATACGGGATGCCATTGAAGTTGGTGGCATTGGCTCCAGGACCGCGGCCCCATCTGCCATTGATGCGCGCCCGCCTCTTGTCGAAGCCGGGAACGTAGTCGGGCAGGCAGGTTCCCTGGCCGGCGGACGCGTTGGTCATGCAACCGCCACCGTTTGAGATCTGCAGCGGAACTCCATCGCGATACTTATAGATTCCGTTGAACTCCCATCCTCCGCCGATGAGTCCGGCGATACGGTTGGTAGCGAAGAAGGCCTGGCCGCGTCCGAAGGGGAGGGCGTAGACCCAGGTCAGGTTGAACGTGTTGGTCTGGTCGGACGTTCCCAGGCCGCGGTCGACACGGTTGGCGGACATATTTTGCACGAAGTTTCCATCCTGCGGGCCCACGCCGAACTGGGTGCGGTGGGTGCCTGTGTCGTCGATCTCCTTGCGGCGCGTGTAGTTCATGAAGCCGGAGAGGTTGTGCCACGGGCGCTGAACCAGTGTCACCTGGAGCGAGTTCATGTTTGAGTTTCCAGTCTGTCCCCAGAGATCGGTGAATCCATTGTACTGGGGGAAGGGCCGCAGGGCCTGGAAGAAGGTTGCGTTGGGGCCAGCGAAGCGGGGGTAGGGGGACACGGTGGTTCCCTGTAATGTGGTGGCCGTGATTCCTGCCTCATACTCCAGAGAATAATCTGGAGAGATACCATTCTGCGCGTAACCGCGACCGGCGCCACCCGGCAGGAAGTGGGTCTCCGCTCCGGAGTAGGCGATGGTTATAACGGCCTTCTTGTTGATCATCTTCTGTATGGAGAAGTTATAGCTGAGGAATTGCGGACCGCGGCCGCCATAGTATGGATCGGCATAGTTGACGCCCTGGATGGTGCAGAAGGTGCCCGAGACGGAGCATCCTAAATCGTTCAGGTGGTCTGCGTTGTAGGCCGTAAAGTCGTAGTCGCCGGTGGTTGACAAAGGATTGACGTTTGTTCCGGGCGCAGTCCACGGCGGGAGCGATGAAAACGCACTGCATGTTCCTGCCGCAACGCATGGAACGGGAGGTCCGAGAACCTGACCCAAGGGCGGCGTGCCCTGTGAACCCTGAGTGGGAGGATCGACTACGGCTGGCGGCTGAGAGCCCGGGAGGAGGTAGTTTGGATTCAGGAAGAAGCCCGGGTTGCCGGTGCTTCCGTTCTGGCTGTAACCGCTGCTGGCGCTGTACTCTCCGTTGTTTCCAGTGGCCTGGGTTGAACCCGATCCGCCGCCTACGCCACCGGAGTGGGTGAGCGAGAGGCCGAATGCGCCGCTGAAGACCGTGGTTGGAGTGTAGGCGTAGGCAAAGCCCAGGCGCGGCTGCCAGTTGTTGTTATAGGGGTGAACCGGGGTGGTGCAGTGGCAGATGTAAGGCGCGTACAAGGCCATTTCCTGAGCAGCAGTCAAGAACGGCGCTGTAATTTCTGCCTGGAAATTGTTGACATTGGGGAAGCCGGCATACTCCAGCACTCCGGGGACGCCAACGATGGGATTGATGGTGGTGGGGTTGAGGAACGCAATGCGGTCGTGGACCTCGTGGTAGGGCTGGAGATAATCGTAGCGAAGTCCGAAGTTCAGGGTGAGCTTGGGGCTTACCTGCCAGTTGTCCTGAAGATAGGGCGCCATCGGCCTGTATCGTGCTCCGACGTCCTGAATCGTCTGTGTATGGACGGAGTCGCTATAGACGGCGCCGACCAGGAAGCTGGCGTAGGTGTCGCCGTTTCCGGGGCCTGCCGTATCGTATGCATGGAAGGTGAGACCGGCGGACTGACTGTATCCTCCGTAGCTTCCGCCGTTGGTCTCCAGCCACTGCACCTGGGCGCCAAAGGTGATGTTATGGCGGCCCTTGATCCAGGTCAGGTTGTCGATGATGGAGTATGTGTTTGTTGCTCCGGGGCCGCTAGCTGAAGAGGACGACCAGTTGCTTGGAGCGGTTGGGCCGCTGTCCGTGTTGAAGCTGACGGAGGGCATGTTCTCCGAAGCGCCGCCCGGGGGCAGGTTGGTGATGCCAGCCTTGGTCGCGGTATAGGGCGTGCCCTTGGTCAGCGAGAAGCTTTCACCCCAGTTGCGGGTATATCCGTAGCTGAGCGCGTTGATCAGGGATTGCGATGCGATGTAGGTGTACTTGAAGATGCCGGACGTTGTCTTCTTGTTGGTGTACGAGCCGGCGGCATAGGGAATGGGAAGCTGGCTGTAGCTGCTGTAGTTGGGTGCGCCGGCGTACCCGACAAGGCCGCCCAGTCCGGTGAGCGAGAACTTGTTGCGGGAGTCCAGCGTGTAGTCGATCTTGACATCGATGGTGTAGTCCTGGTTGGACAGCGGAAGGGATGCAAGATAGTTGTTGAAGGTCGACATGTTGGTGGGGGTGGGAAGCGCGGCCTGCAGAGCCAGCGCGATGGTGGAGATCTCCGCCGTGGGGATGACGTTGAAGGTCGGAACTCCGTTCAGCAGTCCCTGGAAGGCGGGACGCGAGCCGTTGGAGGCGTTTGTGGGGTCCGAGATGTTCTGGGCGAGGGTACCCACTTTATCTGTGAAGTTGCCCAGGCGATTGGCCGTGGTGGGGATGGTGATGTATGTGGGCGTGTTGCTGATCTTGGTGTAGCGGAAGCCTTCGTAGCTGCCGAAGAAGAAGAGCTTGTCCTTGAGGACGGGACCGCCCATGGAGCCGCCATAGGAGTTCTGATGCTCGCCCGGTTTTTCAGCAAAACCGGAGGCCGAGGGCACCTTCGAGAAGTAGCCCCAGGAGTCGAACATGGTGTTGCGGATGAAGTCGAAGACTGTGCCGTGGAATGTGTTTCCACCGGAGTTGATGGTGTAGTTGGTGACTCCGGCGCCGCCGAAGGATGTGGACGCGCCGCTGGTCTGGACGGAGAACTGGTTGACCGCGTCCACCGAGACCGCAGTGGCGACGGCCGTTCCATCGCCCTGTGAGCTGATGTTGGAAACGGGCACGCCCTCAACGTAGTTCGCGTTCAGGCCGGTCTGACCGGTGCCATAGATGCCCGATGCGCCGGCGGTTGATCCCTGGTTGGTGTTGTTGCCCGGGTTTTCCTGCACTCCCGGCATCAAATACTGGAAGGCAGTGGGATCGCGCGGGCCGCCGTTCATGGAGAGCGGCAGCGAAGAATAGAGCTGGTTCTCGATGGTGCCGCCCAGCACGGAGTCGGTGGTGTTCAGGGGCGTCGGGGCATCGGAGACGGTGATGGTGGTGTTCTCGCCGCCGACGGTGAGCTTCAGGTTCAAGCCGAGCACCGAGTCGTTATCGACGTTGATGTTCTCCTGCAGCAGGCGCTGGAAGCCCTTTGCGGTGACCTCAACGTTGTAGGTGCCGACCTGCAACGGCTGGATGGAATAGGTCCCCGTGCCGGTGGTGATATGGCTGGTGGCAACCCCGGTGTCGGTATTGGTGGCGGTGACCGTCGCCTTGGCAACAGCAGCACCGCTGGGATCAGTGATGGTCCCCTGAATGCCGCCGCCGCTGGTAGTCTGCGCCTGGAGCGGCAAGCCGCCCAGGAACGCCAGCCCGCAGACAACCATCAGGCAGGCAAAGAGGGAGGCAAAGCAGTGTGTGAGAAGACGGCGTGAAAGCCCGAGCGGCAAAGACCCAACTGTCGTGATGCAATACATAGTTTTGCTCCATCTGATTTTGCGCTGGAAGGCGTTGGACTGGGATTCCGGTTGGTTCCGGTTAAAACATCCCCCAAAAAACCTTGCGCCGATGACTAGAAATCTGAAAATACCGATGAGCCGGAACGCGAAAAAAGTATTTGTTTACAGGCTCGATTGTCAATAAGAAAATGTTTTCCCGCTGAAACGGCACGGGCCGGTCCAGGCCCCCAGTTCGAGGCGATGCCCGACTGGAGTGCGCAGAACTGCCCAGAAGATTTAAGTTTTCAAAGCTTCCTGCAACATGTTACTTTGATTTCGCCCCGCTTCAACACCGAATTTGTGTTTTCTGTGTTTTCATCGACATGTGGGCACGGGCCCAATTGGTCCGCTGCAAAATGTCTGGCGACCCTCTGGACACGGGAGCCGTACGGGGAGGGGCACCCCTGGAGAGCGAAATCCCAAGCAAACGACAGCACGATGTTGCGCAGGCAGGCCAAACGGACGGGTGCGTCCGTACAGCGGGCCACTCGCACCGGCAGCGGGGCATGCGGCCCGGCAGTGCGGTCCTGGTTGCGTTTGCTCCGATTGCAGGCGCCGCGGCCAGGGCGCGGGCGGAACGAGTTCCGCCACCGCTGCAGTCCGCTGTCTATACTGATATTCAGCCGGACCCAACCACCAGCGTGGACTGTATCCTCTGGCTGGACGTCTTGCATGCGCTTCCCGTGGGCCAGGCCGCCATTAACCATAATAATATGGCGGGTGTGCGGGGGATTCTGTTGCTGGTGACCAAAGACCGGCTGTCGTGGCCGGCGAGTCTGGGGGAAAAGGTGGCGACTCGACACTTCTCTCCGTGAGGCGGGCGCGTTTGAAGATTTCTCTTGCAAGTGTCTTCCGCGAACGCGTACTATGCCGCTTATTTTGGAAACCGTTTCCCTTGGGAAATCAGCCAGGAAATTTGCCGGTGGTTTAGAGCTTTGCTGCTCAGCCCGCCGGATTGTAAATGCACTTATCAAGGATCAGGTGACCCCGATGCTCTTCCGCAAATACATCGTCTCGACGCGAACTCTCTTCCAACTGACAGTGGCCCTGGTCTTCTTTTTAGTGGCCGCAGTGGGAGCGGCAGTTGCCGCTGGCCCGAACAACGCGCCGTTGCTGGTTCCGTATACGATGACCACCGCTGCCGGCACTCCGCAGTATTCGTTCGCGGCCACCCCCGGCATCATCACCGGCTATGGCGGGGACATAGGCTTTCAAGGGAGCGGGAACATAGGGGCTGCTGTCCCATACCTCACAAACGTCAACGGCGTCGTTAAGCTTGTGCCGGGCGCAACGCTGAACGTGCCGGAAGGATTTGCTGTTGACTCGGTGGGGAACATCTACATCGTCGACCACGCGAACGATGTCATCCGCGAGGTCAACTCCTCGACAGGACTCATCAACATCATCGCTGGAGTGACTCCCTCTAGCTGTAAAGCGGTGGCCAGCACCGTCGATTCCTATAACTGCACGCCGACCCCCGGCTGCGCGGACGGCGTTGCCGCGTATCAAGCCAAGATCGGAAGCGGACTCATCGGACTTGCCGTGGATGCGTTTGGCAACGTCTACTTCACCGATACCACCACCCAGAGCGCTTCGGTGATCTACCGCGGCGGCACGCAGATTGCGAACTTCATCGCGCTGGTGAATCCGGCCGGCGTGGCGAAATCCGGCGGCAAGGCGCAGGTGGGGTTCATCTACCACATCGCGGGCGAGGTCAACCTGAGCACATGCGCGGGCGCGACATCCAACGGCGGCGTCGTCATCGACAACGCTCCGGCCTTCGAGGACACCTCCATCGCGAACAACCCCATCATCGGCGCGACCGTGAACGGTCCCAACGAGATTTCGCTGGACAGCGCGAACAATATTTATATTGCGGACATTTCGAACCACACGACGCGGGTGATCAACACCCAGGCAACCCCCCAGACCTTCTTCCAGTCCACCGTACTGCCTGGGTACATGCGGTCGATAACCGACTGCAACGCATCGATGACCACACCCTGCCCAGGTCTCACCACGGGACAGGTGGGCACCGGCCTCAATGGCCCGGTGAACGGAATTGTCTTCAACAGCCAGAACACTATTGACACTGCCGACGCATACGGCAATGTATATCAACTCAATGGAACTGGGGGCGGTACGGGCGTCCCGGGCATCTTCGCGAATGTGGCATATGCCGGCGGAGCTCCGCTGACCAACCTGCTGAACATAATGGCGCCGGTGCTTGTATCCGTCTATAGCGCGAACGAGACTGCTTTCCCGGTTCCCGCCGCCGACACAAAGACGCCGAATGAGTTGCCGCTCACTTATGGCAACGCGTACGTCGCGCTGAACAACCTGACGATCAGCAGTCCTCTGCCTTCGGGATATCTGAATGTCCTTATCGCGAACAACAATGGCCTTGACATTCGGTCGACTTCGTTCAAGCCCGACAGTTTTGGCAGCTTCTACTACTACGACAACCACTTTCCGGAGATCAACCGGGTCGACCAGTACACCGGGGATGCGATTCTTCTTTACTCGGACTGGGCTGCGCATCCAAGAGCCACCTCATCCGTCAGCGGCATTAACACCATTACGAACCTGAACCCAGACCTTACAGCCCACAACAGCAGCAACTATAATCAGCCGGCCTCCCTGGGCATTTCGACCACCTCGTCGCCCGCGTTGAACCCGTGGGACTGCGTCTATGGGACGAATAGCAATCCCTTTAAATGGGGACCGCAAACCTACGATCCTGCTGCAGATGGCTGCCCTGGGATGCTCGCCGAGAGCAGCACCAGCGGTAAATACTATACAGACAACGACAGCCAGGGGAACCTGTACTTCGGGGACAGCGGCAATAACCTAATCCGCGAGATTACGGTGGGCAATCAATTCCCCGCAACGCCAGTGGTGCCGGCGGGTACGGGCGCGTGGTCAGCGTCGACCACGTATGCGGCGAATGCTGTGGTGAGCTATACAGATGGGTTGAACTACATCTCGCTGGTTGGGTCGAATGTTGCGAACGTTCCGAACATGACTCCGGCGGATTGGGCACTGGTGACGGTTACGCAGCCGATCCAGGTTCACTTCGATGTGTCGAACCCACCCGTTACCGGGGGCGCGTCATTCTCCTCGCCCGCTTCCGACGGCTCTATTATTTCGGTATCGATACCGGACGGCCCCAACCTTGGGTTCACAACGAATTCCTTCTCGATAGCTGCCGGATCGGACTTCACGATCAACACGTTCACCCCGGAGCTGCCTATGGGCTCGGTATTCAAGCTTTCCGGGTCATGGGGGAACACCTCCACGACAACCAACTTTGCGTTGTACCCGGCGGCGACAGTGTTAGGGGTTGAAACACAAGGTCTTCCCACATGCGCGCAACTGGGGGCCTCATCGCCTGACAATAGTTGGGACTGCCTGGTCTATGTGAACTTCAATCCGTCGCAGCCGGGAATGAGGGTAGGCCAACTAACGGCAACCACGGCGAACGGGTCTGTTTACAACTTCCAGCTCACCGGCCAGGCTCTGGGCGGGCAGTTGGCAATCGATGGAGGCCAGCAGGCAACCGTCGCGGCGACCGGCCTGGGCGCCACCTCGTCCGTAGCTGTGACCGCAACGGGTACCGTCTACATCGCGGACTCGACGAACAACCGGATCGTGGTTGAGCCTGCCGGCGGCGGGACCCAGACAGTCATCGGTCCCAGCATCGCGGTAACGAACATCGTCTACGGCCAGACGACGTCGACCGGCGTAGCCCAGACATTGAGCGGCCCGATGGGCGTTGCAGTCGATGCGGCGAACAACGTTTATATCGCCGACACCGGCAACAACCGTATCCTCAAGTACAACCCGCTTACCAAAACGGCAGCTGTGCTCGGCAGTTATCTCTGGATTCCAGGCTCGATCTGCGACGGTGGTATTGTACCGGCTGCTGGGGACTGTGTATTCCAGGGATATTCGACTCAGGCACCGGGGTCCTCTATTGTAAACAGTTCTTTTGGATCCGCAGGAGTCTCCACCAACGTCTCTATCCTGAATGAACCGGGAGCATCCGTAACGGCTACCACTCCCCCGCCGCAATACCAGTTCAAGGCCCCTCATGGACTTGCGGTCGACCAGTGGGACAACGTCTACGTTGCCGATACTGGCAATGCGGCGATTGTGGAGATCCCCGGCGATGTCAAGCTGGGCGGCGCTACTCCACTCTTCCAGTACGCTGGCGGACCGACATTCACGCAACCGGTTGCGGTTGCGGTTGATCCCAAGGGATTCATCTACGTTGCCGACCAGCAGAATGTGGCCGGTCAGATTGTTCGCATACCGCCGGGCGGAGGCGACCTGCAGCCGGCGTCGTCTGGCCCGACCTCTGCACTGTCTGTATTGTCATCCCTTCCGCTGTTTGGCGGCCAGAACATCAACAATCCGAACGGGGTTGCGGTGGATGCAGCCGGGAACGTCTACGTCTCGGATAGCTCGAGCAACGTGGTCTGGGAGGCGCCTGCCGTGGGTCCGCCCAGCGGCAGTCCTTTCACGCTCAGCTTTACTGGACTGAGTTCTCCGGCAGGTCTTGCTCTGGACGCGAATGGGAACCTGTATGTGGCGGACTCGGGGAACAAACAAATCCTGATCATGAACCGGATAAGCCCGACCGCTCCGTTCGGACTCGTGCCGGAGAAACTAGGTGCTTCCGGTGTAGCCGGAACTCCGACAGGATGCCCGGTTCTCGGAGGCAGTTCCCCCTGCACTGGCGTGTTGACGGTCACGAACACCGGCAACCAGCCTGTCACCCTGGCCTCGACCTTCGCGTCGATATCCGGGAGCGGGAGTTCCGCTTACAGTGTTACGACCACCTGCAACAGCACAAACTTCCCCAACGGAATTCCGGTGGGAACCACTTGCACCATCTCGCCGCTCTTCACTCCATCGACTACCGGCGCGAACGGCGCTGCGACCCTAACTGTGAATGGAAAACAGACGGTGGCGTTGACGGCTAACGGTTCGAACGCTGAGGTCAGCATCGTCCTGACTTCCTCGGCGGGTCTAACGCCCGCCGCGGGTACGACGGGAGCGAACATCATCGCAACCGTAAGCCAGCCGCACGTCACAGGTGCTCCCACACCCACGGGCACGGTCACCTTCTCCTATGTGATCGACGCGGGCACGATAGACGCCGGTCTTTGCGGAGCGGCAGGTACCCCGACGGTCGTCAACCTAGTCAACGGTGTGGCAACCTATCCCATGCCTTCGCCGCTTCTCCAGGGCCTGGCCTACACCGTTAGCGCGGTCTTCACCCCAGGTGGGGCCGACACTACAGACAGCACAACCACCGCAACTCCGATCGTGGTGTCGGTTCCCGGAATTCCGGTTGTGGTGACGGTGACGTCCACGCTTGCCCAACTTACCTATACCTATGGGGGAACGGTTCCTACCATCAACGGCACTATAACTGCGGGTGGCGTCCCGGTGGCCGGAGCGTACCTCACCAGCGGTGCCGGTCAATTCACAGCTACCAACAGCTATCCCATTCAGGTCAACTTTACGACGGCCACCAACGGCTGCAGCTATGGCAACCCGGGGGTGACAACAGGTCAAGCTAACGTGATTGAGAAACCGGCTTCTCTTAGCGTCGTGATTCCTGCGTACTCGACGGTATACGGAGCTGCTAGCTTCAACTACGCTTCTGGGATGGTGATCACCGGAGCCGTGGGCAACGACCTCAAGAAGTTGAGCGCGACGTTCTCGGTTGTTAAAGGAAGCACTACACCAGCTGACTCATCCACACTGGATGTGAATCCAGCATCTCCTGCGGTGAACCCGTACACGGTTTATCCAACCATGACCGGCAAGCCGATCGGCAACTACACGCTGACGATCACCAACGGCACGGATACAGTAACTCCGGCACCGTCGGGTATATCCATCACGGCAAACAAGACCTCAATCGCCATTGCGAGTGCGGGTACGGGCTCTACCGTGTCGGGTGCTACCTATGCGATCTCGGTGGGCTCCCTGGTTACCGCTGGCAAGGGAATACCTACAGGTACGGTCTCTGTGACGGACTATTTTGTTCCCATCACATCGACTGTATATACTCCGACCCCAACTACAGGGGTATTTCCCACGGTCAATGGTGCCATCCAGTGGCCATCGGGAACCATCGTTATTCCTCCCTGCTCGGCAACGGTAACCACAAACTGCAACCCTGTTGTTGCGCTGGGAGGGACGGTCTCGGCTCCAACCCCTGGCCAGGGTACCTTCACTCTGCCCAACCTCAACACCCCCAACGCTCCCCCGACAGGAACCCACTACTTGAGCTTCGCCTATAGCGGCGATCCAGCACCGGCAGTCGCTGGCGCCTCGGACGGCTTAGGCGACTTTGCCTGCTCTGTGGTTGGTCAAGTGGCGACCTCGTCGTGCCCGTCAACGGGGACGGTTCCATTCGCGCTGATCATCGACAATCCAGACTTCACCATAACCTCCGCAACGGGCCCCATCAGTGTCCTTCCGGGTAACATTCCGAACGGGAACGGTCTGCCCTCGGCGCCGAACCAGAACGGATCCTATCCGCAGTCAACAATTATGCAGATTGGCGGGATACTGTCCTTATCTGGCCAGGTGAATCTCAGCTGCACGACTCAGGCCCCGAGCTATGAGTCCTGCTGGGTTGGGCAGGTTGTAGTGGTTAACACGGCGACGACGTATGTTCCATATGCAACGATTAGCAGTGGATCGACGGTGGCAGTTATCTTCGACGTCTCGACCCCGGCAACGCTGCCGCTCGGCTTCAGCACATCTAAGTTGCGGACTTCCGCTACCCGGACCGTGTTGGCGTTCCTGCCGTTTGGCGTACTCGCTTTCTGCGTGCGTCGCCGGCGCAGACTGAGCAAGGCGTTGTGGATGCTGATTGCAATCGCGGCAGTGAGCGTGGGAATGAGCGGATGCGGCGGCAACCAGGTGGACTTCTACACTCCGATTCCCACAGGCCCACAAACCGTGACCGTCACAGGCACATACACGAACCCCACCACACCCACACCCGCAGGTCAGTGGGCAACGATGTCGCGGTCGTACGTCATCCCGATCACCATCAACTAGAAAGTGCTGATGACCGGGCCGGGCAGGATCCTTCGGGGTTTTGTCCGGCCCGGTCTTTTTTGGTGCAGAGCGTCTCTCGCGCAAGCACGAAATAGACTATCTCTACGAACGGGGGAGGGCAGCTCTCACACTTCCAACGCGAAGAAGGCTTCAACGTCTTCGATGGATTGGGTCTGGCGGTAGGGCGGCAGCGAGTCGAGAAAGATGCGACCGTAGCGCTGGCGCTGGATGCGTGGGTCGAGCAGCATGAGCACGCCGCGGTCCTTCAGCGAGCGGATGAGGCGGCCAAAGCCCTGTTTGAGCGTGATGACGGCGCTGGGCACCTGATAGTCGAAGAAGGCGTTGCCTCCGGCGGCGGCGATGGCGTCCATTCGGGCCTTGACGATGGGGTCGGAGGGGACGGCGAAGGGCAGCTTGTCGATGATGACGCAACTGAGCTGCTCGCCCTGCACGTCCACGCCCTGCCAGAAGCTGGAGGTACCGAAGAGGACCGCTCCGGGCGTATCGCGAAACTGCTCCAGAAGGACGGTGCGTGGTGCCGTGCCCTGCAGCAGCAGCGGATAAGGCAGCTCGGAAGAGAGGCGCTGGTGCATGGCGCGCATCTGGGAGTGGCTGGTGAAGAGGCAGAAGGCGCGACCGTGGGAGATCTCCAGCACGCGGCGGGTGCGTTCAGCGGCATGGAGGAAATACTCGGGATCGCGCGGGTCGGGCATACCCGGCGGTAGATAGAGCAGCGCCTGGCGCGGGTAGTCGAAGTGCGAGGGGACGATCAGCTCGCGGGCCAGAGTGAGGCCAAGCCGCCGCGATATGTGCTCGAAGCCGGCGACAGTGCTGCCCGATTCGTCGGTTCCCGAGGCTACGGTGAGCGTGGCGGAGGTGAGGACGACCGAGCTGTAGGCCTCGAAGAGCGCGTCAGCAAGGAGCTGCGAGACGTCGATGGGCGTGGCCTGCAGGTGAGTGTGGTGGCTCATGTGGCCGGTGCCGCGGGCCCCCTTTTGCGCAAGCGCGCGGACTCCTCCGGCGGCGCGGCGCTCGATCCAGAAGACGGTATTGGGGTCCTGCGACTCGAGCAGGAACTTCAGATGGGTGGCAATGTCGGCGGTGCGCTTGCGCAGGCCTGGGGCCTCGTCGACGTTCTTCAGGCGGTCGAGCTCGCCCTCGAGGAGGCTGAGCGCGTTGAGCGCGCCAGTATAGGTGTCGCCGCTACTTTCCAGGAACTCGGCGCGGTCGTCGAAGGGCATGCGGCCAAGGCCTGCGTAGGGGCTGGAGTTGGGCGGCGCGTCGAGTGTGGCGATGGAGTCCGCGGCGGTGCTCGATGCGTCGAAAGGCAGCGCGGCGAAGAAGAGGCGTGCGCGCTCGCGCAGGGTTGCGGTGGCACTCTCGATGGCGGCGGTGGAGGCGTGCCTTGCGCGCAGCATGGTCTCCACATCGCGGGCCAGCTCATCGAAGCGCTGGGTGCTGAGGTTGATGCCGAAGAAGTTGCTGGCGATGTCCTCCAGCTCGTGCGCCTCGTCGAAGATCACGGCGCCGGCAGCGGGCAGCACGCCTGCGTCGGGCGCCGCTCCGGCTTGCAGCTTGATCGCCATGTCGGCGAAGAAGAGGTGGTGGTTGACGATGACGATCTCGGCTTCTAGCGCCTTGCGGCGCATGGCGGTGATGAAGCAGTTCTCCCAGTCGGGGCAGGATTGGCCGAGGCATGCCTCGCCGCGCGCGTCTAACTTCCCCCAGAGTCCAGAGGACTCTGGGAGTGTATCGATCTCCGCGCGGTCGCCGGTTGCGGTGGTCTTCTCCCATGCGGCGATGGCGTGGAACTGGCCGATCTCATCGAGCCCGGTGAGCAGGGGCGAATCGCGCAGCGCATAGAGCTTGTGCCTGCACAGGTAGTTGCCGCGGCCCTTCATGTAGCAGACCTTGAGCGGGCCGAGGACCGATTCGAGGAACGGCACGTCCTTGAAGAAGAGCTGCTCCTGCAGGTTTTTCGTGCCTGTCGAAATGATGACGCGCTGCTGGCGCTCGCGGGCCAGACGCAGCGCGGGCAGCAGATAGGCGAGCGTCTTTCCGGTTCCGGTGCCCGCTTCGACGATCAGGTGGCGCTTGTCGGCGAAGGCCTTTTCGATGGCGCGTGCCATCTCGTACTGGCCCAAGCGATGCTCAAACTCGAGGCCGGAGCGGGAGAGCAGTCCCGAGGGCGAGAAGAAGTCGTAGAGGCTTGGGAGCTTGCGCCCGGCGATGTGCTTGCGCTCGGCGGCAAGGTTCTGCTCGGCTTCATACTCATCGTTGCGAGGTTGAACCGGCTGGTCTGCTGCGTGCGTGATTTTTTTCGGAGAAGACACGGCGCTCTTCTCCCAATACTATTCGTGTTTCCTTCGACTCGCCTATTTGCTCAGCAATCCCTTAGGGAAGGTCTGCACAAGTGTTCGAGATTCCCTCGGCGGCTAAAGCCGCATTTGATATAGGCCGCTTACGGCGGGACTAAAGTCCCGCCCTTTCAAAACGGGGACTTACTCAGAGATTTCTTAGTGGATCTTGTAGCTGAGGCCGAAGGAGAGGATGGGGAAGAAGCGCAGGTCGGTGAGGTCGTTCTGCAGGTTGTTCTGCTCATTGGTAACGTCGGACGCTTTGATGGGGCCGCAGTTGCTATAGACACCCGCGACGAAGGTGGTGCAGCCGGTGCCGGTAAAGGTGTATTGCACCGTGGGCGCTGCGAAGTACTGGAAGCCGAGTTCAGACTCGAAGGTGAAGTGGCCTTTTTTTGGGATCATGTTGCCAGTGCCGATGGTGACGCGCGGGACGACCTTGTTGCCGCCGAAGGTGAAGACTCCGGTGCCCTGAATTGGTCCGGCGGGGTTGTTGCCGCTATAGGGCTCGCTGTAGTAGTCGATGCCACCGACGGTGAAGCTCTGACCGGTGGGGACGGAGAGCGTGGCGGTGAGGCCAGTGTTGTTGTAGATGGTTGCGCCGCCGCTGAGTCGGAATCTGCCGTGGAAGGGGAAGTAATCGACCATGGCGGCGGCATTCTGGAACTTGATGGTGCCGTTGATGTTGAGGTTGTCCGTGGTGATGGTGCTGGGCGTGTAGGAGAGGAAGGAGGCCCCACCGCGCAGGTTGAGGTACTGATGCACCAGGGGCGTGGCGACGTCGAAGCCGATGCCGGCGACACCGAACTTGACGCCGATGGCGAGGCCGGCGAAGGGGAGCGAGCTTCCCTTGGAGGGCGCGGCGGCGGATTGCGTGCCAGAGGCGGATTGCGCGCTGGTGGCTGTGGCTGCGAGGTCGTCGTGGGCGATGGAGCTGGAGAACGAGGCGGGCGCTGCATTCTCCGCATAGAGTGCGGGTGCGGCGGCTGGCGTCTGGGCCGTGGCGGCTGTAGTCTGGGCGGAGAGGGCGAGGACGGCGAGGACGGCGAGGAAACGGAGATTCATGGAGGTCCTTTCTTAGGTGCAGGGCCGGAGCGAATGGTGAGTCCTTCGCTCATCAGATGCATGCGACGGGTGTGGCGCGCGCAGCCGAGGGTTCAATCTTGGAATGCGGTGATCGTACCAGAGTATCGGCGCGTCTGAGCGCGAATTCCATCCCCCGGAAGGGTCATGGAACATCGTGAGTTACTGCGATTCCTGTAGGACCCCCCCCGGTGCAAATAGCGTAAAGCATTCAAAATATGCTGGTTAAGCACGCGCTAAGCGCGTGAGACGCATGAAAGGCGAAGAGGCAGCGGTAAGGGGTCAGTAAATGCGAAGATCCGGGCGGGATCGGTTGCTTCGGTCATGCGGTTCCTCCTCGGTGTTGCTTGTGGGGGGTATACCCCCCCCCTAAAATTCCTAAGATCATCAAAAAAGGCATGTTAGGTCTGGACTTGATCTGGATCAGGTCTGGATCAGGTCTGGATCAGGTCTGGACTTGGTTGCGACGGTTGAGGGTTAAAAGCGAAGGCCCGGCGATTGGCCGGGTCTGTTTGGTTTTGCTTACTGATTTAATTATACGGGATGGAGGGAAACTACTATGCCAACTTTTGAAAAGAATTATGTGGTTTAGTTGGTGTTGGTTAGGGGGAATTTGGGGCATCGAGGGTCTTGACACGCGGATTTGCCTGGATTATTTGGGATATAAGACTGAATGAGTCGCGGTTTGTGTTCTTGCGTAGACTGCTGGCGGAGGGAGCCGATGACTGATCCGAAGGTCGATGTGTACATTGCGAAGGCCGCGCCGTTTGCGCAGCCGGTGTTGGCGCATCTGCGCAGGATGGTTCACGAGGCCTGCCCGGAGGCGGTGGAGGCGATCAAGTGGGGGCGGCCGTTCTTCCTGCATCGGGGGACGATCTTGTGCAATATCTCCGGCTTCAAGGAGCATTGCAGCTTCGGCTTCTGGGGCGCGGAGATAGGCAGGGTGCTGCGGGAGGATGGTGTGCTGCAAGCGGGCGGGATGGGGTCGCTGGGGCGGATCGGCAGCCTCAAGGACCTGCCGCCTGAGAAGCAGATGCTGGGGTATCTGCGGCAGGCGGTTGCGTTGATCGAGAGCGGGAAGGGCGAGAACCGGTTGGTGGTGGCGCGGCGGGTGGTGAAGGCGCCAAAGCCACCGGTTGAGGCTCCGGCGGAGTTTACCGCTGCGTTGAAGAAGAACAAGGCGGCGAATGTTGCGTATGCTGCATTCAGCCCGAGCTGCAAACGCGAGTACGCGGAGTGGATCGCGGATGCGAAGCGGGCGGAGACGCGCGAGCGGCGGATTGCGCAGGCGGTGGAGTGGATCGGCGAGGGCAAGCAGAGGAACTGGAAGTACCAGGGGTGATTTGCGTACAAACCCACCCATCGCGATACGACTGCGATGGATGGGGGGCACCCACTTTTGTTGCTGGCTATGCGTGGCTGAGGCGGCGGGCGAAGTCGAGGAAGGTGAGAGCGGCGGGGGAGTAGCCACCGGGGTCGGGCTGGGTGAAGTCGCCGGTGAGGGGGTCCATCTGCTGGCGGAACTCGGTGTGGCGCATGATGGCGGCGCACCACTGCTGCATGAGGTGGGTGAGCTCGGCCTGCTTGCCGTAGTAGGACATCCAGCGCGGGGCGCGCAGGGCGGTGAGGGCCTGGCTGGCCCCGCCCCAGGAGTTGCGGGGGATGGGACGGACGAAGGCGGGGTCGTCCATGGCGATGGACGGCAGCGGGTAAGGCGCCCAGAATGCCTTGGGGTTGTGCAGTTGGCGGGTCCAGACGGCGTCGAAGATGGGTTTGTCCTTCACTGGGTCTACGACGTGCTCGCCGAGGACGCGAGTGATAACGTCTCCGCGGACTCGAACGAATTTATTTTGCGCGTCGAGGTCGTAGAAGGCGGCGTCTTCTGGCGAGTAGAGCTTGGTGAGGATGAGATGACGGATGTGTTCGGCGTCGGCGAGCCAGCGGGCGTGGTCGTCGCGCTTGCCGAGGGCGTGGGCCATGGCGGCCAGGGCGATGCGACCGCCGTAGACGGTGGAGGAGAGGTCCGGGCAGAGGCGCGGCATGGTAGGGTCGTCGGGCGACTTGCGCGCGTCGGCGTCTGGGCAGCGGTTGGGGATTCCCTTCCAGCGGGGGGAGTTGTCGTGGCCGGTGTCGTAGGTGCAGAAGCCCTCGACCAGGCCGGTCTTGCGCGTGTCGCGATACTGGCGCAGCCACGCGTCCCAGCGGCTGCATGAGGCGTAGGCGGTGGTGAGGAGTTCTTCGTCGTGGGTCATCTGAAAGAGGTCCCAGGCGGTGGCGGCGATGGGGACGACCATCTGGATCTGGCCGTAGCCTCCGGTGGTGCCGACCGAGTCGGCAAGCTTGATGGCGGCGGGGAGCTGGCCGTCGGGCTTCTGCTGGGCGAAGAAGGCCATGTGGTTGGCTCGAGCTGTGGCGAGCGGCGCCGGCGCTCCGGGCTGCGCGGCGACGAACTTCTGTAGCGTGCCGTAGACGAGGCCCTCCTGCGGGGCGCACTCCTGCCAGATGCCGGCGTAGGTGCTGCCTTCGACCAGGACGGGGTGGTCGTAACGCGGCATTGTGCGGACGTTGCCGGCGAGGACGGCGAGTGCCGCGTCCCAGGTGGCGGCCCATGCGGGATCGGCGGTGGGGAAGCGGGGACGGGGCGCGGAGGGCTCGGGAGGCTGCTGCGATTGGGCGAATGAGGCGAACGGCATGGCGGCTGCGGCTGCGGCAAGCGCGGTCTGCTTGAGGAAATCGCGACGGGGCTGGTTCTTCATCATGCGCACCAGTGTAAGACGCGGCGGATGCGGTTGGATAGCTTTCCCGTGCGCAACCGGCGAGACGCGGGATAGACTGAAACGATGAAGCGTACAGGGAGTGGAGACGAGGTTGCGGCCCGATGCGAGATCAATTCCGCTGCGTTTCGCCGCCGTCTGCTGGCCTGGTATCGCGGCAACGCGCGCAGCCTGCCGTGGCGCGAGACGAGCGACCCCTACAAGATATGGGTTGCGGAGGTGATGCTGCAGCAGACGCGTGTGGCTGCGGTGGTGGAACACTACAACGAGTTTCTGCGGCGGTTTCCCACGCTGGTGTCGCTGGCTCTGGCAACTGAGCTGGAGGTGCTGGTGGCGTGGTCGGGGCTGGGCTACTACAGCCGCGCGCGGCTGCTGCACAGGGCGGCTCAGTTCATCGTGACCGAGCGGCGCGGCAGTCTGCCGGCGAGTGCGGCGGAGCTGCGCACGCTGCCTGGGATCGGCGAGTACACGGCGGCAGCCATCGCAAGCATTGCGTTTGGGGAGAGCGTTGCGGTGGTGGATGGCAATGTGGAGCGTGTGGTGCTGCGGCTGACGGGCCGCGCCAGCGAGAACACGGCCGCTGGGCGGGGGTTCGTGCGCGTCCAGGCACAGGCTTTGCTGCCGCACGCACGCGTGCAATCCTCGCGGCGGGAGGTGCAATCCGGCAGAGGCGGTGGCGCGGGTACGGCGCAGTCTGACAATCCTGCGGGAGAGCACAATCAGGCGATGATGGAGCTGGGCGCGACGGTCTGCCTGCCGCGCGCGCCGCGCTGCAGCGAGTGTCCCGTGCGCGAGCCGTGCCGCACGCGCGGGGAGCATCGGACGATAGCGCGCGCGCCGCAGCGCAGCCTGCCCGTCGCCTGTCTGCTGGATATGCGCAAACGCGGGCCGGCCACCGAGGTGCTGCTGGAACGCAGGCCGAGGGACGCCAGTGTGATGCCCGCGATGGTCGAGCTGCCAGCGCTGCCGCTGGAGGCGGTGGAGGGACTGGAACCCGCGCTGCGAATCCGCCACGCCATTACCAATACGAACTACTACGTGCAGGTCTTCTCACCACGCCGCGGGGCAACAGCCCAGGCGCTGCGCAGTGCCATCCCTGCGGACACGCGCGAGTTGCAGTGGACGCGCACCACGCAGCTTGCAGGGCTTCCGCTTACCGGGCTTACGCGCAAGATTCTGCAACGTCTAAAGGTTATGGAGAATCCGCGCATCGCGCTTCCCGAATGAGGGACTGATTGAAAAGAGAGCGCACTTCGGCATCCATTCGATGTCGCCCAGGACAGGCTCTGAAGCCGTGCTCTTCCGATCAAACTGCACTGGCCGTGCGGAGACCTATCCATGCGGCGCTCCAGAGTCGTAGGATGGAGACAGAACCTGAGATGAAACTGCGCTGCAAACTTCGCTGCGGACCACTCCGCTGTGGCCTGACCCTGGCACTGCTGGCGGTTGTGGCAGGGCCGTGGCTGCGGGCAAACGCCGCGGAACACATTACGCTGCGCAACGGCTTCGAGTTTGACTGCGCGCGGCGCGAAGCGGCGGGCGACCGGGTGCGGCTTTATCTGAACCCAGCCGCAGGCGCTCTATTGACTGCCGTACGTGCCGGTGATGCCGGGCAGGGCGCAGCACAGGATGCGAACTACATCGAGGTTGCGGCCAGCTCCGTGCTGCGAGTGGAGCAGATTCCCGACCCTCCCGCGCCGCCTTCCTCCGCCGCGCCACCCGCTCTGCCACTGGTTTTGCTGGAACCCGCGCGGACGGTCTCCGCTCCGCTTACACCGGCTGAGATGGGCGATCTGCTGGCGCGCGCCGGTGCGCGGCACAACATCAATACGGACCTGCTGGCCAGCGTGGTGAAGGCGGAGAGCAACGGCAACACGCGCGCCGTCTCGCGGGCCGGGGCGC